>WNFX01006952.1_pt1 | contig 10687 bp, 10 predicted proteins | sample 5400111 | NCBI WGS metagenome assembly WNFX01 (sample SAMN13153363, study PRJNA577476) | soil metagenome | isolation source: 40 cm soil or saprolite under grassland replicate 1 | place: USA:California | collected 2016-06-15 | reverse complement strand
ATTCGTTCTGATGGTTTCCATCGCTGCAAAGACGCTCCCCCCGCGATTCCCCCTTCATAGCTGCTGATGGTGTGGGACTTTTGTAATCTTCGTGCTGCACATTGGACACGGTACTCTGTTCCTTCCCGACCTCAGTCGGCATTATTCCAAATGATGAATTCCCTCACACGTGGCTTTTCGTGGGTTGCCTTACACTGGCGGACCAGCGCAGTGATCGCTTGTGCCGCTGTCGGAATCGCAGTTACGACCAGACGGTGTCTGGAAACCGATGAGGCCCGAGCCCAACGTGTGGAGCGTAATGGGAAGAAAGAACTGCGCAGACTCGCTGACAAAATTTCGATCTACGGGCGCAATGTCCACCAACGCTACCCAACCGGGGACGTAGTCGTCAGCGAACGCGACTTAGCGGAACAACTTCGCAAGCACCCCGACATTGTTGCCACCGCACTGAACCTCCTCTTGGGTGAACAAAAAGTCCAGAAGGCTCCGCTGAACGGATATTGGAAGCTGAACGTCTGATTCTCCAGACAGAACCCTCTGGAAATGATGATCCTTTCCCCAATCTCATGACGTGCAACAACCCTGTCGCTGACCGTGCCTAAAGACCTGCTCCTAGACGTCGTTAATATTTTTTCAGCGGTCATAGCGTTCGCCTCGACTGGCGGGCTTTTGCAGGAACCCCGCAAAACTCTCATTCCGTGAACTTTGGGTGCAGGTCCCCGAAGGTCACTTGCGTGGGAAAATCCTCGAACAGCTTTTGGGCAAAGGGATAGAGCCCCGAATGGAACAGGATTGCCCGGTGGTCAGGCGATTTCAGCAGCCACTCGCGCAAGCTTGTGTCTTCGTCTTGCGTGGCCACGCGCACCGCCACCGCAGAAGTGCCGAGATCGAGAATCGACTGAATTTGGTCGGCGGCAGTGACTGGAACGTAGCGAACGTTCAGGGCCAGATACTTCGTCAGTTGGCGAAAATAGCGGGCCGGCGCATCGTAATACTGGAGCGGATAATCCTCCTCCGTGTCCTCGACTGCGATTGGCTCATTCAGCATAAACTTGACTGGCTGATGGCCAATCACCCCAGTGCCTTTCACCAGCTTGACCGGTGCAGTGCCGATAATCACGCCCTTTGCCTTGTAGCCGAGTAGAAGGTTGGTGTAGCGATCACCCGGCATAACCACGTCCAAGCCTTTTTGCGCGAGGTAGAAGGCCGCCTCGGCTTTACCCTCGCTGTCGCCGCAGCCCACCACCACCTGCGAGTTGAATTCCAGCGCTTGGCTCACGACGGCAGAGATGCCGTGGGTATCTTCAATCCAGCCCATGTCGCCCGCCACATGAGTCGTCGGATACGTGACCTTATCCGGCAAAACTTCGAACCGGAAGATGCCCTTCTCATCAGGGCCATACCACTGCTCTCCCTTCTTGGCGATCAGGGTTCCGGCGAGCGGCGTGATCTCAATGTTGGCGAACTCTGCTATCTTGTGGACGAACGCGCCCTCGTGATAGCCGATCAGAGTCGCGGGTATCAGCTTCCGTGACAAATCCCAGCGCATCTCGTAGCTCGCCCCGTCACGCGCCACGCGCTCCACCTGTGTGCCCACGCGCATACCCGGCTTAAGCACAATGGTCGTTTCGCCCAGCACCATGGCTTTCGCCTTGGCTGGAACCTTCAGTTCGGCGGCAATATCTGTCTTGCCGAACTGCGGCTTGAAAGTCTTTTGCGCTAACTGGTCAAAGATGTCGGCTTCCGGCTTCCGCCCCACACTCCGCGCATACTCGGCGGCCTGCTTCAACGCCAGCATGTTCGATTGCCCGCACTCGGGCTCGCCAAAGGCGGCAATCGCCTTCGCCATAAGTTGGCGGTCGGGATTCTGATCGCGAAGGTCGCGATACAAGCTTAAGGCAGCGCAATCTTTCACCCCGCTGCCCCGCCATACGATATAGCGCAGGTCTGCCATCACAATGGGATCGTAGGTTTTGTAGCTCTGGTAGCCAGAAAGGTCGGGAATCTCGGGAAGCGCCCGAACGGCAACTGCACCCAGAATTAGGGCTACAGCGCAAAGCACTACGGTTCGCAGCAGATTCGCACGTGCGGACCCGAGGATACTCTTCACCATGCTGTCGTCCTCGTGAAAAATGTGCGGCGGAGCAGCCCCACTCTAATTCGACATTCTGGGCGGCGGGGTGCTCCGCTGGCACACTGGAGCATTCTTGTCTAGATTTTGACCTCGATCCGATTGATTAGGAAGGGTACTTTGGAAATGTTACCTTCGAGCCGACATTGAGGGGGTTTGCGATTCGGGAGCGGGGTCGCATTCGCTGTAAGAGTAACCGTGGTCTTCTCTCTCTCACTCTGGTGCCTTGGTTTTCCTCTTCGTATTCTTCTTCGCGTTTGCCAAACGTGCACAATGCGATTCGCAGCATCGGGAAAAGCTAGGGCATCCCGCGCTCCAGAAAACAGAGGGCTCGGACGCGGGATTTTCGTGGTGGGAACGACTGAGGGCGCATTATACTCGGCTTCGCAAAACCTCATCGAGAATCTCAACGCTCAACAATAGCCGTAAGTTTGCGCGACTGCCTCGAAGCCTCCTGTATGGCAGTCAGACGAGTAGAGCACCGAAAACTCTCCAAGCACAAAAAGGCCCCGCCTCCAAAAACGATTGCGGGGCTGTTCGACGTTATTGGATGGTGCTGGCCACAGAGGAGAAAGCGTTATTGGCATTTGAGCCGACGAGACGAATCGTGCCAACAACCAATACCAATATCACGGCGAGCATCACTGCATATTCTGCGATGTCTTGCCCGCTATCGTCTGACCAGAGTTGGGGGAGGATACTCATTTGTCTGCAATTCCTTTCAATCGCGAAAATTCGGACTCTAGGCTGGAATGCCAACGCTACGGAAGACCGAGCGCGGTTGGATGAGGCATCAGAACTCTAGCCCTGATTTCACTGTGGCGATTGTGCGCCCGCGCCTGCGCCATGTCAATCGGATGGACAGTTGTGCCAAACTCGACTCCGGGAGCGGCATCCAGCAGATTTCAACATTGGCGATGCTTGCTTTTGGTGCTGTTCGTATTCGCGTGTAATTGACCTGAGGTCATCGAGAACAAGCGCCCGAACGGATTCACCCGTGCGAGTCGCTCTTCTGCACAACTCGCACGGAAGATTCGGCCTTCGCCTTTGCCCATCGTGCATGTTGCCTACCTTGCTATTTTTGGAGAAAAAGGTGGGGAGGCGGAATTGCTTCCGTGGAAAACTACTTGGAGCCAGCTTTACTCTTGCTTTTCGTGTCCTTCTTCGACTTCTTGGACTTCCTTCGTTTTGTGCTGAGCCTGCTTTGCTTCGGACAGTGTCGATGCCTTTGCTGACGCCTTTTGGGGTTGGCGACTTGCTCAGTGCGTTCAAGTCCGGTTGCCGCCTCCGAGAACCAGTGCAAGTGTTTCCAGCGCTGAAAAGGATTTTCTTCAGAGCGCCCGCCGCGCATCCGTACCCTGATCCGCCGCCCACAATCCCCAATGAAGTGTCGCCTTCGGTGATCTGAGCCGAATGCGGGATTCAGAATTTCCGTAGCGATGCCGGAAGCCAGAACGCCAGCGAGTACGAGCCCGGTCCGGCTAAGAGGAATGCGACTGCCAGTAACAACTGTGTGAGTGCATATTCCGCGCCGCCCTTGCCGATATCGAACCCATTGGGTAGGTGCACCAGAAAGATAGCTCCAAGCATCACAACGGCAATACACGCCGCTCCCAGTCGAAACAGAATGCCAGTCAGCACAGCCAGACCTCCAGCAAACTGTGCCAGTCCGATCAGATATCCCATGACAACTGGCCAGTGATGAGATGCAGCAAACTGCTGAGGGCCCGGGCCTCCAAAGCTCCCGAAGAGGATGGCGCTACCATGATAGAGAAACGCCATGGCGCTAGCTATGCGAAGAAGCAACAGCGCAGTACTGATCCTCGCGGGCAATGTATTGCCCTTCTCCATGCCTCGTTCGATGCCGGAGAGAGAACCATGGACTCAAGCCCGCCTCTCCAGTGGCGGTCCCGGTGATTACCTTCTGTGGGCCACCGCAGCGCCGCATTGTTCCTCAGGAAACAAGGGCTACAATCAAAGGTGTGAGACACTACACAACCAAACGGGTTAAGGACGGCACCATGTTCACATGCGTACGCTGTGAACACCACGTCACCACGCTGGATTTCCACAAAGAGGCTGGAAACCTTCGCACACAAGCAGCGACGGCAATCAATCGGCACGCCGCCGCAGTGCATGGCCAACCGATGGCGGTTTCATCGGCCGATTCTCAGCAGCGTATCCGGTGTCACTAACCTTGGTTGGTTTCTTCGTGGCGGTGTGCCCTCGCCTTCAGCCATCGCTCGACAACGTCCACTTGTGACCTCCGCAAATAACAACTACGACGGAAGTATGCTGCTCGGGGCAGCATACGATCAGGACGCAATTCGGTTTTCGGAGAAGAACTAAAAATTCTTTCCGTTTGCTCCTGTTGTGAACCCTTAGACCCGTGTTTCGGAACTCTCCCGTTACCAGCACAATTCATTAACGACACAATCTCTCGGTCTTGTCCTTGGCCTTCCCCTCCGCAATCGTCTGCCACTGCATGTTCGAAGGCGCGTCCGCTCCGCCGCACTGCAGCGGGCGAACATGGTCAACAACGTAGCCGGGGTGAAGGTTCCATCCCCGTTGTTGCGGTACAGTACGTTCTTGCCGTAATACGTGACGAACAAATCCATCACGCCATCATTGTTGTAGTCTCCAACGCATACCCCCCTGGCCTCAACCGGAGCGCACAAGATTGGCCTTCGCCGTCACATCCGTAAACGTCCCGTCACGATTGTTCCGGTAAAGGTGATTCGCGGGTTGCGCAATCTGCAAAGAAGCGATTGAACTAGTCAAGCGGCTTGCTGGTTCTTCGCATGAAGTAGTAGTCCACGATATGAACAAAACGGAGACGGTGTCGAAGGCGAAGACCTTCGGCATCCGCAGCGTGCCCGCCGTAGTGATCGACGGCAAACTTGCTTCGTGCTGTGCCGAGCGTGGCCCGGAAGAACATGTTTTGCGTGCTGCACTTGCATAACTCGGTCTTGGCGTTAAGGGCGGCTCCCAATCGAGCCGCCTTGTCTTGTCCTCACATCCTGATATTGCGATTGACTTTAATACTTGCCGCCGTCATCTACAGGCCACGGTGATCCACGATTTCTCCAAAACCTTCCCGCTGGCGTCTGCACAGGATGGGTTGCCTAGCGCGTTTGCCAGGCCGATATAATCGTGAAGAGCGTCTTCCAACCGCGCGCCCCGTCCTCTCTCTTGTGGCCTGCGAGGAAAACAGTTTTCGGAGAGCGGTCGCTTCTTCCATTACCAGTGAAGTCCGCTAGCGACGCCATTTTGCCTCAATTTGCACATCCCCAGATTGCGCCCGGAACCGTGTCGTGAGCGGATTCAGGAGATGGAACGACCGCGAAAAATCACGCTAGGGGCTCGATACGCGCAGCCATCGAAACGACTGCACAGTTTCTCGTCATAGGGCTGTGGAGGGGATGTGCATGTAGTGGGAAACAAGGCAAATCAAAGTCGCGTATGTTTTGGTCGACTTCAAGAGCCAGGGGGCGTACAAGCAAAGCGTGCAGCTCTCCGCCCCGCGCGGAGAGTACGCAATCGCAAGGCAGAATTACGTGCCCGAGTCTCGGTCTCAGCGCAAGGAGTTTGCGATGGCCAGGCGGCAAGAAACCCTCCTCTGTATCGACGATAATCAGAGCAGCCTCAACATTTGCAAAATAATTCTGGAAGACTTTGGCTACAAGGTCTTAACTGCCAGTAGCGCACGCGAAGGACTGGAAATCTTTGCGTCGCATGTCATCGATGCAGTGATTCTCGACTATCAAATGCCGGAGATGAACGGCGAACTGGTTGCTGCAGAAATGAGACGAACGAAGCCGCGAGTCCCCATTCTCATGCTGTCCGGCTGGGTGTCACTGCCAGAAAGCGCGCTTCAACTGGTGGACGAATATGTCGCCAAAGGAGACCCGGTCGAGTTCATGCTCCTAGCAGTTCAGCAAGTATTGAGTCGTGGCAAAAAGCGAAAGCCCGTAAGAGCCGTTACTCAGTCTCGGGTGGCCAGCTACGACTCTGAAGCCAGAATCGTTTGACCAAGCAGACACACAGTCTCGGTGAATACGCTAGTGCGTTCCACCCCCTCGTAGGACGATGAATGTGCATTTTCTTGGATAAGGGGGTTTTCCCCAGGAGCCCAAAATGAATCCTCGCGGACCGGGAAACGGGAAGTCCCATACCGCCCAACAACCGGAACCTCAGCAGTCCAGACGAGGCTTATTCCCTATCGTCGGTGTGGGTGCCTCGGCCGGTGGCTTAGAGGCATTCACACAATTGCTCAAGGCCTTAGGGCCGGGGACCGGGATGGCGTATGTGCTGGTTCAGCATCTGGACCCGAGCCACGAGAGCGCACTGACTGAGCTCCTGGCGAAGGCGACCGAGATGCCGGTCAGGCAAGTCACTGATGCCACGCCGGTGGAACCTAATCATGTGTATGTTATTCCGCCCAACGTGGACATGATCATTTCACAGGGAATATTGCGGCTAACAGCCCGTACCGAGACAGGTGGCTACCACATGCCTATCGATCGTTTCTTACGCTCGCTCGCGGAGGACCAGGGGAGCAACGCGATTGGCGTAATTCTTTCAGGAACTGCTTCTGACGGTACCTTGGGGTTAGCAGCGACCAAGGCAGAGGGAGGCATTACCTTCGCCCAGGATGAAAAATCGGCCAAATTCGATGGCATGCCACAGAGCGCCATTGCTGCCGGCTGCGTGGATTTCGTTCTCCCCCCTGAAGCTATTGGCAGGAAGCTGGAGAGGATTCGTGCTCATCCGTATCTGGCCCCTGCTTCGTCCTCAAGAACACCTGAATTAGTGCCCGACGGCGATCCCCAACTAAAGACATTCTTCATTTACTACGGATGGCAAACGAAGTTGATTTTTCCGATTACAAGCCCGCTACTGTTAAGCGGCGCATTATACGCCGCATGGCTTTGCACCAGACCGGGACGTTGAAAGATTACGTCCAGCTTCTTCGGCACCATCCGGCTGAAGTGGAGGCACTGCACGAGGACCTCCTCATCAAGGTCACCAGCTTTTTCCGCGACCCCGCTGCTTTTGAAGCGCTAAAAGCCGAGGTGTTTCCTGGCATTCTGAAGCACAGGTCACCCGAGGAGCCCATCAGAGTTTGGGTGCCAGGGTGTTCAACGGGCGAAGAAACCTACTCGCAGGCAATTGCACTGCTCGAGTTCTTGGGCCATAGAAGCGCTGATATTCCCATCCAGCTTTTTGGCACGGACCTCAGCCAGGAAAGCATTGGGAAAGCCCGCGCCGGGATCTACCCGGAGAGTATTGTGGCCGATGTCTCGCCGGAACGGCTGCGACGCTTTTTCGCCAAAGTGGAAGTTGGCTATCGAATCAACAAAACGATCCGTGATATGTGTGTTTTCGCCAGGCAGAACTTTCTCCAAGACCCGCCTTTTTCTCGGATCGACGTTATCAGTTGCCGTAACGTGCTTATCTACCTCGGGCCGGTTTTGCAGAAAAGGATCATGCCCATCTTTCATTATGCCCTGAAGCCAAGAGGATTTCTGATGTTGGGCGGCGCGGAAGGCATAATTGGCACGGGCTCGGATTTGTTTGAGTTGATGGATAGGAAGCACAAGATTTATTGCCGAAAATCTACCCCATCCGGGCTGCACTTCGACTTCGCCGCTAGCCAGTACCCGACCGGAGCAGCAAACCTTGCGAGCGACAAGCAAACACAGAAGCGCGAGGGGGTTGTGCAACTCTTGGACTTACGCAAAGAGGCTGATCGCATCCTCTTAACGAAATATGCTCCCGTCGCAGTGGTGATTAATGACGATATGGAAGTCCTTGAATCCCGTGGACACGTGGGCCTTTATCTTGAGCTCGCGTCCGGCAGAGCCAGCTTCAACGTTTTGAAGATGGCTCGAGAAGGCTTGCTGTTCGATCTGCAAGCCGCGATTAACAAAGCAAAGACGGAGAAGGAGGGAGTTCCGGTCCGAAAGGAAAATGTACCGGTCGAACGCGACGGTGAACTCAAGGATGTGAATCTTGAGGTAACCCGCTTCAAGGTCGCTTCCAACAGAGAACGCAATTTCTTGATCGTGTTCGAGGATTCGAGACCCGCGGGTAGGGCTGAATCAGCGGGAACCATGGCTGGAGAGGCAAAACTTAGCGAAGGAGGAAAGGAAAAACGCAGTGATCGTCAAAGCAGCCACTTGAAGCAGGAACTTGTTGCCACCAAACGCTATCTGCACTCCCTTGTCGAGGACAAAGAAGCCAGCAACGAGGAACTCCAAGCCGCCAATGAGGAGATTCTGTCGAGCAACGAAGAGTTGCAGAGCACAAACGAAGAGCTGCAAACCGCCAAAGAAGAGCTCGAGTCAACGAATGAAGAACTACACACTGTCAACGAGGAACTGCACAATCGAAATTTCGAATTGACCCAAGCCAACAATGACTTCGTTAATCTGCTCAGCAGCGTCAATATCGCGATGCTTATGTTGGGAGGCGACCTGCGAATTCGACGTGTCACTCCTCAGGCGGAAAAGTTGCTGGGGCTGATCCCCACGGATGTTGGACTTGTGATCACCAGTATCAGGCCAAATATTGACGTGCCCGACCTGGAGCAAATGATTGCGGAGGTAATCAAGACGGTAACGGTTCAAGAACGAGAGGTTCGGGACCGAGAGGGGCATTGGTATTCGCTTCGCATACTGCCCTATAAGACGGAGAGCATGACGGAGGGCGCGGTCCTGACGCTGGTGGATATAAATGTCCTCAAGAACAACCTGGAGGAGATCAGACTATCGCACGATCAACTGGTAAGGGAGCGGAGGAAATTAGAAGAGGTGCTTCGACAGATGCCCTGTGGGGTCATGATCGCGGAAGCCCCATCAGGCAGGCTGATCCTCACGAACAAACAGATAGAAGAGATTCTGCGTCACCCATTCCCTCATGCCGCTACCGTTGAGGAATACGCCCAAGGTAAAGCTTTCCATCTCAATAAGCAGCCATTCAAACCTGAAGAGTGGCCCCTCGCACGTTCTCTCACCAGAGGCGAGGTGGTCACAGATGAAGAAATTGAGTACGTGCGCGGGGACGGCACCCCGGTTTTTTTAAGTGTCAGCTCTGCCCCCATTCTCGACCGCGAAGGCCGTATCACCGCAGCCGTGATTACCTTTTTTGATCTTACGCATCGCAAAGGAACCGAACAGGTGCTGCGCTCCACAGAAAAGTTGGCCGCTACTGGACGTCTGGCAGCTTCTTTTTGCCACGAAATCAACAATCCGCTGCAGACGCTGAGTGGTGTGTTGTATCTGCTCGGTCAAAGTACCGGACTAGGGGAAGCCGAGCGCCAACATTTGGCCACGGCGCATGCCGAACTGGAACGTGTGGCGCACCTAACCACGAGCATGTTGGGTTTCTACCGCCCTCCCCTTCACCAGTGGATCTCAAGATCTGCGAAATACTCGATAGCGTGCTGAACTTTTACGGCCCAGCCATTCGGTCCGGCAAGATTATCGTCGAGAAGCGATACGACTCGGAGGACGTGATACACGGCTTTCCCAGCGAGATTACCCAGGTATTCTCCAATCTTGTGGGGAATGCGCTGGGAGCTTTGACCCCGGAAGGAACACTCGAGTTGCACGTTATAGCTTCCCGGGATTGGGGAAACCCGGCAAGGCGCGGCGTCCGTGTTTTCATTGCAGACAACGGACCGGGTATTTCTGCTGAGAATCGGCGGAGAATTTTTGAGCCATTCTTCACCACAAAAGGTGAGAATGGTACTGGTCTTGGCCTGTGGGTCGCAAGTGGGATTGTCGATAAATATGGAGGCTGGCTTCGGGTGCGCAGCAGCACGCAGCCCGGGCGAAGCGGGACCTGTTTCGCCGTCTTTTTCCCGGAGCAGAAAGTATCGACAATGCGTCATACTGCTATCACCCTAGATAAAAGCGCGTGACATTTGATCCCGTAGGGTGGACCCCGATTAGCGTAAACGATGTGCTTTCCGCTCGCCTCCAAGTAGCGAACTAGTAGATGAGCGCTATTTAAGACACTGCCGACCTCTTGCACAGGTTTGTTCCGATATTCGAACAAGTGGGCGCGCGAACACCACCCGTGGCCAGCTTTGCCATCTTGACGTCATTCTTGTTGAAATCATTGTGGATCCAATCGGAGTGGCTGTAAAAATCCCGCACTGCGTGGAGCTTTGGAGATGCGCCTCGAAAGCGGGTGGAAAACTCCAACGCTAACGAAAATAAACAACTTATGTCGCTGATCATAGCTGAAAATGCCATATACGTATCGCGGCGCTGTAGCCTAGATTCGTAGTGTCAGCCAAGTTCAACAACGACCGCCACATCCAAGGTGGGATAGAGTTCGAAAACGGAGGTCAACTTGGTAAGCTCCAGTAATTCGAGGATCAGATTGCCGGGAGCAGCCAGCGTGACCGAGCACTGGCTGGCTTGCGCCGTCAAGGCAACAGATATGAGTGCTCCGAGGCCAGCGGCGTCGATCAGTTCCACACCACTGAGGTCGATCACGACTCGACGGGTTTGGGGCGCAAGCTCGGCAAATTCGCCGGACAGC
>WNFX01027102.1_pt1 | contig 10690 bp, 9 predicted proteins | sample 5400111 | NCBI WGS metagenome assembly WNFX01 (sample SAMN13153363, study PRJNA577476) | soil metagenome | isolation source: 40 cm soil or saprolite under grassland replicate 1 | place: USA:California | collected 2016-06-15 | reverse complement strand
GTCGAGGACATCCCGGGCCAGACCGAGGTCAGACGCGAGAACCTGCAGCGCAACGTCACCGTGACCGCCCGACTCGACAACGTCGATCTGGGGACGGGCGTGGCGGATGTACAAAAGACGATTGCCGACCTGCACATGCCGTCGACGATCCGCGTCGCCTACGGCGGCGCCTACGAAGAGCAGCAGAAGTCGTTCAAGGACCTGCTCGTCGTGCTGGTGCTCGCGGTTCTGCTGGTCTTCACCGTGCTGCTGTTCGAGTTTGGCGGTTTCGCCGCGCCGATTGCGGTGATTGCGTCGGCGTTGTTGTCGACGATCGGCGTGTTCGCCGCCCTGCTGATCACGCGAACGACGTTCAACCTGTCGTCGTTCATGGGCCTGATCATGGTGATCGGCATCGTCGCGAAGAACGGCATCCTGCTGCTCGACGCCGATCAGCGGTTTCGCGCGGAAGGGTTGTCGCCCGAGGAGAGTATGATCCAGGCCGGAGAGCGGAGGCTCCGCCCGATCCTGATGACGGCGCTGGCAACGATCGCGGGGATGATTCCTCTGTCCCTCGGCTGGGGCGCCGGCTCGCAGATGTTGCAGCCGCTCGCGATCGCGGTGATTGGCGGGATTCTGGCGTCGATGGTGTTGTCGTTGGTGATTACGCCCGCCGTCCACTACTACCTCGCGGAACGGCGGGCGAAAATCTAGGAGGCTTCTGCCTTCTTCTTCTTGACTGCTCGCTTACGCACGGCAGCCTTGTGCGGGGCCGGCTCGTTGCTTGCCTGGAGCGTCACCAGCCGGGTCGCAAAGACTTTGCGACCGTGCTCGTCGAAGTCGATCACCGTGTGATGTTCGTTGACTTCGACGAGCGTGCCGGCCCCATAGGTGGGCTGGGCGACGCGATCGCCTTTGGACCAGTTTTTCATCGTTGTCCTGTGAACTGCTGATCGAAGGCGCGCTTACCAGCGCGGCTCGCGGCGTCCGCCGCCGCCACCACCGCCACGGTTGCCACCGTACCCGCCGCCGCCGCCGAACCCGCCTTCGGGCTTCGGCCGCGCTTCGTTGACCGTGAGCGCGCGACCGCCCATCTGATACTGGTTCAGCTCGCTCGCTGCCTTTTGCGCTTCCTCGTCCGTCGACATTTCGACGAACGCGAAGCCGCGCGCCCGACCGGTTGCCGCGTCGCGCATGACGCGCACCGATTCGACCGTGCCCGCTTTGCTGAACAGCTCCTGCAGCTCCGCTTCCCCGGTCGTGTACGGAAGATTCCCGACGTAAAGCCTTCGACCCATCACACTCTCCTCTTGCACCAGCCGCTAACGTGCGTCGATGCCAATCCTCGGTGGCTGCACGTCGGCTGCACTATCACGGGGAGGGAGCGAGTCGAAACAGAGGCTCGATCGGCTCTCGGCGCGGGCGAAGCAGGCGGGGCTGACCACCATTGGGGGCATGTCGCGGACCGCCTGGCCGGGTCCAGCGCGACCCTGGCCGCGATCTTCGGCCCGCAGCACGGGTTCCGGTCGGATGTCCAGGACAACATGATCGAAACCCGGCATGCGCACGACGAGGTGCGGCGCGTGCCGGTCCATTCGCTGTACAGCGAGACGCGCGAGCCGACGGCGGAGATGCTCAGCGGTCTCGACGTCCTCGTCATCGATCTCCAGGACGTTGGCGTCCGCATCTACACCTACATCTACACGATGGCCAATTGCCTGAAGGCGGCGCGTGCGCACGGGCTGAAGGTGATCGTCTGCGATCGGCCGAACCCCATCGGCGGCACGCAGGTGGAAGGCATGGTGCTGGTTCCGGGCTTCGAGTCGTTCGTCGGCATGTTTCCGATCCCGATGCGTCACGGCATGACGATCGGCGAAATCGCGCGGCTGTTCAACGACCACTTCGGCATCGGCGCGGACCTCGAAGTGATCCCGATGGAAGGCTGGCGCCGCGACATGTACTTCGATGGCAGCGGGCTCACGTGGATCATCTCGTCGCCGAACATCCCGACGTTCGACACGACGACGGTGTATCCGGGCGGCGTGCTGTTCGAAGGCACGAACGTATCGGAAGGGCGCGGGACGACGCGGCCGTTCGAGCTGCTCGGCGCGCCGTGGGTGATTGCCGAGCGGTTTGCAGAAGCGATGAACCGCCGCCAGATGCCTGGCGTGTTCTTTCGGCCGGCGCTGTTCGAGCCGACGTTTCATAAGCATGCCGGCAAAGGCTGCGCCGGCTGTCAGGTGCATGTCCTCGATCGCCGGACGTTCCAGCCGGTCGAGGCGGGAGTTGCCCTGATCGAAACGTTCCGCGCCGCGGATCCCGGTCAGTTCCGCTGGAAGGATCCGCCGTACGAGTACGAGTACGACAAGATGCCGATCGACTGCCTGGCGGGATCGTCGCAGCTGCGCCAGCAGATTGACGCCGGCGTGCCGGCACACGACATCGCGCGGTCGTGGGAGGCGGACGTCGGCGCGTTTCAGCGGATCCGCGAGCGGTTCCTGATGTATTAACCGCATCCCTCGACGCTTCGAGAGCGTCAGCGTCGCCCCGAGCAGGGTCGAGGGGCGACAGGCTCGGGATGCCCTGAGCCTGTCGAAGGGCAGGGCGCGCAGAGATCGCAGACAGAAACGTTTTTCGCTGCGTGTTCTGCGGGCTCTGCGGTTCCTGTCTTGTTCTTCGCGTTCAGCCGCGCGTGACGGCGAGTCCGGGCGCCTTGGCTGGTCCGTCGCTCGGCTCGAGATGGTGCTCCACCAAGTGGCTGCGCAGCTGCTCGAAGGCATCGGCCGGCGTTTCGGCGTAGCGCAGCAGCTCGACGTCCTTCTCGGCAATCGCGCCCCACTCCGCCATCGGCTTCAAATTGAGTACCTGATCCCAGTACTCGCGGCCGTACAGGATGACGCCGATCTTCTTCGAGAGCTTGTCGGTCTGGACGAGGGTGAGGATCTCGAACAGCTCGTCGCAGGTGCCGAAGCCGCCGGGAAAAATCACCAGCGCCTTCGACAGGTATGCGAACCAGAACTTCCGCATGAAGAAGTAGTGGAATTCGAAGTGCAGCCCTTCGGTGATGAACGGGTTGGCGCCCTGCTCGAACGGCAGTCGGATGTTGAGGCCGATCGTCTTCCCGCCGGCCTCCCGTGCGCCGCGATTGGCGGCTTCCATGATTCCCGGCCCGCCGCCCGACGTGACGACGAAGCGGTGATTCTCGAACGGCAGCGTCATGCTCCATGCGGTCAGCAGGCCGGCCAGCTCGCGGGCATCCTCGTAAAAGCGGGCCCACTCGACGGCCTTACGACTTTTTGTGAGCTCCAACTCGTAATGCTCGACGGCGTCACGATCGCCCCGCGCGCGCAGTGTCTGGAGCGCCCGCTCCGCCCGCTCGCGGCTGTCGACCCGCGCCGACCCGAAAAACACGACGGTGTCCTGAATCTTCTGTTGCTTGAAGCGGCGGAGCGGCTCGAAGTACTCGGCGAGAATACGAATCGGACGCGCGTCCCCGCTTTCGAGAAATGCCTGGTTCAAGTACGCTAACGGCTGCTGCGCCATACAGGCACTTTACCATCACACGCCGGGCCGCCGCCCCGTGCGACGGGCGCGGTGTTATCATTTCGCCTCTTTCGAGGGAGCTGCCGCCGCATGAAGGTCTTCGCTACAGGATTCGCGATCGCCACGCTGTTGACGTTCGGATCCACCGCCGCTCAGCAAGCGCAGACGACACCCTCGATCCACGCCAAAACGGCGAGGCGTCTCGTCATCAGAAACGCCATGGTGATCTACGGCAACGCCAAGCCGCCCTACGGGCCCGTGGACATCGTCGTGCAGGACGGACTCATTTCATCCATCAACGGATCGGATGCGACTTCGGTGGCTGCCGCGACGTCGGATACGGTGATCGATGCCACGGGCAAGTACGTGATGCCCGGGATCATCAACGCGCACATGCATTGGCACGAAGAACGCCAGACCGGCATGCCGCAGCCGATTCAGTACGAGCGGAACCTCTACCTCGCGGCGGGCGTGACGACGGCGCGTGAGGTCGGCGGCGATTTCGAAAAATCAAAGCGCTGGCAGGCCGAGAGCAACGCGCACACGATCGTTGCGCCGCGCATTCTCGTCTACCCGTTCGTCAGCAAGGGCCGCACCGGAGCGCCGGCCGAGATCCGGGCGTGGATCCGTGAAGTCAAGCAGAAGGGCGCCGACGGCCTGAAAATCATCGGCATGGATCGCGATCAGCTCGAGGCGATCATGGACGAGGCGAACAAGCTCGGGCTGCGCACGGCGACGCATATCGCGGTGGAGGAAACCACCGCCAGCGACTACATCGAGCTCGGCGTCAACTCGATCGAGCATTTCTACGGCGTCGCTGATGCGGCGATCGCTGGCATCCAGGCCTTCCCCCCCGACATGAACTACTCGAACGAGATTCACCGGTTCGGCCGCGCCGGGGAACTGTACGCGCAGGCGAATCCCGCGAGACTTCACAAGGTGATCGACCAGATGGTGGAGCGCCACGTCGCGTGGGATCCGACCTTCTCGATCTACGAAGCGAGCCGCGACCTCGTCCGCGCGCAGAACCAGCCATGGTTCCGCGACTATCTCCATCCGTCGATGGAGGAGTACTTCAAGGGCTCCGCCGAGAACCACGGGTCGTATTTCTTCGGCTGGACGAGCACCCAGGAATCGCGCTGGAAGCAGCAGTACCGGATCTGGATGGACGCCGTGCGCGAGTTTGCCGACAAGGGCGGGCTCGTCACCACCGGCGACGATGCGGGGTACATCTATTCGATGTACGGCTTCGGCATCTCGCGCGAGCTCGAGCTGCACGAGGAGGCCGGCTTCCAGCCGCTGGAAGTGATCGAGCACGCCACCTGGAACGGCGCCAGACTGATCGGCATGGACGATCGCCTCGGCAAAGTCCGCGAAGGCTTCATCGCCGACCTGCTGGTCGTCAACGGCAACCCGCTCGAGAATCTGAAGTTGTTGAATCCCTATGGCGCCGACGTGATGCTGCTCAACGGCAGACCGGCGCCGAACTATTCGCCGATGGGGCGCGGCGACAAGACGCAGAACGCCCGCGGCGGCGGCATCGAGTGGACCATCAAGGACGGCATCCCGTATCACGTGCCCACGCTGATGCGTGAAGTGAAGGACATGGTCACCCGCGCCCGCGCCGAACGCCCGCGCTCGACCGCGGCCGGACAACCGTAAAAGCAACCGCAGAGGGCGCAGAGTGCGCAGAGCCAACACTTTTCTCTGCGGTCTCTGCGAGCTCCGCGGTTAACCGTTTTATGGCTCCAGCGAAGCTCGACGTCACTACGGTCATCGCGGCGCCTCCGGGCCGGGTGATGAAAGCGTTCTTTGACGCCCAGACGCTGCAGGCCTGGTGGCAGGTGGCCCATTCGGTGACGACGCCGAGGGCGCTCGGCGTCTATGCGGTCGAATGGCCGCCCACCGATTTCCGCGATGACATCCTCGGCCGCCTCGGCGGCGTCTTCAAAGGGACGGTCGTGAAATGCAACGCCGGCGAAGGCTTCTTCGTCGCCGACGCGTTCTGGCTGCCGCCTGACGGCGATCCGATCGGTCCGATGGCGCTCGAGGTGACACTGAAGGTGGAGGCTGGGGGTGCGACGCGCATCCACGTCGTGCAAACCGGCTTCGAGGAGACGCCGCGATGGCGGCGCTACTACGAGGTCGTTGGTGTCGGCTGGGAGCGGGCCCTCTCGTCGCTCAAATCGCTCCTCGAGCACTGATCATGCGCGCCGCCTCCTCCGAGCGCGGGACCGGCCGCCGGACCGCCCTGTTGGCGTTGTTCACGTTCGTCGCCGCCGCACTTCTGGCCACCTATCCGCTGCTGCGGCATCCAACGCACACCATTGCTGGCGGCCTTGGCGATCCGATCATTCTGACGACCGTTCTGGCATGGGATGCGGACCGCCTGTGGCACGGGTTGCACGGGCTCTGGGATCCGCCATTTCTCTATCCGCATCACTGGACGCTTGCGTACTCCGAGCACATGCTCGGGAAATCCGGTGCTGACCTACAACGTCGCGTACATCGGATCGTACGTGCTCGCCGGCTTCGGGATGTTTCTGCTGACACGCACGCTGTGGGGACGCGCGGATGCCGCGATGCTCGCCGGACTCGCCTTTGCACTGACGCCGTATCGGCTGGCACAGACCACACACCTGCAGGTGCTGATGAACGGTTGGATGCCGATCGGGCTGCTGGCGCTGCATCGCTACTTTGCCGGCGGATCGCGCCGCTGGCTGGCGGCATTCGCCGCGGCGTATCTGCTGACTGGACTGGCGAATGGCTACTATCTGTATTTTTTCCTGCTTCCGATCGGCGTCGTGATCGGTGTGGAGCTTCTCCGGCCCCGGCTGCCAAGACAACGGATTCTCGGCGAGATGGCGCTCGCGAGTCTGGCGATTGGGGCGGCGCTGGCGCCGATTGTGTACGTGTATTTCCGGCTTCAGCGCGACATGGGCTTCATTCGCGATCCGAGCATGCTGCGTGGGTTGAGCGCCAGATTGCCGGACTACTTTCGGATTGCGCTCGGCGCGTGGGACTGGGGGGGACTGCTGCCGTCCGGCGCTGGAGAACGGCAGTTGTTCCATGGGTTCACCGTCATCGTCTTTGCGGCCGTCGGAGGATGCACGATCGCTGCGAGCGAACGCGACCTGACGCCGCTCGGCAGCCGGCGGCGCATCGTGATCACGTATGGATCGATCGCCGCGCTCGCAGTGCTGCTCTCGATGGGGCCTGGGCCATGGCGACCGTACATGTGGCTCTACTCCGTTGTTCCAGGTTTCAGCGGAATGCGGGTCCCGGCGCGGTTCGCGTCCATTGTTATCGTCGCGCTTGCGGTGCTGGCGGGCGCAGGTTTTGCCTGGCTGTTCGATCGCTTGCCGCGTCGCGTCGCCGCTGCCGCGGCGCTCGCATTCGGCGCGGTGATCGTCATCGAAGGGCAGCATGGGATCGGCGTGACGGAGGTCCCCGGGTGGCGCGAAAACACCTGGGACCGAGTGGCCTACACCTGGCTGCGCGACAGTCCGCCTGGAGGGGTGCTCGAGTTGGACATCACCGAGCTGAATTATTTTCGAACGGCGACGACCATGTTCCAGCTCAACGCGCTCGAGCATCGACATCCGATTGTGAACGGGTACTCAGGATGGTCGACGCAGCTTCAGGAGCTGCTCGGTGCGCGAACGTCGCCACTGCGCGAGCCGGGACGCCTGCCTGAAGTCGTGCGCGGTCTTCGGCGTGTTGGCGTGCGCTACGTCCTCCTTCATCAGGCGACGTTCGTGGAACAGGAACAGGGACTGATGCGGCAGATTGTTGCCGAGATGCAGGGCGCCGATGACCAGATTGCCGAAGCTCACGAGTGGCCAGGTACCTGGGCGTGGCGTTTGAAAGACATCGATCAGCGTCCCGGAGCGCCGGCGGATCTGACCTTGCTCGATCCAAAGGCATTCGAGCTGCGCGCCTCGCACCAGCCCGCGCGACTGCCGCTGATATTCGACGGCAACCTCGACACGCGATGGATGACCGGCGAGCGTCAGGCCGGTACCGAATGGGTGGAAGTGCGGCTGCCGCGGCCGGCCGATCTGCGTCGCCTCGAGATCGTTGGCGCCGGCCGCACGCTTCTCGATTATCCTCAGCACCTCAGCATCGACTCGATCGACCCGGCAGGCGCCTCGCAGTCACTGTTCGACGATGGCGTCGTCGATCGGTACGTGGAATCGGTGGCGTTCAACGACGTGCATCCATCAATCACTCTGGAGCTGCCGCGAAACCACACAGTCGCGCTTCGCATTCAACAAACGGGGCGAGGTGCAAGCTGGTGGTCGATCCACGAACTCAAGATCTGGGAACAGAAGGAGGCGCGATGAGCATCAGACCGCTATTCGCCATGCTTTTTGTGGCCGCGATACCGGCGGCGCAGGCGCAGCAGCACGAACATGCCGCCACCGCGGCTCCTCCTGCGACCCTCACGACCGGCCTCGGGCGCCTGCACCACCCGATCGCGACGAAGAACGCGGACGCTCAACGGTTCTTCGACCAGGGCCTCACCTACGTCTATGGTTTCAATCACGACGAGGCGATTCGATCCTTCCGCCGGGCCGCCGACCTGGATCCGGAGTCACCGATGCCGCACTGGGGCATCGCGCTGGCCCTGGGCCCGAACATCAATTCCGACGTCGATCCGGAGCGCGAGAAGGCGGCATACGACGAGGCACAGAAGGCGAAGGGGCTGGCTGGCGGCGCACCGGCCAACGAGCGCGCGTGTGTGAACGCGCTGGCCACGCGGTACTCGACCGAACCGAAGGCCGACTTGAAGGCCCTCGCCGTTCAGTACAAGGATGCAATGCGTGGGCTGATGCGCCAGTATCCCGACGATCTTGACGCGGCAACGCTCTACGCCGAGAGCCTGATGGACCTGAACCCGTGGCATCTCTGGTCACAGGACGGGAAGCCGGCGGAGGGCACAGAAGAGATCGTCACGGTGCTCGAAGGCGTCCTGCGACGCGATCGCCAGCACATCGGCGCCAACCACTACTACATCCATGCGGTCGAGGCCTCGAAGACGCCGGACCGCGCGCTGCCGAGCGCGAAGCGGCTCGAGACGCTGGTGCCGGCGGCCGGCCATCTGGTCCACATGCCCGCCCACATCTACATGCGCACGGGCGACTTCCTGGCCGCGGTTTCGAGCAACGCCAAGGCCGCGGAGGTCGATCGTGCGTACATAGCGGCGACGAAACCGGACGGCATGTACCCGGTGATGTACTACAACCACAACCTCGATTTCCTTGCATCGGCCGCGATGATGGCGGGTCAGTTCGCGGAGGCGAGAAAGGCCGCAGACCAGCTGGTCGCGAACGCCACGCCGGCGATCGCGCAGATGCCGATGCTCGAACCGTTCGCCGCGAAAACGCTGTTCGTGCTGCTGCGCTTCGCGCGATGGGACGACGTGTTGAAGCTGCCACCGCCGGACGCGAAGTATCCGCTGCTGACGGCGCTTTCGCATTTCGGGCGCGGCATCGCGCACGCCGCCCGCGGCAACGCTGCCGACGCCGAGCGGGAGCGCGTTGCGTATGCCGACGCCCGTAAGGCGATTCAGGCCGACAGCGACTGGGGGTTCAACAAAGCGAAGGACATGCTCCCAATCACCGATGCCGTGCTCGATGCCTGGATCGCGCGTGCCCGGCGCGACGACGCCGCCGCGATCGATGCGTGGCGGATCGCCGCGATCAAAGAAGACGCGCTCAGCTACGACGAACCGCCGGACTGGTTCTATCCAACACGCGAGTCGCTCGGCGCCGCGCTGCTGCGCGCCAGGCGGTTTCAGGAAGCGGAACAGGCGTTCCGCGACGACCTGACGCGAAACCCCAGGAATGGCCGGTCGCTCTATGGGCTCTGGCAGACGCTGCTGCTGACCAGGAAGACGTCGGAAAAACAGGCGGTGGAGGCGGCGGAGAAGCAGTTCCGGGAGGCGTGGAAGGCCGCAGATGTGATGTTGAGGATCGAGGACATGTAAGTCACGCTGAGGCAAGGGGTCAGACCCCTGATACGCTGCGTGTCAAGGGTCTGACCCCTGATACGCAGGGTGTCAGGGGTCAGACCCCAGGCTTGCGCCTCGCGCGGATGACCAGATACGCGAGACCCGCGCCGATCGCGGCCGCACCGGCGATCAACGCCACTCCGGCGTAGGTGACCGGACCAGGAGGCGCCGGCACCCTGGCCCTGGCGGCATCCGACGAGGCGCGGCGGCGCAGCAGCTCCAGCTTCAGGCTTTCCTCGCCCTGCGCCATCGCCCACCGGTGGTTCGCCTCGAACAGCGGCTTCAGCAGAAACGACAGATTGCGGAGCAGCGGCTTCTCGACCCGCAGGCGCCAGTCGTACGTCAGGTTCACACCCGGCCCGTCCTGCTCGAACGTCCAAACGCCGCGCCCCTCGAAGTCGCCATTCGCGACGAGCGTGAAGCCGTACGGATATCGGGACTCGACCTCCTCGAACTCCCATTGAATCGTGTACGGCAGCCACCCTTTGGTCCGAAGGCGTACACGCCGGCCGTGCCCGTGCGCATCGGGCGGCCGCACTTCCTGGACATCGAGATAGACCGACGGCCACCATTCCGGGAGCGCCAGCGGATCGCCCAGCACGTCAGCAACTTCGCCGCAGGTGCCGTCAACCCGCCAGCGCGACAGGAACTGATACTCGTTTCGCATGAGCCCTGCCCTGAGCGAGCCCTTCGACCAAGCTCAGGACCAGTCGAAGAATCACTGGGGCGCGGGGATCTTCTTGCCTTCCGTGTCGAAGAACGTGATGTCCTTGAACGCGGAAAGCTGATCCTTCACCTTCGTGTAGTCGCCGACGATGACGATCACGGAGTTGTCAGAGCCCAGAAGTGCGGAGGCGCCGCTCTTGACCTGCTCGGGAGTCAGCGCGGAGATCTTGCCGACGAACGTCTCGGGGTAGTCCTTCGGCAGACCGAAGACGTACACGGAGTTCAGGAGCTGCGCCAGACCGCCCTGGGTGGCCGTTTGGATTGGAAAGATGCCACGCACGTACGACTTCGCGCCCTGCAGCTCCGCGCCGCTGCTGCCTTCAGCGCGCAGCTTGTCGATCTCCTTGAACACCTCCGTGAGTGCGGCGCCGGTCACTTCGTTGCGGACGTCGGCCGCGAACCGGTAAAACCCAGTGTCCGCGAAGC
>WNFX01010437.1_pt1 | contig 10690 bp, 10 predicted proteins | sample 5400111 | NCBI WGS metagenome assembly WNFX01 (sample SAMN13153363, study PRJNA577476) | soil metagenome | isolation source: 40 cm soil or saprolite under grassland replicate 1 | place: USA:California | collected 2016-06-15 | reverse complement strand
CAGATCACGGACCGCGAAATCCGTGCCGAGCAGGGCCGCCGCCCGCAGCACCTCGCGCACCGCCCCGTCCACGAAGCCGAGGCGGTCCGCGATGGCCGCCGACAGGGAGCCTGGCGCGGAACCGCCCGCCAGCTCGGCGGATCCGGTCTCGGTGATCGTCAGACTGGAACTCCGCGTCAGCGCGGCGACTAGCTCGGTGACGTAGAGCGGATTGCCCGCCGCCCCGTCGGCCAGCCGCAGCAGGTTGCCGCCGGGCTTGCCGCCGGCCAGGGCCGCCACGAGGTCGGCCACCGCCGTGTCGGTCAGCCCGGTGAGCTGGAGCCGGAAGGCGTCGCCGACCGCTCGCCGCAGCGCCATCAGGTCATCCCGCTGGGGTACCGGGCGCATCGTCCCGACCAGCAGCAGCGGCACCTGCCGCGCCGACCTCGCCAGCCGTGCCCACAAGGCGATGCTGGCCTGGTCGGCCCACTGCAGGTCGTCGACGACCACGATGGTCGGCCGCACCGCGCACTGCTCGGCGACAAGCGCCAGCAGCTGCTCCGCCAGCACCGCCGGCACGTCCGCGCCGCGATCGGCGGTGTCCTCACCGCGCAAGAGCCGGATGATCGTGGTCCGCCGCGGGTTCACGGAGGGTTCACGGACGCCCAGCCCGTCCAGGAACGGCAGCAAGGGCAGCGCCTGGCCCAGTTCGTCGCCAGCGCCCCAGAACACCTCGCAGCCGGCCTCCGGCGCCTCCGCCACGGCCGCCCGCACCAGCGCCGACTTGCCGATGCCCGGTTCGCCCTCGATGAGGACCGAACCGCCGTGCCCCCGGGCCAGTTCCTTTATCAGCCCGGTCAGCAGCGTCATCTCGTTATCGCGGCCGACCAGCGCACCAGCCAACGTCACCCGCTGCATGCAGCGAACTTTACTACCAGACTATTTACGGAACAAGCGGTATCATTCGGACACTAATTCGGTATCCGATGATATCATTTACCACTATTGCCCTCCGCGCCATCGGTGTTCTTGCGCTGAAAATTTCACGGAACCTTTCAGCGCACCGGTTGCTGACATTTTCTCGTCCCGGTGTAATGACTATTTCAAATCAATTACTAATAAAACAATTAATATTTGCAAAATGCGTATGCGGCAAATTACCCTAGGTGTATGGAATTGCCGAAGATCGGCAATAAGCCCACATTGTTCAGATGTGCCGTGCGTGCCGCCGGAGCCATGCAGCGGGCTGCTGACCTCGGTAGAACCATGGAGGAACCATGCGCATAGGGCGAAACATCATTATCTCAGCCATCCTAGCACTCGGCGCGGGCGGGTCAATCCTGGCTAGCGCCACGGTACCCGCTGCCGTTGCGCAAGCACCTAGCGCCCACGTGCTGGCGACGGGAGCTTACGCGAGCCCCAACAGTTTCTATCACGCGTGAACTAGACCGGTGTGCGACTGACGGCCTGCTGCAGATTCGCCGAATCCACAGCAGGCCGTTCGCGTGATTACCCAGTCAGGCCAGCAAATAGCCGCGACCGACCCGGAACACCGTGCCTGGCCCGATCGCGGCCGCCGATCGCGCGTAACTCCAGGCGCTCTTCATTGTCGCCGTCCCCCTCGCCATATAGCTGTACTGCCGTCGCATGCTGATCATTCACGCAAGCGCGGCACAGCCAAGGCCCGCGTGAGATCCGGAACCCCGGCCCCCTTCACGCCCCGTTCGGTTAGCACCCCGGTGTGGCCCTACCGCGGACGCCAGAGTGAGTTCCCGTCACTCTGGCACCTCCCGTACTAGACCAAACGGCGTGGATGCCGCGTAGTTCATGCTGCTCCAGCGCAATGCCGCTAACGGCCGCAGCCGGGCGGCACCTTCCCGGAAACCGGACTCAGGCCACATCGGCACCATCAGCATCACGCTCCGGGTGTGCCGGCCCCCACGATCAACCCGCCGGGCCGCGGAAAGTGTGCCTCCGCCGGGTACCTGTTGCCGAACTTGCCGGTTCTTGCAGACTGCTTATTGCCGGCGCCTTCGTTACGATGGCATGTGGACGGCGTACTAATGGTTTCGCCAATTGTTGCGGTGAAACCAGCGTGACCGTCGCTCGTCCGCCCGCGCGGCGCCGAGGAGGAGGAACGCCCGATGATCGCGCCAGGTAGTCCCACGGTGCGGCGGCGCCGGCTGGCCGCTGAACTGCGCGGGATCAGGGAGAGCAAGGGCAAGAGCGGAGATACCGTCGCCGCCGCGTTGAAGTGGTCGCCGTCGAAGATCAGCAGGTACGAGCGGGCCAGGACCGGGCTGCGGCCCCGGGAAGTCGAGCGGCTGCTCGATTATTACCAGATTACCGGGCCCCGGCGCGCGCTCTTGCTCGGGCTGGCTGAGGACGCGGCCCAGAAGGGCTGGTGGGAAGAGTTCACCGACAGCCTGTCCGAGGACTATAAGCAGTTCATCGGTCTGGAGCACGAGGCGACGGCGATGGCCATCTGGCACGTCGACGTGGTTACGGGGCTGTTGCAGACGGAGGAGTACGCGCGGCACATCATCGGCAGCTATAGCCGGGTCGAGCCGGTCGCCCCCGGCATGATCGGGCGGCTGGTCCGGGTCCGGATGCGCCGCCAGCAGGTTCTGGACCGCGACGGGCTGCAGTTGTCGGTCGTGCTGGATGAATCGGTCCTCAAGCGCCGGATCGGCGACGAGGCGGTGATGTACGACCAGCTCCAGAGGCTCGTGAAGGAGGCTGACCGGCCGAATCTGACGCTCCAGGTTCTCCCGCTTGACGCACAGCACTCGGTATTCGGGGAATCCTTTGTCATCTTCGGTTTCGGCCAGGACGCCGATGCGATGCTGCAGGACGTGGTGAGCACCGAGCACCTGAGGAGCGGCTTCACCCTGGAGGGGGAGCGCGACACGTACCTGCACCGGATCGCGTTCCAGATGCTCGTCGATGCGGCGCTCGACCCGGTGACCTCCAGGAAGCTCATCCTCGAAACAGCGGAGGGGTACTGGTCGGGCGCCTAGTGCCGTGACCGGGGCTGCGTCCGCCCGGTCGGGGTTTCCTGGTGCCGGTGCCCCGGACATCCCACGCCACGATGACGGCGCTGTTGTCCTCGTCGTCGTAGATGGCCCCGGATGCTGACCGGCCGGAACGGGTCGCCGGAGCTGAAGCGCGGCCCGCGCGCCGACAGCGGCCAGCCATGCACCTGGACCGGCGCAGGCGCATGTGTATGCGTGAGCCGTACGGTGCCACAAGGACACAACGTATCTTTACTGGACGTAATGGCTATTGGGATGAGAGATGCCCCCGCTACCGTTGATGTCTGTTAGTCTTAGAGTTGAATGGCTACTATATGTAGCAAATCCACTGCGATTCGTAGCCATATAGGCACTCCGGACACATACATCAATTAGTGAGGTAGTACGGTGGAAAGCGCTACGCTCGGAAATCAGCCAGGAAATTCTGGTTTCAACTGGGTCAAAAGCTCTCTGAGCTTCGCCAACGGCAACTGTGTCGAGGTAGCTAGCCTACCCGGCGGCGAGATCGGGGTCCGTAACAGCAGGGAATCCGAAGGGGCGGTTCTCCGATTCACGTCGGATGAATGGCGCGCATTCCTCGGGGGCGTACACAACGGGGAATTCGACCGTTTCTGCATGTAGGGACCGTGAAAGCAAGGCGCGATAACCTTCGGCCGTAACGGAAGCGGAGGAAGCTCCGGAGCCTGGAGTTCCTCCGCTTTCGTTATCATGACAGCCATTTTTGGCCATCGCAGGCTTAGGTCCCAGATCCGTTCGCTAGTTCACTGCACGGGAACATCCGGCAGATTCCTAAGTTCTCCGGTTTACTATAAGATCTACCAATGCACCAGCAGTTGCCGCCATAAGTAGATTTCCCGTTATCTTCGCTGCCCGCGTCTTATCGCTGCCCGGCACGGTACCTGGCGATCGTCCTTATCGCTGGCGGCTCATTTCTCCTTCGGGCGGTACTGGAGCCGCTGCCGTGCTATCTCGCAGACGCCCGTGCGCTCGTTCTCCGCCGCCACCTGGCGCGCCTCGTCAAGATCAGCCGGCGTCAGCAGGCCATTGGCGAGCAGGAAGTCGGCGAGATCGCGGGCATGACCGCGCTCCTTCCAGATCAGGCCCTGCAGCAGCTTCTTGTAGTCGGATACCGCACCCTCTCCGCTCAGGTCCAGGGCGATCACCACAGTGATCATCGGCACCGTCTGCGGGGCGGCCAGGCCGAGGATGAACTCCTGGTAGTAGTAGGCCATCGCGAGCCGCGCGGTCACGTTCCGCTCGAAGTAACCGCGCACCCGGGCCACCGCGTCTTCGCCGGGCTCGCTGCCCCGCCGCACGATGGTCCCGGCCCGGGTGGTCAGTTGCTTGCCGTCGGCCGGGACCGCTGGCTCGGCGGGTCGGCGGCTGGCCTCATCGAGCCGCAGCCGCAGCACCCAGGGACCCACGCTGACCAGCCACGAGCCCTCCGCGAGCGGGACCGGCAGCGCCTCGTAGCGGGTCGGGGCGACCGGCAGGACATGCCGCGCCGTCCGCTCCACGGCCTCCGCGGTCAGCGGTATCCCGGCCGTGTACGGGGCCAGGTAGATCCGGTAGGTCGTGTCGCGGCTGAACAGTTCCCAGCGGTGGTGGACGTAGCGAAGGCCCGCGCACCGCGGCGCCCGGTGCAAGGTGAGGTCCTCGTCACCACTGAGCATGCGCCGGTCCAGCCAGGTGATCTCGTCGGGCGGACAGTTCACCCACTCACCGCGCGCCGCTGACCAGAGAAAAAGTCGGCCCGTCGCCACTCAGTCGCCACTCCCGAACGACGCGCGCCTCCGGCGCGGCCATCCCGTCTCGCTCTATCTGGAATGACAATTCTCGCACCTCGCTGTCCCCGGCAAAGTCGCGTTACCCAAGGCCTGCACGCGCAGCCGGTCTCGCTCCTGGGCGTCAGCGGATCTCAACGCGGGACAGCGGAGCGTCGGGATTGCTCCCCCAGCGGATCGTATCGCCGTCGCCGACCGGCTTCTTACCCGTGACCTGCGCACCGTTGAGGGTGAGCCCGTTCCTGCCCTGGTTGGTGATCCACCAGCGGCCGTCGGCGAACGTGAATCGCGCGTGCTCCCTGGACACCGTGGGCACGTCGGGCAGCATCAGCTCCACCGGCCCGCGCCCGGCCCGGGCGCCCGACATCCGGGTTTCCGCCACCGAGGAGCCGGTGACCAGCCGCAGCGCCGGGACCGAGGGCACGCTCCGTTCCATCACCGTGGTCCCGCCGCCGGCCATGGTCCCGTCGGCTGCCACCGTCCGGCCCGGGTCGTGCCAGACGTGGCTGACGGGCCCGGCGTAGGCACGCCGCGGGCCGGCGTCAGCAAGCTCGGGCGCGGCGTGCGCCAACGGGACGTCGAGCAGGTCAGGCCGGGTGCCGGCCCGCACCGGATCCCCCTGCCGCAGGCGGTAGCGGCCCGGCGGGACCGAACCGCTGGCGATGACGTACACCTGCGCCCGGCCCGGTGCGGCCGGGCGGGCCTGGTACGCGGCCACCTGCTCGTCGTAGACCTCGGTCAGGCTCGAGCTGATCACGTCCAGGTCCATCCGCTCGCGCAGGGACTCAAGGTCGGCCGGGTTCAGCTGGAGCTCCACCACACACGGCGCGAGCAGCGACCCGCTGGGCGTGATCACGAACACGTCCGGCAAGTGCCGCATGGCGATCCTGAGCACGTCCTGCCCGTCGCGCCACGGCCGCGAGGCCATTCGCTGTATCCAGGGATGATCCCTGGTGATGCCCAGGGCGCGCAGGCCGGCCAGGCTCGCACCGGCGAGTCCCGCGATCGCCACCAGCACCAGCGTGGCGGAGACGGCCGAACCCGTCATGACCTCCAGCACCAGCCAGCCCGCCGCGACGCCCCCCGCGATCGCCCAGCGCCTGCGGCTTCGCTGCCGCAGCGGAGCACGCCCCCGCCGGGGTGCCGCTTCCTCGCCTCCAGCCATCGATACCGTCCTTGACCTGTCCTGACCCGAAGAATCCGTTAGTGATCGCCAGCCCTCGTCACAGAGGATGCGGTCCCGCGCGCCCGCGAGTCAACGAATCAGCGGCAGCTTCCAGGCATCTGGAAATTGCCGGGGGAGCCGCCGGGGCCTGTCAGCCAGGGAGGGCGAGTCAGGGGCGGGTGAGCGTGGCCATCGCCCGTTCGGGCTCCCAGTGCGCCCGGATCGAGGTGATCAGCCCGTCCTCGTCGACGGTGTAGATGACCACGCAGTCGACCGTGATGGTGGCGCCGCTGTCGCCGAGCCACATCGTGATGCTGGCGATGTTGGCGCAGCACGGTCCGTTGGCGAAGGAATCGGTGATGCGGAAGCGGAACCGGCTCACCGAGCCGAAGTTCCGGTCCCAGAACCTCCCGATCCCGTCGTGCCCGTGATGCCCGTGGCCGCCGGGATCCAGCCGCGACGGACCGACGGGATCCTGCACGATCGCGTCCGCGGCGAACAGGGCGAGCCAGTCGTCCTTGCGCCCGGCGGCGACGGCGGCCATGGAGCGGCGCGAAACGCGGCGCGCCGGATGATCGCCGTCAGGAGCTTCCCAGCTGATCGCGTCGGTCACGGCAAAAATGTAACGTGTTCTAGTTCGATGTCAAGGCTTCCTGCCGACTCCCCCCGCGAACTTCAGCCGGGCGGAAAGCGCTGCGTCCTGCCGCCACCGCTGGACATCGGTCAGGCCGGGCGCCAGGAAAATACGGGGAATCACTTCCCGGAAGACCGCGGCCGAGAACCGGGGCGCCAGTCAACGCCGAGCGTGCCTACTGCTGCCGATACCCCGCTTCGGCCACCGCCAGGGCCCCGCAGGACATAGGCGATGCCAACCGCGATGATCCCGCCTGCCGCCGGGCCGACGAGATACGCCCACCACGAGGTCCAGTCGCCGAGCACCAGGGCGGGCCCGAGCGACCGGGCCGGGTTCATCGACGCGCCGCTGACCGGAGAGCCCCACAGCCCAGCCAGCGCTATATAGCTGCCCACCCCGATAGCGGCCAGCGGCCCGATCTGCTGGGCACCCGACGCGGTGCCCAAGATCACGCTCACCAGGGCGGCGGTCAGGACCAGTTCCCACAACATCGCGGTGGTCGTCGAGATACCGCTGCCGGGCAGGGTCAGGCCCGCGCTGCCCTGCTTGCCGATCAGCGCCCACAGCAGCAACGTGGCCAGGGCGGCACCGATGAACTGGGCAACGACGTAAGCGGGGACACGCTTCCACGGGAAGTCGCCGCGCAGCGCGAAGGCGATGCTCACCGCCGGGTTCAGGTGTGCGCCGGAGACCGTCCCCATGAACAAGATGACGGCGGCCACCATCAGCGCCGGGGCCACCACCCGCGCGCCATAAGGAACCGCATTCCCGCCGAAACGGGCGTTGACCATGCCGCCGCCCACGGCGACAAGGACCAGGAAGAAGGTCCCGAGCAGCTCAGAGAACAGGCGCCGCCCCTCGTAACTGTCGTCCCAGAAGTCGAACTGACTGGCGACCGAGTTCGGCTGCCCCATGGACCGCAGGGCAACCGCGGCATGATGGGCTGCTTGCTCCTGGTCAGGCCCCGATGACGGGGCGAGCCCGGGCGGCTGGCTGGTCATATAGCCCCTTTCCGGCTTTCCTGGGCACCGGGGTAGCTGCGAGCGCCGGGATTCTGGCCCACCTGCAGCGCCTCAATCCCCACCCCAGAATCGCCTTGCCGCACTGCAACTGCATCACCCCAGACGGATGAGACCACATCCAGGACTGGGAGCTAATCGCCTGCGTGCGCGGAACAGTGCCTGGCCGCCGCGGACCCTGAGTCATCGTAGAAGGCCTGGCCGCAGTTTGCCGCGGAGCACGACTTGAAGCGGAGCCACGCGCCGGAGGCGGCGGATCCGGCGACGGCGATGGCGACGACGGCCACCAGGTTGGGGTAGCTGGCCCGGGCCGCGCTGGCCAGCTGGACCGCGCTCGCGGGATCGACGGTGAGGACGAGGCGCCCGTCGGCCAGCGCCCGGGTCAGGCGGGCGGCGGCGGAGACGTCCTCGCGGCCGGCGGTATGGGCGGCCAGGACGTCCCTCATCGACTCGCGCAGGCGCAGCAGGGCGGCGTGCTCGGAATTGCTCAGCCTGGCCTCGGCGGGCAGCAATCCCGCCGTGCGGAGCCAGGCGGCTGCCTCTTCCTGGGTACCGAGCTGGTCCGCGCCGGGCGAGGCGCCCGGCGTATTGGCGAACGCCTGGATCATGGCCACGCGGCCCGTTCCGGGCACGGCGGACTGTCCCGGGTGGTGGCTGTGAGGCAGATGAGGTAGCCGTCGGCACCGTAGCGCCGACCTATTCGTCAGAGCGGGTACGCGGCCTCGATCACGAGACGGCGCGCTGAGCTGGCCTGATGGTTGCGGGATTAGTAAAAGACGCCTATGAGGGTGCAACGACACCCAATGATGTGACTGACACCTTCTACCGGCGCGAAAGCGGCATCCAGACCAATATCCGTCAGCTGACCGATGTCTTGCAATGCAAGTTGCATCAATACTTGCGTCAACCGACATCGAGCAGCGCGCCATCCGGCCGGAGACCTCCCGGACCGACCGGACCGGCGCACGAAGGAACCCGATGACCACGATGGCGCCGCCCCGCCCGGCCGAACGGCACGAACGCCAGGAACGCCAGGAACGCCACGAACGCCAGGAACGCCACGGGTGCCGTGTCCGGCTGGCCACGGGACCGGCCGCGGCGGGCGAAGCCCGCCGCCGGGTCCGGGACGCCATCCGGTCCTGGCAGGTTCCCGTCGACCTGGACGCCGCCCTCCTGCTGACCAGCGAGCTGGTGACCAACGCCGTCCGGCACGAGGCGGGTCAAAGGGCCCAGCCCGTCGTGCTCGCCATCGCCTGCTCCCGCGGCCGGCTTCGCGTCGATGTGCACGACACGTCGCCTTCCCTGCCGGCGGTGGCGGAGGTTCCCGCCGACGCCGACGCCGACGCGGAGACCGGCCGCGGCCTGCTCCTGGTCGAGGCGCTGTCCGACGAGTGGGGTTTCTACCGCACCCCGGCGGGCAAGGCCGTGTACTTCACGCTCGCATTCGAGACAGACGAGACAGGCGAGACAGACAAGGCTCCCGCGGCAGGCGGACGCGGCCCGCAGCGGGTTCACGCGCGGGGACGGTGGACCGTGACTCCTCCCTCGGAACACCGTCCCCGCCGCGTCGCCCCCGCGGTCCTCGCGGTGCCAGCCGCACGCCTGCCCTCGGCCTGACGCGCCGGCCAGCTATTCCCGGGGCGTGCGGGCCGATATTCTCGGGGCGTGCGGGCGGAAAAACCCGAAAAACCCGAAAGACCCGAAAAGCTCGAAAGACCCGAAGGCGTCGACGGCGATATCCCGATCGAGTGGGGCAGCGACGCGCTGGCCGAACTCCTCAGCCGCCTGGACCTGCGCTACCTCGCGCTGGTCCCCGGCTCGAGCTACCCGGGCTGCACGACAGCCTGGTGAACTACACCGGAAACCGCGATCCGCGGATGCTCGTCTGCCTGCACGAGGAGCACGCGGTCGCGGTCGCGCACGGCTACGCCAAGGTGACCGGGCGGCCGATGGCCGTCGCGCTGCACAGCAACGTCGGCCTGATGCACGCGACCATGGCCATCTACAACGCCTGGTGCGACCGCGTGCCCATGCTGATCGTCGGGGCGACCGGCCCGGTCGACGCGGCCCGGCGGCGACCCTGGATCGACTGGATCCACACCTCCGCCGACCAGGGCGCGCTGATCAGGCCGTACGTCAAAATGGGACGACCAGCCCGCCTCGGTCGAGGCGGCCCTGGACTCGCTCGCCCAGGCGTACTCGATCACCCGGGCGGCGCCGTCCGCGCCGGTCTACGTCTGCCTCGACGTGAGCCTGCAGGAACAGCGCCTGCCCGCGCCGCCGGCCATCCCCGATGTCCGCAGGGACCGGTCGCCGCGATCGCACGGTCCGGACGCCGAAGCGGTCCGGACCACGCTGGACTTCCTCGGCCAGGCGCGCCGTCCGCTGTTCCTGTTTGGCCGCTTGTCCCGCGACGAGCGGGACTGGGATCGCCGCGTCGCCCTGGCCGAACGGTACGGCGCGCTGGTGCTCTCCGACCTCAAGAACGGCGCGGTCTTCCCGACCGCTCACCCGCTGCACCCGAACCCGCCCGGCATTTTCCTGCCCGCCGCGTCCGCCGGGCTGATCGGGGGCGCGGACCTGATCCTGAGCCTGGACTGGACCGACCTGGCCGGGACCCTGTCCGCCGCGGCCAGCCACGGCCACCCGGCCGCTGGGCGGATCATCTCCTGCACGTCGGACTCGGCGCTGCGCAACGGCTGGTCCAAGGATTCCTTCGGACGCGACCCCGTCGACCTGTCCGTCCCCGCCGACCCCGACCTGCTGGTGCGCGCCCTGCTGGTACCGGGCGACCCCTTCAAGCCGGTCAAGCCAGCCGAATGGCCTGCCGCGGACGCCGCCCCGGCGCCGCCCGCCCGCGGAACCGACGGCACCGGCGGCGGCAGTTCAATGCACGAGCTAGCCGATGCGCTCCGGGAGGCGCTCGCGGGGGCACCCGCCTGCCTGGTGAGGCTCCCGCTCGGCTGGCACGGCGCCGACCTCGAGGCCGGCCACCCGCTGGACTTCCTGGGGATGGACGGCGGCGCGGGCATCGGCTCCGGGCCGGGCATGGCCGTCGGCGCCGCCCTCGCGCT
>WNFX01017569.1_pt1 | contig 10691 bp, 10 predicted proteins | sample 5400111 | NCBI WGS metagenome assembly WNFX01 (sample SAMN13153363, study PRJNA577476) | soil metagenome | isolation source: 40 cm soil or saprolite under grassland replicate 1 | place: USA:California | collected 2016-06-15 | reverse complement strand
CGCGTCGCCGTTGTCACGGAGCGGAGTGACCGATGCAGCGAGCGCTCCCTTCAGCATCCGTCCACTCTAAGCTCCGCTCCGTGAGCGGGCTGCGCCTCGAACGTGACGGAGTCGTCCTTCGCGTCACGCTCGCGCGCCCGGAGCGTCGAAACGCCTTCGACGCCGCGCTCATCGCCGAGTTGAGCGAGGCGTTCGTAGTCGTTGGGGATGCGCGAGCGGTCGTGCTCTCGGGCGAGGGGCCGAGCTTCTGCGCCGGCGCGGACGTCGAGTGGCAGCGCTCGTCGATCGACCTGACCTACGACGAGAACGTCGAGGACGCCATGCGGCTGTACCGGATGCTCGAGTCCATCGATTCGTGCCCGGCGCCGGTTGTCTGCCGGGTCCACGGATACGCGCTCGGCGGCGGCAGCGGGCTGGTGGCGTGCGCCGACATCGCGATCGCCGCGCCTGACGCTGTCTTCGGCTTCTCCGAAGTGCGCCTCGGGATCATTCCGGCCGTCATCTCGCCCTTCGTGCTGGAACGGATCGGCTCGTCGGCGCGCCGTTATTTCCTGACGGGAGAACGCTTCGACGCCGAGACTGCGCTCAGGATCGGGCTCGTCGACGCGGTCGTAGCGGACTCGGAGACCGCGGTCGAAGCCGTCGTCGAGGCCCTCGCACAGGGCGGGCCCGAGGCCGTGCGCGAGGCCAAGCGCCTCGTCCGCGACCGGCCTTCGGGCATCCAGACAGCACAGGTCGCAGCCACGCGTCGCACGAGCGCGGAGGGTCAGGAGGGGCTGCGCGCGTTCCTCGAGAAGCGGGCGCCTTCCTGGCGAGCCTCGTCCACGTGAGCGTTCGGCCGAACCGGCGCCCCTAAGCTCCGCGCGTGGGGATCGGCAAGCTGCTCGTCGCGAACCGCGGAGAAATCGCGCTGCGCGTCTTCCGCACCTGCCGCGAGCTCGGGATCTCGACCGTCGCCGTCGTCGCCCCCGACGACAGAGGATCCCTGCACGCGCGCTCTGCGGACGAGGCGGTCGAGATCACGTCCTATCTCCATTCGGAGGAGCACATCCGGGCGGCGAAGACCACCGGTGCCGACGCGATTCACCCCGGCTACGGGTTCCTCGCGGAGAGCGCCGACTTCGCCGATGCGGTCGTCGCAACAGGCGTGGTGTGGATCGGGCCCCCCGCCGAGGCGCTTCGGCTCGGGGGCGACAAGCTCGAGGCGAAGCGGGTTGCACGTGAGGCGGGCGTGCCGGTGCTGCCGGACGGCTCTGCGCAGGAGATCGGCTACCCGCTCTTGATCAAGGCCGCCCTCGGTGGAGGCGGCCGCGGTATGCGCGTCGTTCGGAAGCCCGAGGAGCTTGCCGACGCCCGTGCAGCCGCCGAACGGGAGGCCGTCGCCGCATTCGGCGACGGCACCCTCTACTACGAGCGCTACCTCGAGCGTCCGCGGCATGTCGAAGTGCAACTGCTCGCGGACGCAGCCGGCCGCGTCACGCACCTCTTCGAGCGTGAGTGCTCGATCCAGCGTCGCCACCAGAAGGTGCTCGAGGAGTCGCCTTCGCCCGCGGTCGACGCAGCGCTGCAGATGAAGCTGGTCGAAGCCGCCGCCGCATTCGCTTCCGCGATCGGATATCGCGGCGCGGGCACAGTCGAGTTCGTCCTCGACGGTGACGAGTTCTTCTTCCTCGAGCTGAACGGACGGATCCAGGTTGAGCACCCGGTCACGGAGCTCGTCACCGGGACCGATCTGGTCGCCTGGCAGCTTCGGATCGCGGACGGCGGCGGCGTCGACTCCTACCTGCCGACGCGCAGCGGGCATGCGGTCGAAGTCCGACTGTACGCGGAGGATTCGCGAACGTTTCTTCCTCAGGCCGGGCGAATCGAGCGTCTGTTGCTCCCCGCAACCGTTCGCGTCGACAGCGGTGTCGAGGAAGGAGACGAAATCGGGCTCGCCTACGACCCGCTACTCGCGAAGCTCATCGCGCACGGCGCGAGTCGCGGCGATGCCTTCGACCGCCTCGCCGCCGCTCTCGAGGAGACGAAGGTCGACGGGGTGACCACGAACCTGCGGTTCTTGCGCTGGCTCGTCGCCCACCCGGTCGTTCGCGCCGGGGAGGCGACGACGGCCTTCCTCGTCGAGAACCCGCCGCTCTCGCAGCCCCCTCCCCGACGCGTCGCCGGGCCATGGCGTCGCCCCTGGAGGCTGAACCTCCCCCCACCCGTTCCCGCACCTCCACCGGGCGCTGCCGAGACAGCCCGCCTCGCCGGTCCCGCGGACGTCGAGGCGCCTGTGGTCTCCCCCATGCCCGGCACCGTGATCCGCGTAGAGGTCGAGCCCGGTGAGGCGGTGCGGCCGCGGCAGCCGCTCGTCGTCCTCGAAGCCATGAAGATGGAGATTCCCGTGCACTCGCCCTTCGGCGGCAGGGTGAAGACGGTGCACGTCGCCGCAGGAGAGCGCGTCGCGGGCGGAGCAGTCCTTGTCGAGCTGGGTCCCGAGCTTGACGGTCATCGTGAAGACGATCGCGATGAGAACCGAGGGCAGGACGCGAGAGAGCCAGACGAGGTTGCGGAGCCGTAGCCGAGCGCCGGACTCGGCCCCTCAGAGAGGCCCGCTGGGCACCCGCACGCCCGATTGCGCCGCCGAGGTAGCCGAACGCGACGAGCGAGGCAAGCGCCCAGAACACGAGCCCGTAGACGACGAACGCTCGCTTCAGCTCGAGTTCCCCTCGATCGTCAACCGACTCCCGCGAGAAGGACGACGATCGACGCCGGAAGGAAGATGCGCTCGACGGTCCACGAGACGCTCGCTGCGACGAACGCTGTCTTCGCCGGATCGGCTGCCCGCTTGGTGAGGATGCCGAAGACCTGGATCGTCGCGGCCCCGCCGATCCAGACCATCGCCGCCGTCACGTGCAAGAAGAGCCAGAGCTCGCGCCGGGTCACTCAGAGCAGAGGTCGAAATCGCCGCGAGAGCGGCCGCGAAGCGGACGCCTTTAGGGGTTTGCCCCCAGCGCGGATCCGCCTGAGCGGATGCGCAGCATGCGGAGAGCTCAGTCGATTCGGACCTTGTTGAGCACCCAGTGCATGACGACGTTCACGAGCCAGACGACGATCGTGGCGCCGACGTACGTCCAGAAGCCGTTGATCGAGAAGTGCGGCGCGACCCACTCGGCGAGAGCGAGCATCGCGACGTTGATCGCGAAGTACGCGAGGCCGAACGTGACGACGATCAGCGGCAGGGTGAGGATCGCGAGGATCGGCTTGAGGATGGCGTTTCCGAGCGTCAGCACGATGCCGCCGATGAGGAACGACCACCAGCCGTTGATCGTGACGCTCGAGAACAACCAGTCGATCACGATCAACGCGAGGACGTTGACGCCCAGGCGAACGAGAAGGGCCGCCAGGAGGTACATCGGGCGGGAGTCTACGAGGCTAGTGCCCCCTTAGGCAATAGCGTCGAGCGGGCTGGCCAGCAGTACCGGACAGGACGCTAGAAAAGCTTTTGCAGCTTCATCGCCACGCCCATGTCGCCCTTGATCTTGAGCTTGCCCGTCATGTACGCAGTCGTCGGGTTCTGCTCGCCGGCGACGATCTTCTGGAAGCTCTCCTCGCTGGCCGAGATCGTGCAGTCGGCGTTGGCCGACCCGCCTTCCGAGACGGTGAGCGAGCCGTCCGTCAGAGCGACGGTCCACGTTCCGGCGCCTTCGATCTCGAAGACGTACGTGTTGTTCATCCCCGCGATCCGCTCGGGGCTCACCCGGCCGGGAAGCCCTTCGAAGAACTCCTGCACAGTGCCCATGTTTGCGCCTTCCCTCCTCCGGTCGGGTCGGGCCGGAGCCTAGCGCGCGGCTACGATCCCCGCGCGTGGACTTCGATCTCACGCCCGAGCAGGAGCTCCTGCGCGAGACCGTGCGTGCGTTCGCGCGTGACCGAGTCGCACCCGTCGCCGCCGAGCTGGACCACGACGGTCGTTTCCCGTACGAGCTCGTCTCCGAGCTCGCCGAGCTCGGGTTCATGGGGATCCCGATCCCGGAGGAGTACGAAGGTGCGGGCGGAGACACCGTCTCGTATGCACTCGCGGTCGAGGAGCTGACACGCGTCGACTCGTCGGTCGCCATAACGATGGCGGCCCACACCTCCCTGGGAACGATGCCCATCCTCCTCTTCGGGAGCGACGAGCAGCGCGCCCACTGGCTCCCCGACCTCGCCTCGGGACGTCGGCTCGCGGGCTTCGGCCTCACCGAGCCCGGAGCGGGCTCCGACGCGGGAGCGACCAGGACCACCGCGAAGCTGGACGACAGGTCCTGGCGCGTCGACGGCTCGAAGATCTTCATCACGAACGCGGGGACCGACATCACCTGGGGCGTCACGATCACCGCCCGGACGGGCGAGGACGAGATCTCGAACCTCGTCGTCGAGAATGGCACTCCCGGGTACACGGTGTCTGCGCCGATGAAGAAGCTCGGCTGGCGCGCTTCCGACACCCGCGAGCTCTCGTTCGAGGGCTGCGAGGTGCCGGAGGGGAATCTTCTCGGCCCTCGCACCGTGCGGCGTGGCTGAAGGACCAGGGCCGGCCGTTCGCGCGGGAGGCGGCGATGGCGAAGCTCTTCACCGGCGAGCTCTCGCACCGAGTCGCGAACTGGGCGCTGCAGATCCACGGCGGGTACGGGTACATGGAGGAGTCGGCGATCTCGCGCCTCTACCGCGACCAGAAGATCCTCGAGATCGGCGAGGGCACGAACGAGGTGCAGCGCATGGTGATCGCCCGGCATCTCGGGTTGTAGCGCAGTCCTCTCCGCCCCGATACTTCAAGAGAAATAGCGGGATCCGGTGCTACCTTCCGGCGAGCTGTGATCTTCACCCAGTTCGTCGACGACGACCTCGGCTGTGCGTCGTACCTCGTCGGCGACGAGAACACCGGCGCGGCCGCGGTCGTGGATCCCGCCTACGCGATCGAGCAGTACCTCGAAGAGGCTGACCGCCGCGGCGTCGAGATCACGCGTGTGGTCGAAACCCACACGCACGCCGACCACGTCTCCGGCCATGGGCGGCTCGCACTCGAGCACGCACTTCCCGTCAGTATCCATCCGGCCGCCGAGGCCGAGTTCCCGCACGACCCGATGGACGACGGGGACGAGATCGCCCTCGGCGAGGTCGTCCTGCGCTGCATCCACACGCCCGGCCATCGGCCCGAGCATTGCTGCCTCGCGGTCATCGACCGCTCACGGGCGCCCGACCCTTGGCTCGTCCTGACAGGCGACTCGCTCTTCGTCGGTGACGTCGCCCGCCCCGACCTCGCGGTCGAGGCGCGGGAAGGCGCCGAGGATCTCTTCCATTCGCTCCGCCGGCTCGCGGAGCTCGGAGACGGCCTCGAGGTCTATCCCGGCCACGTCGCCGGCTCGCTCTGCGGCAAGGCCATGAGCTCGAAGGCCTCGACGACAATCGGCTTCGAGCGCCGCTTCAACCACGCACTCGTCACGAACGACCTCGACTGCTTCGTCGCGGAGACTGTCTCGATCTCCGGGCCCAAGCCTCCGAACATGAGCCGGATCGTGGAGTTCAACCGCGGGCCGTTCCTCGGCGCGCAGCCGGAGCCGCTCGAGCTTCCCGCCCCCGGAGGCGACGCACAGGTGCTGGACGTTCGCCCGACCTCCGCCTTCGCTGCCGGACACCTTTCGAGCGCGACGAATGTGCCCGTGTCGGGAACGCGTTTCTCGACGAAAGCCGGCTTCGTGCTCGACCCCGATCGTTCAGTGGTCGTCGCGGCGACGGACGAAGCGGAAGCCCGGCACGCCGTCCGAGCGCTCCGCTCGGTCGGCCTGCTCGACGTAGAGGGCTACATGCTCGGCGGCGGCTCGGAGACGATGGGGCTCGTCTCGATCGACGAGCTCGACGAGCTCCTCGCGTCCGGAGCGGAGCTGATCGACGTCCGCGAGAAGGACGAGCGCGATGCCGGCTACATCGCGTCGAGCCGCAACATCCCCTACCGCATGCTCGCGCTCGGCGAGGACGACCTTCCGCGCGACCGTCCACTCGTCACGATCTGCGAGAGCGGGCCGCGGGCGGCGATCGCGGCGAGCGTCTTGGCGGCTCGCGGCTTCGACGCACGTGCGGTCGCGAACGGCGGCGTCGACGACTGGCAGGCTTCCGGCCGCCCCGTCGTCGAGTTCCGGCGCTGCGGGCGCTAGCTCGCGGCTGCGAGCAACGCCTCGCCTTCGCGCACGGCCGCCGTCGCACCCACGCCGCGATAGAACGCCAGCGCCTGCGTCAGGTGGGCCTCGGCCTCTGCGTTCCTTCCTTCAGCACTCAGGTTGCGTGCGGCCAGCAGCCGCACATTTGCCTCGAGCGACTTCGCGCCCATCTCCTGTAGCTTCGCCGCCGCAGTCTCCGGATGTCCCTGCGCGATTGCGCGTGCCACGCCGGGCCACGGGTCGTCTCCCTCGGGCCTGTTCGGCTCGACGAGCTCATCGGAGCGACCGAGCTCCGCGAGCCCGAGAGCAAGCAGCACGATCGAGGGGCCGAGCTCGGTCTCTTCCGCATTCTCGAGGAGCTCCCGGAGCTCCGCCAGGTCTTCCGCCGCGGCCCTCGTGTTGCCGGTCCGCGCGAGGCAGAACACACGGAAGGCGAGTGCAGGAACGAGCTCCTGCGGGTCGCGAACCGCATGTGACTGTCGGCTCGAAGCGTCGATGTCCTCGAGCGCGCCTCTCGTATCTCCGCGCGCCAGCCGGATCAGCGCCCGATACCTCCAACAGATCGGCCGCATGTAATGGCCCTCCGACTCCTCGAGCTCCAGCTCCGCGAACGTCAGCGCCTCGTCCCAGCGGCCGAGATGGAACAAACATTCCGCGAGGTTGCCGTGACACCAGCGAACGGCGAGCCCGATGCCGAGGTCTTGAGCGAAGCGGAGACCGTCTCGCATCAACTTCTCGGAGCGCACGAGCTCGCCCGCGTTGAGGAGGAGCGACGACGCAAGATTGATATATGCGCGGCCCGCACGCCAGGACTTCGTCTCGAGCGCGAGCGCCAGGCTCCTTTCCATGTCGTCGACCCACCCTCTGTCGCCGATATGTACGCGCGCGACGCCACGCGTATTCAGCGAGTCCGCGAGGAGCTCGTCGTCGCCCAGGTTCTCGGCCATCTCGATCGCAGCGTCGGCGAGCTCGAGGCCCTCACGAATTCTCCCCGCGAGAGTCAGGAACCGCGCAACCTGCGAGACGACGAAGAGCTTCTGCCGTGAGGCCGGCAGGTTCGCGACGGCTTCGGCTGCGCGTTCGAAGTGTGCGAAGGACGCATCCTGCTCGCCGCCGCGCTGCCAGACGATCTCTCCGCGAAGGAGCTCGGCTTCTGCGGCTGTGGCGGGATCGATCTCCGCAAGTGCCGCTGTCGTCCGTTCGAGCTCGCTGTCACCCTCACCGCGTATGTACGCCAGCGCCCGCCCGAATCGGAACAGCAGATATGGGTCGTCGGCTTCCGCAGGATCGAGCACTCGTGCTCGCTCGTAGAGCTCGAGAGCTGCTCCGGGTGCGCCGAGGGACCACGACCTGTCACCTGCCTTGCGTAGTGCATGCGCTGCTCGTGGAACCACGGTCGTGACATCCATGCGGGCGGCTCGACCAAACTCGACCGTCCGCACGAGGTGGTGCGCGAGCATCTCAGCGCGATCTTCGGCGCGATCGGGAGGCAGCGAATCGATCCAGTCCGCAACGCGCAGATGCGCGTCCGCACGGGCGGCACGGGGCATCTGGCCATAGGCACCGTCGCGGACCAGGACGTGCACGAAGACGTACTGGCTCGCTCCCGCAACCGCCGATCGATGCTCCCGGCGCACGAACTCCTTCCGCTCGAGCGCATGCAGCTGGTCGTCGAGCGTCCACTCGTCGAGCCCGGAGAGTGCCACGAGGGCATCGCTCCAGAACACCTTTCCGAGGACAGCCGCCTGCTGAAGGACTTCCTTCCCACCGGACGGAAGCCCGTCGATTCGGGCGGCCACGACCCCCTGCAGCGTCTCCGGCACGCCAGCGCTCGGGGCGCCGTCGACGAGCATCCGCGCGTACTCCTCAGCGAAGAGCGGGTTTCCGCCGGCGCGCTGCAGGAGCACGGTCTGCTCGGCCGCCGGCAGTACGGCCCTGTCGACGAGCGCCCCGACGAGGCGGGCCGTATCCTCGTCCGACAGCGGTGCGAGCGAGATGGTCAATGCGCTGCGTTTGCCGCCTCCCCAGCCTGGACGTCTTTCGAGCAGCTCCGGACGAGCGTTGCAGACGACGAGGAGCGGAACCCCCGTCACCCGGTCGACGAGCTCGTCTACGAAGTCGAGCAGGCCGTCGTCCGCCCACTGCAGATCTTCGAAGACGATGACCGTCGGGCTGCGTTCTGACAAGGCCTCGAAGAAGCGCCGCCAGGCAGCAAAGGTCATCGCCTGACGTTCCTGGCCCTGCTCGCCCGCGCCTCCGAGCCCGAGCAGGGGCCGCAGGCTCCGCTCCACCCATTCCGCGTCGTGCTCTGCGACCAGATCACGCACTGCTGCCGCGAGCTTCTCGCTCGCCACGTCCGCGCTCTCGGACTCGAGGATCCCCGCGTGCGCCTTCACGATCTCCCCGATCGCCCAGAACGCGACGCCTTCGCCGTACGGCAGCGAGCGTCCTTGACGCCAGACAATGAGGTCGGGATCCTCGTCGACGATGCGATAGAGCTCGTGGACGAGGCGGCTCTTGCCCACACCCGGCACGCCGACGAGCGTGACGAGCTGTGGCTGGCGTTCCGACCGCGCACGTGAGAGTGCCGTCGCTAGCAGCGCGCGCTCCTGCTCGCGTCCAATGAGCGGGGCGCGTCCGACCTGGAAGACGTCGACGCCGAGCCTGGCGCGAGGCGCGACAGCGAGCCATGCCTGTACCGGCTCGGCCTTGCCCTTCGCCTCGACCGCGTCCGTTGGCTCGTACTCGACAGCACGATCCGTCGCCCGATACGTCGATTCCCCGACGAGGACTCCATTCACCGGAGCGGCTGACTGCAGACGGGCAGCCGTGTTGATGACGTCTCCCGTCGCCACCGTCTCGCCCAGCTCCGGCCGCGCGTCGAGCGAGACGAGCGCCTCTCCGGTGGTGATCCCGATGCGGAGCTCGATCCCCTCCTCCTCGGCAAAGCTGCGGATCGCCAGCGCCGCGCGCACGGCCCGCTCGGGATCGTCCTCGTGTGCCGTGGGAGCGCCGAAGAGCGCCATGACGGCATCCCCGATGAACTTCTCGACCGTGCCGCCGTAGCGCTCGAGCTCGTCCTTCAGGCGGGCCTGATACGGCGCGAGGAGCGCGGCCACGTCCTCGGGGTCCATCTCCTCCGCCCGCGACGTGAAGCCGACGAGGTCGCAGAAGAGGACGGTGACGACCTTTCGCTCCTGCCTCATCGCTGCAGCTTCGACTCAGCGCTCGTCGGCGTCAATCCGGAACACCTTCTCCAGGATCTCGCGCACGGCGCTCAGCGGGTCGAGCGTCCGCTCCTGCACGGCCTCGAGCACGCGCTCGAGCTCGGCGTCGTCTCTGACCGCAGTCTCGAGGTGCGAACGCGCCCGGCTCGACGCGACGGCGAACACCTCGGCTGCAAGATTTCGCCGTCTTCGGTCGTCCAAGCCACCATCGCGCGCGAGCGCTACGCGCTGCTCCTCGAGCTCCTTCCAGAGCTCGGGCACGTTCGTCCCGACGAGGGCCTCGGTCAGCACGATCGGAGGCTGACGCTCCGCTGTTCCGGCCAGACGGATCACGGAGCGGACCTCGTTCAGCATCGTCTTCGCCTCCGCGTGCTCCATCTTGTTGATGGCGATCACGTCCGGGATCTCCATGATCCCGGCCTTCAGAGCCTGGACCGAGTCGCCCGATCCGGGCATGAGCACGAGCAGAATGCTGTCTGCGATTCCGGTGACCTCGACCTCGCTCTGGCCTGCGCCGACGGTCTCCACGAAGACGACGTCCTTGCCGGACGCGTCGAGCAAGAGAACAGCCTGCAGCGTTGCTTCCGCCACCCCGCCCTGGTGGCCCCGAGTTCCCATCGAACGGATGTAGACGCCGGGATCGAGGAAGTGGTCGGAGAGCCGGATCCGGTCACCGAGCAGCGCGCCGCGAGAGAAGGGGCTCGAGGGGTCGACAGAGACGACCCCGACTGTAGGTCCGGTCGCGCGCACGTGCGCGATGAGCGCGGCGATGAGCGAGGATTTCCCCACACCAGGCGGTCCCGTGACCCCGATCACGGCCGCCTTCCCCGTCTCCGCGTAGAGATCGCGCACGAGCGGATAGCCGAGAGGGTCCCCGTTCTCCACGAGAGTGATCGCGCGCGCAAGAGCACGCTGCTCCCCTGCGCGCACGCCTGCGGTCAGCTCCTCGAGCGTCCACCTCTTTCGCGCCAAGGTGAGCCACTCTATGCGGCCCACCTGCGCGGGTCGCTAGTGCTCTCCGCCGCAAAGGCGTTCTTGGCTGGCCGCGCGAGAACCGAGCAGGCCAAGGACGCAGGGAGCGCTCATATTCGACGAATATGGGCGCGACCGAGGACGCCGGCATGCGACGGTTCGCAGCTGGCCGGACTAGGCGTATTTGCGGCGGCGAGCACTTAGTCCGGCGCGGGACGAGAGCGGCGCGCCTCGAGCTCTCTCCTCGACTCGATCTCCTCGAGGAGGACTGCGATCCGTTCGAGCCCGCCCTTTGCGGACCCCTCGCGCGCAGGCT
>WNFX01009767.1_pt1 | contig 10692 bp, 9 predicted proteins | sample 5400111 | NCBI WGS metagenome assembly WNFX01 (sample SAMN13153363, study PRJNA577476) | soil metagenome | isolation source: 40 cm soil or saprolite under grassland replicate 1 | place: USA:California | collected 2016-06-15 | reverse complement strand
GGGATGGTGCGGATTTCTTCTATGGAAGTGTGAGCGAGCGTTTCGATTTGCGCTCGTTGCTCAGGGGTGAGGGGGTGGGTGAAGTTTAAGATGAGCATTATTCCTTCTCCAATAGTTCTTTTAGTTGTTCAGCAACTTTGTGTGTTTGTGGATGATCCTGTTCAGGTTGCTCAATGTGAACTATTCTTTGAGTGCCTCATCTACTTGCTTTATCAGTTCTTTTGTATCACCCAGCGAAAGCGAAGTTGCGCCGTATCTATACTCTAGAAGAGAAATTACTTGGATATTGGCCGCATCAACGATTTCTTTATGAACTGGCGTTGGCGGAACAGTAATAACATAAAACTGCTGTGTAAATGTACCCAGATGTCGTTTGGCTGTGCTTAGTTGTTGGATGCCTTCAAGCTCTCCTCCTTTTTTTCCGCTTTTTGTCTCGATAATGCCAAATTGGTTTTTGAAGCGTATTGCAACATCAATATCTACTTGCCCCTGCATTGCTTGAACACCCAGCATAACCTCATATCCATAAGCCTGTAATGTATCTGCGACAGCTTTTTGAAAGATAGAGCCAGGCTGATTATCCAGTTTTTTTAGCGTCCATTTTCTAGATCCAAGTTGCACGTTGAAAAAATCTTTGAGCTGAACACATTCAGGTAGCATTTTACTATCTTTAAATTGTAATTGTTGTTGCTTCCATTCATATCGAAAGACCTGGTTATGTTTTTCTTCGCTCTCCATATATACAATTGATGCACTACGCTGTTGTGCTACGTGATAGGCTGCGAGTGACATTGCCTTTGTTCCACCTGTAAGATTAAAAACGAGAGATTGATGTGATGCAAGTTCTTGCTCTGTCAGCTTATCTTTGAGGTCTTTGATAATAGCAATAACATTATAGGGATCAGTTGGAAGCTCGTAGATTGCTGTTTCTGATTTAAGGGCTGCTTTTAGCTTTTTATAAACGGGTTCTGTTTTTAGAGTATATACCAATAAGAGCGCATCAGGATGTTCATGCCGTGCGAGTAAAAAATTAGGCAAAGGTTGTTCACCGACAAGAGCTATCATGAGTGCCATGATAAAAATCCTTTCTAAGACGTGAGCTTTCACGTAGCTGTATCAGCCTACTGATTGGAGTATGACTTTATACCATGGTTGTAAGCCTATTGTTTTCTCAACCCCAGCTTTTTGTACTTTCTCAATAATGGCCCTGGCAACTATTCTCTTTGCTTCTTGAGAAGGCATCTTTGCCCACCTAGAAAAATACGACGATTGCATTCTTCGAGATACTTCTGCATCAGGCATCTTGTCTATTTCTTCTTTCAAACGCAAGGCGTCCTGTATATCTGGTGAGTCTAAATCAATTTCCTGCTCAAGCTCCATCCTTCCATACCCACTAGACGTTTTTGCACCTATACCCATCTCTTTAAGAGCAAGTCTTAGAAGCTCAAAGGTCTTCTTAATCCATTTACTGTCCTTCCCAAGATCGGGTGCAGCCAGTGCAATCAGATATTTACCAGTAGCACTTAAGAAAGGAACTGGATTGGGGCTATCCCAGTCGGCAGGTGGAATATTTATTTCGTCTTGATAATATTTCTGATGATGAACTGTGATCACATCAGTATAGAGGGCTTGTGCTTTTCCATTGTGCTTATGCCCTGAATCTGGTATATAAAGAGCATCAAAGAAGGTGATATAGCCTGCACTATTCGTATCGCCAAAGATAACCTTATATGCATCACTTCCTTTTTTCCAGTCATTACCAAGTCGTTTATCGGCATAGCTTGCTGCCAGCCCCTTGAGTGCACTTCCCGGAATGTAGGGAACGCCATAGGTGTGATGTAATGTAATGGAGGTTTCCAGTACACTTTCGTTGCCCAGGCCAACGATCATACGGCCCCTAACCTGGGCTTCGCGTGTTTGTGTGCCGTAATCGTCCAGCCTCATTTTCCAAACCTCAAAAAACTTTTCATACATGACAGGCACATGTAGGGTCGCAACCTCTTTCACAAAATCAGCACGGTTCTTCCCTTTATTCTGATCCTTATAAGAGCGGTTTTCTACATCCTTTTTCTCCTGTTCCTCAATATATTTATCGAGCCAGAGTCCAGGATGAGTTGTAGCAGTTTTTTCAACTTCTAAAAGCTTCTTACGACGTGTCTTCATCACTCACTCTCCTCTGTTCCTGACTGTACATCCAACACTGACTGAGCAAAACGCTTGTACCAGAGCAGTGCTGCCAATGCCTGCTGTGTCAGGTAAATGTACTCGCTCAGTGGTGCATTCATTGCCGTTTCTGCCAAATTTTCTCTATTTTGCTGTTTGAGAGTGAGAGCTAAATCATTCAGAAGACGCTTATGTTCCTCCTTACCACGTGCATTGACAAATGCAAGGGCTTGAGCCAATCCGGCCGTACGAATGAGAATAGGAAGCTTATGGGCCATTGAGCCATAGCGATCACGCGCTGTTTCATGCACAGTTTTAACTCGATTATAGGCGTCAACTGCATATTTCTGATCGCGCGTCTGTAGCGTTTTATCCTTTATTTGCTGATTGCTTGTTTGCATTGTTCTGCTCCTTCTTTACCATCTGTACGCGACACATACCACGACCTACAGTTGCATTACCGCCGAGTTGTAATGTATGTGTTGTAAGGCGTTGTACTATTTCAAAGACTTTCTCTGCTGACAAGGTTGATTTTTGGACAGGAGTAGCAACTACCAGTCCCGATAGGACCGTCTCGGTTGGTAGTGCCTCCTCATACCAGAGTGCGCCTTCTTGCACAGTTTTTGTATTTTCCTCCATTCTGATACGAGCTGTAATCTCAGTAGCTGTATTAATCAGAAAGTTAAAAATGTCATCGTGAACTATACAGAAGCGTTCAATAAGCATCTTTTGCCAATCTGCATTTGCATTATCAGGAAAGACTTTCCCAGCTATCCACTTAGCCCACTCTGTTGCCTCGTCATTGGTCTGGGGAACTAGATCGAGGTCTTCGAGATAGACTGCCTGAGTCTTGTTTGCATTAACCGTAATCTTGCTGTCAACTTCCTTGTCATTACGCTTCTTGACAATGAGGCAATTACCCTCTTGAATGGATGGAATGCCAGTTGGCGGGTTCGTCTCTATATCCTCCATATCACGCACAAGGCGGCGCAAAATATAGGGAGATGTAACCCAGGCAAATGTTCCCGCGAGGCTACGTATGGGCAAGAGCAGAAGCCGTTGATCGGAGAACTGTACTGCACTCGCCTGATTTTCGTTGGAGTCAATATTGGTAGGCTCCGGGCCAAACACTTTACTACATTCATCTTTATCCTGGCTAGTTTTAGCTTTGTCACCGCAACGGGCACGCAATGCTCCTTTGAGTGATGAGCCGGGCAAGAATGGTAAGCCCGTAGCTTTTTCGCGTGCAGTGGGAAGATCAATGACACCAACACCCTGGCCAGTACCAGCATGTAATGGCGAGAGGGCGTGAACAAATGTGAGTTGTGCGTTCATGGTTTTAACTCCTTACAGATATTTGATAAAGGCTTGCAGAACATCGGTTTCACTATAGAGAGGCGGTATTTTTTTTGCTTCCTCAGGGGTAAGTTCCGTCTCAATCTTGTCCGGGTAAGGCTGTCTATCTTTGTTTTTGACTAACTTAAGTTCTTTGGAGATCATTTGATTTCCCTCAAGAAGCAAAGCTAATCCAACAAATGTGTTGTTCTTACAGGCAAGAGGGCGAAGTATCAGTGGACTTGCCAGACGTTCTGTTTCCTTATCTGCTCCTTGCAATGTTGTATCCTCTGGCTCACCCAGGTCTATATATTTGAAGTGAAAAACGATAGGCAATCCAAAAGCTGCCCTTGGGAATTTTTCAGGATGTGAAAGAACTGGATGTTTCGAGTATCTGCGCTTTGTAATGGTTCGGATTGTTTCTGCTTCAGGCCATTTGCTACGTCCCATATAGCCATTACGAGCCTGTCGAAAACTCGAAAGTCTGGTAATAAGTTGTTTCCATGCCTCGAATGGATTGTGGAAGGGCTGAGTAAATCTGACCTGTAAAGGATTAGTGAGATAGGGTATGCCGTGTGGAGGTGTTCCTGATGCAACATATTTAGAATCGTTAAGCTTCTCACCGATCCAAACATCTACATTATTAGCAAAAGGAAGATCAGTATATTCCTTATTGTCAACCTTAAGCAATTGCAAAGCTCCAAAACCTCTGCGTGTACGTGCGCCGATGCCGCCAAATGTTTCCCAAGCCCAGAGAGCTGCCTCAACCTCTTGCCTGAAAACTTTAGGAAATGAGATGATGAGCGTGAACGAAACATCCCTGTACACATTTTTAAGGGGTCTATTTTCCCTTCTGTTCTCCTGAAGAGGAAAAGCGGCATAAGGCGGAGCAATATTTTGAGAGTAAGGCGTAGGAGGTACATCGTCTTGTTGTTGCTCAACAGCTATTTGTACTGTTCCTTCTGTTTGCCCTTGCGAAGATGTCTCATCTTTTTTATTGTTCGCATCCTTGTTTTCGGCTGGTTTCGTATTGGCTGACCCCCAAATCTTATCTTCCGCTTTCTTCATTTCCTCTACTGTTTTATAATTTCCCCCCCGACAGGCCCGCCACCAAAAACGCAATAGACCACGAATTTCAGTGCCGCGAATGAGGGTTACAGGATCGCCCTCCCCGGCAGTAACGCCTCCACCAAACAGAGGCGTAATTAGCTTGTATTCGCGTATCTGTGTAATGATGTTATCTTGCTTCTGCGACGTGACTTCAGGTGGATTATTGGGTTGTTTTCTCATGATTCCTGCCCTTCCTGTCCTGCTTCTGATTCAGAAGGCCATGTTCCTACTACTGCCAGACCAAAACCATCATTACGGTATTGCTCAGGATTATCACTATTTTCTTGATTATCCTCGTCATCGCTTACACAATGCATCCAGATGTTATCAACCCATGTTTCAATAGCTTCGGGTGTTCCCTCAAGTGTGAGGAAAAGAACTGTTCCGGCGGGAGCAAGGCGGCGCGTTGGTTTCGGTTCTCTCTTCTCAAAATCCCAACCTGATACTACTTGTGGACGCTGTATAGCAATGGCTTCTAATTTTGGTTGTACTCCGTGCTTTGGCTCAAGCAACCATGTTGGATGATATCCCTCTTTGAAGTAGGCTGGCGTGAGAAGAAACAAACGACATGCTTTTTGCGTCTTAATCGCTTCTTTTAAGTCTGGATCGCAGGTTGGTAGCTGACTATTACTTTTTCGCCAGCTTACAATGCGGCGTTCACCGGCAAAACCTGTAATGCCTCCATGTATCGTATTCTGTGTATCTTTATCTTCACCTACTATAACAGCCAATGCTAACCTCTGCGCCTCACTGAGACGTTGCTGCCCTTTACCTGCATAGGTAAACTCTAAGCCTGATGTTTCAAAGAGCGCACCTTCTTTAGCTGCACGTCTATCGGCATCAATACTTACATGTAGACGGTGTTCACGTTCTGGCCCCTTATGTCCTAATCTGGATAATGCTACTACTCCTCCGTCGTAGCGAGATGGATCGAGTAACCAATTTTCAAAGATATTCCAGTACCAGTAGAGCGGAGGGGTTTTGTGTGGCTTGCCCAGGTTGCCCTCATTCTCAGGTAGCCCTACCAGCATTAGTGCATCTTCACCCTTGGAGCCAAAGTCAGTTTCTGCACCATTAGCAAATTGTTGTATTTTTCTTGGAATAAGTTGCCTGATCAGACCTTCTTTGTCATTACTGGATTTCTTATCTGATAGTGGCTTTGTTTCAAACAATAACGCATCGGCAGGAGCAGGAACTAACCACTCATTCACTGTAATGCCATTTCCATCTTCTGACAGTTGAACGAGAAGTGGACCACGCACTTTGAGTTTTTTGAGATCTTGAATTTGCTTATTAGCAAGAGCGAATACTCCATTATCATTCAGCCCAGCTCGTGTCCGAGCTCCTCCGGTCGTTGTTGAGGGAAATGGGAACGATAGTGATGTTGCCCGTGCGCCGGGATTAGGGCCGAAAGGACGTCCATCACGCACGATTAATGGATCATGTGGTTCAATGAGCCAGATTTCCATTACTCTGCTCCTTCTTTGCTTCTATCAATTTTTTCACATCAGCAAGTGTCTGGGCGATAATGAGTTCGTTAATGAATTGCTCGATAGCTACATCTACTGTGATAGTCTCGGTAGCCTCATTCTGCTCCTGAGCAATGCCAAGCCTATCTTGCAGTAAGGCTAATATTTTTTTCGTTTCCTCGCTATCCTTTTTCTGATTCCGCTCTGCAAAACGCATCTTGCGTTTCAGGATACGGTCTGCATCTGCAAGTATTACTTCTTGAACAGTCATGTAATCAGGATGAACATCCGGTACTACAAGACGCAATGCCATGTCTCGCAACTCATAGGCCGTTCCTTCTGGAATTGCGCCGTTATAGCAGTAATCAATCAAATCTTCCAGGTGGTTATAAAGGTTGTCCCATTTGTCTGCAATGGTATAATCATCGCCGCTTCGCTTACTAATCGTGATTGCCAGAGCATCCTTACCGGGAACTTTTTTTGCTCTGTCCTCAGCATCCCCTGCGAGTCTGAGCGCATCCTGTAGGGAGTATAGGTGATGAACGATCACAATACCGGCTGAGAGTGTAGGTGAGTCGCCGTTGTCATCTTTGAATTCATTCAGTTCTTTGCGAAAATTGTCTGCCAACTCTTTTGCACATTGAAGCACAGTATGCAATGGCATAAGAGCCAGAACATCATCGCCACCCGCATAAACTAGTGCGCCCTGATACTTTTCTTCCACGATCTTGCGAACGCTGCCAGCAAATTTATTGAGGGCTTTTGATAAAGCCTGATGTTGTTTCTCTCCCTGTTTTGCCTGATTGTCAATTACTTTACCCATCCGATCACCATCAGCACGTAGGATAGCGTAGTAGGGATTGGGAGGTACTTTGATCTCATCAAAGAATCGTTGCAATGCTTCCTGTGCTGGTTTAAGTTTGGCGGCCATGCTCTCCTTGTTATAACCTGTATCCATCATGTCAACCAGCCGCTCTCCAAAAAGTAGTGAACCATCGCAATCCCCAATAATAGCATCTGCCCCCGCTGCATACTTTGTTGGAACTTTCTCAATATGCGAACCTGGGATGTTGTTTATTTCTTTGATGTACTCGTTCCACTTTTTTTGGATTGCTGCCTTTTGAGAAGCATTCATAGCTTTTAGTCGTTGTAAAAAAGGGATTGTCGCCATGTGAGAGGTGCTGGGAAACCCTGAGGCGGCTGATTGAAATGAGCCTTTACGCTTGAGCAAATCTACTCCTGATAAGCGTTCTGCCGGGCCTGCACCATAGTTTTTATAAAGGAATTTTACTTTCTCTGTCCTTACTTCCTCAGAATCTTTTCTATTTGGATATTTACCATTTGGTATGGCACTTTCGAGCTGTCCATCAATTGACGACTTAGGCCGGTTGCTATACCATGTCACCTTAGAAAAGTCTCGTGTATTCTTACGTGCAGCCATAAGTGCTTCCAGCGTCTCACGGGTTTCTGCATAGTTAGTACCATCAAATGGTAGGGCAACCCAGCTAAACTCTACCAGATCATCAATTTGAGCTTTAGCTACCTGTTCATCATAATCTTGCATGCCCGCATATGCCCAGTTTTTGATAGTTGCAAGCCTCGCATCAATTGCCTTACGTACTTCCTCTCCCATCGTTTGAGGGGATTGATCAATTACTGCGACAATTTTATTGGCCACATTAAGTGAATTGCCAGGACTGAGCGAGTCTTTGTCCTGCGGATCAGGAGCAGGGAAAATCAAGCTCTTCAGTTCATTCTCTGCCTTAATTTTATTGGCGGCAGCCTTTGAAAGTTCACTCAGGAGCCATGACCCAAAGGCAAGATCGCGTGAACGGCGAGCACTCGCAATAAAGTCTTGAACCGGCCCGATACTAACCAGAAAGAGATATTCCATAATAGAACTCCTAAATCGAAAGAGTAACAGTTCGCACATCAAACGTCACTTCTTGCATCCCCTACAATCCTTTCTTAATACATCTAAATCTCCCGCAGCAGAAAGCATACCATCCCTTTGGGAATAACACATCAGAAATGCTACTGAAAAAACTCAGAACTGCTTCTGATGTTCTTTCCACTCAAAGGGGATATACTTTACTCGTCAATGTCAAGATAGTCGGCGAAGGCTTTTTGCAAGAATCGGTAGTCGAGGGGTTCGTTACTGTTCTCCCAGGCATTGCGACAATGATCAAGGAGGATAGTCTTATGGCTATGGACTGTCTTGATGTCAATGCTTAGCTTATCTGCTACCTCCTGTGGGGTTAAGCCACTGGCGAATGCTTGAAGGACATCTAGCTGACGTCGTGTTGCTGCCTTCACTACCTGCTTGCAGCGTGCGCGTTGTTGGGCATCCAGGTGTGAGCGTTGGGCCGATTGGGCCGCGTCAAATGATTGGGCCTGACTCGGAAGGTAGGCTCCTAGAGACATGGAAGGGCTTTCGATGAGGCGCACTCCAGCTTCGGCGGAAACATGCATCAGAGCACCTTCGTTGGTAACGCGGTCGTGCCGGTCAAAATTCAGAAATGCGACCGAGGTTGCGAGCAGTGCCATGAGGCGTCGCCCGCCGGTAACAGATAGGTGAATATGGCGACGTTGGCGTTTGAGGTCACAAATGAGATGATGCAGTGTATCGAGCGTACCGTCTGCGCTTTCGTCGTCCACAATGTCAGCAAGAGGCTCGTCATCAAGGTGCAGGATGTGTGGGCGGAAGTGGCAACTGATGGTTCGACCATCGATGTGGTATTGGTCGCCGACGAATTCTGCATTAAGGCAGTCTAAGGAATGTTGCAGGCGTGGGTGCGATGCTTCCGGGTGGATCACGATCACCTCGCTGACGGGAAAACCACGGCGGAGCAGGAGATCAAGCGTAAACGTCACCACCTGAGGCTGACCGCCCAGGGTTGCCAGCAGCGTATGTACATATTTCGACATAACGGTCTCTCCTAATATAACTGGGCGACAATTGACAGGAGCATACCAGAGATGAATCTCTTACCGGCTATATTGTTTGGTGGGCCACCCCACGCAGGGAAATCGGTCCTGTTCTATAACCTGGCGAAGGCGCTGCGTGAGCTCGGTATACCTCATCACGCTCTTCGCGCCTGTCCCGATGGCGAAGGGAACTGGTTCCACGAGCTGGACCAGGACAAAGTACGGTTGATTCGCGTCAAGGGCGAGTGGTCACAAGACTTTGTGAAACGCATCTGCCTTGATCTGGAGCGACGTCACCTCCCGCTACTGGTTGACATTGGCGGACGGCCTACGGAACGAGAAACGTGTTTGTTTCGCAACTGCACACATTCTCTGCTCCTGCTGCGCGCCGACCAGGAGGACAATGTCGACTTCTGGCGTCACCTGGTGCAGGTCAACGGCCTGCTGCCGCTCGCCGAGTTATACTCTCAACTGAATGGTACATCGCGCCTTGCCACCGATGGGCCAGTGATCAAAGGCACCCTCGCCGGGCTGGAACGTGGTACTCTGGTTCATGGCCAGCTCTTTGATGCGCTGGTCAAGCGGGTCGCGCTGCTGTTTACCTCCTACTCGCTTGAGGAACTGGAAAAAACGAAGCTGAACATGGCTCCAGTAGAGCTGGTTGTTAACCTGGACACCTATCTACAACGTTGGGCGCCGAACACGAGTCGTTGGGAACGAGGAATGATCGCGCACCTGCTTGCCGAGCTGCCAGCCGATACTCCGCTGGCCGTGTATGGTCCAGGTCCAAACTGGCTCTATGGTGCGTTGGTGGCTCATGCAGGAGCCCAGCCTTTCTACCAGTTCGATCCACGTATTGGATGGGTAGCTCCGCCTCCTCTCCAGATCAACATGAACACTGTGCCAGAAATGCAGGTAGAGATACGTGCGCATGAGCAGCTCACCGTGCTCTCGATACGCATAGTGAGCGATCACCTGGACTATTTACAAGCGGATCAGCTTCCCTTTCCACCTGTGCCCGCGGAACACGGGTTGATTCTCGACGGTCGCATTCCGCATTGGCTGCTCACGGCGTTAGTCCGGCTCTACAAAAAGTTGGGTGTAGCCTGGATTGCCTGTCGCCAGATACAACTGGAAGGATCTATCGTCGTGACTTCGTCCACAACAGTATATGTTCCTGGTGATCTTATTGCTCTCCCAGGTGCATCGGATAACCTCATGCAAGTATAGCACATTGATAGGTGAAAAATCAGTAATTTTAGATGCAAATTCTAGTAGTACAGCAGAGTTTTCTAGTGCGATTTCATTTTACAAAAGATGCTGTCGAAAGGAGAAGGATTTTTACTCTTATGAACATCCCATTTTCTTCCACAGCCCCTACCAAACTCTACGCCCTCCTCCTGAAACTGCGCCCACTGGAGCGTGGGACGCTGATGCCCTTCTCCGGCGAACTGGTACACGGCGCGTTCCTGCACTGGTTACAGAACGCCGCGCCAGATGTGGCGACGTGGCTGCACGATGGGAACAAGCGCCGGCTTTTTACTTGCTCTAGCCTCCAGTTCCCGTTGCCAGCACAGCGCATGTTGGAGGCGGAACGAAATAACGTGCATTTGCCGCTGGACCCCGAAAAGACCTACACCGTGCGTATCACCCTGCTGCTTGGCGAACTTTTTCCGCTCTTTCACGA
>WNFX01011706.1_pt1 | contig 10694 bp, 11 predicted proteins | sample 5400111 | NCBI WGS metagenome assembly WNFX01 (sample SAMN13153363, study PRJNA577476) | soil metagenome | isolation source: 40 cm soil or saprolite under grassland replicate 1 | place: USA:California | collected 2016-06-15 | reverse complement strand
CCCTGCTCGTGCTCCCGCCGGACGCCGCCGCGCGCGAGGGCGTGTTCCGCTACCACCTGAAGGACCGCCCGGTCGCGGGCATCGACCTGGCCAGATTGGCCAGCCAGACCGACGGGTACTCCGGCGCCGACATCGCGCACATCTGCGAGACGGCGGCCGAGCGGGCCCTGATGGATTCGGTCCGCCGCAGCGAGCCGCGGATGATCGGTCTTGGTGACCTCGAGGCCGCGATCGGCGAGGTCAAGCCGTCGCTGGGGGCGTGGTTCGACACGGCCCGCAACGTGGCGCTGTTCGCCAACGAGAACGGGAGTTACGACGACCTGGCCGCCTACCTGCGCAAGCGCCGGATCATGTGAGCCTGCCCCGGTGACGGAACTACCGCGGGAGCTGGCCCGGGCCTCGGCGATGCTCGACGTCAGGCGGTTCGACGAGGCCTCGGCGCTGCTGGCGCGGGTGGTTTCGGCCGAACCGGAGAGCAGCCGGGCCTGGTGCCTGATGGCCCGGGCGCACCTGGGCGCGCAACGGTACACCGAGGCGATCAGCGCGGCCAACCGGGCGGTGTCCCTCGACCCGGCCGACGAGTGGCCGCACCGGCTGGCCAGCAACGCCCTGGTCCACCTGGACAACTTCCCGGACGCGCTGCGGGCGGCGGACGAGGCGTGCCGCCTCGCGCCCGGCTACTGGCAGACGCACGTATGCGTGGCGCAGGCCGCGCTGGCCGGGCAGCGCCCGGGCGTCGCGGCCGAAGCAGCGTCCCGGGCCCGTGCACTGGCCCCGAACGAGCCCGACGTGCACTTCCTGTCCGGCAAGGTGAGCCTGGCCCGTGGTCGGCTGGCGGAGGCCCGCGAGCATCAGGAGCAGGCCCTGGCATTGGACCCGGCGCACAGCGGCGCGATGAACGAGCTCGGCCGGATCAGGCTCAGGCGGCACGACACGGCCGGCGCGATCAGGCACTTCATCAGCGCCGCCCGGGCCACGCCGGAGGAGCGCATCTACAGCAGGAACATCGACGTGGTGCTGCTGCGCACGGTGTCCAGGACGATCTACGTGTTCACGCTGGTCGCGCTGATCCTGATCTGGATTCCCGCGGTCACCCACCTGGACCGGCTGCCGTTCGTGATCGCGCTCGGCATGGCAGCGGGGCTCACCGCGGCCTGCTTCGCCTGGATCGTGCTGCGGATGCCGCGCGAGGCGCGCCGACTGGTCCGCCGGACGCTGCGGGCCCCCCGGGTCGCGGCGGCGCTGGCCCTGGCGACCGGCGGGGTGGCGGTGGCGTTCGGCCTGGTCGCGTTCACTCCGGCGGCCGACCTGACCGAGGTCCTGCCGGTCGCGGTGGTGATCACGGTGGCGGCGAGGCTGGCCGCCTTCGCCGCGCTCCGGGGGGCGGCGAGGAAGCACTTACCGCGGGCTCGTCCTCGCCGCGCCAGCGGACGGCCCGCACCGAGCGCAAGGACAGCACGGCCGCGCTGCTCGCCAGCCCGTACACCGCCCCCACCGCGAACACCGCCGTTGTCCCGAACGCGGCGGCGAGCGGCCCGTCGACCGCGTACCCGATCACGCCGACGCCGTAGGCGGGGAAGAGCGTGAGCGAGCTCACCCGGGCCAGCATCTCCGGCGGGACCTGCTGCTGCATGGCCGTGTCGAAGTAGGTGCCGAACAGCGCCGAGCCCGCGCCGCAGGAAAAGGCGGCCGCGGCCACCCAGGGAGCGGACGCGTGCAGCGCCATCGGGATGTCCGGCAGTGCGTAACAGAACGAGCCGATGGTCGCGACCACCATCGGCCGCGCGGGCTTGCGGCCGATACAGGCCAGTCCGGCCACGATCGCGCCCGCCCCCTGCATGGCCATGATCGCGCCCCAGACCGCGGCACCGCCCAGGTAGGCGTGCCCGAGGACCGGACCAAGCAGCATCCAGGGGGCCCAGGTGATGAGGTTGAAGAAGGCGAACTGCACGGTCACCACCGACAGCCACTTCCTGGACCTGAACTCCGCCCAGCCCTCGGTCATGTCGAGCCACAGACTCCGGCGCCCGGCCGTCGCCGTTCCGGCCGTCGCCGTTCCGGCCGTGCCGCCAGGCATCGTCAGCAGGCTGAGCGCGAGCACGCTCGCCGCGTAGGACGCCGCGTCCACGGCTACCACTACGGCCGGCCCGGCCAAGGCGACCAGGATCCCGCCGAGCGCTGGGCCGCCGATCCGGGTCGCCGAGCGAGCCAACCCGTACAGGGCGTTGGCGTTGCCGAGTTGGTTCCGGGGCGCGATCTCCACGGTAAGCGCGTCCTGTGAAGGGGCGAAGAAGGCCTCACCCGTACCCACGAGCCAGGCCAGCAGGACGAACAACCAGAGCGGAGGCCGGCCCGCGAACAGCGCCACCGCGAGCGATGCCTGCGCGCCGCAACGGAGTACGTCGGCGGCGAGCATCACCCGGCGGCGGCCCAACCGGTCGGCGATGGCCCCGGCGATCGGCAACATCAGCACCTGGGATACGACGTTCGCCGCGAACACGAACCCCAGGCCGGTCGCGCTCCCCCCGTTGTCGAGCACGGCCCATGCGATCGCCACGGTCGACATCGACGAGCCCAGCAGGGAGGTGGCGTAGCCGGCGTAGAACCGCCGGAAGTCCCGCATCGCCAGCACCCCGGCCCGGCGCCGCAGCCATTCTCGCCCCATGGCACGGGATCGTGACACCGGCCCGGTGGCGGCGCAAGATAAGACACTCAATAAAGTTGCGTTTAGTCGGCTCAGGTTGATCAAGCGCGGCGATACGAAACGGCCGCAAAACCCGGCCCTGGCGGGACGGGACAAATAATTTCCGATGTAACTCAAGATAATTGAGCAAAGTTGACTCAGCTCCTGACGGTCAGATCGCGGTGGCTCCCGGCATGGGCGCGGCATCCACGCGGCATGGGCGCGGAGTAGTCGCGGTCGGGCGGGCGATTCGGTGAATGACTGAGAAAGCGCCACCACGCTACGCATTGCCCAGACAACTGGGTTACGATATATCGCGATCGCAGCAACCGACGGAAGGACATTGTCATGGCGGCGACCGACGGGGGCGCTGGGGTGTCACAGGATCAGCAGGCAACAGACGATAAGCAAGCGGCGGCGGATGGGGCCGTGGCGGGCGGCCTAGCCCGGACGGGCGGGGGGAACGCGGTGGGTGTTCCGGAGGGTGCGGGCACGCGGGCTTCGGACCGGGAGCGGGACGCGGTGGTGCAGCGGGTGCAGGACGCGTTCGCCGAGGGCCGGCTGGACGACGCCGAGTTCGACGAGCGGAGCCGGGCGGCGCTCACCGCCCGGACGCACGCGGACCTGGACGCGCTGCTCGCTGACTTGCCCGCGGCGCCGGCGGCGCCGGGCCCCGCGCCCGCGCTCCCGGGTCCCGGGCGGTTCGCGGTCGCGCTGAAGAGTTCGGTCCGCCGGGCCGGGCGCTGGCGGGTGCCGGAGCGCTACACGACCGTCGTCTACAAGGGCGGCGGCTGGCTCGACCTGCGCGCGGCCGAGCTCAGCGGGCCGGTCACCACGTTCCTGGCGGTGGCCTACAAGTCCCGGGTGACGATCCTGGTGCCGCCGAACGTCCGGGTCGAGATGACCGGGCTCGGCGTCACCCAGGACGTCCATGACGAGGATCCCGGCTACCGGCTGCCCGCGGACGCCCCGGTGATCCACGTGCGCGGCATCGCCTACAAGGGCACCGTCGAGATCGCCGCCCGCCCGCCCGATCGTCCCGCCCTGCGCAGGTAGGCCGAAGGGCGGATGACGGAACGGCGCCGCGTCCTGGCATGGGATGATGGCGCCGTGACGTGGATAGCCCCAGAGGTTGAGCGACCCGAAGGACCGCTGACCGGTCCCGAACGCCCGATGCTGCAGGCGTTCCTGGACTGGCAGCGCGCGACGCTGCTCTACAAGTGCGCCGGCCTGACCGGCGAGCAACTGGCCCGCCGGGCCATTCCGCCGTCCGGGCTGTCCCTGCTCGGGCTGCTGCGGCACATGACCAAGGTGGAGCGGATCTGGTTCCGCATGCGGTTCGCCGGCGAGCAGGTCGACTTCCCGTTCGGCAGTGACTTCGAGGCCGAGTTCGAGCAGACCGACCCGGCCCGGGCCGCGGCCGACTACGCCCGGCTGACCGAGGAGATCAAGCACGCCGACGCGGCGGCGGCGAACGCATCGCTGGATGACACCTTCACCAGCAACGGCGAGGTGATGTCGCTGCGGATGATCTACCTGCACATGATCGAGGAGTACGCGCGGCACCTGGGCCACGCCGACCTGCTCCGCGAGCAGATCGACGGCGCCACTGGCGAGTAGCGGTCAGGGCCCGTCGGCCGCGGGCCTGCCGGTGTAGACCGCGCGGGGACGCAGCGGGCCTGGCCCGGAATAGGCCTCCAGGGCGTGCGCAATCCAGCCCGCCGTCCTGGCCACCGCGAATATCGCCTCGCCCGCGCCGCGGACCATGCCCGCCACCCGGACCAGGGTGGCGATGGCGAAGTCGATGTTCGGCTCGGGCAGGGACTTGTGCCTGACCTCCGCGAACACGGCGTCGGCTACCGCGAGCTGGCCAGACTTCGGCGCGGCCCGGCGCACCAGGTCGAGCAGGAGGATGGCGCGCGGGTCGCCGCCGCGGTACACGAAGTGCCCGAAACCGGGGACCTTCTCGCCCCGGCGCAGCAACTCGGCCACCACCCGCGGCACGTCCTCCGGACCGCTAGCCGCGGCCATCAGCGTCTCCGCACCGAGGGACGCCCCGCCGTGCAGGGCTCCGCTCACCGCGCCTAGGCCGGTCCCGACCACCGCGTACGGATCCGCCCGCACGGAGGCGGCGGCCCGGGCGGCCAGCGTCGAGGCGGCGAGTTCGTGGTCGGCCAGCAGGACGAGCGCCGCCGACAGCGCGCGCATCAGCCCGGGGGCGGGGCGGCCTTGCCCATTTCCGGGCCCATTTCCGGGCCCATTTCCGGCACAGAGCCTCGACCACAGCCTCCCGGCGACCGCCTCGCCCTGATCCGCCGCCTCCCCGCCGGGCGGCCGGGGCGAACGGGGGGCGGGCAGCCCCGCCCCCCCGCCGGGGGGCCGGGGGGAACGGGGGGCGGGTAGCCCCCCGTGCCGGGGGGTCTCCGGGGGGTCGTCCCCCGGGAGAGGAAGGGCCAGGCAGTCCACCATGCCGGCGATGATGTTCCGCCCGGCGGCGATCACGGCCGGGCGGTCGAGCTGGAGCCGGAGGGGGTCGGTCGCCGCCATGGCCGGGACGATGACCTGGAGCCGCTCGAGGGGCAGCGTCCCGGCGGGCAGCGCGGCCTGCGCGGCCCGGGCCGCCGCCAGCGCCGCGGGCCGCGCCCGCCAGGGTGCCCGCTCGGACGGGAACTCGCCGGTCCAGAGCAGCTCGGCGACCTCCTCGAAGGTCCGGCTGACCGCGAGGCGGGTCGCGTCCAGGCCGCGGAACCGGAGGCTGTCGCCGGTGATCTCGGTGATGGCCGACTCGACCGTGATGTCCGCGACCCCGGGCGGCCGCCGCGGGCGGCCCCGGCGCGCCAGCTGCTCGACCTCCTCGGCGCCGAACAGGCTGGTCCGGCCGTCCGGGGCCCGGACCCGGCTCAGCACGCCGCGGCTGACGTAGGCGTACAGGGTGGCGGGCTTGACGCCGAGCCGCCGCGCGGCCTCCGCGACGGTCAGGTAGTCGGCCATGCTCCCCCCGAGGTGCGCCCGGATATTGAATTTAATCAATATTGATGAGAGTTCATCTTTTGTCAATTTTCACACCTGAACCAGTCGGCGGCGGCGCACGTGTCAGGTACGGCGGGGGAACCGGTCCGGGGCGGCACGGCGACAGCGGTCGCAGCCCCGGGGTGCTAAGCGGGTCGGAGGGAATGGCATGTTTGCTGTCGCCGCCATCGCCGGCGCGGGGTGGCTGTTCCTGTTCGTCGTCCTGCTGATCGTTCCGCCCTCGCCCGGGCCGCCCGAGGGGGGCGGCCCGGGCGAGGGCAGGACGGCGCGCACGGGCAGGACCCGGATGCCGCATCCGGGCGAGGTGCCGCCGGCCGTAGTCAGCCTGCTGGCCCGGCGGCTGGAGCGGCTCGGGTTCGGCGCGACCCTGGTCGACCTGGCCGCGCGGGGCTGGTTCGAGGTGCGTGCTCCCGCCGGGCCCGCCGGGCCGGGAGGACCGGCGGGGCCGGGAGGACCGGCTCTGTGCGTGGTCCCGGCCGAGACGCCGGGAGGACCGCTGACGCCGTTCGAGCGGCGCGTGGTGGCGCACGTGGCGTTGCGGGCGGGCGCCCGCGGCGAGGTTCCCGCCCCGGCCCTGTCGGACGGGTTCGGCGGCGGGGAAACCGAGTTCATGTCGGCGTTCCGCGAGGAGGTCGACGCCGAGGCCCGGCGCCTCGAGCTGACCAGGTCCCGGCTCAGCGGGCGGCGGATAGGCCTGCTGCTCCTGCTGCTGTTCGTCCCGGCCGTCGCGCTGATTCCGGTTGCGGCGCACGGGCGCGGGCTGGCCTACGCGGGCGGGCTCTACTTCGCCGGGTTCTGGGTCGCCGTCGGCGTCGGGGTCAGTCGGCGCCGCAGCGCGTCCGGTCAGGCGGTGCTGGACCACTGGCGTTCGGCCATCGCCGCCCCACCGGGTCGTGAGGGGCGAGTGCGGGCCTACGCGGCCGCCCTCGGCGCCGCCCCCGCCGCGCTGGCGGTCTTCGCCCAGGGCCGCACCAACGTGGCGTGGTCCAGCTACCGCGGCAGCTGGCAGCTGCTCGAGATCGAGACGAACACCTGGTCGTGGCCGCAGGGCTGCGCCGTCTGGCTGGCCATCGTGTTCGGCCCGATCCTGTACTTCAGCGCGGCCATCTGGCTGGGCACGCACGGCATGGCGCTGCTGGCCGAGGAGATGGTCGGCCTGGTCGTGGCGGCTGGCCTCGCCGGCGGCCTGGTGGCGCTGGCGCGCCGGGCGGCGTCCCCGCGGTTCGCCGAGTTCGACGGCCAGGTGATCAGGCAGTGGATGGTCAAGGGCGGCGACGAGAGCCCGGACGAATACCACGTCGCGATCGACCACGGGGCGCGCGAGAAGGCGTGGGACTTCAGCATCGGCAGCGAGCCGTACCGACAGCTGTCGCCGGGCACGTTCGTGCATGTCCGGGTGAACCTGCGCAGCCGGGCCGACGTGACGGTGAAGCCGGTAGAGCCGCCGGCCGTCGCGCACCCGCTCGCCAGGGTCGCGGCCGACCAGGAGCGAGCCGTTACCAACGGCTTGCCGGACCCGGCGGACCTGGTGCTAGAGACCGAGGCGGCCGCCATCCTCGGCGGCAAGGTCCGCGGCCACCACCTCGACGGCGCGCCGGGCCGGACGATGGTCTGGCAGCCACCCAGCACGGGACGGCCCATGCTGCGGGTTGAAGTGCGGCACGCGGCCGACGCCCGGCGGGTGCCGCCCACCGCCCGGCCCGCCGCCGGCGTCGCGGACGGCTACTTCGTAAGCCAGGGCGCCGCGGTGACGGTCTCCGCGCTGACCGCGCTCATCAGCATCCACGGCTCGGTACATGTCGCGGCCGAAGCATCGCTGGGCGGGCTGCTGCCCGTGGTGGAGGGGCGGCTCCGCGAACTAGCCAGAAGGATTGATTTTAATCAATATTGACGATAGATTGATCCATTCGTCAATCTGGGATCATGCCAACGATCCACTTTCTCGACGTGACCAACCGGGACGGCGTGCAGACGGCAGGTCATGGTCAACTTCTATCTGGGACGGCTGGGCGTGGCCCAGTCCGAGATCGGGTTCCCTTTCCTGTTCCACGAGGCGCCGTACGTGCGCGCCTGCGTGGCGCTGTCCGAGGCGGGGGCATTCGGTGACCTGCGGCTGTCGGGCTGGTGCCGCGCGGTGGCAAGCGATGTTGAGAGTGCCCTCCCGCTTGGCCTGCGGCACTACAACCTGTCCATCTCCACCTCGGATCAGATGATCGCGCACAAGTTCCGCGGCAAGCTCGACCGGTCCAAGATCATCAAGGAGATGGTGGCGGCTGTGACCGTCGCGAAGGAGGGGCTCGGTCGCGGGCACAGCATCGGGGTCAACGCCGAGGACGGGTCCCGGACCGACGACGGGTACCTGCTGGAGTTCGCGCTCGCGGCCAAGGAGGCCGGGGCGTCGCGGGTCCGGTACTGCGACACCATCGGCGGCGACTCCCCCGGGCGGATCAGGGAGCGGTTCGCCAAGCTCGCCTCGGCCATCGGCATCCCGGTGGAGACGCACTGCCACAACGACCTGGGCATGGCCGTGGCGAACTCGGTGTCCGGCGCGCTCGGCGACCTGGACGCCGGGCAGGACGCCTGGATCAACACGTGCGTGAACGGGATCGGCGAGCGGGCGGGCAACGCCGACCTGCTGTCCTGCATCCTGGCGTTCCGGTACGGGTTCGGGATCAGCGACTCGGCGGTGATCGGGGACCCGGTCGACCTGTCCTGGGCCCGCAGGTTCGGGCTGTGGGCGGCGTACGCGTTCGGGCAGCCGCTGCCGCCGGCCTGGCCCGGGGTGGGCCGCAACGCGTTCGCGCACGAATCGGGCATCCACGCCGACGGGGCGCTGAAGGACCGGGGGAACTACGAGCTCTACGACGACGACGCGCTCGGGCCGTTCCCGGCCGACTGGTTCACCCGCCAGGGCCGGGTGGTGCTCACCGGTGAGTACGGCGGCAAGGCCGGGTTCAGGCACGTGCTCGACGGGCTTGGCCTCGAGGTCGCCGACGGCGCCGAGGACCTAGCGTTCTCCCTGGTCCAGCTGTGCGCGTCCGCCACCGGCAAGCCGCTGACCGACGACGAACTGCGGCTGATCGCCGCCTATCCGCGGCAGCTGGCTCTGCTCTTTCCCGGGCAGCTCACCCCGGCCGGCTGATCCTGGTACGCTCCCTGCCGTGCGAAGCAGCGACCGCGGCCGGACCGGGCTGGTGGCCACGATCGGCCCGGTGGCCGTCGGGGTCACGCTCGCGTTCGCCTGGAACCTGGCCGTACCCCACCCGCAGCACGCGGCCGAGGGCGACTCCGCGGTGACCCGGCAGGTCGGGCAGACGGTGCAGCAGGCAGCGCAGCAGGCGTGGGCCCGGGCGAGTCATGCCCCGGAGGGCGGCGCGGGCGGACGGCAGGGCACGCGCCAGGCCCGTTCGGGATGAAGGTCTTCATCTCCTTCGACATGGAGGGCGTGGCCGGGATCGTCGACTGGTCCCAGTGCATCCCGCCCGGCCGGCCGTACGAGGAGGGCCGGCGGCTGCTGCTCGGCGAGGTCAACGCGGCGATCGACGGGGCGCTGGCGGCCGGCGCCACCGAGATCGCCTGCAACGACTCGCACGGCGCGATGAACAACCTGGACCCGGAGCTGCTGCACGGCCAGGCGACCTACGTGTCCGGGCGGCACAAGCCGCTGTACATGATGCAGGGCCTGGAGGCCGGCGCCGACGTCGTGTTCATGGTGGGCTACCACGGGTCGATCTCCGGCGAGAGCTCGATCCTGTCGCACACCTACAACCCGTCGGTGGTCTCGCACGTCACGCTGAACGGGGTCCGGGTCGGCGAGAGCGGCATCAACGCCCTGGTCGCGCTGGCCTGCGGGGTTCCGATCGGGCTGATCACCGGGGACCGGCAGACCGCCGCCGAGGCGGACCCGTTCCTGGCCGACGCCGAACGCGTCGTAGTCAAGGAGTCCTTCACCAGGTTCGGCGCGGTGAACCAGCACCCCGAGGTGGCCCGGGCCAGGATCGCGGAGGCGGCGCGGCGCGCGGTCGAGCGGGTCGCGAGCCTGCGACGCCCGGCCATCCCGCTGCCCGCCACGCTCGAGGTGCACCTGCAGACGGCCGACATGGCCGAGGTGGCCTCGTGGGTCCGCGGGGCCGAACGAACCGGCGTGCGGACGGTCACCATCGGCGGCGGCGACCCGATGGCGATGTTCCGGTCGTTCGTCGCGGTGACCTACATCACCCGCCAGTCGGAGGGGCGCTAGGTCCCTGGCTTAGGTCGGGGACCCGGCCGCGGCGCCGGTCGCCTGGTCCTGGCCCCAGCGCGAGATCGCGGCGTCCAGGTCGAGCGGGAGGATCATCTCGCCGTCGGCCAGTTCGGCGGCCCAGTCCTGGGCGGGCACCCGCCACATGACCTCGAACTCGATGCCGCTCGGGTCCTTGGCGTACAGCGACTTGGACACCCGGTGATCGCTCTCCCCCACCAGGGCGCCCGCCTGGATCAGCTTCTCCCGGATGTCGGCCAGGTCGGCCAGCGTGCCGACCTCCCAGGCCAGATGGTAGAGCCCGGGGTGTTCCGGCTGGTCGGGAGCTTGCCCGGTGCCGATCTCGAACAGGCCGAGGTCGTGATCGTTGACCGAGCCCGGCGCGCGCAGGAACGCCGCCCGGCCGGGGATCTCCAGCCGCACCTCGAAGCCGAGGGCAGCCCGGTAGAAGTCGACGGTCCGCTGGAGACCGTGCACGTAGAGGACGGCGTGATTCAGGCGGCGGACGGCCATCGGGCTGTTCCGCGGCTTAGCGGATCTGCCCGCGCTGCCGGCGCCGGAGCTCCCGGTACCGGCGCCGCTGTGACTCGTCCAGCATCATCCAGGCGCCCGCGGGGACGGCGATCGCGAGCACGATGAGCGCGAGAGCTATCGGCCACGGAACAATGAAAAGCAGGATGAAGCCGATGATGATCCCGGCGATTCCTAGCTTTGCATGCGGTGTCATGCTGACTCCGTTTC
>WNFX01006946.1_pt1 | contig 10694 bp, 9 predicted proteins | sample 5400111 | NCBI WGS metagenome assembly WNFX01 (sample SAMN13153363, study PRJNA577476) | soil metagenome | isolation source: 40 cm soil or saprolite under grassland replicate 1 | place: USA:California | collected 2016-06-15 | reverse complement strand
TCGGCTTGGTCCTGCCAAACTTCACGACCTCCACGAACGGACCGACGTTTTCTTCCGAGCAGGGAATTTTTCTAGCTGTGATGTCGGTGTCGCTTTACGGGATTTTCATTCTTATCCAGACTATCCGGCACAGCCAGTATTTCATGGAATCTCAGGATGTAGTGACCGGGCCGGGCTCGGCTCATCATCAGCTGCAATTGCGCTCCACTCCTTACCACGCTGTGATGTTGGTTATTTATCTTATCGCTGTGGTTTTACTGGCGGAAAAATTCGCCATTCCATTGGATAATAGCATTGAGCGATTTGGCATCCCGCAGGCCTTCGGCGGAGCAATGATTGCCGCGTTGGTGCTTGCGCCGGAAGGATTAGGCGCCATCCGCGCTACACTGAACAACCACCTCCAACGTTCTGTAAACATTCTGCTTGGCTCCGTGCTTGCAACCATTGGACTAACGATTCCAGCCGTGTTGACTATCGGATTGATCACGAGGCGATCCGTCGTGCTCGGCGTGCAAGGCGGCAATTTCCCGCTCCTCCTATTAACACTGGCTGTAAGCGTGGTTACCTTTACCAGCGGCAAGACCAACGTGCTGCAGGGCTGCATTCACTTGTTGCTCTTTGCGGTATTCTTGATGCTGATTTTTTTTCCCTAAGTTCTCCACGCGCACGCGAAACGTGCGGCGTGCTGATTCTGATCTGCGCGCTTTATTCGCTGGAATCGCGTTCTTATTGGAGAAGCAACGCAAATGGGTCTGAGCTGATGCTGAACAACGGCCAAGAATAACGTGACATTCCCGAGGTTCTGTGATTTCCTCAGGATATACTCCGTCATTCTCATTAACAATCGGCGGGGCGACTCTTTACGAATATGAAAAACCTTAAAAGTCTCAGGAAAAGGATCCGCCGGCTCGAAGCTCGGCTCCAAAAAGGTGGGAAGAAACTCGCCAAGCTGAAACAGAAGCTTGGAGCAGCAGAGACAGCCGCGGCTACGACGAAGAGTAAATCCGCCGCGCGTGGTGGAAGAGCCGGCAAGAAACCAGCCGCTGCAGTGAAAGAGCCGAGCGCTCCCAAAAAAGTGAAGAGAAGACTCAACCTCACACCGGAACGTCGCGCGCAATTGGCGGAGACGATGAGAGCCAGATGGGCTGCTAAAAGAGCCGCTGCCACGAGCGCGCAAAGCAGTCCATCCGGTCAGGGTGGAACGTGATCTCCAAGCGCGTTGCTAGAACCAAAGCGCGAAGCGATCATACTTGAGCCCGAAAACTTTCTGGGCTCTTGTGCTTAATCCAGCAGCCGCCGGACGTTTGGAGACCGCGATCCACCACTCCGGCAGGTGTCGGATCGTTCTCGTAGCATTCGTTAATTCCCGTCGCCTGCTCGAAGGACGTGTGAAATGATTTATCCATGGCTACCGAACGCGATTACGTCCTCGGCACACACGACGAGGAATTAATGAGGCTTGGATTGCAGCATCGCGTCTGGCGTCCGGTGGTCTTGGACTGCTGGCAAAGAGCCGGGATCACCGTGGGCAAACGAGTGCTCGATCTCGGCGCGGGGCCCGGTTATGCGACGATCGATCTCGCGGAGATCGTTGGGTCAACAGGTGAAGTGGTCGCGCTCGAACGATCGCATAACTTCGTCCGTGCGCTGAAAGAGACATGCCGTGCTCGTTCGCTCACGAACGTGAAGATTCACGAGCTGGATTTAATGACCGACGACCTGCCAAAAGGGGATTACGACTTTTCCTGGTGCCGATGGGTGGTGTCGTTTGTCAGCGATCCCGCGCTGTTAATTAAGAAACTGGCAGACGTGATGCAAAAAGGCAGCATCGCCATCTTCCACGAATACGGGCACTATGAGACGTGGCGTTTTTTTCCCAGGCTGCCCATGCAGGAACGATTCAGAGAACACGTGATTGCGACATGGCGTGAATCGGGCGGTGAACCGGACGGCGCTCCCGGCCTGCCGGCGCTGTTGTCGGCGAATGATTTTCTTATTCGCTCGGCTAGACCGCACATATTTTGTGTGCGGCCGAGCGATTACATGTGGCAATGGCCCGCTCAATTCATTGCCGTTTATCTTCCGCGTCTGATGGAGATGGGACGAATCGATCAAGAATTCGCCGACAAAGTACGCGCCGATTTAGCAGGAGCGGAAAAGAATCCAAATTCCTTAATGATTACTCCGCTCGTCTTGGAAATTGTTGCAGAAAAACTGTAGCCGCGTCGCTATGCCGGCGCGTTTCTTTCTTTGAATTGCGGTGTCTGATGCACGCTTCCCGCGAAACCGAGCCGCTCTGCGTCTGACTTGAGCGCGACGATGACTTCCGCGATTACAGTGTCGAGCGGCATGCTGAGTTCCCCGGCGCCGCGCACGATGTCCTCGCGGTTCACCGCGCGGGCGAACGCTTTGTCCTTCATTTTCCTTTTCACCGCTCCAACATCGACATCTCGGATGTTTTTCGTCGGACGAACGAGCGCGACGGCAATGACGAAGCTGCTCAGCTCATCGACGGCGTAAAGGGTCTTTTCGAGAGGTGTCTCGCGCGAGACCTTTGTGTAATCCGCGTGCGAAAGAATTGCGCGGCAGATTTCTTCACTCCAGCCGTGCTTGCGCAGCCACGCAACACCGATGAACGGATGGCCTTCGGTCGGGCTGTGTTCCAGATTCGGATGGCGCTCATAATCCATGTCATGGAGGAGGCCAACTGCCTCCCACAAGTCCGCGTCAGCGCCATGTAATTGTGCGAAATGCTTCATTGAATCAGCGACGGCGTAGCAATGTTTCCTCAGACTTTCCGATTGGATCCACTCGTACAGAATGCTTAGAGCGCACTCGGTTAAAGTTGCCATAAGAATAAATTACAACAGCAGGCGCAGACTGGAAATACTGATCATCTCCGTTCATTTCATTGCACGTTCTGTGACACGCTGAACCCGGCACCTCACCGATTTAAGCTCCTGGCTTCCGCCTTCGACGCTGGATGTTAGACGTTTGATTCTGTCTTGCAAACTGTCTTACATCAGCTAGGTAATAATATATGGAAACCACTCTCACTATCCGCCTTTCCAAAAACCAGCGGGAGTTGCTGAGGCGTCGCGCCGCTGCCGGGAAACAAAGCGAGTCTGCCCTCGTTCGCGAGATAATCGACCGAGAAATGCAACGCGGCTTCGATTTTGACCGAGTGCGTCATCTGGTTGGCAGCATCACCAACCCGCGGCGGCATTGGGAGAAAGATTCCTGGCGGAAACATATTCGCCGTCGCAACTGGCGTTCATGAACGCCTGTCTCCTCGATACCGGGCCGCTAGTTGCCTTGCTTGATCGATCAGAGCCAGATCACAATCTCGTGCGGGGCTTCATGGCCCATTTTCGCGGTGCACGACTTATCACCACAGGTGCAGTGATAACGGAGGCATTCTACTTCCTATCCGATGTGCAAAACGGGTCGGCAAGTCTGGCTTCTTTCCTCGACGCCAGTACGGCGGAGGTGTGCGATGTTTTTAGCCCTGAAGCGCTCGCTGCGGCGGTTCGGCTAATGACAAAGTATGCCGATATACCGATGGATTTTCCCGACGCCACCCTTGTGTGGATCGCAGAGCAGATCGGGACTAACAACATCTTGACGCTGGACCGGCGTGGTTTTTCATCGTTTCGCTTCGGCAAAAACCGTCAATTCAAATTGTTGCTCGATCTCTGAGATCCCGACCAACCACGAATGAACACAAATTCGGGAGAGTGTACGCTGGGATAAATCGCTGGCCTCCAAAGAAATCCAGATAGAGACCGCCTGCTTTTCCAGTTGCTTTTTCTGAAGATGGCAACTAGTATCGTGCCCCTGTGTTTCCCCGACGCTATCCGAAGTTCGAACTTCGGAGTTCGAAGTTCGATGCCTGCCACGCCGTAGCCAGGCATAGGTGGGTTGGACGTTTGCTGAGATCGGTGGTCAGATCCCCGGTCCATTAACCAATCACCGATCACCATTCACGTCCCACGCATCGTGAGCGCACTCGCGCTGCATGTCGCGCCGGAGCCTTGCGCGAAGGCGGACCTGTCACGCCGCAGCGCAGCGTAGGCGGATTCACGCTCATCGAACTCCTCGTCGTCATCGGGATCATTGGCCTCTTAATGGTGCTGATAGTGCCCGCGTTTACCAGTCTGAGAAGCGGGACCGACGTCACCAGCGCCGCGTACACGATCAAAGGCGTGCTCGACACCGCACGCACATACGCAAAGGCAAATAATACTTACGTGTGGGTCGGTTTTTTTGAAGAAAACATTTCAAATCCGCCGAACGCAGGAATTGGAAGAATTGTGATGTCGATCGTTGCTTCAAGGGATGGAACGATGTTGTACACTCCGCCGCTGACCACTCTTGTCACGCTCACTCCTGCAAACTTGCTTCAGGTGGGAAAGCTAGCGAAGATCGATAACATTCACTTAAAGAGTTTTCCGAACCCAACAGCTACGCCGCCTCCTGACGGCTTCGATACTCGACCAGCGGTCAGCTCAGCGGCTGCCCGCATTGGCGACGATGCCCCGCCTAGCCCCTCTTTAAGCTTTCAATATCCGCTCGGGAGCTCCGCGCAATATACGTTTGTGAAAGCCGTCCAATTCAGTCCTCGTGGCGAAGGCGTGATTGATAATAGCAATTATACTTTGGCGCCGGTCTCTGAGATCGGAGTTGAACCGATACACGGAAATACCACGCCTGCTTCTACCCCTGTCAACGTCGTCGCTGTTCAGTTTACGGGGTTTGGTGGTGACGTGAAAATCTACCGACGATGAAGAGCGAGAATCTGCTGACGCGATCGCGATTGCAATCGCCGGCGCTGATCGTACAATAATTGTCTTTTCAAAAGTGAAAAATATTCGCGACCTTCGCCCTTCAGTTTCCGTAGAAGTAAGCATGCGGGGGCTAGCGATCGGCCGAAATCTGATCACATATCCAAAAATGAAAATGAAACCCCCTTTGCACAAAGTTGCCGCGTTTTCGCTGGTTGAAGTAACTTTGGCGCTGGGTGTGGCGGCCTTTGCCTTACTTGCGATACTTGGGATGCTGCCAACGAGCTTAAAGACTCAGCAGGCCAGTATTCAGCAGACCACTGCCAACGAGATTATTTCACAAATCTTTTCCGATTTGCGCGCTGATGTCCGTCTTCCCCCGGGACAAGCCTCGAAGGTTTGCCCCGATCCTCCTGATCCGAATCAGCCTTGTCAGTGGTCTAATTTGCACGGCCATTGGCGGGATAGAGCACTCCCCGACACGCTCTATTTCACAAACGAAGCCAAGCAGACTGGCACCATAAACGGGAGTCCCCCGGCAGATGCGGTGTTTAGGTCAAAGATTACTTACCGGCTTCCACCGACAGATACGACGTCGCTTGCAGACATTACTGTCAGTTGGCCCGCGCAAGTCGATCCGGATCAAGGCGGTGTGCCAGCGGGGTCAGTCACAACATTGATCGCAGTCAATCGATGATTGCGAAACCATCCGGTATTGCAACTGCGCGACGCGCGCGCGGGTCCTGTCACGCCGTAGCCTCGCGCGTAGGCGGCTTCACCCTCAAGCAACCTGGCTGCTCCCGCGGTTTTACGTTGACCGAATTACTCGTGTCGGTATTCGTCGTTGCGATCATTATTCTCATGGTCACGCAGTTGATGACCAGCGCAACGGCTATTACGCGGACTGGCAGCAAACACATCGATACCGACACTCAAGCCAGGGTCGTACTTGACCGCATGGCGCTGGATTTCGCGCAAATGCTGAAGCGAACCGACGTCGATTACTACTTGAAACAGCGTACGAACTACAGCGGGCACGGCAATGGTCACGGCTGGGGGAGGGGACACAACGGAGACCTTGGCAGTGACCAACTCGCCTTCTTCACCCAGGTGCCGGGCTACTACCCTGGTGGGTACGTTTCAGGACAGCAGAGTCCGATTTCCCTCGTAGCGTATCGTGTCAACGAGAGTAGCTCGAGTAATCCAGCCTACGCCAGACTTGAACGAATGGCTAAAGGGTTGCTTTGGAATGGGGTCGATAACTCAACAAATCAAAACACCGCCACATATCCGATTGTCTTTTTGCCGCAGACAATTGCCGGGATCGGCCGGCCGTGGGCTCCCGCCATCAACAACGACAACAACGCCAACAATAGCGTCGACCAAAATTACGAGATAATTGGCCCTGGCGTTTTTCGGCTTGAATATTACTACCTTCTCAAGAACGGACGGCTCACGGATTGGCCGTGGGACAGGTCTGATTTTCCGGACCAGCAAACGATCAGCACTCCACAACAGATCGGGCTTACGCAGGTAGAGGCGATTGCGGTCGCAATCGCAGTAGTAGATCCGGCAGCTCGCGCTCTTATAAGTGCCGTTTCCCCTGACAGGATTCTCGATATTGCCGCCGACATGGCCGATTTCAAGAACGCCAATGGCAGGGGCAATGGAGCGCAAAAGATTGGTGATCTGGAAGCTCAGTGGAAAGGCGTTGTGGAATCCATCGCGTCAACTGGCCAGACCCCTTCGGGTTTGCCTGTTCCGCAAGAAGCAGCCAAGGCTATTCGCATCTACAATCGCTACTTCGATCTGAAGACGTTGTAAGATGAATTGGCTACCTAAAGCGGTCCATTCTCGAGAACGAGGCGCCGCGCTTATCATCGTGCTGGCTTTCGTCGTGCTATTGACCGGTGTGGCCATTGCTTACTTCTCGCGCGCGACCAGTGATCGTCAGGTTGCCCACAGTAGCTTCAATCAATCTAATGTGGATCAGTTAGCGCAAAGCGCGATGGACAACATCATCGGCGATCTTCGACAGGAGATTGTGAATGGCTCGACGGCCACAACTGCAGACGGTGTCACCATCTACACGCCGGCGTCCGCTGCAAACATGGTTCCTCAGCGCAGCGGAAACGCCGCTGGTGCGCCGAACCTTATCCGGCGCAGCGTCCGCGGAGATCAAATCCCAGCGCCCGGCGTGGCGAGCCGTGCCTCAGCCGTGAATTCAATGAGCGACGTTTCTGCCGGCGGCCGTTACGTAACGAGCACCAGATGGAACGGCCACTACCTGCTTCCAAAGGGTGATACGGCTACTGATGACTCCTCACCTATACCGGCCTTTACTAATGCGACACCGGATTGGGTTTTTGTTACCAGCGCAGGCGCCACTCCTGCGCCTGCGCCGGCTAATGTCATCGGCCGATACGCCTACGCCATCTACGACGAAGGCGGGTTGCTCGACATGAATGTGGCTGGCTACCCCACGGGCACGACTGCCGTCCAGTCCGGTCGTAAAGGATCTGTTGCATTTGCGGATCTAACGGCATTGGGAACTTATCCGATTCCTAACCCGAATGCTTCTGGGGTTTATCAAATAGACAGGCTGGTTGGCTGGCGCAACTACGGAACTACTCAGCCAACTAACAATTTCCCAGATACCGGACCCCCGGCGAACAAAGCTTTCGCGTATAATTTCCAGACCGACACAGCGCCTGCGACCGCATTCTATAATTACGTGATAAATAACACGAACGGGTTCTTGAGTCCCAATACTCTGATTCGGAACGGGAGGACAGATCAGACCTTTATCCAGCGGCAGGAGCTGATCGCGTTTCGAAAGGCTACTCAGTTTTCTGCGAACGCACTGCAGTATCTCAGCACGTTCTCCAGGGAAACTAATTCGCCTTCTTTCTCACCATCCACGCCGACTGCTATCAACCCGAAGTTCCTGCTCACTCGTGTGACCACGACCTTCATCCGTTTTGATGGCACAACCGCCGTCGTGGGCGAACCACTCGTTAAAACCCGTTTTCCGCTCAACCGATTAGCTTGGATCACATACAAAGGGCCCAGCTCTACCCGCACCTTCCCGCCTCAGTTACCTGTTCTGCCTCCTACGGATCCTAACTACGATATGTGGTCACTTCTATGGACCTATAGCGTGCCGCAAGCTTTCCTACAAGCCGGCACGGCAGTGACCATCCAAAACTGTTTCGGATTGACGTTTGGAGGCAACACTGGCGACCCCTGGAGCTACTCCCATGGCGCGGCTAATAGAATCTTGCGCCTGGACGAAGTCGCTGCGGCTGGACGCGAACCGGATTTTTTTGAGTTGCTTCAGGCGGGAATCTTAAATGGATCACTTGGCCAGAACACAGGAGGCGGAGTAACAGGCCAGAACATCGGCGGCGCCGGCCTGGTTTTTCCCGACATCCACATGAGCAGCACCACGCATCACATTCTTACCATTGGGGCTTGTATCATCGACCAGGCCGATCCCGACTCGGTCCCGACGCGCATCCAATTTACTGGTACAAACGGTAACATGTGGACCGCCTACGGCGTGGAAAATCTCCCCTATATCACTCAACTATATCCCATCGCCGGCACTAGCCCCAATAACCCAACCAAATGGGCAACTTATCTTCTCTTCCAACTATGGAATCCGCATCAGAACTCCGCTACTTCTACACCCTTGGTTCGTCTGCGAGTTGACGGGGGAATTGGAATATTTACGGGAGGCAATTCCGAAATCTGGAGTACCGGCAGCACCGCATTCTTTAATGCCAACGGCGCTCTTGCCGGCCAGAATGTTACAATAAAACCAGCCGTCTTCTCGGTTCCGGCTCCGTTAACCATAGTGAACACTTCAGGTGTACCGGCGCCTCCCGGAACAGAACGAACGTTTACGGTGCTGGCCCCGCCGCCTGCCGTGCCGACACCTACGCCATGATCCCTGCTCGTTATCATTCACAGTTGCCTTGCTCAATGAAAAGGATCCTATCGCTTCTCCTCTTACTGGCGGCGGCCTTTAGCGCGCTCGCGCCAGGGGGGCCGAAACCCCAAATTCAACCCCCTTTTACAGCGACGGGCCAGGTAGGAGTCGCCTTCTCGTATCAGATTTCGGTGCGGGAGGCTGATTATCCGATTACGGCTTGGGCTGCGGCCGGGTTGCCATCTGGTTTAACTGTGAATACCACGGGGGTAATCTCTGGTACTCCCGCGTGGGGCACGGATGCTGGAAGTCCATACTCCGTTACGCTTAGCGCAACTAATGGCAACGGCACTGGGACTGCGACGTTGACGTTGACAATCCTTCCGCCTCCAACTGCTTTCGTTGGGTTTCGATTGCCAGATTTTCCAGCGGCCGCTACGCCAGCACCGACCCCTTCAGCCAACAACATGCGGCTGATACTTCAGATGGGCGCTACTCAGGCAGGGACGGCGCATCCGTTCAACGCAACCCTCGAGGTTCAGGTTCCCGGGACTACTACTTGGGTGCCTTACAATCGGTTCGTTGGAATCGATGACTCTGCCAGTTGGATCACGGATGCGCCGCTGCTTGTTCGAGAGTTGCCTGGCTCCTCGCCCGCACCCACGCCGTACCCCTCGCCGCCAGCTTTTAGCCCTGCACAGTTAACGACGGAAATGCCCCCTCCCGGCGTCTACATGAAAGCTGATCCGCGCTCCACACGGTTCGGTATTTTCCAGATGGACACTAATCCTACAGGTAACTCGAGAATAATAGACTCCATTTGGCCAAGGGCCTCGGCAGCGCTACAAAACGGGTACGGCGGAGCGGTCGCCACGAGTTTTCCCGGGCCTGTGGAGCACTCACCTAACCGATGGCCTGCCGGGACGACATATTATCCAGCTACGCTCTGCATCAACGGCCCACCGGATGCACGTGATACTGCTACCACTACCTACCTTGATAATGATGGTGTGCAAAGACCGGCTGACGCTATCTATCCCGGCGCTGCGACCACTACCGGGTCATCGACACCTTACTACTACGACCCAGCGAACCCAACAACATCGATAGTTTATCATCCGATCATGTTAAATCGCCCGTTTCGAAACGTGGCAGAGCTAGGCTACGTCTTTCGCGATCTGCCCTGGAAAACCCTCGACTTTTTCACCGACAAGAGCGCGGACGCCGGACTTCTGGACATCTTCACGATCAATGGTGGTGCCCTGGTGTCGCCCACCATGGCTGCTGGTTCCGTAAATCTGAACGGCACACAGGCTACCGATCTTCAGCCTGTTTTGGCCGGAACCATTTTAAATGAGCTTGATTCTACTAACACAGTTTCGAACGCACCGGTGTTGGCCGCGAACATCGTGGATGCAACGAATCCCATCGCGAATCCAGCGGCAACTCCAATGCAGAACAAGGCGGAATTGATTACGCGCACCGGACTGCCAACGGCAATCCTGCCCACGGCCTCAAACGACAATCAAGCTGTTAAGGCGCGACGGGAAGTTGTTCCACGGGCGATATCTTCTGTCTCGCAAACGCGCGTGTGGAACGTATTGATCGATGTAGTGGCTCAGTCAGGTCGCTATGCGCCAGGCGAAACCGATCTCAGAAAATTCAACGTGCAAGGTGAGCAACATTACTGGATCCACGTAGCGATTGATCGTTTTACCGGCCAAGTGCTCGACAAGCAGATCGAGGTCGTAAACGAATAGCGGAAGGCGAAAAGCGGTACTGGCTCCACATCGCACTCGGCCGTGATCTTGACGCCGATGGAAGTGTAGATGTGCTCGGCGCGCAGCTTGAAGAAGTGACTGAGTAGTGGGATGGCCGATCCGCCTTCGCCCCGACTACGGCGGACGGGTAGTTGATAGTTTACTCGCGAAGGCTTTCGGAGTTGATAGCAAGCAGGGCAGGGCAGGCCTGCGGCG
>WNFX01006941.1_pt1 | contig 10696 bp, 6 predicted proteins | sample 5400111 | NCBI WGS metagenome assembly WNFX01 (sample SAMN13153363, study PRJNA577476) | soil metagenome | isolation source: 40 cm soil or saprolite under grassland replicate 1 | place: USA:California | collected 2016-06-15 | reverse complement strand
ACTAAGTCAGCTAGGACATATAGAGGACCGTGTCATAGAGCAGATTGCGAACCCTAAACCTAATGGAAATAGTCATATTGCCCTAGGGCTAATTTTAAAACCGCAAGGTCGATACACACAATCCTTAAAATGGTCAGAGGCTTATACCCGAATTTGCCATTTACAGATTGCAACACCTATCATGCAGGCAATTACCTGGTATGGATGCCTTCATCCCAATTACTACCAATTATATACAAATACGTCTCTGCACGATGAGATAAATCTGCTGTCGATACAACGCTTATGGACCAGTGAAGAAGGTAAGGTTTTTCAGGCACTCGATGATTTTCTTGCTACCCGGCACCCTCAAGTTGAGATAAGAGCGCCGATCGTCGTCTATGATAAAAATCGCAATCCCATCGCGCTTCCTAAGGGTGCTACAGCGCTGGATTTTGCCTATAAACTTGATAGTGTGATTGGCGATCATGCAGTAGAAGCTTTCATCAATAACCGGCAAGCTCCCTTATATCGTTTACTTGATGCTGGCGATATTGTAGAAATCAGAACTTCAAATGAATTTCAGGCTCAAGATTACTGGTTAAGTGAAAACTATGCTGTAACCTCATTAGCCCGCCGACAGATCAAAGAATCATTGAATCGCCGATTCCCCTACCGAAGGGGATATCACGCGCTTCAACACATCTTGGACCGCTATCACTTTACTTTGAATCCAGATGACTTGGATCGTGAGTTACGTTTGCTACTCAAGCAACACAACCTCGATACCCCTCAGACCTATTTGAAGCGACTTGACCAAACAGGAGAGCCTCCCTATACCCCTGATTGGGCAGCTCAGCAAATCATGCGACAGGTTGCAGAACGAAATGAGTCCTTATCGTCAGTTGGGGGCAGGTCTGGCTGGATTCCCGTCCTCGATATGGATCTGACTGCTACAAAGAAACTCATTCACCAGCAGCGTCTCTGTAACTTTTGTCAACCAACCTATCCACGCGACATAAAAATTATGGGACGTTTACGTAAGCGAAGTGGAGAGCTGGTCGTGCATAAAGCGACCTGTCCTCATCTTATAGACCGCTCGAAGGCCCAGCAATCGGTACTTCTACCTATGACCTGGCAGCCTCAACCTCCAGCATTTCGAGTGGCATTCTTTGTTACTGCGCAGGATCGCAAAGGCTTGATTCTTGATCTTGCCAGGCACTTGCGCAGGCATCAATGTGATTTGCTTTCTATCACTGCTAAAGCTCTCACCAAGTTTGGAGAAGCTCAAATACTCTTCATGATAGAAGCGTACAGTGATAAAGAGGTACTGGATATCTGGCAGGAAATGTCCAGGATCGAGAATGTAACGAAAGTTGAAATCGATGCTGCTGCTACCCCTATCCACACTCGTGATCGCCTGCAGAAGCTACGCAAACAAGAGATCACTTTACCCGGCAAAACACCGGTAGAACTTTCGTGGGAAGAATCGATGGTAACCTTACAACCGCGCAATGCAATACTTAAGAATCCCTTCGACATCTCACGTCCTGCTACAGCAAAAAAGTTTTTTGGCCGCACTGCGGAAACTAAAATCATGCAACAAGAATTGTGTGATGAAGAGCAAGGAAAGGCCCTTATACTCTACGGACCGCGCAGGTCAGGCAAGTCATCTATCTGTAAAAATTTTCTTGAAACCCAGGTACAAACACCTTACTGGGGAGTGCTCTTTTCACTCCAAAACTATATACAGCACGATGAAGGAACCATTCTCATGCAACTGGCGGAGAGGATATGTGAGGGCTTTGGGGAACAATTACATCTCTCCACTCCTGATTGGCAGCGCTATAGCAATGGTGATCCTCAGATACGTTTTAAGCAGGTTGTGCAAGACTGCATTGCTAAAGTTGCAGGATCACGGCTTATTCTAGCTCTAGACGAGTTTGGTGGGGTAATAGAGTCTTACGAAAAAGGTATGCTTGAGCCTCGTTTCTTCACATTCTGGAAAGATTTGATGAATGAAATTCCTCAATTAAGCCTGATACTCGCTTTACCAACAAGTGCGCATAATACCTTAAGCTCAATAAGATTAGGAAACGCTTTTAGCTTTGCTCAGCCTTTACCTGTGATTTTCCTGGATACCAAAAGCGCGGAACAGTTGTTGATTGATCCACTACGTGACCAGAACATTGAGATTTATCCAAACACAGTTGCCTTAGCTGTAAAACTCACTGGAGGAAATCCTTATTTCATGACATTGATTGGACAGCAACTCATTCACCACCTCAATCAGGAAACCGACAAACAATTGATCACCGACGAAGATCTTCGCTTAGTTGTGGAACATCTCATCGAGGCTGGCTTTAACCAAAACTTTGTGTATCTCATTCGTGAACTTCAGAATGAAGAAGAACGTCGCATCTTAGAGGCAATTATCGAGATCACTACCCGTTCGAACCAATCGAAGGTGCAGCTTAAAAAAATTGCGTCCTGGCTCAACGTACCCATTCCTGTAGCCAGGCAACACCTGGAACGTTTACGCAATGGACTTATTCTCCAGGAGAATGGACCTTTCTCTAATCCTTACTACTCATTCACTATAGAGCTAGCACGCCGCTGGTTGATCCATAACCGCTGGTTCTTTTTATCATCAACTGACAAATAGGAGTGTTGTATGCCGGAAAATTCTTATGTGCCTGATTGGCTAACTCTGCAAAATCCTTTTTCCAAGATTTCAAAACAAGTGATACTTGCCCCCAATGTAAGAAGAGAATTAGATACTTCCGAGGCTATTATCGGTCGTGTCTCTGGCAGGCGCACAGACATAACCAGAATTATTATGGATGAACAGAGCGCTATCTTTTTGGTCGGCACACCTAATATAGGTAAATCAACGCTTATTCACTACCTGCAACAGCATCCCAATACCGAGTGGTCCTGGCGAGATGAATTGGCAGACTTGCGAGGCCAACTAAAATTGGAGGATTTCCACTTTGTGCAGATCGATTTGACGCCCTTAGAAGGCATCGAAAAATCAGATGAATTATACGCTTTATTCGTCCAGCAATGCACAAAATCATTGTATTATGCACATCAACAAGACCCTCAATCATTCCCAGGCCAGTACGATTTGAAAGAGCTACGCCGATTACTGCGCGCTATCAGTCGTGAAACTCCTGGTGCGCGTTATTTCCTCGTGCTCGATACGGTAGAGCGTCTGGGGATGCCTGGGATGCCATCATTTCCATTAGATAGTAGTAGAGCGCAAACACCACAAGAACGCGGTCTCGCTCTCCTCGATCATTGTAATGCCATTCACACTTTGGTTGATCTCATTGACGAGTTTGCCGTCTTTGGCGTTATCCTTTCGATCGAAAGCCTACCACGCCCTAAAATAGATGATCAGTTTCATCATATATCCTTAGACCTGGCACGATTCACCACGATGACCCTTCAAGCCTTCACCTGGGAAGAAACAGTCAGATTATTGTCGCAAGAGCCTGAAAACTTTGGAGCCAGTTGGGCAAAAATATTCAAAGCTTTGGGTGGACGTTACATCTTCTCCCAGTCGGAACAGGAATGGTTGCGCCAGCAGGCAGGAACGCATCCTTACCTCCTGCATCAATTTTGTCTCTACACCTTTCGCTTTAAACAGGAGTATGCCAGCATTCATGGCAATTGGCCTGAACTTCAGGAAAGAGAAAAGGTGCAACTGAGCGAATCAATCAACGAAAGCTTAAGCCCTTTTCTTGCGCACATCTGGCAACGATTAGAAGAGGTAATAAACAAAAGTGATCAAAGGACAAAGAGTAGTTTCTACGAATTCATTAGTTTACTGGAACACAAGCGGGCAGATGATGAAATTGATCCTACCTTTTGGTACGAGTTAGGGCCAGAACTACGCTACATCCTTTATAGCGAGGGAATCGTCCGTTATGATCGACTCCAACCTATTCACTTTCCCGGCTACACTATGAGTAGTTATCTTATGCTAAAAGCGAACAATGCACAGACCACTTTAGCTACTCCCTCGACAGGCAAGCATCTTACTATAAATCTCCCAGGAAAGCAGCCAGTGGTTGTCTCTCTTTCTGAGTTAGAGTATCGTCTTCTCAAAACACTGGCACAGCATCCTGAGCGATGTAGTGAGCATGAACTCATGAAAGGCGCCTGGGGAATGCTGATAGAGCGATCAAGATTCACACAACGCATGCACCAGTTACGCAAGAAACTAAAAGAACAAGGTGTAGGAACAGAGATCATCGAAAACAGTTATGGAGGCTTCTATTCACTCAATCACCCTGAGTGGCTTCACCTGAACTGAGAAGAGGGAGAAATAGTCAGGTTGCCTACTACTTCGAGGTTTGTAGGCAGCGGTTCCTGAGCAAAAGTGGACTCAACCATAGGTGCTGATAGAATAGAAGAATGTTTTGGAGATTCGACAGCAGGTAAGTGATACTGCTTGCTCATTTGGCGTTCCAAATTAATCATACGCATCTCAGCCGTTTTCAAAAAGTCTAAACCAACATCAGGCACTTTATCAAATAAAATACTCACAGCAGCGCCTATAATAGCTTTTTCGACGAGATAATAAGCAAGTACTAACCTTGAAACCTCATCCCTTTGTTTGGTAAGTTCCAAGTAGTCCTCGATCATACAATCCGCGAGTTCTCCTGATTTCGTTCGAGCATGAATATCAGTCACCAGCATAGCAAAATCGCTGAGTATATCTATGTAACCATACATGGGGTTGAAATCTATAGCATCCAATAGATAAATAAATCTCCAAGGCTCTTTATCATACCAATACTTATTCGGAGAGTCTGGTAATGGTAGTGGCGCAATCCAGATATTTGGAGCTTTTAGATCAGCATGACAACGCTTAATTCTTCCCTCTTTTATACGCTGATCAAAATAAAGTTGATATCTAAACTGTTCAAATACCTGGAGTAGACTATCTTTAAGCCAGTAATAAGAACTATACTGATCATTGTAGTTCATTGCCATTATTTGATCTAGAAATTCCAGGTTATGCAAAAGTTTTTTCTGCAATTGTCCAAAACTGCCCCACTTTTCTGCATCTTCCATGGGAATAGATAGCACTGACAGTTTTGTATGGATATACGCTACATACTTGACTAGAAGTTGTATGTAGCGTTGAAGTCGGAAATTGGCTTCCTCAGTCAGTATATTATCTAGTCGTCTGCTATTAGGTAATTGGCGCATTAATAAAGCGTATTCAGTTTTTGGGGCGAGTGTTTCTATATTAGGATTCTCAAGGATCTCATCAATTTCTATTAATTCTTGCGATCTGTCCCAGGAACATATATGTACCAATCCTATGTGGATTTTAGGAGTGAATAACCTGTTCCATTTCAATGCTTCAAGTTGACACTTTTGCCGCTCATCTACTGTTGCTAAGTCATAGCGGGTATCTTGATACTCGAATAGCATTTTTAGGACAACCCTATCCTGTGATGAGATATGCCATGCAAACAAAATACATGCAGGCTCAGATATTCTTATGTTTGTAATCTTGTATAATCCTAGAGGGGGATGGTGTGATGAAGTGTCTGAGGTTTTATTATTAATTTCGCTATTATAGTCTGAACTCATACTACATCGACCCGACACTTTATCTTTCGCATGTTTGCTGCATGCAAGTATAACATAGTAAACATTAAAGAACTATAAAAATTGTGTATTTCTTCGGATAAACAGCAACCAACAAAAAGAGCGCTCCGCACATTCCTACAGAGCGCTCTCCAAAATCCTCTAATCACGGATGCCACACAAACGAAACCCCAGGCCCAGGCGTAAACGTCCAATAGGATAACCTGTCCCAACCACCGTTGGCGTACCAGTTATAGTTGCTCGTATACACACTGCCATCGGGATTTATCTTCTCAACAATTGCAACATGTCCGAAATAACTTGCACCTTCCACCCCGGGTTGCAACACAATAATCGATGGCACAATAGGTTTGCTTGAAACTATCCAACCAGATATACTCGCGCCATACATCCATTGGTAAGCGTTCCCGAGCCAGGGAACCCAATATCCAGTTAATGCGTGATAGCGCATATTAGCCCAGTAGGTGCATTGGCCAAAAGCGAAACGATAGAGACCGCCAACTCCCGCCTGTGTCGTAACTCCCAAACCAGGATCATATCCATCCTGGTGCAAAACAGCCGTTGCAGTTGCCTGCTGTGCAATCAAGCTGGGACTATTATTACTGTTATGTACTAAATTAGCGACCAGTCCTATTGGATTGGGGACATGACTTGTTTCACCGTTAAGGGGTGACGCAGCCAAGGCCGTCCCGAGCGTAATACATAGCAGTAAAACCATTGCAACGATACTGATAATCCACTTGCGCCCCTTTGGAGGATGGGTTGCGCCAGGTTTTTTCTTGATTGTGCCACGAATCACTATTGGTTGGCGTAATGCCGTCGTGTTAGCCTCTGCTGGTGGAAATGACAACTTGCCAGTATTGATGTCAGGCAAAACACGCGTTATACTCGGAGATGTGAAGTATTCAGATAGCTCCCGCGCTGAACCAGGATCCGTTACGGCCTCGGTAACATTGGGAGAACTATCATATTCTAAATGACGAGTCGTTTTTCCTGGAAGGGGTTCACTATCAGGGAAGGGTAATTGGTTGACAGAGGAAAGTTGGCTAACCAGCCCTGATATCTGCAATCCGTTAGTAGCACTACTTTCACGATTATCCGAAGACGACATACAAATGTCCCCAATCCGTTAGGATTGCATCGGGAAAATTGTCCCCCGATGCCAAACGTTATGCACGCTTTGAATTAAAGCGTACTGTTTGTGATAATTGCAGTCAACCCTTGTAAGGCCAGATGTAGGACTATGGTACTGACAAACAATATCGCTCTTAACCTAAGCAAAAGTCTCTCCTCAGCCACAATTCCACCAATCAATACAACGCATCCTTTCGACTTTTTCGCTATCGATCAGGTTCATGAGTCAGCATCATCTCCTGCCAGTATAATTTCGCTGATTCTCTATTAGGCATGAGTTACCTTCCATTCAGTCAATGAAGCTCATACAAATTTTATATTAATTTCATTTTTAAGCAGAGAAACAGTTATATCTATGTGATACAATCATCGGAGCGACCTGACACTATAAGCTCAAACTTGAGTTCACATAGTGAATGCAAGAGATCAGAATAGCATGTGGGTTCTGTCACGAGTTTCTATGTTTATTGAAATACGAGAAAGATAAGCAACACGTATGTATATACCTCGACTACCTCGGCGCTTCTTTGCGCTTTTAGCGACATTGCTACTACTTTCAGCATGCGTACCTTTGGAGAATGTTAACAACGATCAAGGAGTAGCGACAAAACCAACGCAAAAAGCAACACCCACTATACAACCAACGTCAACGAGTACTGCAATCGCCATCTGCCCTGCTGACATAGGTACTGTATGCCGTACACCATATGACTTGCGAGTTGCCTATAGTGTGCAGTCCCTTATAGAGCGAGGCTTTACAGGCAAAGGTCAAACGATTGTGGATATCGTCTCCTTTGGTAGTCCCACGTTGCAGCAAGATATGGACGTATTCGATAAGCAGTTCGGTCTGCCTCCAATCACAATTAAAGTCCTGTCACCTTTGGGCACAGTACCCTTTGATCCCGCCGTGAAAGATATGCCTGGCTGGGCAGAGGAAACAACCTTAGATGTGCAAATTATTCACGCCCTCGCCCCTGATGCGGGCATTGTTGTTTTAACCAGCCCGGTTGACGAAACTGAGGGTACTATCGGCTTACCCGAATTTCGGCAGCTCGAGCAGTATGCAATAGCAAATCATCTTGGCACCATCATTTCGCAGAGTTTTGATGCATCCGAGGTGACACTAAATAATGAAGCTGGCCATCAAGAGATACAAAAATGGGATGCTTTCTTCAAACAGGCAACGACACAACAGGGGATTACCTTCTTCGCCTCCTCTGGAGATAGCGGCGCTACCGATTATGTTGATTTACAAGCAACAAAGCTTTCACCGGTTCAAACTACCGGTTTTCCTACTGACGACCCTTGGGTCACCAGCGTAGGGGGTACGAGGTTGAATCGAGATGGTACAGCTTTTCAGGAAACTGCCTGGAACGGGAGTGGAGGAGCAAGTGGGGGAGGGTTTAGCTCATTCTTTCCTACGCCATCTTATCAACAGACCCTGCCAATTGCAGTTCAAAACCAGTTCCAACATCGACGTGGTGTACCTGACATAGCTGGAGACGCAGATCCTGCCACTGGTTTGGCCTTTTATATTAGTCACGGCGGCTGGAATCTGGCAGGCGGCACAAGTGCCAGCGCCCCACTCTGGGCAGCGTTTATGGCGATTGCCGATCAAATGGCCGGTCATCCTCTGGGTTTCATTAATCCAGCGCTTTACAAGCTGGCTACCTCCGGCGCTTATGCACAGGACTTCAACGATATCACTGTTGGCAACAATAGTGTTAAGCGTGGTGGTGTGCAAGTACAAGGCTATCCCGCAGTGACGGGTTGGGACCCCGTCACTGGGCTTGGTACACCCGTCCTGGATAAGTTACTGCCGGACTTGATTGCTACGATGCATGGGTAATAATAAAGAGAGGGTGTCTATAGCGACCGCCCTCTCTTTTTACGCTTTTTGGAGGGTTATGGGTATCTTTGCTGGTACTGCATAGGCTGGTACTGGTATTGGTTATACCCGTAACCTGGCTGGCCGAACATGAAACGCCGGCGATGCTGCCCAAAAAGCAGGTAGAGCAATGGACCAAGGAAAGGTATCAGCCAGATTATGGCCAACCACAGTGCTGTACCCGCTAATGAATGATCATCCTCAAACACCATGATTGTTTCGATGATATGACCTACCACTGGTATAAACACTATCACCAAAAACATTATTGAATTGAATATACAGCCACGGTTTCCCGACATTGAAAGTTTCTCCTCGTAGTATGGCGTTGGCCTGAATCCTCTTTATTGAACCAAACCTTAGCGATCTTGATTTGACTAAGACCAGCGCACCCTATCAGTTTTTCCAAGAGCATATACGAGTTGGGTACTAACCGTGTTGCATAATTATAGATTCCCCGGGATCCGTCATACTAACAATGGTACTCTTACTTCAAACGTATTCTTCGCAGCTCGCCCGCCCTTGAGCACCAACTTGACGTTTGTAGGATCGGCCATCTTCCCGATATCTCCTACTATATCGCTGTCTACTACCACCACATCTGCCAACTTGCCCACCTCAAGCGTACCTACATTTTTATCCAAATGCAGTAGCCGCGCAGCATTAGCCGTACTTGCTACAATAGCTTGCATCGGAGACATCCCACTTTCTACCATCAATAGTAACTCACGACCGTTCTCTCCATGCTTACCTACACCCGCGTCGGTTCCCATCGCTACCATCACTCCGGCCTCTACTGCTCGACGAAAGCTCTGCCTGTGAGCTTCGATAACCCCTGTCGCCTTCGCTGCCATCATTGGCGGAAGAATGTCAGGATGTTCCTTTGCAAATTCTACAACGGCCAGCGGCGCCAGGAGTGTTGGCACCAGGTATACATCTTTCTCAAGCATTAAATCAATAAGCTCGTCATTCAGGTAAACACCATGTTCGATAGAGGCAACCCCACCCAGCAGCGCATTTTTAATGCCCTGCGAACCTTGCGCATGCGCCATGCACCGTTTCTCCTGTGCAGTAGCCTCGTACACAGCCGTAGCTATCTCCTCAACGGTCAATTGCGATGAGGTAGGAGCGTCAGAAGTTGATAGTACACCGCCTGTTGTCGCCAGTTTAATCCAATCTGCTCCTGCTCGTAATATCTTACGTGTAGCTTTGCGTACCTCATCCACTCCATCGGACACGCCGCTCGGTACATCATAGAAGCGCATGCCAAAGAAGCCAATATCAACACAGCAGGGATAGAAACCATCGCCATGACCACCCGTTTGGGAAATCATCGAAACCGCAATCTGCATCCGTGGCCCGGCAACAATGCCCCGTTCTACGGCTATTTTTAAGCCAGTGGGAGAGCCTGCTGCATCACGTACCGTCGTAACCCCTGCTTCCAGCGTTGCTCGCATACGTGGAATAGCTTGCAATAAGCGCAGGGATGGCTGGGTGATCAATCCACGCATGATGTCTGGATACTCCAGCATAAAATGGACATGACAATCAATCAGGCCAGGTAATATACTTCCGCCCATCGCATCAATCACCGTTGCATCACGTGGAATAGCTATCTGATCCTGGCGACCAAGGGCAGCGATGTACTCGCCTTCAATGACCAGAGTTCCCATCAACGGCTCACCACCACGACCATCAATGATAATACCGTTTGTTATCGCTAGCATCCGTTACACAGTTGGTCAAGGAACTACATAGCATGCTCGACTGACACGGCTTGACCAATAACAGGATACCACACCACAACTCGACGGACACGAACCGATTAATGGTGGCGGATTGAATACATAACACCACATTATGATTGGCTTACACACATTCTAGTTTAGAATGTGTGTAAGAACTCGTAAACAACACTGCTTGCTTGATAGAATTATAAGCTCTACAAAAGGCACAATCTGACTTGTAGCTGGTATTAACTCTACCTTACAAATGCCTTCTATAGGCTGCGGGAAGTGCTATTCCTATACTATTGATAAATGTCACTATAGAATAGATTAT
>WNFX01006940.1_pt1 | contig 10697 bp, 9 predicted proteins | sample 5400111 | NCBI WGS metagenome assembly WNFX01 (sample SAMN13153363, study PRJNA577476) | soil metagenome | isolation source: 40 cm soil or saprolite under grassland replicate 1 | place: USA:California | collected 2016-06-15 | reverse complement strand
TTGTCTTATTTTATCTTGTTTATTATACATATTTGTATTTTTGTTGAAATGTATATAAATTGATAAATCGATATCTATTTATATCGATATGTGTATATAAGAACATGCAAAGAACACTTACTGCCCCAGAAAAGACTACGCAGTTGCTGGTAAGAATTAATGGGACACTACCGAATATTTCCACGATATTTGACGAACAAAAATCTGAAAGAGCTGCAGAAATAAAACGAAAGCAAATAATCGCAAATACTTCTTGTTCTGTATTCAGCACCTCTCCTTCTGCTGCTGATAGCAGCAGTGCGAATGCAAATTTTCATCTTCTAGTTGATGTGGGTGAAGGTGTTGTTGGAAGCTTAGAAAAAAGTGGAATTGATCTAACGTCTGCGCAATCGAAAATAATAATATCTGATATTCCAAATGCTGTTCTGATTACAGATTCTCATGATGATCAGATAAAGGACCTTCCTAATCTTTTCAATAAGGTTGTGGACGGATCTGATAAGTTCAGTGTATATTGCACCAAAGAGTGTTGTGATCAAATTATGAGCAAATTTCCTCAGCTGGCAGAAAGACGATCAGCCTTTAACATCATAGAACCAAATAAGCCCTTTATAACCGGTCCATTTACAGTAACACCGATAGTTGCAAATCACGGTGATAATTCCACTCCAAGCTCTGTAATTTATGTTGTCAAATATCAAGACAAAAAGATCATAATGGGTTGGGACTTCCTCTCCTTACCTAAAGCAGACGAGAATTTGTTGTGGAACCCGGATCTTTTGGTCTTAGGCACACAGACTTACAATCCACATCCCGAATCAGGGATGATCTCTGTAATTGATGCATACGAACTTGTAAGGAGATGGAATGCAAAGGAGTGCTATCTTGTCGGATATAGCGGCTTATTAGATTCCAAGGAGAGTAAAAACGAATGGTACAAAGGTCCTTCTATGGCAATGACAACAGCAGAACTCCAAAGAAATATTGATTCTCATCTGAAAGTTAGCGGAGATAATGGTAGATTTAGAATAACAGTAGCAAATGAAGGAATGCTCTGGGCTGCTAAAGAGGATTCACACCTACATGAAGAGGAAGATAATAGAAACCCTATTGGAAATGTCATTGAGGTAGAGGGCCTTCAGAAATATACTTTCAAGATAGAGAAAGACAACAAAGAACACAAATTAAAAGTAACAATAGAAGACAGGATTAACAGATACTCGATGCAATTTGACAGACCGCGTAAGGATAAGGATAACGAGTTTATTATCCGTGGTGAGGGAGAACAGGGTACATTCTCTAAAGGCCCAGCATTAAAAATGGAATTAGTTCATTCAGAGTCAAAAGATACTCCTTCTGCGTTGAAGATACTAGCAGACAAGGGTAATATGCTCAAAGGGAAAAAGGATGTGTTCCATGATGATATATTGATAAGTGATATTGATGCAAATAGGCTTAAAAAATACTTCCAAGAAAACTTTGTCGCAGGCAGCAAGTAGCAGGTTATGGCCACTCTATATGTTTGTATAGTGGTATCTCCTTATAGAGAAGGTGGGTAAAATGAATATAGTCGTAGAAGATGACATCGAAGAACGATTTAGAAGGACAGTGGCTAATACTAAAGGCTTCAGGAAAGGAAATATCAGTATAGCGTTACAAGAAGCTATAGAACTATGGATAAAAGAGCAGACAAGGCGTAAATCATCAAAGGATGGAGAATAATGTCGGTCTATAGGTACTATCTCGTAATGACAGCATATTGCCGAGAATTGGCATTGCTACCACTTATTTGATTATAGTCTCTAATATCACTATTCTAGTGATGTGGGAAGAAATGTGCACAACACATTATTTTGAGATGAGATGAGATGAGATGAGATGAGATGAGATGAGATGAGATGAGATGAGATGAGATGAGATAAGATAAGATAAGATAAGATAAGATAAGATAAGATAGTAGTGCTTGTTAATTCCGTATCTATATTGGCAGAAGAAACCAGAATTATGAAGAAGAATGTGAGATTGATAATGTGAAGTCCTAACTTGAGAAGTGCTAGTAATTTACAACGAAGGATTAGTTTATCTCCGCTGGTGGTTTTCTCAATACTTTTTGTGAATTCGTTTTTATGTAATGCGATATTTTAAATTAGGACTAGCAACGGAAGATGCTATATACCTAAGTTGAATGCTAAAACTTCCTATGATGATGTATTAAGACTGATGAAAGAACACCATCACTGGTTTAGTGAATCAATCCCACTTATCGCAAGCGAAAACATTCCAAGCGCAGCGGTAAGAGAAGCACTGATGTCAGACTTTGGTAATAGATATGCGGAAGGATGGCCCGGCGAGAGGGTTTACGCTGGTTGTGTATATATTGATCAGGTGGAGTTAATCTGCAACGAGCTTGCAAAGAAGGTTTTCAGATCAGAGTTTGCTGATTGTAGAGCGACATCAGGTGTAGTAGCAAATCTTGCTATTTATGCTGCATTTTCACAGCCAGGAGACTATATGATAGCGGCTTCTATTCCAAATGGAGGACATATTTCGCACGGGAAAAAGGAGAATTTTGGCACTGCAGGTCTTGTTCACGGCTTAAATATAGAATATTATCCATTTTCGAAGGAAGAAATGACAATAGATGTTGATGAGACGAAAAAGAAGGTCCAAGAAATGGCACGTGATGGTAAATCGCCAAAGCTTGGAATGTTTGGAGGTAGTCTCTTTCTTTTTCCTCATCCCGTAAAAGAATTAGCGGATTTTATGCATGACCGTGGTATATATATAAATTATGATGGGGCGCATGTTGCTGGCCTAATTGCTGGGGGCGAATTTCAAGACCCGCTGAAAGAGGGCGCAGATTCTATGACTATGAGTTCACATAAAACCCTTTGGGGGCCGCAGGGCGGAATCATCGTATCGTTAGAAAAACACGCAGAAACAATTAAGAAAGCAGTTTTTCCCGGTAATACAAGTTCCCATCATCTACATCATGTTGCGGGTAAGGCTATCGCATTAGCGGAATCATTACACTTTGGAAAAGATTATGCAAAACAAGTAATCAAAAATGCTCGGGCCCTTGCAGAAGGGCTAGTTGGATTTGGATTTGGTGTCTTAGGCGAAAAAAAAGGTTATACCGCATCGCATCAGATTGCAGTGGATGTTTCCAAGTTTGGTGATGGCGGTACAATTGAAAAGGATCTAGAAAAGGCCAATATTATTTTGAACAGACAATTATTACCTGGAGACATTAAGGCTGGTAGACACTATATGCACCCAAGTGGAGTGAGAATTGGTGTCCCTGAAACAACTAGGCTAGGAATGAAAGAAAGCGAGATGAAGGAAGTTGCTGGTTTCATAAAACGAGTGGTCGTTGATAAGCAGGATCCCCGCATAGTTGCAAAAGATGTTGCTGACTTTAGAAAACAATTCCAGCAACTTCATTATGCATTTGATAACACGATCGGTGCTTACGAATACATAAGCCTATTGACTAAACGAACTTAGTAAACTATTTGGAGTTTACAACTAAAAACGGATATAGATATAGGATATGAACACATGGCATATTTTTGACTTACTATCTCATTTTAGGTGAGTCGAGTCACAATTGCATCATAAGACGATCAGTTACGTCAACTGAGTAGTTTGTAAAGAAAAACTGATATTATTTAGGATCTCAGGATGATGAGGCTGCTCTGCTATATTTAGTAAAGAAGCTTCCCTAGTAAGCTACACTTACAGCCTTTTTCATTTCCTTCGACAGCTCACGATAGCCATCTTTATCTATAATGACTACATTGATGCCATCACCAGTACCTGCATTTCTTCTAATGGCCGCTGCAATTGCTTGTATTGCTATTTTGTAAGCATCGTTTACAGTTAGATTCTCTTTGAATGCAGTTTCAAGGTAACCATATGCCACCGGTGAACCACTACCTGTGGATATGAACTTCTCACTAGTCATTGAACCAAAGAGATCAATATTGTATATTTGTCCTTCCTCCTTCGTCTTATCGACTCCGGCAAGGATAATCTGGACGAAGAAGGGAAAGTATCGCTGATTGAATAATACATTGGAGCACAATCTAGCAGCAGACTTGATTGGTATAGGATCTTTACTTGTAAGGCGGTATATGTTCGCATTATAACGCATGATATCAACAAGATTTTGGGCATCTGCCACTCCGCCTGCCATAGTCAGACCAATATGTCTATCAACCTTTTGAATTTTCATAACATGTCTATCTGCAATAAAGAAGCCAGCACTTGCCCTTGTGTCAGCAGCTAGAACGACTCCATCTTTACAAGTTAAAGCACAAGTAGTTGTTCCCTTCTTGATATGCTCCGCTATGTACTCTTCGTACCGATTGTCGTTGCCTTGGTGATACATACTATACGATTATCAGAAATATAATCGGCCAGATTTAAGCATTATCGTCTTTCATCCTCATTGTTATCTTTACGAACTAACTATAGTGACCCGTTACATCGTGCCTATCTTCGATCTTTTTATTATAATCCATTTTTCTAGCTTCTCTATAATTGGGAGTAGTAATTAGGCGCTTTTGAATCCATTTTAGTGTCTTTCTCTTTTTTCTCTAATTCTAACCCCAATTGTTCAACTGTTTCATTTTCAGATGCGATTGCACCAATTGTATACGGATCATATCCCGTTACGACCTCACTATACAAAATAACTCCTTTTTTTCCTTGATTTACTAATTTTACTACATCTTTGTATGCTGAAGCAAATTCATAATTTTCTCGATTATCACTTTGTAAATTATTTCCATATACACGCGCAGCAAAAATATCGCCGAATTCACTATGCCTTAAACTCACTACAGCAATATCGGTTTCTTGCCAGAAAAAAGTTATTATATTGACTTTCTGACTAAATTATATTTCCATTCTACATGGATCTGGAATATCCGTACTTGTGCAATTACTGTCCGTTATCAACTAACAAATCCGCTAACGCTTCTTTGGTATGACTATTAATTAAGTGGGTTCTTAGTTCCAGCTTAGATAGCGCATCGCTCCTTTTGCATATGGAACAGTTTTGAAATTCTTTTACCTTATGTGATATACATAACAATTTATGTTCACATTTAGGATGTACAGAATACACAGTATAGTCTATCATTTCTGTGTATGGCCCAGCCTTGCCACAAATATGACACCTTGACATTGCCACTACAATTTATGACGGTATCTTTCTTTTAGGTTTTATGATTTGATCTAAAACTATTGTAACATAGATTCGAGGTCTATGCCACCTAGATATTGTACTTGTGGGTTTTAGGGGAGGAACATGAGAGCTCGTATCTTTGCTACTGTTTTCGGATTGATAAGATTAGCGGTTTCTATCTCATTCTGTTATCGTTTTTTCGACAATGCAACATCAAACTCGTTGGCAGTTGATTTTATTGTCCATAAACGATATTTGCAACGATAAATGCCACTAAATTTGCAGTTGAGTACGATCATACAAAATCAGGTACCAGTCTAAGCATTTGGCATAGACCAAACTTTGGGTCTAGACCTATTCTAACAGATAACTTATCTACATGCGCCCTATACTGCGCTTAAGGGAAGAACCAATTCACCAACATCAACGAATAAGAGGCAATTTAACTATTTACGAGTGGTAGAAATTTCTGGCAGCTGGCAATCGATACCAGATGTCTGTCTGGTCTGAAATTTCCAAGTTCTGCCTGAAAGCTCGGATGTGTAAACAACAATTGGAGTGTATTCTTTCAGGAAGAAACCGATGAAGGCATATCTTCGGAAATCAAGTTTGGGGGTATCCGATATGCTAGTGATTACAGGAAATACTTTGATCTATTTTGATAAGCCAGACAGTTTGGCCATCGAAGAGTTGTATTGAGTATACCTCCCTAATCCAACACTTTCTTGCAAGCCAGCAACCGAAATCAACAGCGATTGCTTTTCACCCTAATTTTCACCAGACAAAAAAAGGTGCTGTTATATTGGTGGATGCCACCTATTTGTGAAAGGAATGTTAGCATCAGTCAAGTCGACAGAGCCGTCAGTCGACAACAACAACAAATTCGAGTCCGATATCTCAACCATCCTTCCCACCCAGTTCTTCGCGAAGGGCAGGCGCGACACGCGTACCTATTAACTCTGTGGCCCGCATGAGCTTTGCGTGAGGTATTGAGGCGGGGTTCATCATAAAAGTGATCCGGGAGATGCCGCCGAGCGCTTGGCTGTGCCTAATGATCTTCTCGACTACCTCATCCGGATCGCCGACTAGCAATGCACCTTGCGGACCTCGCTGGGCGTCAAAACTCGCACGCGTCATCTTAGGCCATCCGCGCTCCTTTCCAACCTTAGTCATGGCATGTGCATATCCTGGAAAGAAGTCATCGACTGCCTCTTGGGTGCTCTCTGCGACATAGCCCAGCGAATGTACCCCTACTTTCAATTGTTGTGGTAAATAGCCGGCTCGCCTCCCAGCCTCCCTGTAGAGATCGATGAGTGGCCGGAAGCTGCGCGTTTCGCCGCCTATGATTGCGACCATCAAGGGGAGTCCAAGCGCTCCTGCACGGACGAATGATTCTGGAGTGCCACCAACGCCTATCCATATTGGCAAAGGCTCCTGCAAGGGCCTAGGGTAGACTCCCTGTCCATTCAGGGTAGGCCGATATTCGCCAGACCAATGGACGTGCTCATTGTCACGAATCTTCAGCAGCAGATCGAGCTTCTCTTCGAAAAGCGAGTCGTAGTCCTCCAATCGCAGGCCGAACAGGGGAAACGCCTCGATGGATGAACCACGGCCCACAACCATCTCCGTCCGACCTTGCGACAGAAGATCCAAGGTTGCGAATTCTTGAAACACACGTACTGGGTCGGCTGCACTCAGTACTGTTACTGCACTAGTGAGACGTATGCGTTTCGTTCGTGCAGCTGCCGCAGCTAGTATGACAGCTGGAGCCGAATCAAGGAATTCCCTACGGTGATGTTCGCCAATTCCAAACACGTCCAACCCAATTTTATCGGCGTATTCAATTTGTTCGACCAATCTTCGCAAACGCTCTGACGGGCTGACTGAGAGGCTGGCGTCATCGAGTGCCGCAGCGAAGCTATCAATTCCCACTTGCATATAATGTGCATTGGGTAAGCCAATTATTTAAGTGCAGTAGTAGTTCCTAACTTAGTCGGTATGAACTACCATATTTAGTAAGCAGATATTTACTTTTGAGCGAGACAGAAAATGGTTTAATCTTGTTGGATTTAGTGGTTGATCTTGCCCAACCTGCCGCTTCTATAATCTACTATAGCCTTGATTTGCTCTGCCGTCAAGTTCCATGACATGCTGGCGTCCAGGCTACGGACGTCAGAAAATGGGCAGAATCAGCCTTAATCTCAATAGAAAGGTACCATACCAGAAGCCTTTAATGCTGCTATAAGAAAGCGAGCCAACCTTGATAGTAAAGAATTAGAGTTGGGAAAATTGCTGGTTGAAAAATTGCAGGACACGTTTTGTAACACAACTGACCAAATAAAATTTATAGTCTGTAACGTGCAGCAAAGGTGTCAGAAATATTACTTGTTATGTCTCGGAGAAATTGTTCTCTGATTAGTTTTCCATAGACAAGTAAATCGCGGGCAAGGATTATTAGACGTTTAACTAACAGACTATCGACTATTTCTCCCTTTTCATCAAAGTCCTGCTCTCCGTTTATGGAAACACCATAAGGGAGACTCCATCCATAGCATTGACGTACAGCTGTACGCATCTGATCCATCACCGTCAGACCCTTTTCATGGGAACTGCAAATATATCCGAAAGTTTTGCCAGCAAATTCTTCCCAATAGAAATCCAAGAAATTCTTCAAAGCCCCTGACATAGAACCGTGATAGTCTGGCGATGCAAGCACAAAGGCATCTGCCCAACTGACATTTTCTATCACTTTTTTCATCTGTTCATCATACTCATTTGATATATCTGGATTAAACATCGGCATTCTTATATTGCGCAGGTCAAGTAAACGTGTTTTGGCTTCATGCTTCCCTGCAGCATCGAGTACCGTTTTTAATGTTCTAGTACCAAAGGAACCTTCACGCATACTACTGCCAACACCTAAGATTTTAATCGTCATATTTGATACTTGTGTCAAACTGTTTCTTTTAGGTTTTGGAATAACTTTAAATTCTTGGAATAAATCATTTGTATATTCTTAATCCTTAATTTTAATAGTCGATTCCTGGTCTTTACTAATAGCGTAACAAAATATTACTTTACTATAAGATGTGGGCGTTTGACCATAATAATAGGTGAACCTTTACCGAGAGAACGATGGGCAACTTTCCGTTCGCCAGTTTCAATGAACTTCGTGTTTGCTTTCACTGTTCTTTAAGAAGTATGGGCTTTCATTCCCAGACAATGGGATTTACTATTTTGTGATCCATACCTTTGAAAACTAACAACCTAATTATAAATTGGGAACTGGACTTGAGCGCAAGCCTTAGCCAATTTGCAAGTCGTATTTATCCTACACACCTCGTATAACAGAAACTTATGAGTGGCATGATTTAATCTCGCTGTAGCATTCTTTTTCTTTCCTTAGCAACGAATACCAAACACAGCATCGCAGCTGGAATATCATTCAAAGGTAACATGGCGAACAAAACAACAAAACGCTTTATGCTTGTATTACATTATCTATTATAGTGATTAATGCTTATGGCTACTATCTCAAAAGATCACGGCAACCATTATGTATTTGCTGCGAAATTATCTAATATACGAGAAGCTTCTGGTGAATGCTTATCTATACAAATCCAAAAGCATACCGTTGCTCTTTTCTATCATAATTCCAAAGTTTATGCAGTAGATAATAGATGTCCTCATATGGGTTTTCCTCTAAGCCAGGGCACTGTTAAAGACAGTATCCTTACTTGTCATTGGCATCACGCTCGCTTTGATCTTAAAAGTGGAGGAACATTTGACCAGTGGGCTGGTGATGTACGCTCCTTTCCTGTAGAGATTAGAAATGAAAATGAAGTTTGGGTGGATGTTTCCTCTATCTCTTCTAGAGGTGTCAACTCTTATAATGAAATGCTGTTACAAAACGGACTTAAACAAAATATCCAATTAATTATTGCCAAAGCAGTTATTGCATTATTCGAAGAAAATCAAACTGCAAATGACAACAATGACTCTGGCATAGCAAAGGCATTCCGTATGGGTCTTGATTTTGGTACCCATTACAAACAATCTGGATGGGGACAAGGATTAACGGTACTTACTTGTATGATTAACATCATGCCCTATATTGACGGCGACGATAGACCACTTGCGCTTTATCATGGTCTTTGTGCTGTTGCACAAGACTGTGTTGATATGCCACCAAGGATTGATGTTTCACCCCTCCCAAAACCCTGGCCTGACTTAGCCGCGCTTAAGCGCTGGTTTAGGCAGTTTATTGAATCTCGTGATGCTCAAGCTGCAGAGAGATGTATTGCTACCGCTGTAAGAGTTGGTGCTAATGACCAAGAGTTGGCAGATATGTTTTTTGCAGCCGCCACAGACCATCGCTTCCTCGATGTTGGGCATACTCTTGATTTTACTAATAAAGTATTAGAGGCCCTTGATGAGCTTGGATGGGAAAACAATAAGGCATTGATAGAATCTGTATTAACTAGTCTTGTACCTGGTTATGCCACTGCTGATAGGACGGAAGAATCAGGCTCGTGGCGTCATCCAATAGATCTAGTTACTATTCTTGAAAATGGCTTTAAAGAAATACCCGAAGCCTTAGAAAAAGGAAAAAGGGTAAGAGTAGTAACACAACGACAACAAAAAAACAAAGATAGCAATATTCACAAAGATAAGAAACCGAAACAAACATGGAACACTAATAGTCGAGATAGGGATGCATTAGTAGCAGTGTTATTAGGCGATAATCCACAATCAATCGTTAATGCATTATTAGACGCATTAAGACAAGGTACTACTGAAGAGGAATTGGCAAGTATCGTATGTTATGCTTCAGCTTTACGAATAGTACAATTCCATACACGCAATGAATTTAGTGATTGGGACGCCGCATTACACACATTTACATTCTCAAATGCAGTACATCAAGCCTTAAGACGAATACCAACAAGAGAGCTATTGAGGGGAGTGTTCGATGCTGCAATGAGGATATATCTTAATCGCTTTCTCAACATACCTCCGGCGACAATACCTAAGAAATCGATAAATGATAAAGCTATTGATCGTGATAGCATACTAAGAGAGTTAACAGAACTATTAGACAAGCAACAGAGAGTAAACGAGACAGGACAGATGGTAGCAGATTATCTTTATGGCGGTGGAAGATTAGATCAGCTTATGTCTATGCTTGGAAAGCTTTTGCTGCGAGAAGACCGCAACTTTCATTCTATTCAGATGATTGAAGGGGCTTACAGGCAATATTCTCTTCTGGATGACGATAATAATGATGCCAATAACACTGCACGTGTAAATATTTTGCTGGCCGCGTCTAGATATTTAGCTGCTCATTCGCCTACAATGCGTTCTCAGGGTAGAACTTATCAGATAGCCAATCAGTTACATCATGGGGAACAACTTTTTGAAGAAAAATAACGTAGAAGTGTGGGACAGTCACCACTCCCAATTATTTTCGCTCCAAATTAAAGCAGCCACTCACTCGAAACTG
>WNFX01007618.1_pt1 | contig 10700 bp, 9 predicted proteins | sample 5400111 | NCBI WGS metagenome assembly WNFX01 (sample SAMN13153363, study PRJNA577476) | soil metagenome | isolation source: 40 cm soil or saprolite under grassland replicate 1 | place: USA:California | collected 2016-06-15 | reverse complement strand
CGCCGGGCTTTCACTGCCAGGAGGAATAGTAACATTACCGCCAATGGGAGGTTCCGTGCAAACAGATAGTCTGCATAGACTCGTGTCGCATCAGTCATAGTGCTACCATTCGTGAGAAGCGTGGGATCTACCTTACTGATTATTGCACCTGTCGCTGTCAAGAAAGCACCGAGGATGACCACGATAGACACCCAGAGTGGAATATGTACGACCGATTGAGATATCTTCAGATCATCATCCGCCTTCACGGAATCGTCTGACTGGATCGAGCGTTTTGTCATGGCTAATACTCCTTTTTTGGTTCTCAAAATGAGATCATCTACAGTATTTAGTGTAGTAGGAAGTCGCTGTTCTGCCTAGTGAAGACCATCATGAGTATGAGATGACAAATGTCATAACCTGGCAATACCACCTTGTCTTCCAAAGTATGTGTGGATATGATAGTTTTCAATGTTTAATGTTGGTGACATTTGAACACGAAAGAAAAGAGGCAAGATATCGTGAAAGAACAGATTTATCGTGAAGAACTCATCCAATTAATTTGGTCAACCCCCTGGCTCTTGTCCATTCTTCAAACAGTTCGCCAGTGTAATCCGCCAGATTGGCTCGTTGGTGCTGGGGTCATTCGGAACCTCGTCTGGGATCATCTCCATCAGTATCAAACTCCTACTCCACTGGCGGATATTGATGTGATCTTCTTTGACCCTCGAGATGTACGTCCTGAACGAGATCATATGGTTCAACAACAGCTGGCACAAAGGCTTCCTGGGGTGGCATGGGAAGCAACCAATCAAGCTGCCGTCCATCTATGGTATGAAGAAGTGTTCGGTTTTTCCGTTCCTGCTTTGAACTCAAGTGAGGAAGCAGTAGGTACCTGGCCTGAAACAGCTACAAGTGTTGCTGTACGACTTCTCGCGAATGATGAGACCCATATTGTTGCTCTCTTTGGTCTTTCTGACCTCTTCAACATGGTTTTGCGTCGAAACCCATCCCGCGTCACACACGAGCAGTTTGATCAGCGGTTGCATTCCAAGCAATTTTTGCATAAGTGGCCACTTGTTCAAGTGATCTACGATGAATGAGGGTCAGTCGATGTTCTCATTGATCCGTATAATCCCAAGCACTACACAGTCACATTTAAGCCATCTCCGCCTGTTTTGGCGGCACTGGCCTACCAGGCATCCACCAGTTCCACCTTCCCAGCAAGCGCATCGTGGCCGGCACGAGCAGCGTTCTGATGATCGCCGCATCTACCAGGACAGCTATCGCCATACCCAAACCCATTTCTTTGGTTATAACAACTGAGGTAAATGTGAAAGCGCCACACACAATCACGAAGAGAAGGGCCGCATTCGTAATCACCCCTCCTGTCTTCGCCAATCCACGCGCTACCGACCAGCGATTATTGTGTGTCAGTAACCACTCCTCTCGGATGCGGCTCAGCAAGAAGACCTCATAGTCCATCGAAAGGCCGAAGAGGATACAGAATAACAGTATCGGAAGGATACTATTCAGGAAACCATCGGGTGTGAAGTTCAGAATGTTGCTGAAGTTGCCCCACTGGAAGATGAATACCAGCACACCGTAGCTGGCACATACTGATAGGACATTCATCAAAATGGCCTTCAGGGGTAACACGACCGAACGGAACATGAGTAGTAGCAGTATATAGGTCGCAATCAGGATAAACGCAATCGCTTTCGGGAAATTATTGTACAGGTAACGGTTGAAGTCCAGGCTGATCGCCTGAAATCCACCTACCTGCACCTTCAATCCCTGGCCCGCTGCCTGATCTCCAGCACGCAGGTTGTCTATCAAGGATTTGCCCTCACTGCTATCGATTTTCGCATCTGACTTTACGGTAATCAGCGTAGTGTCACTGTTGGTTGTTGATGAGACGAGCTGCGCCATTGCTCGATTCTGCTGGTAAGCTCCCGTGCTATACAACGTTGCCAGTTGCTGTTCACCGAGCGCTGGAGCACCAGGTGTTGATGGCAACTGTGTTAAACTGATCACACCCTTCACGTGGTCTTGCGTAGCAATCCACTTTGACAGGTGATCTAACTTAGCCAGATTTTCTGCTGTGAGCATACTTGAGCCGTCGCGCGTCTGCGCAACGAGAAAGATCGGATATTCATTCGTTGCGGGAAACTGAGCATTCAAGATGTCGATACCCTTCCGCGACTCAGCGCTCTTTGGCAATGACGAGGAACCAGGCGTGCCAATCGAAATTGAGAAAATCGGCCAGCTCAGGAGAAGCAGCAGAGCCGAGACTGCCACGATGATCAACATCGGGCGTCGCATCACACTCCACGCCAATATCTCCCAAAAACCTTTGGGTTCTTTCTCCATATCTTCACTGACTGCACGCTGCTCAGTTCGCATGGTAAAACGATTGAAGAAAGGTATACGCAGCGAGTTGATACGAGGGCCAAGTACTCCAAGCAGCGCTGGTAAGAGCGTCAGCGCCGCCAATACTGCGATACCAACGACGACAGCGCCACCTATTCCCATGGAAATCATAATTGGAACGCCGATGAGCAGTAAGCCACTAAAGCCAATCATCACGATCAAGCCACTAAAGAGAATAGCTTCACCGGCGGTTGCTATCGTCCAACTTACGGCATCACGCGCAGAACGGCCCTCAGCCAGCTCATCACGGAAGCGCCGCACCATGAAAAGGCTATAGTCAATCGATATACCCAGGCCAATGATAGAGGCGATATTAAGCACGAAGATGCTCATCGAATAATGTAAGGCGATAGCATAAATCACAGCCAGAGCTACTGGTACAGCAACAACTGCGAGGAGTATTGGCATGGCTGCCGCGATCAATGTACCAAAGACGACAAGTAGCACTAACAGAGCAATTGGCAGTGCCGCAATCTCAGCCTGCTCTACATCCTGCTGTGTAGTTGTAGTAATTTCTCTGAAGATCGCCGGATCGCCACTCAAGTAGACCTTTGCGGGACTTGCGGCAGCGCCACTGGGAAGCAATTTGTGAAAATCTTCAACCTGCGACTCAACTTTATCCTCCGTTTGATTAAAGTTCACTGTAACAAACGTTGTACGACCGTCCTGTCCAGTGCCTCCCTGGGTTACTTGCGTGACATTTGGGAAAGAGCGTGCCCTGCTCATGAAGTTCTGTACTTCTTGCTGGTAGGCTGGATCATTTACCGCCGTATTCGTTGATTGAAATACGATCAACGCCTGTGTTAAGGGCTGATGCAATTTGCTAGTTAGTAGATTATCGACACGAATTGACTCGCTGTCCTTAAAGCTGTATCCACCACCTTGTAATGCAGAGCTGATCTGACTCGCGAATGGAATGCTCACTCCAACGATGATGATCCAAAGCGCAATGATGAACCAGCGGAAGCGATACACCTGGCGGCCATAGGCTAAACCCAGACGATAAAGTCCGTGAGATTCAAGAGTTGATGTTTTCTTTGACTTGCCGCCTTTTTCAAGGCTATCCTGTAATTTTTCTTGTGTCTGCATGAAGTATATCCTTATAGAATTTCTTTGTTAAAGTTTCGTCACATATTAGACGACACAAAGCTGTGAAAATTGGACATTCAAATTTTGGAGAACTGGTTATGGCCTCACTTTCAGCCCATCCAGTAGCAAGGGAATCGAGCTTTCACTCAAAATGTCCCACTGCACTGTCTGAGGATCCATCAACCAGTGAATGGTTAACCCTTCGTACATAGAGGCGAGAGAGATGGCTGCTTCTTTCGCGTTGACGGGTCGGAACTCGCCCCGGTCTATACCTTGCTGGATGAGGGTCTCCAGCAATTTACGAAAATGCTCGAAGTACTCGCCGATGAACTGTTTAACCCATTGCTGGTGTACAGCCACAGCATAGAACTCGAAAATGATTGATACCAGGTTGGACATACGCTTCATGCCGGTTACGCGATCACTGGTGAGTTGTATCAGGCGCTCACTCACCGTTCCTTCTGCTTCCAACAAGCTCTCAAGGTTTTCAAGTTCTCCTGTGAAAAGGCGGCGTAAAATGGCATTGATGATGTCTTCCTTGCTCTTGAAGTACCAGTACAATGTCCCTTTGCTCAGGCCCGACTCCTCTACAATATCATCCATGCGGGCATGCTGGAAGCCCAACCGCACGAAGACTGTCGTCGCTGCATCTAATATCTGATTTCTGCGTCTTTCGCTGATATCTGTACGTGGTGACATTGTTTCTCTATTTCTATTACTAGACTGACCGGTCAGTCTAGTAATAGAAATACCACGAAAAAGCTGAGGTAGTCAAGATTGGTTTTAGCATGTAGCTTTTTACGTTTTCGATACGTGTCGATAGTGGAAGAATAGAGAGAAATTTTTCCTTTTACGACTCTTCTATTGGAAGAATAAACACAACATAGCCACTGCCCAACCGTCGACAACGAATTATGAGAGCGTAAGGACTAAGATCGTTCTTTCCATGAACCGAAAGGAGCAAAGATATGGTCATGAGTGAACATTCAACAGTAGTAGGCGTCTTCACAGAGGACCTTTATGCGGAGTTAGCCGCCGACGAACTCAGGCGCGTGGGATTTAGCGATGACGAGATCAGTGTAATTAAACATCGGGCCGAGTCAGGAGGCTTTATCGACAATCTCAAGAGTTTGTTTACAGGTCAAGAGGGGGCGTCTGTAACAACTGAGGATGATTTAAAACGCATGGGGGTGCCTGAGCAGGATGCAGGCTACTACGAGCATGAATTAGATGCCGGACACACCGTTGTGTTGGTCAGAGTAGCTGGTCAGCAGAAGGAAGTGTTGGCGATTCTACATCAAAAGGGGGCTTTAACGTCACCACACCCTGAACCAAATACTCAAGCGGAAACGGATCATCCAACCGTTGCACCAGGCATGTATGATCCCATTGCCAACCGTGAGGACGATGATTACAAGATGACTCCAGAGGACCCTCGCTAGGCATAAATTGGACTACGACGAACTGTTATGTGAACTGATTGAAACGGCTAGTTACCATAGTGAAGTGGTCAATTGACAAAGGATGAGTGCTTCTAGCGCTCACCCTTTGTATGCAGTACCTCAGATTCCTGGTGCAATGCAACTCCACCTGCCACGAGGAGAATTCCCGCTATCTCCACCAGTGTCGGGACCTGTCGCAGGACAATTATCCCGATCACAGCAGCGGATGTTGGTAGTAAGGAGAGCAATAGCGCAAACGTCGCACGCGGCAATCGAGCCATCGCTAACTGATCACACACACATAGGGGACGACCGAAGAGCAAATACCTACACTTTTCTGCCGAGAAGGAATCTCGACTAATCGATGCTTTTCAAGAAGGGGACACTATGCCAAAGCAATTTGACGCAAACGTGTTGAATCAGCTTACTAAGACTGAAGAAATTGAAATTGAAACCCGCTCGGCCACAGGGCGAACGCATCGCACCATCATCTGGGTGGTTGTCGATGAAAATGATGTGTATGTGCGCTCAGTGCGTGGCCGCAATGGACGCTGGTACCAGGAGGCAACAGCGAACCCAGATGCTGCGATTCATGTGAATAGACAACGTTTTGCAGTTCACGCGTTGCCAGTTGCCGATCAAGCTTTCATTGCTCGTGTGAGCAACGGCTATATGCGCAAATACCGTGACGATCCTGCCCTGAACAGCATGGTGCGCGAGGAGATCTTGCCAACGACCCTGCGACTTGAGCCAGCTTAAAGAAGAGGAATAATGCTAGTAGCCGAAGCCCTTGCTTTCGATATGTATGGTACGCTAGTAGACCCGATTCGTATCTGGAAGCAACTTGAAAATTATATTCCAGGTGATGCCCAGCGTATCGCAGAGATATGGCGACAGAAGCAGCTTGAGTTCACGTTCCGTCTCACTGCCATGGAACGCTATGAAGACTTCGAGCAGGTCACCCGGAAAGCCCTTGATTACGCACTTGCCGCTACCGGGCACTCTCTGGAAGCACAGCAACAGAACTCATTAATGGCTCAGTATAACGATCTTGAGCGCTTTGATGATGTCGAACCTGGACTGCAACGCCTGAAAGATGCAGGCTATACAATGGTAGTGTTCTCTAATGGAAGTCCTGCGATGCTAACAGGTATCATGAACGCAGCAAATCTTCTACCATATTTCAAGGGATTCGTGAGTGTTGACGAGGTGAAGGTCTATAAGCCCTCGCCTGTCGTCTACAAACACGTCGCAAACAGTCTTGATCGGCCGATTGACGAGGTTCGCCTCATTTCCTCAAATCCTTTTGACGTAATTGGGGCTGAATCCGCAGGCATGCAAGCTGCGTGGGTCAATCGATCTGGCGGCTTGTTCGACACGCTTGCACCAATGCCACAAATGGTCGTCAAGTCCCTTGTTGAGCTTGCGAATATACTGGCATCGCTTTAAAAGCAAGCGTTTACTGAGAGAATCAGCTAATCCCCAATCAAAATCTTATCCCCACAAAAGAATTTTGTAGATTATTGCCAACTTAATGATTTAATTCGCCAAATTACTTGACAAATTTATTATGTCATGCTAAGATTTCTGTATCATTAGTGGATAATTACCAGAAAATTAATGAAAAGCGTCAATGAGTGAGTAGGAGGATTAATGCATGCACCCAGTCATTACCAGGGATCCAGTGAGCGGAAATGAGTTGATCGTAACTCGGCTAGAATGCCCTCAGAGTGGTATCGTCATTGAGGGGCAATTTAGCCTGGGTTGGATTGGCCGTTTGTCTCGCGAACAACTTGATTTTGTCGAGTTGCTTGTCAAGAATCGGGGCAACATTCAGAGATTAGCGCAGGACCTGGACATTGCCTATAACACCGCTCGCAGCCGGCTTGACGAGATTGTGACGGCTCTGGGCGGTGCTCCCGAGGGCAATGGTCGTGCTGATCGCCGTATCGTACTTGATCGCCTGGCTGCCAAAGAGATCAGCGTCGAAGAAGCGATGCGTTTGCTAAAGGGTTAACATCATGTCAACTTCAACTGATGAACGCGACCGTATTTTGAGCATGATCGAATCGGGCCAGATTACGGCAGCGCAGGCGGCGCAACTTTTGAACACGCTTGTGCCAGAATATGAGCAGTCCAGCGGACAGATGCAGAATCGCACAGTACGTATCTGGTTAACAGATATGTCCACCAATCATAGGAAAATGAATATTACTGCGACTATGCCGATAAACCTGATTAGCATGAGTCTGCGCCTGTTGGCCCGCCTGGTGTCGCAACTCAATGATGGCACGATACAGCATGTAATAAGTACTTTAGAAAGAGGTACTACTGGCCGACTGTTGGATTTACAAGACCTGGAAGACGGCAAACGATTAGAGATTTTCGTTGAGAAATGATTGGTTGAGTAAGAATTGGAGGACCATACAATGCAACAAACATTTCCCGCTGGCAGTGAGCCGAGGGTGATAATCGCACAAATACGTGGCGATCTAAACGTGAGAGCGTGGGATCAACATACTATTACCGTCGAAGCGGATGGTCGTGTGAATCAACTCTACCACGAAGGCGAGACTCTCATGATTAGGGAGGGCGGTGGAGATCTTGAGTTACGTGTCCCCGCCGATGCTGAGATCAAGGTTACAAATTTAAGAGGCGATGTCTCAATCGAGGGTGTGCGACGGGTTGAATTGGAAGATATCGGTGGTGACGTGGTACTACAAACCATCGGTATCGGGGTGGATATAGAAAAAATCGGCGAGGCGATAGCGTTAAGAGATCTTAGTGCTGATGTGAATGTCACAAATGCTACCTCGCTTCGCGCTCGGGGTGCAATCGGTGCTGATGCTTCACTCTCGCAAGTCGCGCTGGTTGAGATTGAAACGGTGGGTGCCGATTTATCATTAGAAAAAGTCGAAACAGTTGTAGTTGGTAACGTTGGCGGTGACCTGGAAGTTGTAGATATTGCCGATGCTTTGAGTTGTGGCAACATTGGAGGTGACTGCACAGTCAAGAACAGCGCACCCTGCGAGATTGCAATTGGTAATGTTGGTGGTGATTTTGATGTAGATGGCGCTGCGAGTGTGCATATTGGCAGTGTTAGTGGCGATTGCAATTCAGGTGATGTACAGGGAGTAGTCGAGGTAGGTAATGTGGGAGGAGACGCCAGCTTTAGGGGCGTTGGAGGAAGCCTGCAAGTGGGGAGTATTGGTAGAGATGGAGAACTGACGGGTCTGAAAGCTGCTATCGAAGTGGGAAGCATAGGTGGAGATCTTGAATTACAAGCCACGTTCCCTGCTGGTAGTCATACACGTTTAAACGTGGGAGGTGATGCCAGTATAGAGTTGCCGGAGAATGCTAATCTAAGCATACGTGCCGCAGTAGGGGGTGAAGTCACAGGTCAGTCTGTTGCATTCGTTGGTGGTAACCTGGTTAGCCTGGTGTACGGTGAAGGCGCAGCCGATCTGGAATTGAGCGTTGGCGGTGATCTGGAACTGCGTGGCGCTGGTAGTCCGCGTAGCAGCAGCACCAGCAGTTCCTGGGGGGATTTTGGCAGCGAGATGGCCGAACTGGGACGTGAGATGGCCAGCCTGGGTCAAGAATTGAGTCGTGAGATAGCAGCAGCTTTCCAGGGAGCCGGTTGGTCGCAAGGTTCTGAATGGGCTAAGGAACTTAAACGTAAAATGGATGAACAAGCACGTCGTGCCCAACGTAGTGCTGAGGAGAGCGCAGGTCGAGCCAGGGAGAAAGTGCGCCGAGACGAGGAACGCGCCTCTCGTGTCCACGTGCGTGTCAATGCTCGCGAGTGGCAAATGGATCCCGAGCGCTTAGAGCGCATAAAGGATCAGGCACGAAAAGCGGCTACGGAGGGGATAGCAGGAGCGCTTGAGGCAGTAGAGCAGGCAATCAGAAACCTGGGTGTCTCAAAACCGCCTAAAACACCGACGCCTCCAACGCCACCTTCGAGTCCGACACCACCAGTTCCGCCAACGCCGTCACCTGCACCAGGACAGACATTGCGCACTGGTACAGAAGAGATGGTGCAGAGCGAGCAACCAGTTCAACAGACCGATAGTGCTGAGACAGTAAGCGCCACTGGCGGTACCGAGCTTGATCGCGAACAGGACCGCGAGGCCATCCTGCGCATGATCGCCGAGGGGCGTATCTCACCTGAGGAAGGCGATATGCTATTGGAGGGGCTGGGAGGTTGATAGCTACCAACCTCCCTGGGTGGACTTTTTGAGTGTGAAAGAATGATGCCTTCTAAAAACGAGGAAATCGCGCTATTGACAGCAGTTTACAAACTATGTACACTATTCACAACAAATTACATATAGATTTTCTCCGGGAAGAGTAGATGGTAGGGGTACTGATAGAGAAGGTGCGGTCATAGGCTGGAAGCCCCCACAGTATCCGATTGTTGAACGTCGCCTGGATTGACTGCTGAAGAAATTCGCTCATGCGCAACGAAAAGTAGATCAGCATGGGTAAGCCCAATATAGCGAGACCCGATAGGCCTCTCCTTGTTTGGAGAACTGTCAGGGTGATGAGTGCGCCGGTGCGGCAACGCCTGGCGAAATGAGGTGGTACCGCGAAAATGTGCCCTTTCGTCCTCATACAGGATGACTGGGCTTTTTTATTGGTATGAACATATTGCCGCAGTTATTAACTAACAGTGAGGTGTACTCAACAGATAAGGAGGAGATTGTGAGTTTACCGAAACGCTACGATCCGAGCACAGCAGAGGCAGAACTGCAGGCTTTCTGGCAAACATCGGATACCTATCACTTTTCCCCTGAAGCCAGTGAACCAATTTATTCCATTGATACGCCCCCGCTAACAGTTTCAGGGAATGCTCACCTCGGCCATGTCTATTCTTATAGTCACACCGATATCTTCGCCCGTTTCTGGCGTATGAATGGCTACAATGTCTTTTACCCGATGGGCTATGATGATAACGGCCTTCCTACTGATCGATATGTTGAGAAACGCGTGGGTATCACTTATCGTAAAGGGTTAGCCTATCGTCGCGAAGCGCCGACTATCTGGTGTCCTGAATGCCAAACGGCTCTGGCGCAAGCCGAACTGAATGACCTCGAGCGCGAGAGCGAATTTGTAACACTTGCATTTCATCTTGAGAACGGGGAGACGCTGCCCATTGCCACCACACGACCGGAGCTACTGCCTGCCTGTGTAACTGTCTTCGTTCATCCAAATGACGGGCGCTTCCAAAGCCTTATTGGGCAGCGTGTAACCGTACCTCTGTTTGATTTCGAGGTGCCTGTAATGGCAGATATAAAGGCAAACCCTGAGAAGGGTACTGGCGCTGTGATGTGCTGCACGTTTGGCGATGTGACTGATGTTGAGTGGTGGTATAAGTATAACCTGCCCCTTAAGACAGTCATCGGGCGCGATGGCACAATGACAGAAGCTGCTGGCGAATTTGCGGGCTTGAATGTTGAAGAGGCCCGTCGTCAGATTATCGAGGCGCTTGATGTGCATGGCTTCCTACTTGATAGGCAGTCAGTTATCCAGTCTGTGCGCGTCCACGAGCGTGATGATACGCCAGTGGAGTATATTGTGACGCAGCAGTGGTTCTTTCGTGTGCTTGACTTTAAGAAGGAATGGCTTGAAGCGGGCGAGCAGGTCAACTGGTATCCTGCGCATATGAAGGCGCGTTACCGTGAATGGGTGGAGAACCTGGCCTGGGACTGGATAATTTCCCGCCAGCGCTACTTTGGCGTGCCCATCCCCGTG
>WNFX01028681.1_pt1 | contig 10704 bp, 12 predicted proteins | sample 5400111 | NCBI WGS metagenome assembly WNFX01 (sample SAMN13153363, study PRJNA577476) | soil metagenome | isolation source: 40 cm soil or saprolite under grassland replicate 1 | place: USA:California | collected 2016-06-15 | reverse complement strand
AGAGCGTGAACTTCTAATAATCTGATCTGTAAGCCGGAATTTTTACTCATGTGGAAATGATTGGGTTAATATTGAAATTTCAATTTTTATTTCTCTTGCTTTTTTCCAAACCTGAAGTTCTTCAAATCCGAATTATTATTGTTAGTCATAAAAAACTTTTTTCCTATAATACTAACCACTGAATGTTTTTATCCTTCTGTATACATTATTTGCTTTATATACATATATACTTATCTACTTTTTTTACTTTCTTCAAATTCATCCATCAACTTCTTTTCTGTCTTATAACAAGTGCCTTTAAAGAGGGCAACCAGCTCATCATGTTGATTCTTTACTTCGATTAAATATAAACCCGTTTTATTGGTTTTGTTGATCAGTTTTGCTTCTGCTGTTAATGTGTCTCCTTCTTTACCTGCTTTGGGAAATGAGATGCTTACATCTAACGCTACTGTTATTTTTCCATCGCTGTTACATGCAAATGCAAATGCGCTGTCTGCCAAAGCAAATGTTATTCCGCCATGTGCAATTGCAAAGCCATTCAGCATTTCTTTGCGTAATGTTATTTGTATTTTGCTGTACCCTTCTTTTACGTTTAACAACCGAACACCCATCCATTGACTGAAGTAATCAAACTGCATCATTCTCTCAACTACCTGTTGTGCATACAAATCTTTTTCATTCATACACGAATTATTAATTATTGCATTCGGTCAATGGGAAAATTTACTCGCCTTTAAATTCAGGCTGACGTTTTTCAAGAAAGGCTTTTACGCCTTCTTTATAATCTTTTGTTTCTACAGCCCTTTGCTGGTATATATCTTCAATTTTTAGCTGCTGCTCAAAAGTATTACTAACAGAAAAGTTAAGCGCATGTTTAATCATTGCCAGGCTTCTGGTTGGCATATGTGCAAGAGTGATTGCGATCTTCATACTTTCTTCTGCAAAAATTTCGTCTGGAAAAACTTTATATATCATTCCCATTTTTTCAGCATCAGTTGCAGAAATTTTGTCGGCCAGCATCATAAGTGCGCTTGCCTTTTGCCATCCTATAAATCTTGGCAAAATATAGGTGCCTCCGCTATCTGGTATCAATCCTATTTTTGAAAAAGTTTGCGTAACATACGCTGATTGTGCCGCCACTACTACATCGCATGCAAAAGCTATATTGCAACCCGCTCCTGCCGCCACACCATTAACAGCACCCACAACCGGTTTTTCAAGTGTTCTCATTTTCCAAACGATGGGATTATATTGCTCCCTTAAAATTTTGTTCACTGCCTGACCATCTGTATCCATTACTTCAGAAAGATCTTGTCCGGAACAGAAACTTTTACCGGCACCGGTTATATATACACTGCGAATTGATTTATCGCGTTGACATTCGTCCAGTTTTTGCTGGAATAGTAAAGCCATTTCCCTGTTAAAACAGTTTAGTTTTTCAGGGCGATTAAAAGTTATAATGGCAATGCTATCTTTAATCTCAAAGAGAATTGAGGACATATATGAAGTTTTTGTAAGAAATTAATTGTACAAAGCTATTACTAATGTATGAGTAAATTCTCAGGCAATAATGAGTTCTAAAAATCTTTTGTTTGGAATTTTGGCTCTTTAAAGAAAAGCTATTGCTGCCAGGATAAAAGTTATTTTTTAGAATTAAAAAAGGGAAATGAATTATAGAATCTTCTATGAATAGCGAAAAAACTAATTTTTTAAAGCATCAATTTATTCCCTTGCTACGACAATTACAAGCAAATACAAAAGGGAGATGGGGCGTTATGAATGCTCAGCAAGTGGTAGAGCACTTTAGTGATACATTGCAGCAGGCAAATGAAAAACGCATTCTTCCGCTTTATACATCAAAGGAACACTTGGTAAAATTTCGTGATTTTATGTGAGGCGAAAAGCCTTTTAAAGAAAACACTAAAAACCCTCTGATGAGTGAAAAAGCGGCTCCTTTGAAACATAACACTATGCAAGAAGCGATTAATGAATTACAGGAAGAGTCAAATTACTTTTCTCCATTATTGAGAGCATTCCGGATCTAATAATACCGAATGCAATTTTTGGTGATCTTAATTATGAACAAAACGTGCACCTGTTATACAAACATGCATAACATCATTTAAAACAATTCAGTCTTATAGATTGATATATTATTATGGATTATGGCATAGCCGAAGAAAAACTACTTTGCCCATCAGGCACATTTGCAATGGCAGCCTCAGGCATAGGCAATGGCCAATCGAAATGTGCATTTAAAATTTTAGAAGATAAAGTATACAATTTGTCCTCACCATATATAAAGAAACAACTGCCATTTTTTATTTTGTCAATTATTTTTTTATGTTCTGCATAAGATACTGCAGGGCAACCAAAACTCCTCCCCATTAAAGTGCCTTCATCTGCTCTTTTTGCATTTACATACTTGCTGCCATGCATTACAATATCTCTTAAACGAACCTTGTCGTTAATACCAGGTTCTTCGCCATCAAGATGCATGCTATAGCCTTTTGCTCCTTTATAGGTTTCACCGGTAACCATAAAACCTAAGGAACTTTTGTGAGAATCAAGGCGATTGGAAAAACTGGTTGCGTATTCATGGCCTGATTTTTTACCATGAGATACGTATGTATTAAATAGTAATTTACTTTCATTAAGGTCAATTATATACAATCGTTTGCTGCTACTGTTTTGACTGTAATCACAAATAGTAATTAATGAAGTATTTTGCAATTTATTTTGGCTTAATAAATATTCGTATCCTTTGCAGGCATAAAAAAATATATCTTTTTTTAATCCAAAAGAATCGAGATGGATAGCAGAATAAACAGAATCAATCCATCTGCCTACAGCAGGAGTCTCATTTGCGATAGAAGGCAAAAGAGAGGAGAATTTTTTATCATCAGAGCCTAAGGCGCTATTTTCCGGCGCCATTGAAGTAAAAGCACAGAAACAAACAGAACAAGCAAAAAAAATTTTCTTCATTATAAATAAGTTTTTCATTAAATACGGATAAACAATGGATGAACAATTATAACGTCAAAGCCTTTTAGTTATTGTAAAAAGAAGTTCCCGATATTGCAAGGAGTGCAAAGATAACTGCCTTTACTTTTAAGAGTTTATAAAATATGCTTAATAAATTACCCAATACATTTTGGCAAAAACAATGATTTATAAATTACTTTGCATCAATTGATTATAATTGATTATTGAGAATATGAATTGTCAGGGTTAAGTAAGAAAATAATTTCATAATATCAAAAGTGAAAGTTGAAACAACATTATTAAAAAGGTGAAAAAAAGTTAAATATAGTTAACAGATGAAGTGATTTTTTCGGACTGATGTTTTTAACGGTCTCAAAGAATTTTCATTTGGAAGCGATAATATCTCATGAAATATATACATGCATCAAAAATAATTTTCTATAAAAAGGATTGCTAAGAATAAAATAACCATTAACATATTTACATTAAAATATAATAGGTAAACATAACCATTAAATAATTCTTTTGCTGTTAACAAAACTTTTAGAACTACCCTAAAACAGTATGCTGCACATTAGAGTATCTGCTTTAATAAATAGCTTATTCGCCAAAAAAAAGTATTTTAGCATATAAGATAAAACAATAATTAAATAAGAACAATCAGGTTTTTTCAATTCAATTCTTTTTATTTGTGTTTATTGAATTATTTTTTGGTTGCGGAAAAAATAACTGATGCATTACGAGGTTAAACAAATTGACAAATTCAGGTTTATAGAAGAAGGCGAGGGTGAGCCTTTGATATTATTACATGGACTGTTTGGTGCGTTAAGTAATTTCAAAGACTTGATAGAGCATTTTAAACATTCACATAGAGTAATTGTGCCCATACTTCCTCTGTTTGACCTGGATTTATTTCATACAACAGTAGGCGGGCTTGCAAAACATGTACATAAATTTATAGAGACAAAAAATCACTACAATATTCATTTATTGGGTAATTCTTTGGGCGGTCATGTCGCATTGCTGCACGTATTAAAGCATCCGGAGAGAATAAAATCGCTTATTCTTACAGGCAGTTCAGGGTTATTTGAAAATGGTATGGGAGACAGTTATCCCAAACGTGGCGACTATGAATATATTAAACGTAAAACGCAACTTACCTTTTATGATCCTGCCACTGCCACTAAACAACTCGTTGATGAAGTATATGAGATTTGTAATAACCGCATTAAAATAATTAAGATAATTTCATTAGCTAAGAGTGCTATACGCAATAACCTTGGCGAAGAGCTAAACCAGATCACTCAGCCAACTTTATTGATCTGGGGGAACAACGATACAATAACCCCTCCTTTTGTAGCAAAAGAATTCAATAAGCTTATTCCCAATAGTGAATTATATTTTATTGATAAATGTGGTCACGCCCCCATGATGGAAGTGCCTTCAGAATTCAATATTATCCGGTTTTCCGCACCTTTCCATATTAGACAAGGTTGATTTTGCCCTTCATTTAATGGAAGGCTATGATGTGTTGCATTTGCCTGTTATTGTAGAAGAAAAATTTGCAGGCATGGTTAGTAAAGACGATTTAATGGATGCTGACGAAACAGCTATGCTGGCAACTTTGCAATCACAATTTATTCATGCATCAGTATTGCCTGATGAACATATTCTGAGCGCATTAAAAGTAGCGAGTCATTTCGAGATTTCAGTTATCCCTGCTGTAAATAAGAACAGTGAAATACAAGGCATCATTACACAAAAAAACCTGGCACGTTCACTTGCAGGTTTTTTTAATGTTGAAGAGCCGGGTGGAATGATTGTTATTGAAATGGATAAAAGAAACTTTTCATTTGGTGAATTATGCAGGCTTATTGAAACAAATGATGCCAGCATTACCCAGCTAAACACTTATACAGAGACTACAACGGGTCTTTATATTGTTACAATTAAGATAAATAAAATGGAAATATCTGATATTCTGGCAACCTTGCAACGATACGATTATATAATCCGCTATTATTTTGGAGAGGAGGACTATGAAAATGAACTTAAAGAAAATTATGATTTGCTTATGGCATACCTTAAAATATAGTCTCACTATTTATTAGCTATTAAAAAACAATTGTTTGGTTGTTAAAAAATAAACTTTCAAACAGAGGAATAACACAATACACTATTTTTACCGCTCACCACCAACTGTTGAATAAAATAATGAACCATTGCAAACGCCAGATACTGGTTTGGCTGTGCTGTAGCTTGTATCTGTTTGCAACTGCACAGGGAAGCGGCCCTGTTCAAAAAGATTCATCTGATGCAATAAATACTCTTCTCAACGCAATTACCCAAACAATCAGCGATACTTCGTTGATAGTAATAGCCGACATAAGCATACACGGAAACAAAAAAACAAAACCATTCATTATTGAAAGAGAAATACCTTTTAAACAGGGAGATTATATTCTGCGTAATGAGCTTGAAAAAAAATTAGCTCTTGCCCGTCAACAGGTAATGAATACTTCACTATTCACGCAGGTATATATTTATATTCAAAGTCAGCAAGGTTCTCTTGTTTTTATAAATGTAGAGGTTAAAGAACGATGGTATCTTTTTCCTCTGCCCTATTTTAAACTGGTTGACCGCAATTTTAACCAATGGTGGGTTGAACAAAAACGCAGTCTCGACAGAGTGAATTACGGAATTAAATTCGACCAAAAGAATGTTACCGGTCGTAACGACAAATTGAGTGTTTATCTTATAAGTGGCTATAGCCGGCAAGTATTGTTAAAATATGAACAACCTTTCGCAACCAGATCACTTAAAAGCGGTTATAGCGTTGCCTTTAATTTCAGCCGGCAGAGGGAATTGAATTACAGAACCGATCTAAGCAAACAGGCATTTTATAAACAGGATGATTTTGTTATGCAAAATATCCGTGGCGAAGCAGCATATCTTTACAGACCTGCTATAAAAACCCGACATGTTTTTAAAGTTGCTTACGTGAAAAACAAGGTTAGTGATACTATTCTCTGGTTAAATCCACATTATTATCCTATAAACGCAGGTAATAGTATTTCTTATCCCGAATTTTCTTATTCTGTACAGTATTATAATGCAGATTATAACGCATACCCATCAAAATTATAATGCATATCCATCAAAGGGTTTTATAGGTGATGCATCCATTCTTAGAAGAGGATTAAACAAGCAAATGAACCTTACGCAACTTCAATATCATGCAAATTATACGATACCGGTTATTAACAAAACTTATTTAAATCTGCAAAGTGCAGGCACGATAAAATTTCCTTTCAACCAACCTTATTATAATCAGCAGCTCTTTGGATATGGCGGTGCATATCTTCGCGGTCTTGAATATTATGTTATAGATGGCGTAGCTGGCATTATTGGAAGAGCAACAGTTCGCAGAGAATTTTTTTCAATGATACTTAAATCCCCTCCCAACAGCAAAAAAGAAGTAACTATTCCTTTCCGTTTTTTTATTAAAGCAGGCGGTGACATGGGATATGCTTACAGTAAAACTCCCGGCAACAGCCTTCTCGCTAACAAACTGCTTTATACAGAATGTATCGGTCTCGATATGGTAATTCCATCTTACGATATTGTATTCAAATTTGAATACAGCTTTAACCAGTTAGGGGGAAGCGGATTATTTTTTCATATGCGCACAGATTTTTAATTTATTTTTTGTGATAATCCTGAATCTTTTTTCGCTGCAGTTAGCGTGCTCAGCAATGGCAATGATTATTTCGAAAAATAATTTTTAAACAGCAATGCCTTAGCTGAATAAGAACAAAGCACACAAGGGAGTCCACGACTTCGTCGGGATTAACATGCCACAACGTAAGCCATATTAATATTACTGTCGTTCGTTCCATAAAATAAAATTCTAGCATTATCACAGGCTTTACAACTTTATTTTCTCCCTTTGGGGGCGGGTCTTAATTTTACAAATCAATCATAAGTTTAAATGAAAGTAGCCATATACAGCCGCGGATTAGACCTTGACCTTAAAGCCCAGTTAGTTATCCTTATAACAGAATTGCAGAAGTATAATATAGAGATCTTATTGTTGCAGGCATTAGCTTCTGATAATTTGCCAATTGACGGCAAAGGTTTAAGCCTTTTTTCGAAATCGTCAGAACTTGATGCTTCAATAGACTGCCTTATAAGTTTGGGCGGCGATGGAACAATGCTTGATGCAGTGGTATTGGTAAGTGATAAAAATATTCCTATTCTCGGTATCAATTTTGGCAGGCTGGGTTTTCTTGCGGGTATAGGTAAAGAAGAATTGACCACTGCAGTAGATGCTTTGAAAAATGGAACATACGTAGTAGATAAGCGTACGCTTATTCATTTGGATGCAAGCATTCACTTGTTCGGTCATTCGCCTTTTGCTTTAAATGAGTTTGCAATCCATAAAAGGGATATTTCGCCCATGGTAAAAATTCATACTTATCTTAATGGAGAATTTTTAAATACTTACTGGAGCGATGGATTGATTGTTTCCACGCCTACCGGTTCTACAGGTTATAATATGAGTTGTAATGGACCTATTGTTTTTCCAGAATCGTCCAGTTTTGTTATCACGCCTGTTGCACCACACAATCTTAATGTGCGGCCTATTATTGTGCCCGACAGTAATATTATCTCATTCGAAGTGGAAGGTCGCAGCGATCAAATTATCTGCGCATTGGATGCCCGTCGTGAAATAGTTGATAAAGACATTCAGCTTGCCATAAAAAAAGAAAGGTTTACAGTTAGCTTAGTGCGGTTGAATGAAAATAATTTTCTTTCCACTCTTCGCGCCAAACTGATGTGGGGTTTGGACAGAAGAAATTAATGTGTTTCAGCTTCATGTTTTGTATTGAGTTTAACTTTATATCCAGACTTTAGTAATATTATAAGCTTTCGTTCTGGCATCCACTTCTGCGTTCTGTTTTCTATTGAGCAATGCAAAAAACCCTGCCAATTGGCAGGGTGTCTTTCATAGATTGGCTTAAAAAATAACCCCTGCTTGCAAAAAACAAAACCTGTACCAATTTCCTGAAAATGCATTTTTTATTTCTCCAGCCCTTTATAATTAAGGCCGCGCAAAAGTGAGGCATTGATATTGTAGTTCCAAAACCAACGTACAGGGGCAAATAAGACTTAAACGTACGGAATGCATAAAAAATGTTATTACCGTCTATAATTATTCTCATTTTATCCCCGTAAGCAAATACTTTAAATAAAATTTTTCCTTAAAGTTTATGGGATGTCTTTAAACTATCATAAACTTTGCAATCAGAATTTCCTTTTTTATCTCTTTCAATAATATGCCGGTTTACAATCAGTCGAGAAGCAGAGTTATTCAATTAGTCTTTATCGCGGTTTTCATTGTTATCATAGGACAGTTACTTCATTTGCAATTATTTTCTTCTGAGTATAAAATTCAGGCGGAGAGTAATGCTATCTATCGTAAAGTAGTATATCCCGATCGTGGTATTATTTATGACCGAAAAAAACGCGCAATTCTTGAAAATACAGTAATGTATGATCTGATAGTTACTCCCTATGAAATTAAAGGGATAGATACAAATACATTATGTACTATTCTGGGAATTGATACCGCCGAGTTCAGAAAAAGAATGCTTACTGCCATTATTAAGAACAGCGGTTATAAACCAAGTGTTTTTGCACCCCTTGTTTCAGACGAGATCTATGCCCGCCTGAATGAAAACATGTACAAATTCAATGGATTTATATTGCAGGAAAGACCTGTGAGAAAGTATCCTTATAATGCTGCCGGAAATGTGCTGGGTTATCTTGGAGAAGTAGATACTACTTACTTGCGCAGACATAAAGAAGATGGATATGAAATGGGAGATTATGCCGGCATGACTGGTCTTGAGCGTAGTTATGAAAAAGTGTTAATGGGTCAGCGTGGAGTACAGCGTTTTATACGTGATAATAAAAACCGCATAACGGGCCCTTATGAAAACAGGATATTCGATACTGCTGCAATAGCAGGGCGCAACCTGTATACAAGTTTGGATATAGACCTGCAGCAATTAGCAGAAAATTTATTACAAAATAAAATTGGCAGTGCTGTAGCTATTGATCCAAAAACAGGTGGTATTCTTGCTATGGCAACAAGTCCATCTTATAATCCTAATTTATTAACAGGATCCCAACGAAGACAAAATTTTGGCAAACTCGTATTGGATACTGCAAGACCTTTATTAAACAGGGCTATTAAAGGACAATATCCTCCCGGATCTACATTTAAGCCGATGGGTGCTTTAATAGCATTGGATGAAAAATTGATCACACCTTCATATGGTTACCCATGCGGTGGTGCTTATTATGCGTGCGGGGTCCGGGTAAGATGCGAACACCATGATCCTGGGCATGCAGCAAACTTGCGTCTTGCATTAGCTCACTCCTGCAACGCCTATTTTTCCAATGTATTTAGAATGGCGATAGATAATCCTGCCTATGAAAGCCCGCAAGCTGGTTATTTAAAATGGAAAGAATATATGAACGCTTTTGGAATGGGTGTGCCTTTAAACGTTGATCTGCCAAGTGAAGACCGTGGTAATATTCCGGATACAGGAAGATATAATAAGGATTTTGGCGGTTTTGCAAGATGGAACAGTTGTAATATTCTCACGCTTGGCATTGGACAGGATAGAATGCTGGCCACACCTCTTCAATTAGCGAATGTAATGTGCTTTATTGCTAATAAGGGATATTACTATGCACCACATTTTGTTGACAGTATAGAAAATGAAACCACTGATGACACTGTTTTTTTAGGTAAATACCGGAGAAGACATAATGTAACACATATCTCAAACCAACTCATTAATGATGGAAAGATATTTAAATGATAGTATTTCAACAACCCGTCTGCCGGAAGTAGAAAGACTTTCAAAAGCTAATCTTATTCCGGACGCTATAAAACATTGGTATGCAGTACAGGACTCTTTAAAATTGGCAAGGCTTGCAAAACAAATAGATGCCGACAAGGCTCCTACATTTGAAAACACTACTGATACAAGGAAAATTACTTTCGATCCTGAGGTGGAACCTTATAGAAAAGAGTCTGACAGCACCGACACCATTAAACAAAAATCGCCACTCATAAAACCAAACGAAAAACAGAAGAAACCAATTAGAAAAAATGAGTAGTTCCTATAATAGTTCAATTTCAAAAGGTGTTGACTGGCTTATAATATGGCTTTATACAATGTTGGTAGCCATTGGAATACTATGCATTTTTATGGTGGAATATAATCCTGATAAATTCACCATGAGTTCTTTTTTTACTTTCAATACTAATTACAGCAAGCAATTGCTTTTTACAGGCGTTTGTGCATTGGTAGCAATATTCATTTTGTTAAGCGACAGTAAACTATACACTGCATTTGCAAATCTGTTTTATGTTTTTGGTATCTTCCTTATGTTGCTAACTTTTGTAATTGGTAAAGATATTAACGGATCAAAAAGCTGGATCCCTTTAGGAGGAGGTTTCAACTTACAGGCTGCAGAACTCTGCAAAATATTTACAGCGCTGGCTCTTGCAAAATATTTATCCCGTTTAGACACTGATTTTTCTAAAACCAAATCACAGATTATTGCTACCATAGTGGCTTTGGCTCCCGCTTTGCTCTCTGTTCTGCAGCATGAAACTGGTTTAGCGCTTGCTTATTT
>WNFX01006932.1_pt1 | contig 10704 bp, 10 predicted proteins | sample 5400111 | NCBI WGS metagenome assembly WNFX01 (sample SAMN13153363, study PRJNA577476) | soil metagenome | isolation source: 40 cm soil or saprolite under grassland replicate 1 | place: USA:California | collected 2016-06-15 | reverse complement strand
ATTCGCCTTGTGATTGTCATGATGCTCACGGCGAGGGCCGGTGGTCAGTCAAAACCGATCCCTCGCTTCCGCCGACAGGCGCGAGCGCAATTCAAGCCGTCACACCATCCGAAATGTTCGGTTGGCCCGGCTCGGATGCGGCTTTAACGATGCAATCAGAGCGCACCGGAATCGAAAACAAATGGTTTGCCCTTACAGGCCGCGTTGTTGAACTGAAAGTTGAAGAAGATGGCGACTTACATATTGCGCTGCACGATGTAACTGGTGACAAGCCCGGAGTCGTTGTCTGTGAAATACCTGCAAAACCGCAGTGGTGTGAGATTCGCACAACAGTTTTTAGTTGGACTCCCACACGGTTTCCTTTTCACACTGGCACTGCGAAGAAGCTGACCTTCGGTCAATCTCCTATCATTACAGTTATTGAGAAAGCGTTCTGGGACGTAGGCCACGCACCGAAAGATCAAGGCAACCGTCGCAAATACATGCCGGACTACGCTGTGTGGGAAATTCATCCGGTGATGAAACTAGACGTTCAGTGATTCTCGCGCCCAAGCACGCGGGCGGGTTCAGCCTTCTAATTATTCAGAACTGTTTGGCGGTGCAGCCCTGGTCATTTCGCTGCTAAACGGCGGCGCGCCTTTGACAGGAAAAAGCGGTCGCAAAACCCCTAATGCCTGCGATATGAGCGCAAGAGAAACGAATATAGACGCTGGTGCACAAAGCGGGTATCGCCTGAGGCTCAACTCAAGCGGGCGGTCAGACCTGCCCGGATTACTGCGGATATTAGGATTGAGGCAAACACGTTGTCATCGCAACAACTCCGTAGTTGCTTTCGCGTGCTATTGAATGCGTCGCCGGTTAGCGCAATTGCTTCCCGAGGGTCACCAGTCAATCGAGAAGCGAAGCTGTAAACAGCCGGATAGTAACGCGCGACCAAAACATCAAAACGTGAGCTTTTCGGCACATTGCCGGTCCGTCTGGGGGGTGCTCTCACTTGTACTCCTTACTACGGGAAATGTCGGACCAAGTTCCGCCGACAAAGTGCTCGGCGTCCTGAACATCGATCTCGCTAATCGCGTCATTCAGCATCTCATTGGTGTCGCCACAGGCAGCAATGCCTAGCAAAAGCATACACCTCAGACAAAGGTCGCGAGCGACGCGGGCTGTCGATCCACATTGCGGACACACAACCGGCTCCTTTTGCAGATAGAAGGAAACAGAAATGCTGTTCATCGGAATGCTCAGGTGAAAAGGCACAACGAGGGAGCAAGATTGACCAAAATCGAGTCTCTCTCTCCCGCTATCCACGACTGTCTCCCCTCCCTTTAACCTTTCTACGGAAAGTCTGCGGTGAAGTTCCTGACGATTTCAATCCAGAACGCAAATTTCGCCAGAGCGAAAATGCGCACGGCCCTTCGCATAGTCGATTGCTGACTCGACGCCGGGCGCTTAAAAACACCTTCAGCCGTTCCTGAATGAATCTGATTTCGATGACTGTCACGATTTGCGTCTTGCGCTTTGTTCGAAATGCCGTTAAACGTTCAGGTGAACATGATCCACCCAGAGACGGTCAATCGCAATTACAGCCACACGAAGATTGCCAAAAGCCGAATGGGCCAAACTCAAACGTGCCTTTGTTTTCGGCCATTCCCTCGGCGCAATAGCGCAGGCGACCGGTGTCAGCCGGGGAACGCTGTCCGCCTACAGCGCCAGGCATAAATGGTCCGCGCGATCGCGTCGCCGGGCACAGAGATATTGAGGAAAGGCTCTTGTTGCAGGTCAAAAGAGGCTCATGTTTGCAACTGTTTGCAGATTTTGTTGCAGGCCGTTTCCCCGGTCGTTTTTGACTAACTCTACGCAAATGGCCGTCATTAGTGGCAACAGTACGTCAACACGAGAGCGCTTACCATGGTAGAACAACGGCTTGCTAGGCCAAGGTTGCACTTAACGAAGTCCGTCCGCGCCGAGATCATCGCGGTGTCGATCTGATTTCCGACCTGCTGCCATTCGGTCGCCTGTGGTACGACACGCCGGAGAATGCAATCGGGTACGCAATCCACAGCAGCCGTTCACACGATGCTGTGATCCGCGTTTACGATGAAGTCGGCAACGTGATCGAAACCCATGAGCACAGGGGCGATTTCAAAGAGTGGTAAAGTATTTACTCGCATCGCATCGCATTTCTCACTAAAAACGGGTGTTCGGAGGTGGAACCCATGCCTAATCACACCCTTCAGATTCTGCGGCTTCTACGTTTTGCCGGTCTCATGTTGCTCCTTGGATCAGTTGCATCGGCATCTGCTCAAACGGTGGGAGAGCGCATGAAGAAAGACCCTAACTTCCGGATTTATCCGGTCATTTTCGGTGTCACAGTCACGACCAAATCGAGACCCCCAGCGGTTCGACTGGTCGAGGTTGGGACTCCAAAAGGGTCGCCGAAGATTAATCTCCCGGACGCATGGGTTAAAGCAGCGAAGAAGAGGATTCAGGCAGTGCCTCGGGAGCCTAAGATGAAAGATGGGAAGCCGGTCGAGGTCTTCACGTATTGCTTTTACGTTCCGGAGCATCCCAATGTCGTCGTCGTTGACGCGGACAAGCCGCTCGACAAGCAACCATGACATCTCAAGGCCTGGGTAATCGGCATGAACGCCTTGCCTAAGAAACTTCTAGTACTTACATTTTTCGGAATTGCCGTAACGGCGCTCTTCTCGACCCGGCCCGCCCAAGCCGGTTACATCGTAACTCTGAAGCAAGTCGGATCGGACGTGGTCGCAACTGGGAGCGGAGCCGTCGACTTGACCGGACTGACTTTAAGGGTGTCAGGCACCCTAGAGCCCGGCGTGATCACCGCAAATATCGGGATAATACAAATAGGGGGAAGCCTGGATAACCCGTTCATAGACCAGTACACTGGAATCACCGGACCAACGAATTTCGGGAGCGGGAACACGTTTGAGGCGAGCACTAATAGCGGAGACTTTGTCGGCATTTTCGGCCTTACCGGGAATATTGACGTGCCACACGGCTATGTCTCCGATTCATTACCATATCTTCAAAAAAGCCGGTACTTCATTGAAAGAAAGTGTGACATAAGCGCCCGGGGGAAGACTCTGTTCTACTATGACTCTTTCAATCCGCGCAGTTTCGTGCGTCTCGGTCATAGCATCACAGCTTTCGATTCGCGTCGTCGAACGGAATGACGCACTCAACGTTGTCACGCGAATCGAAAATCCGAATCTCGCCTGACCGGAAGCAGGCGCGGTTCTGCGCGTAATCGATTGCCTGATCTTTCTTTGGGAACACAGGCTCGACGCCGGGGGCTTCAAAAGCTTTACATCCCCAACGGTGCGGTCTGATTGATGCCGAGCGAGGATTGACGCACCGCCGTTAGCTTGATAAACGCTAGGGCGCAGACCGCCGCGTTTGCGTGCCATGACGAAGGAAGCTTCATCGGTCAATCCCTCTGTTCCATTGCATGAAGTGCTGGAGGCCGAGTTTGCGCTATTGCATGGAAAATTGCCGTCTAATTATCCGAGGTCGAGCGATCCCAACATTCGGCTGACAGCAATCTGGGCGGCCGTGCACGAGTTGTCAGAAAAGCGTGCCGCACTCTGCATTTCCGGTGGCGGCATTCGCAGTGCGACATTTGGTCTGGGAGTTTTGCAAGGCCTCGCGCGCTGCGGTTTGCTCGACAAGTTCCACTATCTCTCCACCGTCTCGGGCGGCGGATACATCGGCAGTTGGCTGAGCGCTTGGATTAACCGTGCAGGCCTAACAAGTGTTAAAACTCAACTCGCGCGTCAGAGCGAGCACACGAGACCGAATCCAGAACCGCCCGAGATTCGGAATCTGCGCAGCTACAGCAATTATCTCAGCCCGCGCCTCGGGATGTTCTCGGCGGATAGTTGGACGCTTGTTGGCACATATTTGCGCAACCTGTTGTTGAACTGGTGCGTGATCATTCCATTGCTCGCGGCGTTTCTCGCGCTGCCGTGGATTTTCAGCTCAGTCGTGATGATGGACCCGCCGTTGCGAACCGACGCGCCATTCTGGAGCGGAGCGGCGCTGGTTGTGATTGGCGTCGCTTACATGGGACTCAATTTGCCGTGTGGGCGCAATTTGCGATGGGATCAAGGTCGATTCCTCCGGTTCTGTCTTCTGCCGCTTTTCCTCGCTTCGGTCCTCATGACCATTTATTGGGCCTGGTTCAATTATTATGGGCGTTCGCTGATTGCGTGGCCATTGTTCGGCTTCGGTCAACCCCAGACGTGGGTGCCGTTTCTCTATCTTGGAATAGCGCTGCATATCGTCTCATGGCTGACGTCATTGCTTCCTGCGCATGGATTTCGAACATTGGAATTTCTCGCGGTCATCGTCTCTGGCGCCATTAGCGGCGTGGTTCTGTGGTTAGGCGCGCAAAAGTTGTTTCCGCATCCTGTGATGCAAATGGAGTTGTACATTTGCGTCGCTGTTCCCGGTTTCATGGCGCTGTTTTTCGTGGCGATCATGGTATTCGCCGGAATTTCGAGCCGCTGGACCGACGACTCGGACCGCGAATGGTGGGGACGCTCAACTGGGTGGTTGCTTGCAGTAGCTCTCGGGTGGCTGCTCATCAGCGGACTCGTCGTCTTCGGTCCGCTTTCGCTCAAGTGGACGTGGTCGTTCGTCACTACCGGAGGTCTGGCAGCACTTCTTACCGTTCTTGGCGGCCGCAGTCCGATGGTTGCGGCGACCCAAAAGGAGCGGGCGACCGCGAGTCCGCTCGGTCTTATTTTGTCCAAGGTATCCACGATTGCCGCGGCGGTGTTTGCGGCGGTGTTGTTGATTCTCATTACCGAAGCAACGACTTCGGTGATGAAGAAGGTCATTGAGGCGTACCACATCAAATTAGCTTACCAGGCGACTTTGGACTCCAAGTCCGGGTTACTCGGTCGTCCTGAGCAATATTTGAACGTGATTTTTTACACGCCCTGGTGGCTGGTGGTTCCGTTCGCGACCGTAGTGTTACTCGCCAGCGTTGTTATGGCGCGTCTGGTCAACGCCAACAAGTTTTCATTGCACGGCATGTATCGTGAACGGTTGATTCGCGCTTACCTCGGAGCTTCGAATTCGAACCGGAAAGAAAATCCATTCACGGGATTCGACGAGAACGACAACATCAAAATGCGCGATCTTTGGCGGCAGGAAAAATTTAACGGCAAACTGATGCCCGTTGTAAACATCGCGCTCAATCTGGTGTCTGGCGAAAAGCTTGGTTGGCAGGAGCGCAAGGCGCAGAGCTTCACGGTTAGCCCGTTGCACTGCGGATCGTCAGCGATGCACCCGGGCTATCGTTCTACAACCGGCGCGGATGGGACCGTGTATGGCGGTCCGCAAGGTATCTCGCTCGGATCGGCCATCACGATTTCTGGCGCTGCCGCCAGTCCTAATATGGGCTATCACTCATCGCCTTTCGTCACCTTCATCCTGACGTTGCTAAATGTGCGGCTCGGCGCGTGGCTTGGAAACCCCGGCGAGGCGGGCGATCACACGTTTCAACTCGGATATCCGGAGAGCAGTGTGCGCCCGATTATTGATGAAGCCTTGGGCCTAACGAACGACAGAAGTTCATACGTGTATCTCTCCGATGGCGGGCATTTCGAAAACCTCGGTCTTTACGAAATGGTGCTGCGCCGCTGCCATTTTATCGTAGTCAGCGACGCAGGCGGAGATCCCGAATGTTCGTTCGCTGATCTCGGTGAATCGGTGCGAAAAATTCGTGTGGATTTTGGGATCCCGATCGACTTCGACACGATGAACATCTATTCGCGCAGCCAAATCGACGCAGCGAAAGGGCGGGGTCGTAACTGCGCTATTGGCCGCATCCGCTATTCAGCAGTCGACGGTTCCACGGCTCCTGATGGCATTATCGTTTACATCAAGCCGGCGTGTTATGGCGATGAGCCGCGCGACATCTACGAATATTTTAAGAGGAGCGAAACATTCCCGCACGAAAGCACCGCGGACCAATTTTTCTCGGAGTCACAGTTTGAGAGCTACCGAATGCTTGGGGCGTACACGATGGAGAAACTGTGCGCCGAATGCAGCGGCGATTTTCGGCAGTTCACTGGTGAGATATTCAGGACGCACCTGCAGACACAACCGCCCGATTGGCTGGCAACATTAATCCAAATGCCTCCCACCGGACGCGACGCTGCAGGTCCTGCATAACGAGAGGTTGCAAAGTCGAACACATCGCCGGCGTTACCACGCTTCGGTTTGCGCGCGTTGCTCGATCTGTTCCAGACTGGGATCAGTGTTGCTGATCCAATTTCGCGCCTGATTGATCTCCGTTGGATTCACTGGAATCGCGCGCGGAATTTCTTCGCCTCTCGTCACCAGCTCGCCTTCATATTTCACCGGTTTGGCGCGTTTGATAGGAAATTTCCAATGATGCCCGAATTTGTAGAGAGCGTAATACATGGTCTTGGACTCGGTCGCGCCAACCCCGCTGCAACGCATGGCGTAATAAAACATCCGGTCGCAATCCTGCCAGGGCCGCTTGCGCTCGCCGTACGCGCAATCGTGCAGGACCGAAGCGTTCCGATATTTGCCTTCAAACGGCCCGCCCATGACCGACCAAAGATACCGCGGAATGGATGCGCCATCGACGAGCGAACCGACCGGCGCGACCCAGACTTCTCCGTGCGGATCAGTGTAGCGCAACTCAGTTAAGAGCGTCATCGTGCGCCCATCCGGATTCCATTTCGTCACCGGCTCGCCGTTGTAGTGACCCCATTTGGTTGCCCCTGGAATCATTTGGTCAATACCAGCCGTCCCACCCGCTTTGTTGCTTGAGGCGCACCCAACGAAAATGGCTGCGAACAGAAGAATGAACGCCAGTTGTTGAATTCCCTTGCCGGTTCCCATAGGCGGGGAACGTTCATCGCTCAACATTCAAGATCAACTCTCAGTTCGATGACGTGCGATGGAATCAATACCGACAGTCCCGGTTGATGGCGCTCAACTCGTTTATCGCCGAATCGGAGGTGGCCGACCGCTTCTGGTCTTGAACGGCGTCGGTGCGACGAGTGCAGACTGGGATCCGTCTTTCATTGATCGACTCGCATCGTCGAACGAACTCATCCTGCTCAACAACCGCGGCATTGGCGGTTCTACGGACGACGGACAGCCATTCGACATTGCGAAGCTCGCCGATGATGCCGCGCACGTAATCGAGACCCTCGGTATTGAGCGCGCGTGTGTGATGGGATGGTCAATGGGCGGATTCATCGCGCAGGCATTCGCATTGAACTACGCGAATCACGTTGACAAGCTCGTGCTGCTGTCGACTGACCCGGGAGGAATCGAGGCGGATCTCGCCTCACCTGACGTGTGGTCCAAACTCATTGACACGTCCGGCACGCCTAACGAGCAGGCGCGGCGTTTGCTGTTCCTGCTTTTCCCAAATGACGTGGCCGAATATTTTTATCAGCAATTCGGCGACATGGTGGCAGCGGCGCGCGCGCAATTACAGGTTGAACTCCTGAACCGGCAGTCAGCGGCGATGGACGCATGGCATCGCAATGGCGTTGCGGGTCAGTTGCGAGAGATACGTGTGCCGGTGCTAATTGCTACGGGAACGGAGGACATCGTGATTCCTGCTTCAAACGGGCTGAAACTGGTGAACGCAATTCCTGGTGCCTGGCTTGCTCAGTTCCGTCACGGAGGCCATGCATTCATCGCGCAGTATCCACAAGCGCTAGCCGATCTAATCAACAGTTTTCTCGCGGTTGAGTGATCGGCATTGCGGCCGGTCTGACAAACTTCGCAGACGCCGGTCTATTGCCGGTCCATTCCCTTGGTGCTTTTGAGGACGGCCCACAGGGCCGTGGCTACAGCGAAGTGGCTGACAGACGCTCAGCGCGTCCACGCTCTCCAGCGCTTGCGGATCGGTTTTGCATAGCCTTCCACGTCCATTTTCTTCCACCGCTTGACGCCGTTTCGCATAACGTCTTCCGATTTTTCCCGCGCCGATTTGAACAGCGGCCAGAGAAATGGCAGCGAAAGAACGCTCCAGTTGAATTTCCCCCACGGCGACTCCAACACGATTTCCCGTTTGCGTTCGCTGGGAGCGGCGTAGCGGATGGCCAGGCCAATGGCAATTCCGATGCCGAGTGCGCTGAGAATCGTTGGCATAGGATTTTCGCGCACGAAATGCTCGGTACGCTCGAGTGCCCGGCTCGCCTTCTCTTTCGTTTGGTCCCACGTCTGGCTCATTTCCGTGGAAACTTTTTGTGTTGCTCGACGAAACTGCTCACGCCCAGTTGTGCCAATGTCTTCTTCGGGTGGCTGAAATTGCTGCGCTGGAAGCGGTTCGTCCCTCGTAAGATCGTTTTCGTTCGGATTCATCATACAACATTGAATCGTTTGCCGAGGCGCGATTGCGTCTCTCTGATGTAACCGTTTTGCTGTGCGAACGCAGTGCTGATGCAATTCGGTTCGCTTCCCGCAGGGAAGCGGCTACAGGATTTGCCGATAAGCGTCGTAAATGTCTTCGCCCCAAACAACGAAAATCACTTTCTGGATCTCATCGCTCACCGCGAGAAAATCGTGCGTCGTTTTGACCGCAATGTGCGCGGCTTCCTCAATCGGATAACCGTAAGCGCCGCAACTGATCGCCGGAAACCCTATCGTTCTGATTTCATTTTCCACAGCAAGCTTCAGCGAATTGCGGTAGCAATTTACCAGTATCTGCGCTTCGTCCTGTTTCCCGCCGCGCCAGATCGGTCCGACTGTGTGAATGACAAAACGCGCGGTTAAGTCATAGCCGCGGGTAATCTTCGCCTGGCCCGGTTCACAACCGCCTAGCGTGCGGCATTCTGCAAGCAGTTCGGGGCCCGCCGCGCGGTGAATCGCGCCGTCGACACCGCCACCGCCGAGGAGCGTCGTGTTTGCCGCGTTCACAATCGCATCCGCGTCGAGCTTTGTGATATCGCCCCGAAGGATTTCGATCTTGGGCATACTACAGTTTTCCCGAGCGTCTTGCTCACGGCGCGAGCCGATCAATTTGCCACGATTCGTTCGCCAGCCGAGTGTAACGAAAACGATCGTGGAGCCGATTTGGCCGGCCCTGCCAAAATTCGATTATGTCTGGTTTCAACCGGTAACCGCCCCAGTGCGGGGGTAATGGAATCCGTTTTTTACGAAAGCGCTCGGTCATTTCTGCCATGCGCGCATCGAGCACACGACGCCCGTCGACGATTTCGCTTTGGCGCGAGGCCCAGGCGCCCAACTGGCTTCCCACAGGCCTCGAATGAAAATAAGCTTGCGACTCTTCACGCGAGGTCTTTTCCACTTTTCCGCTGATACGAATTTGCCGGTCGAGCTCAATCCAGTAAAACCCAAGGGCTGCGTAGGGATTGGCGTCGAGCTGTTTGCCTTTGGCGCTTTCGTAATTCGTAAAAAAGACGAAGCCGTCTTGATCGAAACTCTTCAGGAGAACGATTCGCACCGACGGTCTCGCGTCGCGACCCGCCGTCGCAAGGCTCATCGCGTTGACATCACGAATGCTGGCCTCAATCGCGGCGGTAAACCAATTCGCAAATTGCCTGATCGGATTCGGATCCAGGTCGCTCCGGCGCAGACCTTTCCCGACGTGATCGTAACCTGAAACCGCAGGATCGCCTGAAACCTCCATATCCTGAACAAACGCGGCACAACAACCTCTCGCAACGAAATTGTCGAAATGGGAATTGTAGCGCGACGTCCGCTATTACCGAGCAATCACAGCAACTTTCGCGCTGGACCTGTCCATTTGCACCTGCGCAGTGACTTTCTGCAGTTGTTCGGCAAGCTCGGCAACCGTTGCTTCCAGCTTCTCCACCTTTTTGTGCTCTTTTAGAAACTCGTTGAGCAACATCGCGTTCACTGCGTCGTAGCGCACGGTGTATATTTCGCCATCGGGATTGCGAACGACGAGGCTGGGATTTACCTCAGCAACCTGCTCAGCAATTAACCCAAACTGCGGCCGGTTTGTCTTATCGTTCTTGTACTGGAAACTCACCGGCTTCAGCGCCAGGATTGTTTCGCTCGAATTATCCATCGGCTTTATCTCTTTCTTGAACCGTTTCGAAGAGCTGACCGTCCCCAGTTGGCTGGCGGAATCTATCACCACGGGAATGGCGTCACCGACGCCGGTCGTGACGTCGCGGATGCCAGCAATGTAGCACTTTGTCTGAGTTGACCGGCCGACGCGGATTGTGTCGACGTCGCCCGCAAGACCGCGGTTACCAATGATAATGTTACCGCTGCCGGTGGTGACATCGACTCCGGCCAAATCGCCGAGCGCGATATTGCCGCCACCGGTGGCGTTGAAAAGAGCGGCATAACCGATGGCAGTATTAGCGCCGCCCGTGACAGTCAGGCCGAGAGCAAACGCACCAACCGCTGTGTTCGCGCCGCTGGTGTTGGCGCCGGCGGTGGTGTTGCTCGAGAGCGCGGAATATCCGACAGCAGTGTTTTGAACACCGGTGGTGTTGCTGAACAGGGCAAGGGTTCCGTTGGCCGTGTTCTCGAAGCCGGTGGTGTTGCTCAACAGCGCCGCCGTGCCAAAGGCCGTATTTTCGTCTGCGGTGTTGAAAAGGAGCGCGCCCTCGCCAGTAGCGGTGTTGAAGCTGCATCGGCGTCCTGCTGAGCAGGCTTAAACTGATCCAGAGACATCCG
>WNFX01008016.1_pt1 | contig 10708 bp, 10 predicted proteins | sample 5400111 | NCBI WGS metagenome assembly WNFX01 (sample SAMN13153363, study PRJNA577476) | soil metagenome | isolation source: 40 cm soil or saprolite under grassland replicate 1 | place: USA:California | collected 2016-06-15 | reverse complement strand
TGACGCCCAGAGAATTAAGTGCGGCGCCCTCGGCAGTTGTGACAGGTACCGTAAGATTCATTCCTCCGAGCAAAAGCTCGTTCGCCGGGGCTTTGAACACGCCGCGGGTTTCATCTACGCGCGCATAAACACCGGCGACAGCACCGCTCATTGCGATGTTGCGCGGTTGATTCCCATTAAGTGGATCAGCTATCTCGACCCGCGGAAAATAAACCGCAGCATTTCGATGACGCAAATTCTCGTTCGCTTCAATCCAGCCAATCATTTTCGCTTTCGAATCAATTTCAGGTGGAGCGTCGATGATCAGGAAAGCCCGGTTGCTGGCGCAATATTCTTCGGCCGTTAATATGACTTTCGTGAAATCCCCCGGATCTAATTTGGCCGCCGCAGGTATGCACATGAGGTTGAAGATCTCGGGAGCGACTCCATCAAGCGCATGCATTCCTGTTTGGGCCAGGCTGTCGCCAATGATTGCCTCGGCGGTTGCAACATTAACCCGAACGACAAAGGCAACCTTGCCGCCGTTCAGAAAATATTGCTGGATTGAGTAACTCGCCTCGCTCTGCTGGTCCAGACCACCAAATACCTGCTCAAATTCTGCGAAGCTTGTGACCTTGGTGGCCGTATCGACGGCTCCCTCCGTGAAGGCATCGATGAACGCAGTATTAGAAGTGCTGACGCCGGCGACGGTGTGACTACCGCCAGCGATCTCTTCAGGGTAAACGCCTGGGTAAAGTTTTTCGGGCATTAGTCTCGCGGTCTGATCTCAAGAGCGCATTCCCTTCCGAGATCAGTTCCTTGACTGATTTAACGCTCGCAATATAGCAGGTTCAACTCGTCGAGCAATCTCCGGGAGTGATACTCAGCGGCCCACTTCGTCGGGACAAAACACTCGCAAACGCTTCACCAAATTGTGATAGGCTTCCGACACCATGGCCCCCGCAACACGAACCAGGAAAGCCGAGCTCGGCAGCCGCCTGTGGTGGTTGATCCTGGGACGAGTCGCGACGGTAATCTGTTTGCTGATCGCCGGCCTCCTTTGGACCCATGGCGCGATACTACGTGCTGCTTCGAACTCCCTCAATGTGACGATGATTCTGCTGGCCGTCGCTGCTCTCACGGCGATCTACACAGCCGCGCGCCTGCTCTTGAAGAATCTTCTACTCCAGGCCCGCGTCCAATTTTTCTTTGACGTCGTTCTGGTGACCTGGCTGGTTTGGATTACCGGGGACATTCATTCGCCCTACTCTGCGCTGTATATCGTTATTATTTCAGTCAGCAGTTTTTTTGTCGGACCCAGGGGCGCGATGATTACCTCAATCGGGGCGGCCACGGCTTTCAACGCCTGCGCCATCGGGCCCTTGCTTGGATTGAGCGGCAGCGCCACCGTCTCCTCTGCCGAGATCGCAAACAAAATTCAATCCGTGGGCTTGTCAGACGTTTCGTTTTTGATTGTCGGCCTGTTGGCCGCTCGCCTGGCCGAGCGGCAATCGCGATCAGATGTGCAGTTGGCGGCCGCAACTCAATCGCTGGCAAACCTGCGCGCGCTGCACGAGCGAATTGTCGAATCGATCCGGTCGGGGGTCATTACCACTGACCTGCAGAGAAGAATCTACACTTTCAACCCCGCCGCCGAAGAGATTACCGGTTACAACGCCGCGGACGTACGCGGCAAAGATGCATCAATTTTCTTCGGCGATATGACTGAGCGCATTCCCGACTCAATGCGCGCGGCGGCTGAGGGACATGCCAGCCCGCGTTTCGAGGCCGATTGTCTGACGCCAAATGGCCTGGTGTTGAGATTGGGCTTTACGGTCTCGCCGCTTTTTGCTGAATCAGGCGAAACGAGCGGGATGGTGATTACCTTTCAGGACCTGACCGAGATTCGATCGCTGGAAGAAACATCCCGTCGTCAAGATCGCCTGGCCGCGGTGGGCCGCCTGGCCGCATCGATCGCGCATGAGATCAGAAATCCGCTCGCGGCGATGCGCGGCTCGATCCAGATGTTACGCGCAGAAATGGAAGGAAATTCCGAACAAGCGCAGTTAATGGAAATTATCCTCCGTGAGTCTGACCGGCTGAATAAGATCGTCGCGGACTATCTGAGTTATGCACGGCCGCGCCCGGCGCAAATGAACGATGTGGATCCAGCCGTTTTGCTGCAAGACACATTCAAGTTACTCAGCAACAGTTCAGAAGTGAGTGCGCGGCATCGCCTGGAGCTGGATCTGCCGGTTGAACCAATCATCGTAAAAGGAGACGAGGAGCAGTTGCGGCAAGTGTTCTGGAACGTTGCTCGGAATGCGCTGAAAGCCATGCCACACGAAGGGATGCTGCGCGCGTCGCTCGAGCGCGCCGGAAATAGTCGCGCGTGTCTGTCATTCACCGACACCGGTTGCGGGATGACTGCCGAACAGGTTGAAAGGCTGTTCGAACCATTCTCGTCCACGACCGGCAGCACGGGCCTTGGCCTTTCGATCGTCTATCAGATAATTCGCGACCACAGTGGTACAATTAACGTCCACAGCAGGCTGGGGGAAGGAACAATGATTACGATTGAGCTGCCGGCGGAACGGCATGAGTCAGCAGTGAGTAATCACTAGTCAGTAGTCTTAATAAATAGAGCATTTTCCATTTGACATTTTGCATTGGTCATCGCCGAACTGAGTAACGCGCATTCAAAAGGAGATTTGTTTTGAATCCAAAAACCGCGACAGTCAAGGAATCCCAGTCCCGCGCCGATGAACTCGAAATGACAAATGAGAACTGTAAAATGATGAATGGAAAATGAGCCTTTGAATTTATGGCAAGCGTTCTCATCGTCGACGACGAACTAAGCATGCGTCAATTCCTGACGCATCTCTTCCAGCGAGAAGGTCATAGCCTGCGCGACGCGCAAAATGGGCGCGACGCGATGGCTATCCTGCGCGGGCACCCGATCGACATAGTAATTTCGGACATAAAAATGCCGGACATGGGCGGCATTGAGCTGTTGAGGGCGGCGCGCGAACTTCGGCCCGATCTCGAATTCATCATGATGACGGCGTTTGCCAACGTTGACGCCGCGCGTGAAGCTTTTTTGCTCGGCGCTTTTGACTTCATTCAGAAGCCTTTCGACAACGATCTTCTGAAAGAGATCGTTGCGCGGGCACTGCAAAAAATTTCGCTGGTCAAAGAAAAGCAGGCGCTGCAGGACGAAAACAAGGCATTGATCAAGGGCCAGCGCGCGCGTGGAAAACTGGATAACATCATCGGCCGGTCAGAGCGGATGCAGGCTGTATATCAAATGATCGAGACCGTGTCTGAAGTGCAATCGACCGTTCTGATCACGGGCGAATCCGGCACCGGCAAAGAACTAGTCGCGCGCGCCATTCACGATCTCAGCCCGCGCGCGCAAAAACCGTTCGTCTCGATTAATTGCGGCGCTTTCACCGAGACCCTTCTCGAGTCGGAACTGTTTGGCTACATCAAAGGCTCGTTCACCGGCGCCACGGCCAACCGCAAGGGCCTGTTCGAAGCCGCGGAGCAGGGCACGATTTTTCTCGATGAAATCGGTGATATGTCGACGGCGATGCAGGTAAAGCTGTTGCGTGTTTTGCAGGAGCGCAAAGTTCGGCCGGTCGGCGCGCATGAAGAAATCGAAGTCAATACCCGCGTCATCGCTGCGACCAACCGCGATCTGGCGGCGCTGGTCAGAGAAGGGGTCTTTCGCGAAGACCTCTTTTATCGAATCTCGGTAATTCCGATCGAACTGCCACCTTTACGCGAGCGGGCCTCAGACATCGCGGAACTGTGCGCGCACTTCATCAACAAGTACTGCGAGCAGACTGGTCGGGCCATCACGATTACCGACAGCGCCCTGCGCTTGATGGAAGGTTATACCTGGCCCGGCAACGTTCGCGAACTTGAACACACGATCGAGCGCGCTGTGGCACTGGAAAAGGGCGACTCGATCCAACCCGAACGCCTACCGGCCCAGATCACGAATTACAGCCAGACCCGGGTAGCTTCCGAGTTTGATTTACCCCCGGACGGCCTGAATCTCACCGCGCACCTCGATCAAATGGAAAAGACGTATGTTCTCGAAGCCTTGCGCCGGACCGAAGGAAGTCAAACGAACGCCGCCGAGCTGCTGAAGATGTCGGTGCGCTCGCTACGCCATCTGCTCGACAAGCATAGTATTCGATCCCTGACGGCGCAGATGCGAGACGAACGGCGCAGTGGCGATACGATTCCGCGCCGGCGTCTTACCGATCCCTTTCCGCGCCGGCGATCCGAAGATTCAGACGAGCTCGAACGTGTGTCAGAGCACGCCGCCGGCTCCAGCGAAAAGTAATCGCGACCCAGATCGATATCCGTAGATCCTCGCGGAAGTCCCAGCCCGCAGTTGCAGGGGGCACTGCGATCTCCATCACGAGCAAGAGAATGATGGGGATGCAGACGTCCCAAGTCCACCTCTATCGCCGGCCTCAACGATTCCAGGAACGAGGATCTTTTTGGCGCTTCGCGCTCAATGCGGACTAGTAGGTTCGCGTTCCCGGCGTTCGCCGGCGCGAGCGGATTCTCGTTTGACAGTAACCGTCACCGCAGCGATGACAGTATTTGTCAGTAACTGATAAGTCCCTCGCGAGACATGACTCACGCCTTCTCATTTTCTGCCGAAACACTCAGTGTTTTACGGTTTTGTGAGGGTCAATCAAAGTAGCGGACGTCTGGCACAAGGCTTGAAGACTGCACCGCGGAAGAATCGCGCGCTGCGGTCAGTCAAGTACGAGACGAGAGCCGGTGGCGCGAAACAAACAACCACCTAATCTCTAAGGAGCATAAGAAAGAAATGACAAACAAACGCCAAGAGGGCTTCTCTCTGATCGAACTTCTCATCGTAGTTGCGATTATCGGCATCATCGCCGCGATCGCGATCCCCAACCTGCTTTCTTCAAGGCGTGCGGCCAATGAAGGCTCAGCGCAGTCGTCCCTGCGAACCGTTCACAGTTCTGAAGCTGTGTACCAGGCAACCAAGGGCAACGGCAACTATGGCACGCTTGCCAACCTGGCCGGCGAGAACTTGCTTGATTCAGTGCTCGGCGCTGGTCAGAAGAGCGGTTACGACTTCTTGTGTCCCGCGGGTAACCTGGATCCAGGTCCGCCGGCCACCTTCTACGCGACCGCCAACCCGACGAATGTGGCCCCAGTTACCAGAACCGGTAATCGCAGCTTCACGATTGCTGAAGACGGTATCCTTCGCGCCAAGGTCAGCGACACGCCTCCAGCCGACCACGCAACGGCTATCTCGGCCGCTTGGGTTCCTATGGGTAACTAAGTACCAAGAGGCAACCAAAACGGGGCGGGGGCAGAGTTCAGACTCGGGCCCTCGCCCTTTTCTTATAGCCAAACTGAGTATCGATTTTTTTGAGGGATGAGAACCATGCAACAGATCAAACGCCACGAGGGGTTCTCGCTAATTGAACTGTTGATTGTCGTGGCCATTATCGGCATTATCGCGGCCATCGCGATACCCAATCTTCTGGCTTCCAGGCGTGCCGCGAACGAAGGCTCAGCCGAGTCTTCGATGCGCACGATTCACAGCGCTGAGATTGCTTACCAGGCGACTGCGGGCGCCGGAAAGTACGGCACCATTGTCAATCTCCGCGGACAGAACATGGTGGACTCTGTGCTCGCCACGGGAACCAAGAGCGTTTACAGTTTTACTTGCGCGAACGCGAATCTCGATCCCGGCCCGCCGCCAACTTTTTTTGTTACTGCCGTTCCCGCCGATGTAAATCCGCTTACCCGCACCGGTCATCGCAGTTTCGCAATCGCCGAAGACGGTGTGCTGCGCGCCAAGGTCACTGACACACCTGCCGCCGATCACGCGGCTGCCGTCAACCCGGCCATCTGGCCGCCGCTAAACTAACCTCAGACTGAAATTCAAACCGTGGCATGCGGGCCGGAGTAAAAACTCCGCCCGCTTTTTGCTGAAGATATCTGCTGACACGAAATCAACGACCCGTGTATATTCAAGACGAATGTTCGGCCGCATCGTGACCATTGCCGGCAACGCTTTTCGTGAAGCAGTGCGCGACCGCGTGCTTTATAACCTTGTGCTGTTCGTGCTGCTGCTTACTGGCGTGGCGGTGTTTATTGGCGAGCTCTCCGGTGGACAGGAGCGCAAGATTATCGTGGACCTCGGGCTCAGCGCCACCCTCCTTTTCGGGGCCTTCATCGCAGTCTTCGTGGGCGTGGGACTTGTTTACAAAGAGATCGAGCGCCGCACTCTTTACGCAATTCTCTCCAAGCCGGTCGGCCGCGGCGAGTTTTTGCTGGGCAAGTACCTCGGCTTGTCTCTTACGCTGCTCGTCAACGTAACAGTGATGGGCGTTGGAGTGTCACTCGCGCTGGTTTACGTACAGCGCGGGTGGGATCCGCTGATCGGAGGAGTCTGGCCGGCAATATTTCTAATCTTCATCGAGTTGATGATTCTGACGGCGGTCGCGCTGTTGTTTTCTTCGTTCTCGTCGCCTGCTCTTTCGGCGTTATTAACATTCTTTGTGTTCATCATCGGACACTTCAGTAGCGACCTGAAGGGTTTAGCCAACTCGCTGGGCAGTGCGCCGGCACGTTGGTTCTTCGCCGGTTTGTATTACCTGCTGCCGAATTTTTCGAATTATAGCGTGATCACTTCGACGGCCCATGGAATATCACCCGCCGGGCGGTCGATATTCGCGGCGATTGCCTACGCGATTGTTTATGTCGCAGTGCTGCTCGCGGCGACGACGCTTATCTTCAGCCGGAGAAATCTCAAATGAGACGCGACCTGGCATTGGTGCTGATGATTTTTGCCGGCCTAATCGTTGCGGGGCTCATCGCCCGGTGGAGCGACGCCCACAAGCCGCAGGTAAGCGCGCAATTTGCAGAAGAAGACCTCTATCTTGGTGGCCGTACCGCGAAGCATGCGAGTTTGGCGTTTAATGGCCTGGCGGCGGATTGGTACTGGATGAGATCGCTCCAATATGTAGGGCGCAAAATAATCAACTTTGAAGACAACAGCGATAGTCAAGTTCAGCTCGACATGCTCAGCGTGCTCGATCTGCGCCTGCTTCCTTCGCTGCTGCGCATGTCGACCACTCTCGATCCCCAATTCATGGCGCCTTACGAATACGGCGCCGTGATTCTGCCGACCTTCAACGATCAAGAGGCGGCGGCCCTGCTGAATTTCGGAATAGCTCAAAACCCGGACGCCTGGCGGCTGTATCAGCATCTTGGTTACATTTACTGGAAACGCCGGGACTATGCGAAGGCCGCCGATATCTACGCGGCAGGAGCGAAACTTCCCGGCGCTCCGGCGTGGATGGGCGCGATGAGCGCGAGAATGAAGGCGGACGGTGGGTCGTTGATCGCGGCCCGCGAGGTGTACGCGCGTTTGTACGAAGCCTCGAATGACGAGGACGTGCAAAAGATGATCGCCAAACAACTGATGCGAGTCGATTCACTGATCGAGCGCGATCTGATTCGCCGCATACTTTCGGATTACCATGCGCTTACGGGGCGCTGCGTGTCTTCATGGAGAGACTTGACCCCGCCTTTGCGAACCACACGTTTGCGTTTTGATCCGGCGAGCGGCGAACCGCTCGATCCGTCGGGAGTCGCTTACCGCTTGATAAAGGACGGCTGCGATGTAGACCTTGATCCCAGCTCGCAGATTCCGCACCGATAACGCCGCACCTGAAAGAGATGAAAAGAAGAGTCAACACAGCAATATGTTTTGATCTTGTCGCTTTGCCCCTGTGCCTCTGTGGCCCTTTTCGACAACGATGACAACCGCAATTGAAATCGAGAATCTAACCAAAGATTACGAAACAGGTTTCTGGCGAAAGAAGAAAGTCCGCGCGCTGGATGGCCTTGCGCTTTCGGTCGAGCGCGGCCAGATCTTCGGCTTCCTCGGCGCAAATGGCGCGGGCAAGACCACGACGCTAAAGTTACTCATGCGTCTAATCTTTCCCACGAGCGGCACCGCGCGGGTACTCGACCATGACATCAGCGATGTTTCAATCCATAAACGCATCGGCTACCTGCCTGAGAATCCATACTTCTACGACTATCTGACCGCGCGCGAATTTATGGACTACTGTGCCGAACTGTTTGGCTATGATCGCGCGACGCGGAACAATCGCACGAAACAGTTGCTCTCGCTCGTAGGTTTGGAGGAAAAGAGTTGGAACCGTCAACTGAGAAAGTTTTCCAAGGGCATGCTCCAACGGGTTGGTTTGGCCCAGGCCCTGGTTAACGATCCCGAGGTTGTTTTTCTTGATGAACCGATGAGCGGGCTGGACCCAATCGGTCGTCGCGAAGTTCGCGATCTCATCGCCTCGTTGCGAACCCAGGGCAAAACGGTTTTCATGTGTTCCCACATCCTTTCAGATATCGAAGTGTTATGCGACAGCGTGGCAATTATGAAACGCGGCCGATTGTCTCAGGTGGGTTCGCTGGATGAATTGCGAGCCCGGGAAACCAGCCTTGTCGAAATCATCGCAACGGGCGCCGACCCGGCCGGGACCGAGCGGCATCTTCCCGCCGGCGCAAAATTAACAACCACCGCAAGCGGCCTGCGCGTTGAAGTTGCGGATGAGCAGCAGGTTGACGCAGTGATTGCGGCGCTGCGAAAAGCAAATGGGAAATTGGTGGCTGTGCAGCCAGTGAGGCAATCGCTGGAAGAATTGTTTCTGGATGAATAGTCTTAGCAGCCCGACCGCCAGGGAAGTTCCCGCGATATCACGCCCCGCCCCCGACTCACGTTTCTTACTGGAATTTGAATGCGGTCACGGCCATCTTGATATTGGCGCGATCATCTTCGTCAGTCATCCGATCCAAAGTGATTGAGACATTAATCACTTTGTTCGGTGCGAGCTCTGTCGGCCGCCCCGGAACGCTTGAGGGAATAACAACGACCGTTCGCTCCTTCACTGGTCGCCCGTCATGATCGACGACCGCACCCCACACTTCCAATCCGGTGACTGTCTTTCCCGTCAGGTTGCGTGCGGTTGTATGCAGGGTCATCACCCAATCGCCGAGGGCGCGCTTTGCCTGGTCCGCATAAGGTTCATCCAGAGGGATCTGCGCGCGATACTTTTCAAAGTCGGCAGTGCCGGCGCGTATCGCACCATCCAGCCGCGGCGGCGCCGTCTCTACCACAGTCTTTCTTAACAGGAAATAAAAAAGGCCGCCGATAACCAGCGCGGCAATTATGGCGACAACGATAATGACCGTGCGTCGTGGGCTTTCTTCCTGGAAGGAATGTTCCGCTGCCATACCAGCTGCCGGGTTTTCGAAATTTTGCGCCATGAATAATACACCATCGGTTGGCTGGTTTGTATCCGGAGGTCGATCCGGTTTTTACATCGAACTCACCGCTTTGACACCAGGTTCTGGCGAGAAGTTCCTTGACTTTGACTGCTACAGACGCGGTTGCTAGTGTTCGCGGCCGTTTCTCATGCGCCGCAATAATTCGTTTATCGACTTCAGCAGGGCCTGGGCATTCCGTTCGATCCGACGCACGGCGTCTTTCTGTTTGGCCGTTAATGGTTCGGGATCGCGGTCCATCACGTGGCACATTCCGATAATTACATTTAACGGAGTATGCAGGTCATGCGCTGCAGCATCGACAAAGTCCGTTGGGGCGCCACGGGAAATTTCCTTCTCGGACACGTTAGCTGCTCTCACCGGACTTGAGCCCTGATTTGCATTTTGTTCGGGACTTTCTCCTCCATCGGCATCCATCAGCGGCCTAACCGTCGGGGTCTCGAAAACTACATTTCGTATCACTAACTCTTTCGGGCACAGAAATATTCATCAATCCACGTGCCCAACTACGCTCGTGAAATGGCCGCAAAGGCTTTGTAAGACTAAGTAAAGGTAAGAGCTATGATTGTGTCGGATTACCCAACACTCGAGCGAGCAAGGTGTCCAGCTGATCGAAATCGATCGGCTTCGCTACGTAGTCATTGCACCCAGCCGCGAGTGCTTCCGCATGGAAATCCGCCGAATCGTGTGCCGAGACGGCCACGATTGGTACATGCGACAACTCCGGGTGTTGGCGGATTTGTCTGGTGGCTGCCAGTCCGTCCACCCGTGGGAGACTAAGATCCATTAGAATCAAAGCCGGATGTTCTCTCGCCGCGACGGTCATTGCCTCGGCGCCATCTGTTGCCTCGATGACCTCGTAACCGGCCATCTCCAGAAGGCGGCGCATCATGAAACGATTGTCTTCGAAGTCTTCGACTACCAATACAAGTTTGTTTGCTTTCGTCATTGGTTCGGTGAGATTAATCATCTCTCCTCAAAACTTTCTCTCAAAGTGGTCAAATAGTTGTGCATCAGTAGCGTACGCTTGCGTCGTTTGTTATTATGCCGCATTGAAATCCGACACGAAAGTTTAACTTCGTTGCGTCTAATTCATACACTTTCAGCGGCTCTGTTTGGCATCGATTCGTAGTTAAAGTGAAAGCAGCGCCACAGATTATGCGAGCCATGCCAGCGAAAAATGGCCATTCCGCCGACTTTGAACGCCTGGGCCGGGCTTCAGTTATTATCGTACACGATATCAAAAATCAACTGAATGGACTCAAACTCTACGCCACATTTCTTCGCAAGCGGCTTGATCGGGACGAGCGACCTCAGGATGAACGCGAAACCGTGGCGAAGTTAATTGCCG
>WNFX01006929.1_pt1 | contig 10710 bp, 10 predicted proteins | sample 5400111 | NCBI WGS metagenome assembly WNFX01 (sample SAMN13153363, study PRJNA577476) | soil metagenome | isolation source: 40 cm soil or saprolite under grassland replicate 1 | place: USA:California | collected 2016-06-15 | reverse complement strand
GTAGCTATGCAGACCTTTGCCCAGCACAAAGTTCACGCCATACCAAGCCATTAACACGGCGAGAAAACAAACCACGCTCGCCACTGCGAGGCCGAACTGCGTCCACCAACCCGCCAGCCGACCGTGCAACGCCAGTATGGAACAAAGCAACGCAATCAATGCCCATGTCTCCTTTGGATCCCAACCCCAAAATCTGCCCCAGGAATAATTTGCCCAGACTCCGCCGAGAATTGTGCCTGTCGCGAGCAACAGGACACCGAGTTGAAGCACCCGGTAGAGCCAGAAATGCATTGGGGCGTCCGCGCGCGCGGCTGCCGGATTGCGCGCGTATCGCCACAGAAGAATGTGTCCGAACCCCATTGCCAGCGCGAAAGCCGCGTAACTCAGAGTAATGGTAAGCACATGAACCGTGAGCCAGAAATTATCGCGCAACACCGGTACTAGCGGATCGATGCTTGATGGCATGGCGATGGGCATCTGATGAACGAGCAGCAGCGCGATCAACGTCACCGGCAACGCTGCGAGAAGATATACTGTGGTGCGATAGCGCGCGAAGAAGATCATCCCGAAAAAGGACACCGCGAATGACACCCAGATGATCGATTCATACATGTTCGTGACCGGTGGCCTGCCAGCAATCAGACAGCGCATCACAATTCCGCTTGCCTGAAACGTGAGACCAAGAAGCGCAATCCCTACGCCGAGGGTTTGCAATGCGCCTCCGCGTTTGCGCAAGTGTGCCGCAATCAAAATTACGAGGGCGATCCCGTAACACCAGATCGCGCGGTAAAATCCTTCGAAACGATTGTAGAAATACTCGAGCTGCAGTTGCCTTTTCTGCGGATAAATCGACGGACTAAGCGCTCGTAAATTGTCCTGCAGTTGACGCGCGGCTGAGCTGAAATTGAATGTGTCGGCCTGCGTGTAGGCGCGCATCATTTTTGTCAGTTCGGCGAACGCTGGAGCGAACTGCGCTTCGTTATAGTAAGCCGCGATCGCCCCCGGATCGGGCGCCTTCCATGCATCCGTTTCCCTTTGCGGTGATGGAACGATGAGCAAAGCATTTCCATTCATCACATTTCCAAGCAACGCCAATCGGTCATTTACGCTGAGGGCTTCTTGTTGAACCCGGTCGAGCGGTTTTTCCGCGCGCTTGAGAGCGCGCGCCTCGCTTGCGATCCGCTGCAACTCCGCTGACCCGGTCAATTGCACAAACGAAAATCTTCGCTGTGTTTTATCGAGCCCGAGCCGCTCGATCAGTTGGCCCGACGAAATCAAGATCATCGGCTCGTTTTTCCAATCGTGCGCGTCGAGCAGCGCCGACAAAAGAAAATCGTTCGGCTGCCATCTCCGGCCAGCCTTATCGGTGTATGTCGAACGTCCAGTAACTCGGATCAACATTTCGCGCGCGAACGTATCAATCGGCTTACGCCGTCCCCCATCCTGTATCGCAAGTAAACCGAATTGCTTGAAATCCAGACCACCACCATTCGCAGCGGGCGGATCAGACTGCCCATAACCAACGCTCCCAAAAAGGATGCTAGCCGCCGCAACGAACATGAATATGCGCGTTCTCAAGGGGAACGAATGTAATTCTCTTTCAAACTCGTGTCGAGCAAGACGGAACACCTGAGGTGTCCGTCCCATTTGCTGTAGTGTTTAGGATCAACGGCATTGAGACCAATGTGAAGAGATGCTCCGGTCGCCATACGCGGTCCTTTGGTTCGGAACGGAACGCCGAGTTTGAACCGGAACGCGTCACGTGGCCAAGCCGATTCTCGAATGGTGTGAAAACCTGAGAGCGTCCAAGTGTTGACGCTGCATCACGCGCGAACATTTTCTAGCACGCGGGAAATTTAACTTGACAACGCATCAACTTTCTTCGTACGACCAGTTGAGGTAACCCCTCATACGACATGCGGTAATCACTAGGCGAGATCATCAGGAGAATAGTTATGGAGCCGAGTCATTCGGATTTCCGGATTGAAAAAACCACTCGCCTGTTACACGAAAATTCATCGCGCACTGTCGCCGAAGTTGCCTCTGCTTGTTCGCTGAGTACCTCCAGGCTGAGCCATTTGTTTAAAACGGAGGTCGGGACCACAGTCAGGAAGTTCCGATGCCGGTGCCGGTTTAGCAAAGCCAAGAGGATGTTGACGGACACTCCTGAGGTGGCGATCAAGGAAATCGCTTACACGCTTGGGTATCATCATACCTCCAGCTTTACGCGAGCCTTTGAGCATGACGTGGGAGAGTCCCCCACGGGTTATCGAAAGCACGAGCTAGAGAAAAAGTGGCGCGCAGCAGCTACTGCTAACAAAAAGCACAAACGGCTAAGTCGATAGCATTGACAGAGCGTTCTCTCGGACTGCCAATTGATTACGCGTCGCTTCGTTCCGGACGGAGCCCCGTAGGTCTAACATCAACCTGGAGGGGACACCGTGCGCCCGACAACTCTGATTCGACTATTCACAGCTACTTTGATGGTGCTGGGGGCCTTGTTTATTTTTCGAGGCTTTTTGGCACAGAGTGAAACAACACAGACTGCAACAATACAGGCTACGCAGTTGCCTGCCTCCCCGGCCGACGTGATCTACGACCCGTACCCGCCTGGGATTCTCCCGGCCGATTTAAATGCAGAGATAGGTAGGGTCCTGCGGGAGATAGATTCCATCGAAGGTGCAGCGATTCGTCGCATGCAGAACTTACCGCCCCCGATTCTGACCGGTCAACCGCCAATCCTTAAGAACACGGGCACTGAAGCAATAGAAATACTCGGCCAGCTAATGCAGTACGACAAGAATATCTCGCCCAACAGAAATATAGCGTGCGCGTCTTGCCACATGCCGTATGTCGCATTTAGCGGACCGATCCCGTCGGTGAATCTGACCATGATCGCGTATCCCGGAACGGTTCACTTTCGGGCCGGCAAGCGGACAGCGCAGAGATACACGTATTCATCATTCTTCCCAGTACTCCAGTTCAACCAAGAACAGGGTCTTTTCTTTGGCGGAAACTTCTGGGATTCGCGCGCGACCGGATATTTGCTAAGGAGTCCCGACGCCCATCAGTCACAGGGTCCTCCCGTCGATACTCAGGAAATGGGCTTCCCTGACACTGCTTGCATCCCGTTCCGGCTTTCGCGTTCTGTGTACCGGAATTTCTTTGAGCTGGTGTGGGGCAGGGGCTCGCTCGATATCAACTTTCCAACCGACACTGCGCAGATCTGCGCAACGCCTGGAGGAGCTGCGGTGTTCCACGGGGACACCACGCCGGTTAATCTCAGTCCAGCGGACCGTACCCGAGCAAATGATGCTTATGACCACTGGGCGCAGTCCCTTAACGCATACGAAGGATCCGTGCAGGTCACCGCTTTCTCGTCGAAATTCGATGCCTTCCTAGCGGGGCATTACACGATGACTCCAGCCGAGATGGCGGGTTACAACCTGTTCCGCGGCAAAGCTAACTGCAATTCATGCCACCTGGATGGAAGAGGAACCACTCGGACCACCGCGACTTTCGACAACAGCAAGGCCGCCCAGGTAAACCCTCTGTTCACCTGCTTCGGCTCGGCCAATGAAGGCCTGCCCCTGAATCCGAGGGATGCTATCTATTATCAGACTACGCCGGATCCCTTTGGCTTCATTGGGAATCCCTTCGGCTTCGCCTTTCGAGACCTGGGCATGGGGACCTTCCTCCGAAGCGGGCCCGGGTCCTGGCCCAACCCGAACGCAAGTTGGAGACAGTTTGCACCATTGACCGACGGCCAAATGCAGGTGTCTTCGGCGCGCAATGTGGCTATGACCCCGACACGGTGTCCCACCACCGAGGCGCCCGGGCCTTATTTCCAGAAGGGGTTCTTTCACAATGGCTACATCAAGAGCCTGAAGCAACTCGTCCACTTCTACAACACGCGAGACAAACCGGGGTTTGCGTTCAACGTTACTTCCGGACATTGCCCGGATGGAACCATCGAAAAAGTCAACTGCTGGCCTAGGCCCGAGGTGCCGAACAATATCGATATGACCACCGGTAATCTCGGCTTGACCGATCAAGAAGAGAACCAGGTCGTCGCGTTCCTGCAAACACTCAGCGATGGTTTCACGAGACCTTACCCCTTCCGTGATGCCTTTTTCGGTACTTGCATGTCCGGCGGTTCGGCTTCCACCCAAGGTAATGAGTTTCTTATCCCTACTCCGCCGCTTCCGCCGTGCGCACCGGAAATCTGCGGCGTTGCGCCTCGACCGAGTCCGAACCCTATTCCGTAAGTGCAAACCGCTAAAAAGGCAGATGAAATATCGACGATGGGGGTCGCCCGGGGCCTCCATGCCCACTTTCCGTCGTGTTCCAAGCGGATATGAATTGAATGATTCGGCCAGAGGTCCGATGAACAGACTCCCTCTGAAGCTGGCGACAACTATGGCGGTAGCCACCCTATTCTACTCTACGCCAGCAGCCGCGCAGGTGGCCCCTTCTACTGAAAAAGCTGCGAACGTCAAGATCACCCAAGGGCCAGAAATTGAACGCGCTGACTCCTATTTGACAATTGTTAGGTGGACAACCAACAACCCCGGGGGATCGCCCGAGCATTACGGAGTGGTGCATTACGGTACGAACCCCAAGGAGCTTAGCCAGACAGCGAAATCTCCAATCAGGCTAAACCCCGGCCATTCCGATACGGTTTTCCGGGTGCGTATAGAAGGCCTCCAGTCTGGAACAACCTACTATTATAAGGTCGACTCGATGGAAGCCAACGGCACGAGCGATGGATATAACAGCAAGCTAAAAACCTTCAAGATACAGTAGGGGAGCATTTTCACTCTTACCTCAATTCGATCCCGGTAAATGCTTCAAAGTATTTCTCCCTCGTTGGGCATCGGCGACGTCAGGGAGTCGCACAACCAGGGTCAAGGTCAGGAATGTGCGGCTACGCGCGTGAAAAGTTTCGCGCTGCTCGCGGATCCGTTTTTAGCAACGAGTTGAGGACAACGCGTTCCACCTTGAAACAAGCATTTTCCTCGCGGAACGTGTCGATCTTCGCATGGTAACCTCGAATTCATCCGAGCAACCCGCGTGGCAAGGCAATCCGATCTTCGAATTTTTTGCATCGCTTAAACTCGCGGTCGTCTTGCTAGCCATGCTCATCATCGCCGCAATCGCGGGGACGCTCTATGAATCGAGTTTCGATGCGAAGGTTGCGCGCGCCTACGTTTATGGGGCGCCGTGGTTCAATCTCTGGCTTGTTTTGCTCGGCGCGAACCTTGCCTGCTCCGCGCTCTCGCGCTGGCCGTGGCGCAAACATCATCTCGCGTTTCTCATTACGCATCTAGGTATCATTACACTCCTGATCGGATCGCTTATTGGGAGAATCTGGGGAATAGAAGGAACGATGACGCTTTTCAAAGGCGAACCGCCAGCTAATCGGCTCCTGGTCGATCAACGTCAGCTCCGCGTCCACGATGTCGATGGAATCGTGAAAGGCTATCCCGCGGAATTTTTGCACCATCCGCCGAGTCCGCAGCATCCGCGCGATCTTGGCCTTCTCGCCAGTGGCGCGCGCTTGAACATTATCGATTACGCGCCGGCGATCGAAGGAAAGCTTAACCCAAAGCCGCTGAATGACGGTGGAGCGCCGGCCCTGCATTTCACAATCGCCACCGCGATGATGAACCAGCATCTCGATGGCTGGCTGCTCGCTGATGATCCGCAGCATGGAAGTTTCTCGATGGGTCTCGCAAGCATTGAACTGAAACGCGGCGCCGCGCCGATATCGACGTCGTCGAATGGTAGGGACGGCTCGCCGAGCCGTCCGCCTTCGGAGAGCAAAGCGAATCCGAAGGATCAGGAAATCGATCTTGAGGAATCGATTTTCGCCTTTAGCAAAGCGCCGGATGAACAGATTGGCCGTGTTCGGACGGGCGGCAACACCGGTGCAAAAGTCCGCCTGGAACAACCTCAAAACGGCGCGAAAGGTCGCGTTCGCATTTTGTTAGGTGAAAAAGAAGCGAGCTTTGATGTCGCAGAAAATCTCGGACGCGACGTGGCAATCGAGAGCACGTCATTCACGCTTAAGATCGACAATTACTGGCCCGACTTCCGGATCGAAAATGGCAAGCCGAGTTCGCTCAGCGATCAGCCGAACAATCCAGTAGTGCTCGTAACAATTCGCGGCAAAGGAGTTCCTGCTTCAGAAACGACACCGAATCCACACGGCAATACCGAAATCCCCTCTACCGGCGGGGCCGCCGCAATGCCGGCACCCGGCGAAGGAGCGCCAAATCATCTCGCATTGTTTATGGCCGACGACGGCATGGTCACTTACGAGCTCGTTTCACGTAAGAACGGTAAATCTTCGGGCAAGATCGCTTTGAACCAGCCGCTCTCGACCGGTTGGGCCGATTGGCAGCTCGTCGTTGACAACACAATGCCGCACGCGCAGCAACGGATGGATTTCAGTCCAGTGAAATCCGAGCAAACATCGACAACTTCCGCCGCGGCCGATTTGCCCGATGCCGTCCGCGTTCGAATTCAGCAAAATGGCGAAACGCTGGAGCAATGGGTTCCGGCTGGCTGGCAAATAGCGATTCCTACTGCGCCTAACAAAACCATGATTGCTTATGGCTGGGAAGTGATTGGATTACCGATAGGCCTTCAACTGCTCGACTTTGAAGTAAAACGCAACGAAGGCAGCGACAGCCCTGCGGGATTCAAAAGTTCTCTGCAAATCGTCACGGCAGACGGCGAAACCGCCACCGGCTCGTGCTGGATGAACAATCCATTTAGTTATCCCGGCGCTTGGTGGCACACTTGGACCGGCCTCACCTATAAAATTTCGCAAGCCTCGTGGAACCCGGAAAACCTCGGACAAAGCACCGTGCAGATTTTGCGTGATCCAGGCTGGTTATTGAAATGGATCGGTTCGTTGCTAGTGGTGATTGGCGTGTTCATGATGTTTTATCTCCAGCCGTACCGAAAACAAACCGAAGGCGAACCGATCACGCCGACTCTCCATCCAAAATCGAACGAACAGAAGCATCCGGCAGCTACCGGATCGCCAGCCATCCCGGCGACAGTTCAGCATTAATTCCGACAGTTTTCACCAGTTGAAAGCTGAAACAAGACGTTGAACGTTTTGCTCTCAAATGAGAAACAGGAGAGTTATTCAATCGTTCGTGCTTGTGGGCTTGGTGGCGGTTTTGGCCGCATCGGCGTTGGAGATTGCTCGGATGAAAGTTGCATACCAGAAGTGATTCTATGGTCAGTTCTCAATTCGGCCCAGGGGAACGGCGAGTGCGCTGAGAACGACCGGGAGCGCCAGCGCCCAGAGACCGAACTTCACTTCCAAGGCGGCCCCGGCGGCACAGCCGCCGACGAAACCGACTATGCAGGGGAAGGTCATGCGTGCCCGGTTTCGGGCTCTGGCGAGTTCGTCAGCGTCTCCGCGGCTACGAGCGAGCGTCGCCAGGTCAACAGTCAGTTGGGTGATGTTCGTCGTCATTACCGCAGTAGATGGCGCGCCTTTCAAGGCGAGTTTGACCAGCACATTTTGAGTCGCCATGGCGGCGACTCCGAGCATGCCCGCGAGAACCGCGATGGAACTGTCGGCATCGACGAAGCGGCCAAACCAGACGCCGAGTAGCAGAAACCCGGCGAGGAGCGCAGTTTGAAGCCACAGCAATTGGCGCAGTGGCGACGATCCAGCCCGTGCAATCGCGCCCGACGCCAAGGTCACCACGCCCATCACCGCCATGAAGACCGGAACCGCCAACAGCGGCCCGATTTGACTGAAACCACCGGTCACATAATGCGCAGCCACGATTACCACGTTGCCGGTAAATATGGGCGGTGAACAGTCCGCCAAGGGCGAGAAAGCCGATAACATCGACTGCGCCAGCGGTAGTACTTAGAATGGCCGCTAGCAACCAGCTGCTACGAAGACGTGTGAGCCGCGGTGTCATCGCTTAAAGGTTCACTTACACAACTTCGCTGGCCGCCGGCCCTCTCGATTCGTTAGGGCGACTCGCTGGTCCCTTACTAAAACGTCTTCCGTGCTTGCCACGTGACTCTCCTCTCCTGACGCTACATTTAGAAGATTCGCGGCCATTTTAGGAGCAAGCCAGTGATCGACGGCATGGCGTTTATTCCTCGCTTAAGCAGCCAATTTCATTGTTATCGTCTTCTGTCGCACGGTAAAGCGCAAAAAGCGGGGTACGACCATCGACGAAAATAAAGCCGGGCCTCATGCTTGCGCGATTAACCTTTCGTAATCTGCCAACGTATCGATGTCGAGGTTGCCTTGTGGGAATGGAAATTCCACGACGTATTCACGCCTTGAGAGGATGATCGACTTCGCACCGCTATCGTCGGGCAGGGTCAAAAGTTCCTCAAAATGGGAACGGTCGAAAAGTGCCGACACGCCGAGCGTTCCCGAATAACTTTTGTTTTTCCCGTTTTGCCGTAACGCGCGATGAGTTGCTTAATCAGTTCCTTTTCAACGAATGGCTGATCGCAAGCGAGCAATATAACCGCGTTCAAACCTGGCCCATGTTCGATTAAACTTTGCATTCCGGCGCGAATGGAAGTTCCAATTCCTTTTCGCCAATTTTCATTTTCAACGGTTGCGGCGCTCGTTCGCTCCAGCTCAGGCGCCATTTTCTTGCCGTCACTCCCGATCACCACTGCGATTGGGGAACAACCAGTTTCGTCCGCGGCATCGACAATGCGGCGAATCAAACTTTTGCCACGGAATTGAATCAATTGTTTCGGCCGGCCGAGACGCGACGATTCGCCAGCAGCCAAAATTAGCGCGCCGATGTTTGCCATTCGTTAGGCACAACCGATTGCTCCAACGCGTGGATCGAGCTCTTTCTTTCGCGCAATGATTCGCCTGAACCACCGGCGAAGACCCGCTGAATTTCCGCGACAATCGAGAGCGCGATTTCTTGTGGAGTTTCCATGCCGAGAGCGAGGCCAGCCGGTGCGAAGAATCCCGCGTTGATAGCAACGCCAACATCTAGAAGATCGTTCAGCAATTGATCGCGCCGTTTGCGCGGACTGATCAAGCCAACGTAGCGCAAATTCAGCGGCAGCAATTTTTGCAGCGCGGTGAAATCGCGTCCGTAATTATGCGACTTCACAATCGCCGCCGTCCATTCATCCGGCTCGATTGAGAACGCATTTGCATCGACAACATCGATTGCTTGCCAGCCCAGCAACTCGCACAACTGGCGCAGCGGCGCGCTGTCGGGACCTTCGCCAAAAACCAAAAGCCGAATCGGCGGATGAATTTCCTGTACGAATGGACTGTAGGGGAAGCCGTTGGCTTCCCATGGGACGACAACGTCGTCCCCTATAACGGATGATCCTACGGACGTTGTGATCGCACGACAACTACGCCGCGCAGCGAGATTCCGGCCGAAACCAAATCGAATGCGCAGTCGTAATGGGAATCGGCATGGCGTTGTTGGAACACACCGGCCATTGATGTGAACTGTGCATGCACCGCACTGGCCGTGATCGCATCCCTTTTTTGAGCCGGTCAGATGTAGATGTTCGCGGAGGCAATCGAGAAGAGTGGTGCGCGGATCGAGCTTCAGCGCATAGTCTTTCCCGTTAACTTTCAAGTGAACGTCTACGGCACCTTCCGCGCTGATCGGTGCAGTTTTTTCGGCTGCATTTGCCGACGAACTGCTAATGAGTCGAGACCCCCAGAGCCATTGCCGCGCTCGTGACGGTGAACTGCTTGAGGAACTGGCGGCGGGTCTCAGGATTGCCGAAGGACTGCCCCATCTCGTCACCGCTCGCTTGGTCGCGATCGGCTGGGCGCTCCGATTCGCTGTCCATTCTCTTATATTCTTCCTCTCGCAAACAATTTGCGAAAAAAAAAAGCATCTTTCCGAAGAAAGATTTTCCATAAATATTCGTACGGCTGTGCCCTGTTCCCATATCCGACAAGAATTGGTCCGTCGTAGTCCCACTATTGATAATGGTGTCTCTCCACTAAATCGCGATTGTACCCGGCGTTCATGATTGAGCTTTGATGAAGGCGAGCAGATCGGCATCGACCTGTTCCTTGTGCGTCGAGCACATGCCGTGGGGCGCGCCCTTATCGTTCTTTGTTCTGCGCTGGCGAGATTCACCCTTGACCTGGGGACGATTTTTTGGTTGGATTTTGGCGGCGTGAGGCTGTTCCGCCTCGGTCTTGCCGGGGGCCGTTAACATAAGGATGAGGAAAGGCGATGAATCTTTACTTGTTGATTGCGGATGTTGTGAAGGTGTTCAATCCGCAGTCGCCGCAGGCACGCGCGATTTTCGATCTGGCCGTCGTCGTCATTGTCGTGATGGTGGTCATTTTCGCGGTGGTCGTCGGCATCGTCATGTATGCGCTGCTGGGTTTCCCCCGATGGCGCGAAGGTGAACGCGACCCGGACCAGGTCGAAGGGAACAATACGATCGAGATTGTGTGGACGGCGATACCGCTTGCCATCGTCACGATGCTGTTCGTGCTCTCGGCGAGAACTATGGGCATCTCGGACCCGCCGCCACCGCCGAAGCCCGACATTGTGGTCATCGGCCATCAATGGTGGTGGGAAGCGCGTTACACGAATTCGGGCGTTGTTACCGCGAATGAGATTCATATTCCGCTCGGGAAATCACTGGCACTACGATTGGATTCCGCGGATGTGCTCCATGAGTTCTGGGTGCCGGAGT
>WNFX01006928.1_pt1 | contig 10711 bp, 7 predicted proteins | sample 5400111 | NCBI WGS metagenome assembly WNFX01 (sample SAMN13153363, study PRJNA577476) | soil metagenome | isolation source: 40 cm soil or saprolite under grassland replicate 1 | place: USA:California | collected 2016-06-15 | reverse complement strand
TGGTCGCGAGCGCGCCACGCTACGCCGGTATCCGGGCCGACTACGAGCGGGTGCTGTGGCAGCGGACGGCGCTGCTCAAGTCGCTGCGCGGCCGCCCGGGCCGGGCGGGCCGGGCCGGCGCCCGCGCCTACGCGCACGCCGGCCCCCTCCGGGAGGCCGGGCACGGCGGGATCGGGCAGGACGAGGCCGGCCAGAACGGGCTGAGCCAGGACGGCACGGCCCAGGACGACACCGGCCGGGGCGGGGCGCCCCAGAACAGTCGGCCGGCCGGCCTGGCGGGCCCGGCGGCCAGGACGCTGGACGTCTGGGACGAGCACCTGGCGACGGCGGGGGCCGAGTTGCTGGCCGCCAGGATCGCCCTGACCGCCACGCTGCGCCCGCTGGTGGCCGGGTCCTACAGTGCGGTGGCAGGCGCCGGGGCCGTCGAAGCCGGCATCAGCTACCGCCAATCGTTGCGCATGCCGGGCTTGAGCGGCACCGCCGAACCGGCCGAGCCTGCCGCCGATGCCGCCCGGCTCGCCGATGGCCTGCGGGAGGCGCTGGCGGCGGTGCGCGGCGAGGAGCTGGAACGCGGGGTCTGCCTGGTCGGCCCGCACCGCGACGACCTGGAGCTGCGGATCGGCGACCTGCCCGCCCGGGGGTACGCCAGCCACGGCGAGTCGTGGTCGATGGCGCTCGCGCTCCGCCTGGCCGCGTTCGGGGCGCTGCGCGACGGCGGGGACGGCCCGGTGCTGTTGCTCGACGACGTGTTCGCCGAGCTCGACACGGGCCGCCGGGAACGGCTGGCCGGCCTGGTCGCCGGCGCGGAGCAGGTGCTGGTGACCGCGGCCGTGCCCGCCGACGTGCCGGCCAGGCTGCACGGCGCCCGCTTCGACGTCGGCGGCGGGCGGGTGACCCGTGCCGGATGAGCCCGCGCCCGGCCGCCCTGAGCCCGGTGAGCGGGACCAGGACGGGCCCGAGCGCGCGCGGCGGGCCGCCGATGCGCTCGCGGCCGCCAAGGCCGACGCCCGCGCCCGCGGCGAGCGTGCCCCGGCCCGGGATTTTGCTGCCAAACGAATGGCCGGTGGTGACCCCGCTGCCCCCGCGCGCCGCCCGCCCGGGGCGGTCAGGCCCGGCGGGTCCGGCGGGTCCGGTGGGGCCATTGGGGGCAGTGGGGCCAGCCGGGCCGGCCGCGGCCGGAGGGAGGACCCGCAGCCGCTGGGCATGGCCATCGAGGGGCTGCTCGACGACCAGGGGTGGCGGACCTCCGCCGCGGTGGGCTCGGTGTTCGGTCGGTGGGAGCAGATCGTGGGCGACGCGCTGGCCGCCCATACCAGGCCAGGCGGCTTCACCGACGGGGAACTGCTGGTCATCGCCGATTCCACCGCCTGGGCGACGCAGGTCAGGCTGCTGCGCGCCCAGCTCATCCGGAGGCTGAACTCCGAGCTCGGCGAGGGCACCGTCACCGGGGTCAAGGTCCGGGGCCCGATGCCCCCGCGGCAGCGGGGGCAATGGCGGGTTCGCGACACTCGCGGGCCACGTGACGACTACGGCTGAGGCGCAGGGTTATCCCAGGTAGAATGGTGAGTGCGCCCCAGGGCTGACAGCGGCGCGGGGGCCTGCGCGCGTCTGGCCGCGCATCCCTTTCAGGAGGAGCTTGTTCTTGTCCTACGATGCCCGCTCGATCACCGTCCTTGAGGGCCTTGAGGCGGTACGCAAGCGCCCCGGCATGTACATCGGCTCAACCGGTGAGCGCGGCCTCCATCATCTCGTCTACGAAGTGGTCGACAACGCCGTCGACGAGGCGCTGGCCGGGTTCTGTGACCGGATCGAGGTTACCCTGCTCGCCGACGGCGGGGTCAGGGTGGCCGACAACGGCCGCGGCATCCCGGTGGACGACCATCCCGTGGAGAGGCGGCCGGCGGTCGAGGTGGTGCTGACCACCCTGCACGCCGGCGGGAAGTTCGACGGCAAGTCCTACGCGGTCTCCGGCGGCCTGCACGGCGTTGGCGTCTCCGTGGTGAACGCCCTGTCGGAGCGGCTCGAGGTCGAGGTACGCCGGGACGGCTACCTCTGGTGGCAGTCGTACCAGCTCGGCGATCCTGCCAGCGGCCTGAGCCGGGGCGAGGCGACCACCGAGACCGGCACCATCGTCACCTTCTGGCCGGACAGGCAGATCTTCGAGACCACCGAGTGGAGCTTCGAGACCCTGTCCCGGCGGCTGCAGGAGATGGCGTTCCTGGTCCGGGGCCTCACGATCATCCTGACCGACCTGCGCCCCGCCCACATCAACGGCGAGCCGCGCGTGGTCACCTACTGCTACCAGGGTGGCATCGCGGACTTCGTCCGCTACCTGAACGGGACCAAGGAACCGGTGCACGCCACGGTGATCGAGTTCGGCGAGGAGGGCACGGGCATCTCGGTCGAGATCGCCATGCAGTGGAACTCCTCCTACTCCGAGTCGGTGTACACGTTCGCCAACACCATCAACACCGCCGAGGGCGGGACCCACGAGGAGGGGTTCCGGGCCGCGCTCACCACGATCGTGAACAACTACGCCCGGGACCAGAAGCTGGTCCGGGAGAAGGACGAGCGGCTCTCCGGCGACGACGTGCGCGAGGGGCTGGCGGCGATCATCTCGGTCAAGCTCGCCAACCCGCAGTTCGAGGGGCAGACCAAGACCAAGCTCGGCAACACCGAGGCCAGGTCGTTCGTGCTGAAGGTGTGCAACGACCACCTGCGTGACTGGTTCGACCGCAACCCGGGCGAGGCCAAGGACATCATCACCAAGGCGGCCCAGGCCTCCCGGGCCCGGATCGCGGCCCGGCAGGCGCGGGACCTGACCCGGCGCAAGGGGCTGCTGGAGTCGACGTCGCTGCCGGGCAAGCTGTCCGACTGCCAGTCCGGTGAGCCGGACCGGTGCGAGATCTACGTGGTCGAGGGCGACTCGGCCGGCGGCTCGGCCAAGGGCGGCCGCGACCCGGAGTTCCAGGCCATCCTGCCGATCCGGGGCAAGATCCTGAACGTGGAGAAGGCCCGGATCGACCGGGTGCTGAAGAACAACGAGGTCCAGGCGATGATCACCGCTCTGGGCACCGGTATCCAGGAAGACTTCGACATCACCAAGCTCCGTTACTACAAGATCATCCTGATGGCGGACGCCGACGTGGACGGCCAGCACATCCGCACCCTGCTGCTCACGCTGCTGTTCCGGTTCATGAAGCCGCTGATCGAGGCCGGGCACGTGTACCTGGCCCAGCCGCCCCTGTACAAGATCAAGTGGGACGGGAAGGGCGCCGAGCCCGAGTACGCCTACTCCGACCGGGAGCGGGACGCGCTGATCGAGGCGGGCATCGCGGCGGGCCGCAGGGACCCGCGGCCGCGCGACGGCGTGCAGCGCTTCAAGGGGCTCGGCGAGATGAACGCCAGCGAGCTGTGGGAGACCACGATGAACCCGGCGCGGCGGGTGCTGCTGCAGGTCACGCTGGACGACGCGGCCCAGGCCGACGAGCTGTTCAGCGTGCTGATGGGCGAGGACGTGGAGGCACGCCGCTCCTTCATCCAGCGCAACGCGAAGGACGTCAGGTTCCTCGACATCTGACCCCGGCCCGGCCGTGCTCGCGGCGCGACCCGCGGACGGCCATCCGTTTTGCCGATAGAGACATGAGAAAGGCCAGCAAGTGACCGACGTGGACGCGGGCGCTCCGCCAGGCGGAGGGGACCGGACCGAGCCAGTCGACATCCAGGTCGAGATGCAGCGCAGCTACATCGACTATGCGATGTCGGTCATCGTCGGCCGTGCCCTGCCCGACGTGCGGGACGGCCTCAAGCCGGTCCACACCCGCATCCTGTGGGCGATGTACGACGGCGGGTACCGGCCCGACCGCGGGTACTTCAAGTGCTCCCGGGTGGTCGGCGACGTCATGGGCCAGTACCACCCGCACGGTGACAGCGCCATCTACGACGCCCTGGTCCGCCTGGCCCAGACCTGGTCGATGCGGATGCCGCTGATCGACAGCCAGGGGAACTTCGGCTCACCGGGGAACGACCCGCCGGCCGCCATGCGGTACACCGAGTGCCGGCTGGCGCCGCTGGCGATGGAGATGCTGCGCGACATCGACAAGGACACCGTCGATGTCCGGCCCAACTACGACGGGCGTTCCAGCGAGCCGGTGGTGCTGCCCAGCCGGTTCCCCAACCTCCTGGTCAACGGGTCGGAGGGGATCGCGGTCGGCATGGCCACCAAGATCCCGCCGCACAACCTGCGGGAGGTCGCGGCCGGGGTCCAGTGGTACCTGGAGAACTTCGACGCCACCGACGAGGAGCTGCTGGCCGCGCTCATCCAGCGGATCAAGGGCCCGGACTTCCCCACCAGGGCGCTGATCGTCGGCCGCCGCGGGATCGAGGAGGCCTACCGGACCGGCCGCGGCTCCATCACCATGCGGGCCGTCGTTACCGTCGACGAGGACCGGCGCGGCCGCGCCTGCCTGATAGTCACCGAACTGCCCTACCAGGTGAACCCGGACAACCTGGCCGCCAAGATCGCCGAGCTGGTCCGGGACGGCCGGATCAACGGCATCGCCGAGCTGCGTGACGAGACCAGTGGGCGGACCGGCCAGCGGCTGGTGATCGTGCTCAAGCGGGACGCGGTCGCCAAGGTCGTGCTCAACAACCTGTACAAGCACACCCAGCTGCAGGAGACGTTCGGCGCGAACATGCTCGCGCTGGTCGACGGGGTTCCGCGCACGCTGCGGCTCGACCAACTGGTCCGGCACTGGGTCACCCACCAGATCGACGTCGTCGTCCGGCGCACCCGCTACCTGCTGCGCCGGGCCCAGGAGCGGGCGCACATCGTCCGGGCGCTGCTCAAGGCGATCGACCGCATCGACGAGGTGATCGCGCTGATCCGGGGCAGCGAGTCGGCGGCCGTGGCCCAGCAGGGCCTGATGGACCTGCTGGAGATCGACGAGGAGCAGGCCAGGGCCATCCTCGACATGCAGCTGCGCAGGCTCGCCGCGCTGGAACGCCAGCAGCTCATCGACGAGTACGACGAGCTCATGGCGAAGATCGCCGACTACGAGGCGATCCTCGCCTCGCCCGAGCGGCAGCGGCAGATCGTCAGCGAGGAACTGGCCGAGATCGTCACCCGCTACGGCGACGACCGGCGGACGCAGCTCGTCGCCGACGAGGGCGAGGTGCTGGCGGAAGACCTGATCGCCCAGGAAGATGTGGTCGTCACCATCACCCGGGGCGGCTACGCCAAGCGGACCAAGACCGATCTGTACCGGGCCCAGCGGCGCGGCGGCAAGGGGGTGCGCGGCGCGCAGCTGCGCACCGACGACATCGTCGAGCACTTCTTCGTCACCACCACCCATCACTGGATCCTGTTCTTCACCAATAAGGGGCGGGTCTACCGGGCGAAGGCCTACGAGCTGCCCGACACCGCCCGCGACGCCCGCGGCCAGCACGTGGCCAACCTGCTGGCCTTCCAGCCGGACGAGCGGATCGCCGAGGTGCTGGCGCTGCAGGACTACTCGGTCGCGCCCTACCTGGTGCTGGCCACCCGGTCCGGCATGGTGAAGAAGTCCCGGCTGACCGACTTCGACTCGCCCCGTACCGGCGGGATCATCGCGATCAACCTGCACGATGACGACGAGGTCATCGGGGCCCGGCTGGTCTCCCCGGAGCAGGACCTGCTGCTGGTCAGCAAGAAGGCGCAGGCGATCAGGTTCCACGCGACCGACGAGGCGCTCCGCCCGATGGGGCGGGCCACCTCCGGCGTGATCGGCATGCGGTTCGCGAACGGCGACGAGCTGCTCGGCATGCACGTGGTCAGGGACGGCGCCGACGTGCTGGTCGCCACCAGCGGCGGCTACGCCAAGCGGACCCCGGCCGACCAGTACCCGGTCAAGGGCCGGGGCGGCATGGGCGTGCTGACGGCGCAGATCGTCGCCGCCCGCGGCGAGCTGGTCGGGGCGCTCATGGTCGATGCCGACGACGAGGTTTTCGCGATCACCTCGTCGGGCGGGGTGATCAGGACCGCTGCCGCCGAGGTGAAGAAGTCGGGCCGGCAGACGATGGGGGTCCGGCTGATGAACCTCGCGGCGGGCGACAGCCTGGTGGCCATCGCCCGCAACGCCGAGTCCGCGGGCGCCGACGTGAACGGGGACGAGGTGGGCGATGAGCCCGCCGGTGAGCTGCCGGAGAGCCCCGGTGACGGCGACGGCGGGGAGCCGGAGGCAACGGAGTGAGCGGCGCAGGCGTCATATGTTGTGGCGCCCGATATGTGGCGCTCCGGGTGAGCCGAGCTCCGGCAAAGTCCGGATCATGACGGGCCGCCCCGGCCGGCCCGGCCGGTAGTCTGGCCGGATAAGCTGATCGGGATGGCTGGGCGGGGAGGAGTGGGCGTGGATCACCACGTGGAGCCGCAGCCGGGCCTGCCCGAAGGGGCAGGGGCGGCGGTCACCGAGGAGGCCACCGCCGCTTCCGGGCAGACGGAGACGGACGCCGCCAGCGAGCAGGTCTCCCTCAACGGAACGCACAACGACAACGAGCAGCAGCTCACCCATGCCCCCGCCCCGCTGACATCCGACGCGGGCGCCCTTAACGGGAGCCAGGGAGCCCCGGCCGCGGACCCAGATACGGCGGGCCCGGAGGCCCACGCAAGCCCGGAGGCCGAGGCGGGTCTGGAGGCCGAGGCGGGTCCGGAGGCCGAGGCGGGTCCGGAGGCCGAGGCGGGTCCGGAAGCCGAGGCGGACCCGATTTCCTACAGCCAGGACGGCGCGTTCAGCTACGAGCAAGCGGGCCTGGACGACTACCGGCAAGACCCGGCGTATACAACGGACTATCCCGCCGCTCAGAGCGGGTACAACGACGGGATGAGCCAGAGTAGGCACAACGACGGGATGAGTCCGCCCGTCGGCGGGGAGTCTCCGGTTCCGCCCTACCCAGCAGAACTGCGGCACGGGGAGTCCGCCACTGTTACGACCCAGCCTGAGCCGGTCATTGCCGCCGCCCAGGTACCTAAGGCACGGCCCAAGGTCAGCAAGGCGCCACAGGCCCGCCGCGCGAACCTGGTCATCGCCCGGCTCGAGCCCTGGTCGGTCATGAAGTTCAGTTTCCTGATGTCCCTGGTGGCCTGGGTGGTGCTGTTCGTGGCGGTCGCCCTGCTCTACTACGCCCTGTCCGGGCTCGGGGCCTTCGCCGCGATCCAGAGGACGCTGTCGAGCGTCACATCCAGCCAGAGCTCGGCGGGAGTGAACCTGGCCGCCTGGACATCGGCATCCAGGGTCCTCGGGTACACGATGCTGGCCGGCGCGGTGGACATCGTCCTCATCACGGTCCTGTCCACGATCGGCGCTATGATCTACAACCTGGTCACCCACCTGGGGGGCGGGATCGAGGTCACGCTGAAGGAGACCGACTGAACGTTGCCCTCCCGGATGCGGTAATCTTTCCCGGCGGCGTCCGCCAGGATCTGGCATCCAGCCCCGGGCGCCAGCGAGCCGGGGCCTATAGCTCAGTCGGTTAGAGCGCATCCCTGATAAGGATGAGGTCGGTGGTTCAAGTCCACCTAGGCCCACCCAGGTCACAGCTCCGCCGTTGTCGCGGCAGCAGGCTCCAAGTACTGATTGACAGCAACAGTGACAGCAACGCCCCTGCTGAGGTCGTCCCCAGGAGCTGGCTGAGCTTGCCGATGGCATCGCGGCGGCTGGTCCCATCCGCTGAGGTATAGATCTCCATCGTGACCGCGATCCTTGCGTGGCCGAGGATCTCCATCGTGTCCCGCGGTGGCACACCGAGGTTCTTCAACAGCGTTGCTGTCGTGTGGCGTAGGTCGTGGAGCCGGATGGATCGAAGCCCGGCGCGGGTGATGATGCGATCGAAGGACCGGGCCAGGTTACGTGGTTCCACCGGCCGGCCGGTCCTGGTCGTGAAGACCAGCTCGTGCGCGGTCCATTCGTTCGGAAGGCTGCCGACGATCCGCATGTCGGCCTGCTTGCCCAGCACATCATTGGCGATGCCGATCAGTGGAAGCTCCCGGCGACCGGCGGCTGACTTCACTGGCCCAAGCCGGAGCCGACCACCGGCGCGCACGAGCTGCTGGCGAATCCGAACGACGCCGTTGCCCGTGTCCACGTCCCGCCAGCTCAACCCGAGAACCTCACCGCGGCGAAGGCCATATACCAACAGCAGCACAAACGCCGGGTACAGCGGATCCGCCCGGGCCGCTGCGAGAAACGCCGCGCTTCGTCAGCCGACCAGGGTTGGCGCCGGTCAGGAGCTGGCGCCGGGAGGGTTGTGAGCCGGGCGACATTCCGCTGAAGCAACTCCTCGCGCATCGCGCAGGCAAGAGCGGTGCTCAGTACCGTACGCGTGATGTGGACCAACGCGACCGAGTCGCCCGCCACCAGCCGGGCGTTGAAGAAAGACTGAACCACCTGAACTGACAGGCGGTAGAGCCGGTGCGGCCCAAGCCCTGGCCGCAAGTACAGGCGGACGATCAGCTCATACTTTGCGTAGGTGGTCGGCCGAACCGCAGGCCGGGCGACGTTGGCCAGCCAATAATCTAGGTACTCCCCCACCTTCCACGGATGGTCGGGCAGAGGGATGCCCCGGTCTGACGACTCTTGCAGCCGGACCAGCTTGACATGGGCTTCGTCGCGTGTGCGGCCATAGACATATGTGCGCTTGAAGGTTCCTGCGGTCGTTAGCACATACGCCGCTCCGGTCCAGCGCCCATCACGACGTTGCCAAACGCTGCCTTCCCGGTTCGCGCGCCGCTTGCCTTTGGCCATTACGCCGCATCCCGGATAAGGCGCTGGATCATCTCAGCCAGCGCTGACGCCGGAACCCGGCGGCACCGGCCCACGAGGAATGAATCAAGCTCACCCGACCGAAGCAGCCCGTACACCTTCCAGCGGCTGATCTTTAGAACCGCCGCGACCTCATTGACAGTCAGATACGTGTCGCTCGCAGGCGGGATCACGCGCCGTTCGCTCATGCCGCCCGCCCCGTTGCCGAAAGCTCACCGACGAGGGCTTCCTGGGCTCGTCGTCTGGCTTCGGCAAGAGCGTTCTCCCATTGGAGACGGTCGGCCACCGAGCGCAAGAGCCGCCTGCCGGGTGGCAGGTAATCCTCGTCGTCGGGCTCGACTTGCTCCCACCGGTACCGGGCAGGATCGGTTGCCGGAAGACCGAGCATCTCGGTCAGCCACGCCCGGCGGTCGCCGCGGTGGTCGGCCAGCGTCTTGCCCGACCATTTGCGCGAGACCAGCACCCTCCGCCCGGCGTAGCCGAGGTGGTCATAGCGGTGGGCCTTGCCCTTGCAAGCGCCGGGGACCAGGCTGGGCCGGGGGTTCTTGGGCTGGATACCGTACCGCAGCCAGTTCGCGCACGTCGGCGAGCACGGCTCGTACCGCAGCGCCTCGGCGAGCCGTTCCACATGGACACGCTGAGCGTCGGGTGTCGGGCTGGTGGCAGTCGCCGAGCTGCTTGGTCAGGTACTTGGTCAGATAGCCGATGCAGCGGGCGGAGTCCTTGGACCCGGCGAGCACACCCTGGGCGTCGAACTTAGACCCGAACCGGGCCACGTGCCATGGCTCGTCATCTGGGCCGATGGCGTCGAGCGCTTCGTCCCAGGTGGGCAGCAGCTCGCCGGTGGCGGGGTCGAGGTAGCCGCCGCGGGCCTCATACCACACCGGCAGATAGTCACCCTCGAATCGCACCTGGTCGGCTGAGGGCCACCAGACCTGGTGGTAGGTGGCGGCGATGATCTGCCGCAGCTCGGCGCGGGAGAGGGTGCCGCGCATGGCGATGTGCGCGTCGCTGGCAAAGAGACACCCTCCTTAGTGCATACCAGCGCTTCATCGAGCTGAGCTTCGACCGCAGCCTTATAGCTGTACAAGGCATCGACACACGCCGGCTCTCGCTGCATGGGATGGCGGTCCAAAATCGGGTCAGCTGCTCGGGCGCAGCAGCGGCTGGCCAGCTGCACGCGATTTGGTTTCGTGCGCCATCCTCCAATCCCTGCCGTCGCGTACCCGCCACGGCATCGACGGCGGTAAACCTAGGCGTGGGTCGGCGTGGCGGCGAGGTGGCTCCCGTCGGGAGCATCCGCCCACCGCAGCACGGCAGCCGCCGCGCCGGCCCAACCTCGGACGGCAGAAGCACAACAGGCGCCCGCACGGGGCGACGCCTGACGACGGCGACTCGGGCCTGCGCGGCGGCTGCCGTGCTGCGGTGGACGTCGGCTGGCCATGCCGCCACGGCGGGTGACCGGGGATGACCACCAGTAGTGACTTGACCGCTACCTGCGACCGCGTGATGCCGCAAGGGGGCTAGCTTGTGCGCGAGCACCAGAAATGAGCGGGAATACGCCCATTCATGACGATCGGGTGCGGGTCAGACGGCGGTGCGGCCGGCGTCGGCGGCAATTGTCGCGCCGGTGAGGTAGCTGGATCGGTCCGAGGCGAGGAACAGCACGACCTGCGCGATTTCGGTTGTGTTCGCGAGCCGTCCGAGCAATGTGGTGGCACCGATCTGGGCGGCCAGTTCCTCGCCCGTCTTCTCAATGGCGTTGTCGGTCCGGGTCGGTCCGGGCGCGACGGTGTTGACGCGCACACCGAAGGCCCCGAACTCGGCCGCCCAGGTGCGGGTCAGGGAGTTCAGGGCGGACTTGCTGGAGCTGTAGACCGTCATGCCCGGCATGCCGATGGACGCGTTCATGTGGG
>WNFX01030746.1_pt1 | contig 10714 bp, 14 predicted proteins | sample 5400111 | NCBI WGS metagenome assembly WNFX01 (sample SAMN13153363, study PRJNA577476) | soil metagenome | isolation source: 40 cm soil or saprolite under grassland replicate 1 | place: USA:California | collected 2016-06-15 | reverse complement strand
CTCGGGGCCTGCAATCCACAACTGGCGCATCGCGCACTCGAGCAGGAGCCGGACATTGGCCTGCTCCTGCCGTGCAATGTTGTCGTGCGCTCTCTCGGCCAGGGGAGCCGGGTCGACATTGCCGACCCCGAAGCCATGCTGGGCATGGTGGGCAACAAGCAACTCCATCCCATTGCCGAGGAAGCGAAACAGCGTTTGCAACGCGTTGTTGCCTCACTTGGTGGTCAGGCATAAACAAGCTTCACAATATAGCTGAAAAGAATAAGTAGATAGTCTTTCGCCATTTTTTTAGCAAGCCAGCCGTTGCTGAAGCGACACCGGAGGAAACGAGGGCGAAGCAGCAAGCGGGGGCGGTGGTCGTTGATGTCCGTGAACCTTATGAATGGCAGGAGGGGCATATCCCTGGCGCAGTCCATATTCCTTTGGGGAGTCTCTCCACGCGATTGAAAGAACTGGATCCCTCACGGGAAGTCGTCGCTGTCTGCCGAAGCGGACAACGAAGCATCACAGCCGCACAGGTCCTGCAACAGGGGGGATTCTCCCAGGTGAGCAGCATGGTCGGCGGGATGATCAGTTGGAGAAGGCGGGGGCTGCCGGTGCAACGATGACCTGGTAATACCAGGAGACAGATGATAGGGCCTATGAACAGCAATCATTGTTCATAGGCCCTTGATTTGCTTCCTATATGGGACTGGCCTTTCTCTGCTCAGTCAGCGTATATCCAAAGAGGGGAGCAAACAGACAGACGCCTACAAGTCCGGCGATCAGTGGAACTGCTCCGATGACAGCTACCACGATCCCCCATACGTTAGTGATGACGAGTAACCCAATCGCTATCAATGCGATACCTGCAACGATGCGCAAGAGCCTGCCGACCAGACTCTGCATGAATGCTATGAAAGAACCCATGGTATGTGTCCTCCTTTACTCTTTCCTGCAGCCCTGCCAGCACGACGGTGGAGCAAGGTCACAAGCGTATCTGTACACCTCCGGCGTGGAAAGCCACTTCGCCGGAAACAACTCTTGGAACGCCGTCAATACTTCAAAAAATGAAGTATTGACTTCACAAACCGCGCCTTTGGCACGTCCCTGGAGAACAAATGCTGGGATGCGCGTGATTCCCAGGCTGTCCGCTTCTTGTTTGTCGCGCACAACATCCTTCGTTTCCAGGTGGAGTTTCTCCGAGAGCGCAGTCACTTCTTCGAGCAGTTCGCGAGTTTCCTTACAGTAGCCGCACTCCTGGCCTGGAATAATCAGGAGTGATTCGTGTTGTGTAAAGTTGGTGATCGTTACATCACCCTCAAGCCCCTCAAAGAGTTTTGCAGCGTTTGTTGATCTCGTGATGAGATCATTGGCATATTCTTGCTCCTTCTCTTTCTCTCAAGCAATCGTCAACACATTAGGAACGACTAGCCCTGGGATACTGGAGAAAACACTGTCGGATCCTCGACCAGCAGGGGTGCGGCGCTCCGAAAAATCTCAGCATAGGCGATACCGAGCATGCGTCCGAAGTACCGATCTTCAGCCTCATACAATGCAAGCAGGCGATCCTCTTTCTTCCGGAAAATCGACTGGTAGGCAGCCAGTGCCTGGCGCTTGCGTTCGTACACGTTGCTCACATCGACAGCAAAGGCAAAATCGGTCCATGGTGGCTCCATTTTGCAGTGGGGGAAGAAGAGGCGTTCCACTACCCAGGGATCCTGATCTGCCAGCATTTCACCGCCCGGCACACGTTCCCACTGCCTCTCTCCCTGACACTTTTATAGTGAAGGAACTAGCAAAAAGGAAGTGAGGAAAAGGATCTAGCCTAAGAGGGGGAAGAAAGGGCAAAAGAGCATGTGAGATCGTCTCAGCAAGAAGAAGAACCTTTTTGAAAGGACGATCTCAATGGATGCATCAGTTGTATTATGGGAGAACTGGCAAGAGCAAGTCAAGCAGCTGTTGGAAGGAATCCATGGACATCAAACGAAGGGACTTGCCTTCATCGTGTTGGGAATGGTGTTATCAGGCAGCGCGGTACTTAGCCCAGGTCTTGGTGTACTTTCGCGACAAACCCCTGATGTTGGTGCTGGATTGTACGCCCATCGATGATCGGGCCTGCATCGTGTATGTGGGATTGCTGGCGCATTCGCGCGTCTTGCCACTCGCCTGGCGCGTCATGCCGGGACAAGAGCACTGGGAGGAGAGACAATGGGACCTGGTAGCCGCGATGCTCGATGAAATCGGTGAGCATCTGGGAGCAGCGGAGTGTACCTTGATAGCTGATCGTGGCTTAAGCGGCATGCCCTTGGTGAAGCTGTGTACCCAGCGACACTGGCATTACTTGTTGCGCATTGCCAAAGAGCACACCTTCCGACGTCGGCTGCCAGGCAAGAAGTGGAGCCGGTGGATGGCATGCGAACAGCTGGTGAGGAAAGAAGGGCAGCGCTGGTTTGGACGCGTTCAGCTCTGGCAAGACGAGCCGCTGGACACGTACTTGAGTGCCGTCTGGGAGCCAGGGCACAAGGAAGGGTGGCTGCTGATTTCGGATCAGTCCGCCGGGCCGGTGCGAGTAGCTCAGTATGCCTGGCGCATGCGCGTCGAAGCGACCTTCCAGGATACCAAGAGTCGTGGCTGGGATCTGGAGGCCAGTCTCATCGCCGATCGGGCTCGCTTTTCACGCTTGTTGCTCGCGCTCTTTCTGGCGATGTGGTGGGTCAGCCATTTAGCCGCTTCCTGCATTCATCATGGCAAGCGAGAACGCTTTGATCGCCACGATCGACGCGACAAAGGCCTGTTTCGACTGGGTCGGCTCTGGCTGCTGGATATCCTGCGACGCACCAAGAATCGAGCGGCTTTGAAGTGGTGTTTACCTTTCAAGAAACAGGCGAATGGCTGGCGTTTCTCTTTGCGATTCTAAATGCATTTTCCGACCACAAAAAAAGTGTCAGGGAGAGAGGTTCCCACTGCCCCAGCCGTGCCAGGAAGACCGCTGCGCGGGTCAGCCCCACGGCTGTGGCATGGTCTGGATGGACCGAGGCCTCACCAGTGCTATAGACGAAGCCGGGACGGTGCTCACGGAAAAGGCGAGCAATCTGGAGTCGAGTCTCAATCGTATCTGTGAGGAATCGATCCTGCAAGCCGAGCGAAAGCCGCTCGACGCCGAGTATGCGAGCCGCTCCTAGTTTCTATAGCTGCGTGGGTACCTCCTTGAGGACACCCACGATACTTCCTCTTACATGCAGTCTTAAGCACCACATGCCAGTAGATCAGGGGCCGAACGCTTTCAAGAGATATATCCTGGGCCGCTCCTTTGCTACATACTATGGATGTGCGTGCGTATGATCCTGCTGCGCCACTGGCACGTCTGACCCATCCATGCCAGTGCTGGAAGGCCATCCGCACTTCTGCCACTTTTCCATGCCATCGCGCACGGCAATCACCTCACGTCCGGTGGCAGCGATCATACTCGCGGCAATCTCAGCGCGATGACCTGTGCTGGCTACTTAGGACATCCGTTCGGAAAAAGGCACTTTCAGAGCGATCTAGTAGTCCCATGCTGCTTGTAGGAGAGAAGCGATAAAGGTAGAATCAGAGAGCATGCATGTATTTCAAATGTTGGTACTTTTCTTTCTCTTCACAAAGGAGAAGCCTGTGTTCCCTGTTCTCATGCCTATGAAGCAACGAATAGCTCATTGCTTTCACGCGCTGCACGCCGGCATTGTTCATTGGATGAAGCCGTGCTCCACCTCACTTCTGCTTGCAACGATCGCAGATCTTGCCAAAGGGAAGTCCGAACTGCTTATTGAAAACGCGTTGTGACGAAAGCCTCTCATCATCCTGCGTCGGCAAGTCAAACGACCGGCCTGCAGGAAAACAGATTTGCTTTCTTCTTCATCGAACTGCGATCGCGTAAGGTCATTCATGTGGGTGTGACGCGCTCTCCTACCGACGCTTGGACAGCGCAACAACTGCGAGAGGCAACTGCCTATGGACAAACCCCCAGGTATCTCATTCGCGATAATGATAGCAAGTTGGGCCACGGTTTCGCTCGCGTCGCAGCACAGATGTCCCAAGTAGCCAGCACAATCTTGTTGCCACGGAAGTCGGAGAGGTCCACCTGTTTGCCGGTGAGATCAGACAGCTCATTCTCATGTGATCCACTACCGGAAACAGTACAGCTGCTTGGGTGGTTCTAGACCGAGAACCTGGAGATGAGGACCACCACGCTATGGTTCTCCACGTGACACCGAGCGCCAGGAACCACCATGGCTTGCCCAGGTTCGGCAATATCCAGCGGGGAGGGTAAAGCCGTATCGATGACCTTGAACCACCTCCGCTCTTGAAGAGGAGGAAGCTCAAACTCACGAGCCGTCTGCTCCATATTGAGCATCACGTGTATGTCCTCATCTAGCTGGAAACCCCAGATGGTAAACGCCAGCACGCGGGACGTGGGATCATGCCAGTTCGGGTGGAACAGCTGACAGCCATGCCAGTCGATATCCCTTACCCCAAACTCACTGAGTTTCCCTGTAAAGAACCGTCCGCGGCGCAACGTGGGATGCCGCTTGCGAAACGCGATCATCTGTCTGAAGAACCTGAATATCCCAGTGTGCTGCTTGAGCAGCGTCCAATCGAACCAACTGATCTCGTTATCCTGGCAATAGGCATTGTTATTGCCGCGCTGTGTCCGTCTGACTTCATCGCCGACTAGCAGCATTGGCACGCCTTGAGAGAGCAGGAGTATAGTCACCCCATTCTTGATCTGCCGCTCGCGCAACGCCTCAATGGCTGGATCGGTCGTCTCTCCCTCCACACCGCAATTCCAACTCCAGTTCGCATCGGTCCCATCCCGGTTGCCTTCCCCGTTGGCCTCGTTGTGTTTTTCATTATAGGACACCAAGTCATTGAGGGTGAAGCCATCATGGCAGGTGATGAAATTGATGCTATTTATCGGCGTATGCCCTCTTGCCTGGTAGAGATCGGCACTTCCTGTCATGCAGGCAGCTACCCCACCTACCATCCCTGGATCACCTCTGACAAAGCGACGGATTGTGTCGCGGTAGCGCCCGTTCCATTCGGTCCACCGATTGCCGGGGAAGCTGCCGACCTGATAAAGGCCCCCGGCATCCCAGGCCTCCGTAATGAGTTTGGTGTCGGCGAGCACGTCATCTAATTCGATATACCACAGGATCGGTGGGTAGGGCATGGGTCGGCCATCGCCCCCACGGGTCAAAATAGATCCTTCATCGAAACGGAACCCATCCACGTGCATCTCTTGGACCCAATATTTCAGACAGTCCGTAATCAGCTGCACCACCAGCGGATGGTTGCACTTGAACGTGTTGCCACAGCCAGAATAATCCACATATCGTTGTTTATCCTCGGGGTCGAGCACATAATAGATGCTGTTGTCGATGCCCTTGAAACTGATCGTGGGGCCGAGAGAATTGCCCTCGCCAGTATGGTTAAAGACCACATCCAAGATTACCTCGATCCCTGCTTGGTGCAGCGCCTTCACCATCCCTCGGAAGTCCCGAAGATGGCTCCCATCTGCAGGAGCACGACAGTACGCCGGGTGTGGAGCAAAGTGAGCGATCGGGTCGTATCCCCACAAGTTCTTCAGCGGCTGGCCATCCAGCGAACTCAGGGAAGCGGAACTGTGCTCATCGAAGGCAAAGACCGGCAGCAGTTCCACGGCGGTGATGCTGGTCCTGAAGCCTCGGTGCGACTCCAGAGCATCGTCGTGATGGCCTTGGCGTACGGATCAAGCACCACTTTGTGCCTGTTAAAGCGGTCTCCTCTCCCGTGTGCCTCCTGTGGACCATCGAAGCGATAGGCATAGGCAATGCCCGGTCGCAGTCCTCTCACGTAGACATGCCAGCAATGAAAGGTCCGATGCCACAGCGGATCCAACGGGATGGTCTGAAACGGCTCTGGGTCGTCATGTTTGGCAAACAACAGGAGTTCCACACCTGTGGCGTGCTGTGAAACGATCGAAAAGTTCACACCATATTCATCTGGCACTGCACCGAGAGGATGAGGGGCTCCTGGTTCGATTGGATAGATGTCTCTTGTCATCTCTTGCCTGCCGATCCTGTCTGCTGGACGAGACGGTATGTTTCATTCCTCGATGGTGGTTAGATCACCCAGATCCACGCCCATCTCACGCGCTTTGAGGACACGACGCATGATTTTCCCTGAGCGCGTCCTGGGCAGCATCGTGATAAACTCCAGTTCAGAAGGCGTCGCGATAGGGCCAAGCTCGCGGCGGACATGCGCAACCAGTTTCCCCTGGAGCTCGTCGCTGGGGGTCTGACCGAGCTTGAGCATGACAAAGGCTTTGATGGCCTCACCCTTGAGCGGGTCGGGTTTGCCAATCACGGCAGCCTCAGCGACAGCAGGATGGCTCACCAGGGCACTTTCGACCTCGGCGGTACCGATACGATGCCCAGCAACATTTATCACCTCGTCGGCACGTCCAAGGATGGCGATGTAGCCATCCTCGTCTACGGTGGCGACATCGCCTGCCGTGTAATAGGGGGGAACAATCTTCCAATAGTCGAGATAGCGCTCATGCTCGCCCCAGATCGTGCGGAACATCTGCGGCCATGCGCTATCTATGACCAGGAGTCCCCCCTGATGTGGTTTGACTGGTTGACCGGTACGATCCACAACTTTGATAGTGTACCCAGGCAGGGGCTTTCCGGCGCAACCAGGGCGTACTTCCATACAGGGCAGCGTGCCAACGGTCGGAGCGCCGGTTTCCGTCTGCCACCAGGTATCGAGGATCGCTGCCTTTCCTCTTCCAATATGTTCTCTTGCCCACAAGAGAGCTGCTGGGTTCAACGGCTCACCCGAACAGACGACGACACGCAGGCTACTGAGATCGTGCGCTGCGGGATACTGCGGGCCAAACTTCATGAACAGACGTATGGCAGTCGGGGTAGTAAAGACTTTGGTGACACGATAGTTCTCAATGATTGACCAGACACTGTCCAGCTTGGGATAATCAGGTGAACCTTCGCGTATCAAGACCGTTGTGCCATTGGCCCAGGAGCCATAGACCATCATACTATGTCCAACAATCCAGCCAATATCGGACATACACCAGTAGATGTCGTCCTCTTTGAGGTCGAACGCCAGCCGAGTATAGTAGGCAGTGCCGACCATATAGCCACCATGCACATGCGTACAGCCTTTGGGTGCTCCCGTTGCGCCCGGCGTGTAGAGGAGGAAGAGCGGATCTTCCGACTCCATGATCTCGGCAGGGCAGGTCGTCGGCTGGGACTGGCTGAGTTCGTAGAAATCAACCTCACGGTCAGGTTTCAGAGTCATCGCTGGTGTTGCACGTCGCCACACCACGACCTTCTCAACCAGGTCCATCCCTTCTATGGCTTCATCAACAATTGCTTTTAGGGGTGTAGTCCTCCCGCGCCGATAGCCCACATCAGCGGTTACGACGACATGGGCCTGAGCATCTTCAATACGAGAACGCAACGCACTGCTTCCCAAACCGGCGTAGACCACCGAGTGGATCGCCCCTAGCCGCGCACAGGCAAGCATCGTGGCGACTCCTTCAGGTGTGAGCGGCAGATAAATACAGACGCGATCCCCCTTTTTCACGCCTAATGAGCGTAACCCATTGGCAATCTGGCATGTGAGGGCGAGCAACTCGCTGAACGTGGAGGTCCGCTCGATCCCACCTTCGCCCACCCAGATGAGTGCCCTTTTGTTGGCTCTGCTTCCCTGAACATGCCGATCAAGGCAGTTGACCGTAATGTTGAGGTGACCACCAACAAACCAGCGTGTGTTGGGAGCCTGGCCTTCCAGGACACGAGTCCAGGGCTTTGCCCAGGTAAACTCTTGTGCGATCTTCTCCCAAAACCCTTCCAGACCCCTCGCCGTCTCATTATACAGTGCCTGGTAGTCCTTGACCTCGGCTGCGGCAAACACTTCGGGTTCGGGTGGAAAGCGTAGTTTCTTTGTGAAGAGTTGCTGGAAATCGGCCTCTTGAGCAGTGCTGGGGGCATTGTTCACATCCCCTGTGCTTTGTTGTCCATCACTGGAGAATGTCATAGGTTCTTCCTCCTTGTTCTTCCCACACTATACTCTGCTCTTGAGGGTTGTGTTGCAAAAAATCACCACACTTGATCGACTTTCACAGTCTATCATAGCCTTCTTATTTGCGCCACTATGACACTCCATAATGGCTTGCTATCTGCCGGTACGTTTCCCTCTGAGCGACCTGTCGCAAGATCGCAGGCCACTCGCTACGAGCGATCTTTCACTGAGGATGGTCAGGTCCAGGATGATGTTGCTTTTCTAAAGGAGCTCTTCCTTTTTCAGCAGTAATCTCATCCTCATCAGAGGGAAACAGCTGATCGAGAGGCACATGAGCCAGTGGCGACTGAAGGTTCGGTGCCCGTCGGTTCCGGTCGGTTCCGCGTTCCCACGAGACGTTCATGTAGGGCTACACCACCCCCAAGGAAAAAGAGGAGAAGAGCAGAAGATGCTCCGACACCAGAGATCGCGCGCATATTGTGTCTCTGAACCAGACCACGAGACTGATCCGGGTGGGTGCAGGAACCACCCCTTGTTGCGCTGGCGAGAGCAGTTTCGCCAGCAGCACGCGAGATGTGAATCTTCGTTTCTGCCCATCCAAGCCGGAGCACCCCTTAATCAGAAGGAAGAAGAGCACAGGAGCATTGGAATGGAAATTCTCTACACCAACTGCGCAGGATTGGACGTGCATAAGATTCTTCCGAATGCTCCCTTCGGTCTCAGTCGGAAGAATGTATGTTATTCTGAATAGTGCGCTCCACTTCTATTCGGAATAACATACAAGACGGTGAAGGTGTGTGTGATGACACACCCATCCACAGGGCAACCTCATAAAGAGTTTCGAACCTATTTTACCACGACGGAAGAGTTATTGAAGCTCTCGGATTGGCTCAAAGAACAGGGATGTACGCATATCGCCTTCGAGGCAACTGGGGTGTATTGGAAGCCGGTGTTTAACCTGCTGGAAGGCAGTTTTACGGTACTGGTGGTCAATGCTCAGCATATCAAAGCCGTGCCGGGACGCAAGACGGATGTCTTGGACGCCGGTGCGACCCGTTCAGCCTAAACTCAGAAGATGAGAGGACGGCTGGCAAGGAAAGAACCTTGACAACTGATCATTCGACGTGAGGCGCAATTCCTCACCCGTGAGATGAACGCGGAAAAGCCACGCCCTACGGTAGCGACTGGACAAGAGTCCGTAAAGCAGGCGTGTAAGAGTAGACTCTGAGCCTGACGAGAGTCGAAATTGTTGCGAGATTGCTATGGTCAGAAGCCCGCCTAACCAGGCGAGTGGTTCGAATGTGCGATAGGAGCCATCGTGAATGACACCAAGTCAAACAGGCTGAGAGACTTGACCAAAAGGTACTGATGGAGGGCAACCAAAAGTTTTTTTTGATGCCAAGAGGAAAACAGCCGGCTATCTGTTTTCATTCGTCCTCATATTCCATCCGGTGGATAGCACAGACCTAACGCAATGCAAAACGAATGATCGGAACGGGATAACTCTCAAGATGGCTCTCGTTGGTGGTCGATACAACGAGCAGGTGTCCAGACCGCAAGCGCTTGAGAGCAGGATTGCTGAAGTCGCCAACGCCAATGGGAAAGCCATTGGATACGCTAACGTAGGCACGAACCCATGGAAGAAAGAGGCACAAGTCGTATGCGAGATACGAAGGCACCCAGCATGAAGCGAAAAGCATCGCTTGACCCTGAGAGTGAAAGTTGGCGGAAGCTGCCCTGGCGCAAGTTTGAGCAGCAGACGTACAGGATACAAAAGCGCATCTTTCAAGCTGAACAGCGTGGCAATCATCAAGCAGTCCACAAACTCCACAAGCTTCTGATGAAGTCGAGGGCAGCCAGACTGCCGGAGTGGACGGCGTCAAATCCGTCCCCCCGAAACAACGACTTGACATGGTTGAACGTCTCCACCCAAAACACTGGAAACGCATCAAACCACAGCCTGTGCGCAGGGTCTACATCCCAAAGCCAGGTAAGGCGGAAAGGCGTCCCCTGGGTATTCCCGTGATGGAACCAAGGGGACATCAAGCCCTGGTCAAGCTAGCACTGGAACCAGAGTGGGAAGCCAAATTTGAGGCAAACGTGCGACCCGTTCAGTCTAAACTCGCTGCATAAGCGGGAGGACGACTGGCAAAGCGATGAACTTTGACAACTGATGATCCGATGTGAGGCGCAATTCCTCACCCGCGAGGTGAACGCGGAAATGGCAAGGCCCCACGGACGCGACTGGTGCTCAACTCTGTGAAGCGGGCATCAAGGAGGAGACTGTGAGCCTGACGACGGTCCACCTCTGAGCCAGGTTCCTACGGCTAGAGGCTCTCTAAAAGGAGAGCAAATCGAATGTGCGATTGAACCATCGTTACGAATACCAAGTCAAACAGGCTGATAGACTTGACCAAAACGGTACTGGGATACGGCTAGCATTGTTCGGACGACTAGCAAAAGGATGAGTACTGTTGGCATCTCATCTCTCACCCGATATATCCTCGGTGGATAGCACAAGTCCTAAGGGAAGGTACTGCCATAGGATATGGTGGACAATTCGACCAGCCCCTGCAAACGCGTTTCGGGCTGATTTTTTCCTCATTCGACCGTCCAGGGAAGGTACTTCATCCTGTAGGCCCGCCCGCTTCTACCGTGCTTTCACCTGCAC
>WNFX01006922.1_pt1 | contig 10714 bp, 7 predicted proteins | sample 5400111 | NCBI WGS metagenome assembly WNFX01 (sample SAMN13153363, study PRJNA577476) | soil metagenome | isolation source: 40 cm soil or saprolite under grassland replicate 1 | place: USA:California | collected 2016-06-15 | reverse complement strand
CGCACCATGACGCGATCACCGGCACCGAGTCCGACCAGGTCTACCTCGACCTGCTCGGCGGCTGGCGGGAGGCGTTCGAGCGCGGCGACGGCGCCCGCCGGGACGCCATGGCCCACCTGGCGGCCCTGGCCGACACCCGCCCGCCCCTCGCCGCCGGAGATCACGGACGATCGCCCGCGGATAGCGCACAGGATCGTCCGGGATCATGGGCGTCGCCCCGCCCCGTGGTCGTGTTCAGCACGGTGTCGTGGCCGCGATCCGGGCTGGCCACGATAACGCTGACGTTCGGCGAGCCCGGTGCGCCCTGGCTGGCCCTGTCCGATGAGGCCGGCGCCGAGGTGCCGTTCCTGGCCGAGGGGGTGGCACGGCACCCGGACGGGACGCTCGCGGAGGCGACGGTCACGTTCCGCGCGGACGGCGTGCCGGCGCTCGGCTACCGCACCTACTGGGCCAGCCCGGCCGAAGGCCCCGGGGAGGAGGGCTGGGCCAGCGCCCTCGGGCCGGTTATCCGCAGCGAGGCGTTCGAGGTCGAGGCCGACCCGGCTCGGGGCGGCGCGCTCACCCGGATCCTGGACCGCCGGACCGGCGTGGAGCTGCTGCGCGGCCCGGGAAACGAGCTGGTGCTCACCGACGAGTACGACTATCACCCGCGCTGGGGTGAGGGGCCGTGGCTGCTGTCCCCCAAGGGGCCGGGCACCGGGTCCGCCGCCACGCCCGCGCCGGTGCGGGCCGAGCGCTGCGCCATCGGCTCCCGGCTGGTCACCGGGTTCGGCCTGGGTGGGCTGCGGGTGAGCCAGGAGACGATCCTGTGGGACGGGGCTGACCGGGTCGAGTTCCGCACCCACGTGGACGGCTCGATCGGCCAGGACGCGCTGCTGCGGGTGCGTTTCCCGGCCGATGTGCCGGGCGCGCTGCCGGTGTATCAGTGCGCCACCAGCGTGGTGGGCAGGCCGTTCGGCACGCCGGACGCCGACGTGGCGCGGCACGCCTTCACCCTCGACAACCCGGCGCACGAATGGTTCGGCCTCGGCGCCGCAACGCGCGTAGTCACCCATGACCGCGCCTGGCCGATCGGTGTCGCCGAGGTCATCGTCCCGGCCGTGCCTAACGAATGCCGCGCGGCCGTGCGCGACCTCGTCACTGCCCTGGCGGGCCAGGGCGTCACCGGCACCTGCTCCCGGCCGGACGGTCCCCGCTACGGCGCGCTCGATCTTGACTCGAACGTCCCCGACTGCCGGATCGCGCTCGGCGGCCCGGACGTCAACCCCTGGACCGCGCGGCTGCTCACGGCGCTCGGGCCGGCCGGTGAGCTCGCCCGCCGACTGGCGGAGGCCAGCAGCATGGGGGCCAGCAGCACAGAAGCCAGGAGCACAGAGGTCAGCAGCACAGAGGCCAGCAGCATGGGGGCTGGCCGCGTGGGCGGGGCGCGGGTCTGGGTGCCGGCCGGGCGCCCGCGCGCCGAGGTGTTCGGCCCGGACGCCGATGTGCGCGGCGACCGGGACCTGCCGGTGCTCATCGTCACCGGTCCCGACCTGGCGGCGGCGATCGCCGCGCTGGCCAGCGACCTGGCCGGTGGGACGATCGAGGCGGAACTGGCCCCCGGCGGCACGTCCCCGGACCCGCCGCTGGCCCGCCACTGCGTGGCGCTGCTCAACCGCGGCACGCCCAGCAGCCTGGTCGGCGCCGACGGGACGCTGCACATCGGGCTGATGCGGGCCAGCAGCGCCTGGCCGGCCGGGGTCTGGATCGACGGGGAGCGGCGCACCGCGCCGGATGGGAGCAGCTTCGCCTGGCAGCACTGGAGCCACACGTTCGAGTACGCGCTGGTGGCCGGGGAGGGCGGCTGGCGCGACGCGGGATTCACCGTGGCGGGCCAGGAATACAACCACGACCTGCTCGCCTGCGAAACGGGCGTGCACGCCGGACAACTGCCGGCCGCTGCCAGCCTGTGCGAGGTCACCAGCCCGTCAGCAATGCTCTCCGCCCTGAAGCCGCACGGGAACCCGCTCGCCTCCGGCCGGCCCGGGCCGCCGCGCCGGGAGGACGGGGTGACGGTGAGGCTGCGGGACGGCGGCCGCGGGCCCGGCCCGGGCGCCGCCGGGACGGCGGCCCGGGTGCGCCTGTTCACCGCGCCCGGCACGGCGCGCCTGACCAGCCTGCTGGAGGACGCCGACGGCTCGCCGCTGCCGCTGGAGGACGGCGCCGCGGAGGCGGTGGTGCCCGCCGCCGGGACGGTGACCCTGGCGCTGGCCGGGTTCGGGGCCGGGCCGGAGGCGGGTGGGTCGGCGGGGAGCGGGCCGGCCCGGCCGGGCAACGCCCCGCCCGAACCTGCCCAGCCGGTCTTCTCCCGGTACTGGCTGCACGGCAAGGGCCCCGCCCCGGCCGGGAACCTGCCGGTCGCGGTGCACCTGTCCCCCGGCCGGGTCGCGCTCGCCCCGGCCCCGGGGCCAGGTTCCGCGGACAGCGCCCCGGGGGCGGTCCCCGCGGACAGCGCCCCGCTGCGGCTCACCGTCGCCGGCGGCCCCGAGCCGGCCAGCGGGCTGGTGGCCCTCGACGTCCCGCCCGGCCTCGTGGTGGAGCCGGCCGGGCCGGCCGCCCCGCTGCGGTACGAGCTCGCCGGTGGCGGCTTCGCCGCCTGGGAGCTGACGGCACGTGTGCTGCCGGGCACCCCGCGCGGGCGCTACTACGTCGCCGCGCGGATCCTCGACGATCTCGGCCAGAGCCTGGAGGACGCCGCCCTGGTCACGGTGGGCGAGCCGCCCGTCCCCCCACTCGACCGGCCGCTGGACGAACTGCTCCCGCTGCTCGAGGCCGACGAGCAGGCGGCCGCGGCCGAGATCGGGCTGCGGCTGCTGCCCGCCACCATGACCATCGGCGCCGGGCGGGCCGGCGAGCTCAGCGTGCAGGTGACCAACCGGACCGCGGCCCCGGTCCGGGGTGAGTGCCAGCTGATCTCGCCGCTGGGCACGTGGCAGCTGCTCGGGCCGTGGACGCGCGGTTTCTCCGCGGAGCCCGGTGAGCTCGTCACCCTGTGCTATTCCGTGCACCTGCCTGCGTCCGCCCGGCCGGGCTCGCACTGGTGGGCGCTGGCCAAGGTGATGTACTTCGGCCGGATCGCCTACAGCGAGTGCGCCCGCATCGAGGCCGGCGACTAGTACCCCGCTCCCACGGCCCGGCGCGCCCGGCGCGTCACGACCGCGGCCCCGGCCATCACCAGCAGGGCGCACACGTCGAAGAGGGTGGCGACGGTGAACGCGCTCGCCATGCCGTGCACCAGATGTTCATGCGCGCTGGCCAGCTCGGTGCCCCCGGCCTGGCCGGCCGGGCCGGCGGGCGCCCGGCTGGCGGCGCCGAACACGGTCACCAGGATGGCGAGCCCGAGCGCCCCGCCCACCTGCTGGGTGACGTTCACCATGCTGGAGGCGGCGCCGGAGTCCTCGGCCCGGACCCCGGCCAGCGCCGCCGTGGTCAGCGGCACCATCGCCAGCCCCATCCCCACGCCGAACAAGATCATCGGGCCCAGCACCCCGAGCAGGTACCCGGAATCCGGCGAGATCCGCGCCAGCCAGGCCATGCCCGCGATCACCGGGACTATCCCGGCCACCGCCAGCGGGACCGGCTGGAACCGCCCGAGCAGCCGGGCGGCCAGCCGGGACACGCCGAAGAGAAGGACCGTCAGGGGCAGGAACGCGAGGCCGGCCCGCACCGGGCTGAAGCCCAGGATCAGCTGCAGGTACTGGGTGGCGAAGAAGAACATCCCGAACAGGCCGCCCACCAGCAGCAGCCGGGCGGCATAGGACGCCGAGCGCTGGTGGTCGGCGAACAGCCGCAGCGGCGTGACCGGCTGCGCGGCACGGGTCTCGGTGAGGACGAACGCGGCCAGCCCGGCCACCGCCAGGGCCAGCGCGGCCAGCGTCATCCGGTCCGACCAGCCGGCGCTGGCGGCCCGGATGAAGGCGTAGACCAGGGCGGCCATCCCGGTGACCGACGTGAGCGCCCCGGCCAGGTCGAAGTGCCCCGGCCGGCGCGGCGTCTCGGTCAGGAGGAACGGGGTGCAGGCCGCGACCGCGATCCCGACCGGCACGTTGATGAAGAACGCCCAGCGCCACGACTCCCACTGGGTGATGACCCCGCCGAGCACCAGGCCGAGTGAGGCGCCGCCGCTGGCGATGGCCGCGTACAGGGCCATCGCCCGGTTCCTGCTCCCGCCCTCCGGGAAGGACGACACGACCAGCGCGAGCGCGGCCGGCGAGGCGATCGCGCCGCCCACGCCCTGGAGCGCCCGCGCGGTGATGAGCAAGCCGGGTGAGGCGGCCAGGCCGGCGGCCAGCGACGCCAGCGTGAACAGGGCGATGCCGGCGAGGAAGACCCGGCGCCGGCCGAGGATGTCGCCCGCCCGCCCGCCGAGCAGGAGCAGGCCGCCGAACGTGAGGGCATAGGCGTTGAGCACCCAGGACAGGCTGGTGGCCGAGAAGTGAAGGCCCCGCTCGATGCTCGGCAGCGCGACGTTGACGATGGTCATGTCGAGGATCACCATCAGCTGCGCGCACAGGACGAGGGCGAGGGCACCCACCGGCCGGCCGCGGCGCTGCCCGGCAGCCGGGGGGCGGAGGGATATGGGCGGTGCCGATGAGACGGACACGCAGGTCCCCTTCGGTTGTGTACAGTGGAATGAAACGGAGACAACCTCCGCTAACTATACGGAGGCTCCCTCCGTTTAGCAAGTCGAGGATGCCTCCGGCTAGGACAGCCCGCCCCATGGCGGGCCCGGGTTAAGTTGGTCGTGATGAGCACGGTGGGACTCCCGCCCCCGATGAGGGCAGACGCGCGCCGGAACCGCGAGCTGCTGATGGCCGCCGCCCTTGAGGCGTTCACCGAGCGGGGCGCCGACGACACCTCGCTGGAGGAGATCGCGCGCCGGGCGGGGGTCGGGATCGGCACGCTGTACCGCCACTTCCCCGGCCGGACGGCGCTGCTGGAGGCGGTGTACACCGACCAGGTGGCGGCGCTCTGCCAGCGCGCCGGCGAGCTGGCCGCCTCGCAGTCCCCCGGCGCGGCCCTGGCGGCCTGGATGCGGGAGATGGTGGAGTTCGGCGCCACCAAGCACAACCTGACGTCGGCGCTGGCGGCCGACTACGACAAGGATGCGCCGGTGTTCTCGGCCTGCCGCGACGACCTGCTCGCCGCGGCGACCGCCCTGCTCACCCGGGCCCAGCAGGCGGGTGCGGTAAGGCCCGACGTCCAGCCGCTCGACCTGCTGCGCCTTTCCCACGGCGTGGCCGCGGCGACCGCGCGCGCCGACGACGCCGAGCAGGCCGAGCGGCTGCTGTCGCTCATGCTCAACGGGGTGTTTACAGATCCGGGGGGCGGTTCTCGTACGGGGTACTGAGCACGATCGTGGTCCGGGTGGACACGTTCGCGAGCGCGCGGATCTCCTGCAGGAGGTTCTCCAGCGCGCCCGGAGAGGCGACCCGCACCTTGAGTATGTAGCTCTCATCCCCGGCCACGCTGTGGCACGCCTCGATGGCGGTCAGGTGGGCCAGCCGCTCCGGCGCGTCATCGGCTGCGGCCGGGTCGAACGGCTTGATGGAGACGAACGCGGTAAGTGGCAGCCCGGCGTCCGCTGGATCGATCACCGCCGCATATCGCTTGATCAGGCCGCGCCGTTCCAGCCGCCGCACCCGCTGGTGGGTGGCCGAGACGGACAGCCCAGTCTGGCGTGACAGGTCGGTGAAGCTGATCCTGCCGTCCTGGCACAGCAACGAGAGGATCTTGCGGTCGGTCTCTTCCACCCCGTCACGGTAGTCCCCTGGCCGCGCCGACCGCACCAACGCGCCGCGAGCCGCCCCGGGTGGCCCGCCCGGTGGCTCCTCCACCGGCTCCCGCTCCGGATCAGCCACGGCCCAGCGCCCGGGCGATCACCAGCCGCTGGATCTGGTTGGTGCCCTCCACGATCTGGAGCATCTTCGCCTCCCGCATGTAGCGCTCGGCCGGGAAATCCTCGACGTATCCGTAACCGCCGAGCACCTGGACCGCGTCGGTGGCCACGCGCATCGCGGTGTCCGCCGCGAACAGCTTGGCCATGGCCGCCTGCGTGCTGAACGGCTGGCCGGCATCCTTGCGGCGGGCGGCCGCCCGGTAGAGCGAGCGGGCCGCCTCCACTCCCGTCGCCATGTCGGCGAGCAGGAAGGACAGGCCCTCGAAGCCGATGATCGGCTGCCCGAACTGGCGGCGCTCGCGCGCGTAGCCGACCGCGGTGTCCAGGGCCGCCTGCGCCAGGCCGGTCGCGCAGGCCGCGATGCCCAGCCGGCCCGCGTCCAGCGCCGCCAGCGCGATGGCGAACCCGTGCCCCTCCTCGCCGACCAGGTGACCGGCGGGCACCCGGGCGCCATCGAAGATCATCTGGGCGGTGACCGAGGCACGCATCCCCATCTTGCGCTCGGCCGGGCCCGCGCTGACGCCGGCGGTGCCGGCCGGAACGTGGAAGCAGCTGATGCCGCGCGACCGCTCCGGCCCGGACGGCTCCCCCGAGGTGCGGGCGAAGAGGGTGTAGAAGTCAGCGCGGCCCGCGTGGCTGATCCAGGCCTTGACGCCGTCGATCCGGTAGCCATCGCCATCGGCCGCGGCCCTGGTGGCCAGCGCCGCGGCGTCCGAGCCGCTTTGCGGCTCGGACAGGCAGTAGGCGCCGAGCAGCTCGCCGCCCAGCAGGCCGGGGAGCCACCGCTCCTGCTGCTCCGGCGTGCCCGCGGTGGCCAGCGGGAAACAGGTCAGCGTGTGCACGCTCACGCCCAGGCCGACGGCCATCCACGCCCGCGCCAGCTCCTCAACGACCTGCAGGTAGACCTCGTAGGGCTGGCCGCCGCCGCCCCACCGCTCCGGGTAGGGCAGGCCCAGCAGCCCCGACCTGCCCAGCAGGCGGAACGCCTCGCGCGGGAAGGTCCCGGCCCGCTCGGCCGCGTCAGCCGCGGGCTGCAGCTCCTTGACGGCCAGCTCGTGGGTGAGGTCAAGCAATTCCTGCATCACGCGGCCGCCATCATACGGGTCACCATCTACAGGTCCACTATCACCATTTCCCGGGTGGCGTTGTTGAGCCGCTCGCCGCCGTCCGGCGTGCACACCACGATGTCTTCGATGCGGGCACCATGCGGGCCGGGATAGATCCCCGGTTCCACCGAGAAGGCCATCCCCGGCAGCAATGCCTCCGTGTTGCCGGACACGATGTAGGGATCTTCGTGCACCTCCAGACCGATCCCGTGCCCGGTCCGGTGGATGAAGTACTCCCCGTAGCCGGCCGCGGTGATCGGTTCCCGCGCGGCGGCGTCCACCGCCTCCGCGCTGACGCCCGGCCGGACGGCGGCGCAGGCGGCCTCCTGCGCCTGCTTGAGCACCTGGTAGTAGGCGGCGAACTCCGGCGGCGGCGGGCCGATGACGTAGGTCCTCGTGCAGTCCGAGCAGTATCCGGTCGGCATGGTGCCGCCGATGTCCACCACGACGGCGTCGCCCGCGGCCAGGACCCGGCCGGAGGGCTCATGGTGGGGGCGGGCCGCGTTCGGCCCCGACCCGACGATCACGAAATCGGCCCGGGCATGCCCCTCGGCGACGATCGCCGCGGCGATGTCGGCGGCGACCTCGCGCTCGGTCCGGCCGGGCCGGAGCCAGCCCGGAACCCGGCCGTGCACCCGGTCGATCGCGGCCCCCGCCTCCCGCAGCGCCGCGACCTCGGCCGGTGTCTTGCGTATCCGCAGCCCGCGCAGGGCGGCGCTGGCCACCCCCTGGCGGGCGCCCGGCAGCGCGTCACGGAACCGGAGCACCATCGTGGCCCACATCTGGTCCGCCAGCCCGACCGACTCCAGGCCGCCGAGCCGGCCAGCGACCAGGCGGTACGGATCGTCGGTCTCGTCCCAGCCCACGATCTCCAGGCCCAGGCCGCCGGCGGGCGAGGTCTGCACCGACCGCAGCTCGAGACGCGGCGCAACCAGGAACGCGGGCCCGCCGGCCGGCACCGCCAGGCAGGTCAGCCGCTCGGTCGGCATGGCCTCGTAGCCGGTCAGGTACCGCAGGTCCGGCCCGGGCGTCAGCAGCAGCGCACCGATCCCGGCCCGGGCGGCCGCCGCAGCGGCGAGCACGATCCGGTCCGCCGGGTACAGGTCCGCCAGCTCCGCCGCCTGCGTCGTGCCTGCGTCAACTCCTGCCTGCGCCACTTGCCTGCCCTCCGCCGCTGGCCCGCCTCCGGTGTCATCTAACCACGGGCGTTGCCGCCTGGGCCGGGCCCGGTCGCCCGGCCGTCGCTGGACAAGACCGGCCCGGTACCCCACGCTTAGTACATCAAGGCTCACTGATGCGAAACGGCAATGACATCTGAGATCATTGCTTCCCTGGCTCAAACAGAGCCAAGTGCCGGGCTTAGTGGGGGCGCAGTTGCGGTCGTGTGTGCCGAAGGTGGCAGGAAGGTGAGGCGAACCGCCACCCGTCGCGCCACGGACGCCGGTGGGCACGCCGGCGACAGCGCCAGGCTGGCCGAGGCATTAGCGCAGGAGCGGCACGTCACACTCGAACTCCAGCGTGCGATCCTGCCCCTGCATGAAGGCCCGTTCGACCTGCCCGGGCTGCGCGCCGTCGTCCGTTACCTGCCCGCGTCCCGCGACAGCCGGGTCGGCGGGGACTGGTACATCACCGCCGAGATGCCCGGCGGTCATGTGCTCATCGCCATCGGCGATGTCGGCGGCCACGGCCTCGCCGCGGCAGCGGGGATGGCCCGGCTGCGCGGCGCGCTGGCCGGCCTGGCGATCACCGGCTCGCCTCCGCAGCGGCTGCTCGGCTGGCTGAACGATCTCGTGCATCACGTGGACCCCGAGCACACCGCCTCGGTCGTGGCCGGCTACTTCGACCCGCGTTCCCGGACGCTCACCTGGGCCCAGGCCGGGCACCCGCCGCCACTGCTGGTCCGGGGCGAGGAGGCGCGCCCGCTGACGACCCCGGCCGGGATCCTGCTCGGCGCGGGCCGCGGCGGCTACCAGGAGGCCTCGCTGTTCCTGGAGCCGGGGGATCTGCTGCTGCTCTACAGCGATGGGCTGATCGAGCGCAGGGACCGGTCACTGGAGGAGGGGCTGGCCACGCTCACCAGCGCGGCGGCCGGCATCAGCGATCCGGGCCGTGTGATCGCCGCCGTGCTGTCCGCGCTCGGATCGACCGACCCCGAGGACGACACCTGCGTGGTCGCCCTCCGGGTGCTGTAGCTCCCGGCCGCGCCCTGCCGTGCCCCTGGTCCGGGCCGCCGGCCGGGGCCTAGCTCTGCTCGGCGAGCGCGCCGAGGGCGCGGCGGAGCGAGGAGCCCAGATCCCAGCGCTCATCGAGTGCCGCGAGCCGGTCCGGCGCGGCCGGTGTCACCGGCAGGGTGCCGTCCACGTCCGGCACGGGGGCGTCGGTGGCGACCCGCGTCACGGCCGGCGCCACGCTGAGGTAGTCGCGCGCGGCGGCGAGCTTCGGCCTGCTGTTCATGGGAAACCCGCCATGCCCCGCCTCGATCGCGGCCAGCATCGCCTCGACCGTGCCGAACGTCCGCACCAGGGCGGCCGCGGTCTTCTCCCCCACGCCCGCGACGCCGGGCAGGCCATCGCTGGGGTCGCCGCGCAGCACCGCGTAGTCCGCGTAGGCGCGGCCGGGGATGTGATAGCGGGCGGTGACCGCGGCCTCGTCCACCACGTCCAGCTTGGTTAGCCCGCGCTGGGTGTACAGCACGCGCACCGGACGCTCGTCGTCGACCAGCTGGAACAGGTCGCGGTCCCCGGTCGCGATCTCGACCGGGCAGCTCGCGCGGGCGCTGAGCGTCCCGATCACGTCGTCCGCCTCGTAGCCGGGTACGCCCGCCATCGCCACCCCGGCGGCGGCGAGCACCTCCTCGATGACCGGTACCTGCGCGGCCAGCGCGGGCGGCACCTGCTCGCCGCCGTCCGGCGTGGCGCGGTGTGCCTTGTACGAGGGGATCGCCGCTACCCGGAACGCCGGCCGCCAGTCCGCGTCCAGGCAGGCCACCAGCTGGGCCGGGTGCCGGGCGCGGACCAGCCGCGCGATCATGTCAAGCAGGCCGCGGATTGCGTTGACGGGAGTGCCGTCCGGCGCGGTCAGCGTCTCCGGTACGCCGTAATACGCGCGGAAATACAGGGAGGCGGTATCGAGCAGCATGAGCGGGTTCACCCGATCAATCCTGCCAGTGGTTATCCGGTCCCGGCGCCCGGGCCTGCTGATGGGAGACTGGGCCCATGTCACGACGGCCAGAGCCCGCGCGGCCGATAGCAGACCCCCCGGTCGGCAGCTGGCCGGCCGCGGCCGACATCCTGGCCGAGCGGGACCCGGTCATGCACCGGCTGGCCGCCGAGGTCGGGCCCCCGCACGTCCGCCCGCCGGCCGAGACCCATTTCGCGGCGCTGGTCCGCTCGGTCCTCTACCAGCAGCTGGCCGGCCCGGCGGCGGCCGCCATCCACGGGCGCCTGATCGCCGCGCTCGGTGGTGAGGTCACCCCGGAACGGGTGCTGGCGCTGCCCGCCGGTACGCTCCGCTCCGTCGGCCTGTCCGGCAGCAAGGCGGCCTCCGTGGAGGATCTGGCGGCCAAGGTGCTGGACGGGACGGTCGTGCTCGATCCGCTCCGGCTGCGGGCCGAGAGCGACGCCGAGGTGGTCGCCCGGCTCACGGCGGTCCGGGGCATCGGGAAATGGAC
>WNFX01006921.1_pt1 | contig 10714 bp, 18 predicted proteins | sample 5400111 | NCBI WGS metagenome assembly WNFX01 (sample SAMN13153363, study PRJNA577476) | soil metagenome | isolation source: 40 cm soil or saprolite under grassland replicate 1 | place: USA:California | collected 2016-06-15 | reverse complement strand
TTTCGAGCATGCGCCGCTTGCCTGGCATGCTTGGTCTCCTTCAGTTTTCACCTCCAGATATGCCAGTAACCCAGGAACTTCTCCTCAGTTCCTCCTGCTTGCAGCAGGGATACCACCACGCGCCTCACGGCGCACACCGGACAGGCGAGTTTCCCCGCATCCGGCTCCTCAATGATCGGGTCGTTGTCAGAGATACCATTGACACGTTTGGCGTGTCGTTCATCATGGCAATGCCGGTGCAGCAAGCACTTATTGTTGAGCTTATCTCCCCGGCCTTCACTCTTTGGCGTGATGTGATCAATTTCAATAACATCGGTGTCTTGAAAGAGCAACTCACACCAACGGCATTTCCCTTGTTGTTTACGCAAGAGCGCGCCTTTGACCCCATTGAACATGGGATGGGTTTTGAGTCGTTGATTCCAATAGAGCAGATCGCCATCGTAGGGACTGGCCGCTCCCTTCACTTTGATGTGCTTCTGGACGTGCGCTTGCCCGTGTTTCCACAGTGTCGCCTCCTGGCTACTGAAATGCCAGCCTTTTCCTTCCTGCACATGCCAGTATCTGTTCGCGATCCAGCGCCCTCCCTTGTGAGGGTGGCGACGCCTGGCCCATCGTCTCAATTGAAGGTAGAGGACATTGTCACAAGAATGGAAGGTCTTTGACGCCACCGTTCGACGGTGGTAGTTGGCCCATCCCCGGTTGACTCGATTCAACTCTTCAATGAGCTTTTCTTGTCGGGCGTGCCGGTTTCTTTCAATGACCACCTTCATATCAGCCATGTGGCGTTTCACCGCCTCTTTGCTGGGAGTGATGATCGTTTTGAAACCAAGGGGTTTGCCTCGCGGGTTCTTTCCCGTCTGCGTTTTTCCCACCGGAAATTGCCGGACGGTCCACCCCAGGAAATCAAAGCCCACAGAGCCCTGATATTCCCGAAGGGTATGGGTGATTTTCGTCTTGCTGGCTTTGAGTTCCAATCCCATCGTGCTCAACCATGTCTCCAGAAGTCCTTTCGCTTTCTGCACTCCTGCCTCTGTTGGGTGAAGAATGACCAGGTCATCGGTGTACCGGATGAGTTGAGGAACGCTCTCCTTGTACGAGAAGGCTTCTCGGATCATCGTTTCCATGCCATGCAGGGCGATATTCATGAGTAAAGGAGACAAGAGAGTAGGAGCGGAGCGCACCTTCCCACCTCGCGGTGGATGTGTTTCTCTACTCCTCTCGCCAAACCGTACGTGACCATTTCTCGTCATACGGCTTTCCCTCATTGCAACCGTTTGTGGTCGCCATATGTGGTTGTGTTGCAAAGAGAAAGCTGATCTGTTAGAGTGGAGGGAAAAGAACAAAAGAGGGCCTCTCATGACAGAGCAACATCCATTCAAGTGGCGTCATTTCCAGTCCGACATCATTCTCTTGTGTGTGCGCTGGTATCTGCGCTACTCACTCAGCTACCGAGACCTTGAAGAGATGATGCTGGAGCGGGGACTCTCTGTCGATCATAGCACGATCTACCGCTGGGTGCAGCGCTATGCGCCGGAACTGGAGAAGCGTTGCCGACCCCATCTCAAAACCACCACAGATTCTTGGCGCGTCGACGAAACCTATGTCAAGGTGAAGGGGACCTGGATGTATTTGTATCGAGCCGTGGATTCGCAAGGAAACACGCTGGAGTTCCTGCTGAGCCTGGCGCGTGATGCAGAAGCGGCCAAACGCTTTTTCTCAAAAACGCTTGCCGCCTCTCACACGCTGCCCCCTCGCGTCATCACGGCCGATAAAAACGCCGCCTATCCAAAAGCGTTCAAGGAACTGAAAGAGGAGGGAACCATTGCTAAAGCCTGTGAACTGCGGCAAGTGAAGTATCTCAACAATATCGTCGAACAAGATCACCGGTTCATCAAACGACGTGTCAAACCAGGGTTAGGCTTCTTCTCACCTGAAACGGCATGGCGAACCTTACAAGGATACGAGATCATGAACATGATACGGAAAGGACAAGTACAAGGAGTGGACAAAGCAGAGGTGAGAGGGCAAGTGGCATTGGTTGCCAAGCTGTTTGGAGTGGTTGCTCAAGAACGATTGGAAGGGACCCTCGTGCCCAATTTCTTTCCTTTATAGTTTTTGCAACACAACCACTACGACGGGGATCGCGAGTTCGCGCGCCACAATCGCAGCGTGTGACAGCGGCGTGCAGACATCGGTCACGACCGCGGCCGCGCGTGGGAACAGGGGCGTCCACCCGACATTGGTCACGCTCGTCACCAGGATCTCACCGGTCTGCAACTGGTCGCCCTCCTCAGCTGTGGCGATCACCCGCGCCCGGCTCTCGACGATGCCAGCCGCACCTGGGAAGCCAGTGATCGTCGCGCTTGCGGGCGCGCGGGTGCTCCCACTCGCACGAAGAAGACAGCCGTTCCATCTCTCTACTAGAGGGCTCCTCCACCGTCGTGATCTGAAAGACCGGGTGACGGGGTACCTCACGCTCAAAGGCCTCAAGGGGCGCATCTCTTGTGGCATCGAAGTAGGGTTGAACCGTAGCGACCTGCGAGAGATACTGTTTGAGAACAGGAGCCGCCTGCTGTGCGGGCAGTTCGGTCACAGTGATCTCCTCAGAATGGCGACCACGGGTGAGCGTTGCCGTCCCTGCTGCCCGGAGGTTGCGCACCCACTGGACTACACCGTAAGGAGCGACCAGAAAGCGGTAACCGTCCTGCTCAACCGGGATCACCGGAACCGTATGAGGCTGACCACTCTGGCGACCACGAACAGTCAGCAGCGATGTCGTCCCCATGGTGACGCCAGCATGCAGAAGCGTCATGAACAGTGCATCTCTCATGCGAGTAGCGACATTGACGTGATAGGTCTTTGACATGAACGTATCCTTTCTTCTCACGTATGCTTGATTTGCAAGTGATGACTGCGGTGCTCAACCATCCAGAGAGAGATGGCCAGTCCAGAGATCAGTAGACCAAGCCCAAAGTACAGGCCCTCAATCCAGGAGATTCCTTGCTTGAGCATCACCACCTCTACGACGATAAACCCGGCCATGATCAGTCCCGCCACCACAGACGCGAGTACGCCCTCTTGGCGGCCTGTGAAGACCAACACGGCGGCGATGAGCGAACTCCCTCCGACGCCAATCGTCAGGATGAGCGCAGGAATGGTGTAATTGCTGAACGGCGTCTGCTGTAGCCACTCCAGCGGGAACTGACCTCTCCCTCCTGCTTCTATCAGGACACCATCCTTGTAGGTGCCGAGCAGAAGAGCTATACCACCCCCGATTGCCGACAGTGCGATAACCGCCTCTGGCACACCGATGGCGAGACGGACCGATGTGTGTTTCATACTCTTGCTCCTTTTGTTGAGGCGACTGCTACGGTGCCGCCCCGACCTCCAGCTTCTTCGCCACCCTCGAATGTGAGTTGCTCGCTCCTAGTCGGTAGAGTTTCCAGCCGACCGCGATCAACCAGATCACTTCGAGTACAAAGAAGACTATGTAGCCGAAGCCAAGAATGGGCCTAAGGGCCTCACTAATGATGCCTAAGGCACCAGTGACTATGCCCAAATAGGCGACGCCCTTATGGAAGACGCCCTTCAGCATGACGAGAGAGATGATCAGAATGCCGACCTCGAAGAGGATACCGGCGGAATTCACCGCATTAGTCACTGCGATAAGACCCTCAGCTGCAGTCGCGAAGGCGATGCGTTGTGCAGCGGTGGTGGCTGCCACATATTGATCACTCAGGTAGACCAGGCCGCCGTTGAGCGATGGGGGGCTGCTGTTGAGGGCCAGAGCGATGACCCCGTAGGCGATAGCGACTAAGGCGGCTATTGCGGCGAAGCTCTTGTTCAGGTGCTTGAGCGCCATGTAGAGAGCCAGGAAGACCACCATGGCGAAGACGCTGGCCGCCACGAACAGCACTAGTTCGAGTATGTAGACTGACTTGTTTGAGGCGATGTATTGGAGGGTGGCAGCCCCACCCGAGATCGGGACCGGCGGCGTGATTATGAAGAGCACAAGTGCCCCTATGTTGAGAACGACATAGAGAACTGCTGAAATGCCTCCTGCCCGATAGAGCCCTCTCCATGATGGATCGGGAGAAGCCTCAGCCTCTCCCGATGATGTTCCTCCACTCGTGGTTTCCATGTCTTTCCTCCTCCATAAGGCTGTCCATGTGAGTATGATAGTGACGGAATTGTTCTCAGTAGGTGAGTGGCCCGCACACGGCTTGAGGTGGCCTGCCACCCCTCACGGACTCAGCCGAAACGGTGGGTACTGGTCGGTCACCAGGACGAATGCGTAGGCGATGACCCGGTTGTCCCAACGGATGACGCCTTCCACGAAATCGAACATCCCCCTGGGATAATGCCCAGTGAACAGGATGGCGAACCAGGCGATGATCACCACCACAAGCATCGCGATGTGCAGGAAGAACAGCACCACGTAGTGCGGGATGACCAGGAACCACTTCACCAGAGGAAGCCACTGGTTGAGCTCGCGCTCCACATCGGGGTAGGCATAGTCCAGATGCACCGACTGGTGATCGGTGGTAGACGGGTAGCGATCGTCCATCAGGGCCAGGTAGGCACCCACCCGGTTGCCGAAGCGCTGCAGTTCGAGGTTCCAGTCGAACCACCACCGCGGGTACTTCTGCCGGAACACGATCATCAGCAGGGGGCCGAAGAACAGCAGGCCGCCAGCACCTGCCGCGACCACCGCTGTCCTGCCACCCGACGTCCACTGCCAGCTTCCTCCTTCTACCGTCCCCAGCACGATGGCGATGGGGATGGCCACGAAGACCCGGAAGAACGTGGTCAGTCGATCGAGCGGGCGATCCGGGTAATCAACCGAGAACTGGACGGGATACGTCGCTTGTTGCATAACTAAGCCTCCTTTGATGCCCTCGCTTCCAGCGAGTGGCAACTCATGTGCCTTGAACTGTTCGTCTCGTGGTGCCTCTGACCGAACTGACTTCACTCAACCTCCATAAACCGGCGTCGGCGCGACGGCTTCCCGCTTCACACGCATCACCGAGATGCCGACGATGAGGAGCCACCCAACGTATGCGACCCCCTGTACAACATTGATGTACACGTACAAGCCTGCGGTGGTGGTCACCCCGGCAATCACAGCTTCCATGAAGTCGTTCCCCCCGAAGATCGCGGGAACTGCTGCGAGGTTGAGGACGGCGACGCCGATACCCAGCCAGCCAGTCCACCTCGGGAGCGCTCGTGTGGCCAGGATGGCGTAACTCGCCGCTGCCAGGAAGAGCGCTGTCAGGATGAAGCCGAAAGCCTGGCTGGCGAGGGCTGCCTCGGTGAGTGCTCGGACCACGATGGGGTCGGGCCTGGTGAACGTGTCCAGGGCGGCACCACCCGCGAGGGCTTCGAAAATCAGGATGTTGGCCGTCGCGACCAGAGCGCTTCCGAAGACCAGCGCTGCCAGCCACTCATAGTCTGGGCGCATCCGCCGGATCAGGTAGCGCAAGCCAGCGGCGAACACCATGAAGCCAACGAGGTAGACCACATCCACGAGCTTGGTCGTGAGGTGGATGGTGTTGCTTCTGATCACATACTCGGAGAACAGGGCCTCATCCCCAAGCGAAGGCGGTGTCCCCGGCACCACGTAGAGGGGGCTCGCAACCAGGAGCAAGACGCCAGCAGCCACCCCAAACGCACCTGTCCAGCGCAGCACTTTCAGGTCATTCATCAGAAACCTCCTTTTTGCACAAAGCGCCCTATTCTGTGAAAGATAGTTCCTCATCCTCTATGAGACTCGTACCCAATGATCTATGCCAACCCGCTCTCCTGTGACGAAACTAGATGCTCCCAGATTGGGAAGTACTGTCACCTCTTGTGCTTCTTGCTCGTGCGGCGCTCCTGGCGGGGAAACTAAGCGCTCCCAGGTCGAGCAGGAAGGCCAGGACGACCCAGAGCCAGCCCCAACCGGTCACACTTCCAGAGATGTAATAGACGAGGACATAGGCCAGGGTGGTAATCGGCAAGAAGATGATCCCCAGCAGTGGCAGGAGCCAGCCCCCGTGAAATGCGCGGTTGACCAGCGGAGTCACTATCCAGACAACTAGTAATGCCAGACGGGCAAAAAGAGCAACGAACCAACTCATGATAGATACCTCCTTCTCTACAAATTTCTGCAAAGAAACATCTACTTTTCCCGTACAAACGTACAATCAGGGCTTGCAGGCTCTATCACCGGTTCGGTCAGAGGCGGCGCGTCTTGTGGCGCCTCTGACCGAATCGACTTCGCTCAGCCTCCATAGACTGGCGTCATAGCTTTGGCCTCCCGCTTCACGACGATCATCGAGACACTAGCGATCAAGAACCAGATCACCATCGCTCCCTGGCCGATGAACGTTACGTATCCGCCCGCGGTGTAGAAACCAGTGTAGTCAGTTCCCCCAAAGATCGAGGGAGCGGCCACCAGGTTGACAACAGCGCCGACGTAGGCCACCCAGCCGGTCCACCTGGGCAGTACCCCGGTGGCCAGAGTGGCGTAGCCCGCCGAGGCCAACAACAGCGCCGACATGATGAGCCCAATCGCACCATAGAAGATGAAGCTGCCCTCCATGAGGCCTCTGACCACAGTGGGATCGGCCTTGACATACGTGTCCAGGGCTGCGCCACCCTCGAGTGCATCGCCAGCCAGTTCCAGTGTGATCACGACCAGGCCGGCTCCGAAAACCAATGTCGAAACCCACTCGTAACCCGGCCGCGCCTGCCTGATCAGGTGGCGGAAACCGGCCAGAAAGACCAGCAGGCAGGCCATGATGAGCGGGTCAGCCAGGGTGGCGCGTGTGAGGATGAAGGTGCTGGCCCTGCTCACGGAGTCGCTGAACTGGATGGTGTCCTCCAGGCGGGCCACTGGCTGTGGACCTATAAAGTAGAGCGGGAGCGCGACCAGGAACACGACGAAGCTGGCTACCCCAAATGCACCCGCCCAGCGCCGCACTTTAAGATCGTTCATAAGAAACCTCCTTTTTTGCGCACAACGCGTTATTCTGTGAAAGCTAGTTCCTCTCGGCCAGGCAGGATCTCGTCGCGCGTCTTGGTCTGCTCTGCGACGGCCTCGGTAGGGACGAGACGCACGAGTGGAATGGTGCGACTGGTGGCCTGCTGATACCGTACGTAAGTGGGCGCGACATGCAGGACGCGTGGCCAGAAGGCGGTCGCCTCATCGGCCGACAACTCCTCGGCGCGGACCTGCAAGATGCGGTCCATGACCTGGATTTGCGCCGTTGAGGTGGCCTTCAGATTGTAGAACCAGCCGGGGTGGGAGGATCGACCGCTATTGGCAGCCACGATGATCCAGCTCGCGCCATCTGGGAAGAACTGGAGAAGGACGGTCCGCGTCTTTCCTGACCTTCGCCCGCGCGTCGTGAGGATCAGGACATTGACCTTTAAGAGCCGGGTGAAGCGGCCCCCTGTCAGCCGATACAGGCCCACGCCGAGGCCCCCCAGTCTTTTGTCAAGCTCGTGGTTCAGAGAAAGAACAACTTTATCCTTGCGAGAGAGGCTCCTGGGAGAGGTCTTGTCAGCGTTTCTCAACCTTCCCACGAAACCGCGGACGAACGGATAGTAGAGCGGGAACGCGACGATGAGCAGGACGCAGGCGACTATCCCAAACGCCCCTGTCCAGCGCCGCATCTTCAGCGTGTTCATGAGTATCTCCTTCTTTCCGCACAACGCATTGTTCCCCGAAGGTTGTTTCCTCGTCCCTGGCGAGACACGCCTCCTCTAGCCTATGCCAGAGCGGGCTGAAACTGCTCAGCCAGGTCGCTTGCCCAGGCGCGAATGGCCGTCCAGTCCCGCGCGTCGCTGGCTGGCATGTTCTTGAGAGCCGGTACCAGATTGTGGGGAAAGGTGAGCTTCTGCGGGTCGAACTTGCCGCCAAAGATGGCAATCGCTCCCGGCGTCAGCCAGGGAAACTTCGCCAGTTCTTTCTCGAGCTGCCTGCGCACCTCCTGAAATTCCTTCTCTTCAGCATGAAATGGGCCCAGCGCGAAGATGGCCACTGGCCGCTGAGTGAGGGCTTCCCGGTGCTGTGCCAGGAGATGAAGCGCATCCTTGTGCCAGTGGAACATGTAGAGTGGTGCCCCCAGCACGATCGCGAGGTACTGATCGAGGGTACGCACTTGCCGCATGGGCTCTATATCTACCGCAAGCCCACAGTCGCGCAGTGTCGCCGCGACTGCCTCAGCTACTTCCTGCGTCGAGCCGTACCGTGTTGCATATGCTACCAGAACTGAAGCTGACATGATTGTCTCCTTTCACATGGACCCCCTTCCTCAGAGGTGTCCGATCTGTGTCTCCCTCTGTTTCTTTGTCCCAGTTCGTGCGCGGCGAGATGCGCTGCGTGTACCTCATCCTGTCGGTGAACGCGCCATCACCTACCTGGCCGCTCGCTCTCCTTCCAACCAAAGCCGGAAGGTCATCCTTCTTCTTCATGGCCTTCACGAAGAAGCTTGTCCTTGGGCACCTGACTTTTCCTGCCCTTGGGAACATTACCGGAAGTGATCGGCAAACGCATGCAGCTCAGACGCGGTTCGGCTGCCGCTCATGGGGAGTCCATGACCGCATGCCAGCACACGCGGCTCCAGCCGTGCGAGCGAGATCACCGACTCCTTGGCAGCTCGCCACCTCCAGGTCGTGTACCACGGCGGCCCGGAGAGTCGCTGCTTGTTTCGTCCAACACTCCACAGCAGGAAACTCCACAAGGAGTTCAAGTGAACGGTCAAGACGGCTCCTTTCTGTGAATTACTTCCTTGTTTAGACAGTTTGAGAAGGAATGTCAGTTCTTCTGTTTCTTGCTTGTGTGGCGCGTCTGGCGGGAGAGCTATGCGCTGCCAGGTCGAGCAGGAATGCCAGGACAACCCAGAGCCAGTTCCAGCCGGTCACATCGCCAGAGAGAGCAAAGACCAGGACATAGACCAGGGTCGTCAACGGCAAAAAGAGAATCCCAAGTAGTGGCAGGAGCCAGCCTCCATGGAACGCGCGGCCCACCAATGGGGTCCATAACCAGAGGCATAACAGTGCGAGACGACCGAAAAGAGCGAGAAGCCATTCCATGAGAGATACCTCCTCAGGTAAGGATTTCAATAGCTTGCGGTATGTTCTCCTGCTGCTTTTTTAGGCGGTGATCACACCACGACACGCCGCTGCCTGCCATCCCTCGCCACACGTCCCATCTGCCAGGCATTCGACGCATCTATTACTCCATCCTACATGGTAACTCAAAGATCTCTCTTGTACGTCACAATGCAACGATGTGCGCTCTCGATTGACTCACATCGCTCTCTCACAAGATGTACCAATCGCTAATAAATGCCTCAACGCTCTTTCTTGCTTGAAACCGCTGGATCAGTCATCTACATATCTCAGGTGTTTCTTTCCGCAGAGTGGAAGATCTGGATCAGCTCGAGCAAATAGAGGCTGCTGACGATGACGTATAGCCTTCTCAGTGTGAAAGGTCGCACCATGCTCTGAGAGAGTAATACGATGCGGGTCACGCGCGTGGTTAAACGCAGCTGGTAGATCATGTCGAATGCCATCTGACCGCGAAATGTAACACATAGTGCTATTTTCATGGAGATCGCAGGTGCTATCATCACCTACATTCGAGTTCATCTCCTGGTTTTCAGAGCAGATCACGGAGCGGGATGCTGGGGGAGAAAGGACGCCAGCAGCACTGGTATTACAATAATCAGAGCAGTGACACCAAGCGCCCAGAGCGCTGCGTTTGCTTGCACTCTTCCTCCAGTTTGCTGCCACGCCGCCACGCGTCGTATAACTCGCCAGCAGGCAATAGTGAAGACGAGAATGGCCAGAACCAACCTAACGATCAGCGCCGTCAACACTGCTTGCTGCTGCACAAAAAATTCCGAGCCAGCGACGAATGCGCGAACGAGCGCAGTGATGACGAGAGTGACTAAAATGACGCCTGCCAGAAGCCCTAACGGAATCAACCCGATCAGAGCGCCGCGCATGGCACTGCCTTTCACCTCAGCAGAGGGTACTCGTGCCAGCGTAGTCGAATCTTCACTCGAATGTGTAGACATGCTTGTTTCCTCCTTCGTTACTGTCTTATGATCCGCTGGTATTGGGACCAAGCGCGGCCTGATCCTGCCCCGGATTTGTGGAGGAGTGAAAGCTTAGGATATACTCTTTCAGAAGGAGAACCGGGTCATGCAAAAAGTCCAAAAGACCTATACCGCAGAGTTTAAGCGCGAAGCCGTGCAACTGGTCCAGACCAGTGGGAAGCCGATCGCGCAAGTGGCCCGCGAGCTGGGCATCTCCGACACGTCCATCCATCAATGGCGCAAGGAGCTGACTGAGCACGGCCCCGAAGCCTTTCCAGGCAGCGGGCATCAGACCACTCAAGAAGAGGAAGTGCGTCGTCTCAAGCGTGAATTGGATATCGTGAAACAGGAGCGCGATATACTAAAAAAGCTATAGGCATCTTCTCACGCAACCCGCAATGAAATATCAGTTCATTGCAGAGAACCGGCAGGAGTATCCGATTACCACCATGTGCCGGGTGCTGGAGATTTCTGTGAGTGGATATTACGCCTGGCGCATTACGCCCGTAAAAGGGCATCATCTCAGTGGGGAACGACCCCTACTTTCTGTGGGAATGAAAGTATGCTCAACGTCTCACTTGCCTCCGAAAGGCAGGTAAGGACCATAGTATGACGCCAAGAAG
>WNFX01006920.1_pt1 | contig 10714 bp, 6 predicted proteins | sample 5400111 | NCBI WGS metagenome assembly WNFX01 (sample SAMN13153363, study PRJNA577476) | soil metagenome | isolation source: 40 cm soil or saprolite under grassland replicate 1 | place: USA:California | collected 2016-06-15 | reverse complement strand
ATGGCTCAATGGATTACCGGCGCGACCAGAGTGTTTGCAGGTGGCATCCCTGTCTTACTCCAGGATAGCCAGGCCATCTGCACGCCTACCGGGACGGGCTTGCTGATTCTGGTGACGCAAGTACAAGTTAGGGGGACGTAATGCAGCTTGATTATCCATTTCACTTCGACGGGCGCGGCCATACTGCCGATACCAGTGATGCTAAACATATTCGCGATCTGATTGAGCAGGTGCTGTTTACCTCACCTGGCGAGCGCGTCAATCGCCCAACCTTTGGCTGCGGCGTGCTGCAGTTGGTTTTTGCACCTAACGGAGATGCGCTCGCGGCCGCTACCCAGCTCACTATCCAGGGCGCGCTGCAACAGTGGCTCGGTGACCTCATTCAGGTCAACGCCGTGAACGTGCAGAGCGAAGACTCGACCCTGACCATCTTCGTGAGTTACACCATCCGGCAGACGCAGCAACAACAGGTGGCGACGTTCGTACAGGGAGGGCCGCAGATATGATCTACTTCTGCTGCGATGAACGGCGACGGGAAGCGGTGCGTCGTCATACAACCCTCAATGGCATCGACTATTTGGAGGTCGATCAGAACGAGGGCACTTTATACGTGACTTTCATTAAACCTATGACCGACACGACACTGACCCCAGCGAACATACTCATCCGTGGAGGCGAGCGCATCACCAATGTGGCAGCTACCCATATCACGGTCGGTACTGATAATGCAGGCAATCCGGCCAATGTGCTGAGCGTCCAGGTCAATGCGCCGGGCGATTTCTCGATCTACACGCTGCGTCTGATACGCAATGCCGAAGATCTGCGGCAGCCGGATCACTTTGACCCGCTGCTCTCGACTGTTGACTTCTCGTTCAAGATCGATTGCCCTAACGACTTTGATTGCCTGGATGAGCAAGTATGCCCGCCGGAGGCCCGTTCTGAACCAGAGATCGATTACTTAGCCAAGGACTACACGAGCTTGCGCCAGTTGATGCTCGACCGCATAGCGGTGCTGTTGCCGCAATGGAAAGAGCGCAACCCGGCTGACCTTGGTATCGTTCTGGTAGAACTGCTGGCCTACGTCGGCGACTACCTGAGCTACCAACAAGATGCCATCGCTACAGAGGCTTACCTGGGAACGGCTCATCGACGTATCTCGGTCCGACGCCATGCACGATTCGTGGATTACTTCATGCATGATGGCAGCAATGCTCGTGTCTGGGTGCAGGTGCAGGTAAACACCGACCTCGTGAAAGCGGGTGCTGGTCCATCTCCGCTGCCGCAAGGAACCCAGTTCTTCACGCGGCTTACAGTCCAGCCCGTGCATATCTCGTCAAATCCATCTACCTATGCCGCAGTCCTGGCCCTCAACCCGGAGGTATTTGAGACGATGGAGGACGTCGATGAACTGTACCAGGCACACAACGAACTCACCTTCTATACCTGGGGAGCGCACGACTGCTGCTTACCCAAAGGAGCCACTAACGCCACGTTGCAGGGCCATTTGCCGAATTTGAACAAGGGTGACGTGCTGATCTTTGAAGAGGTACGCGGGCCACAGACCGGTGTAGCAGCGGATGCCGATCCTACTCATCGCTGCGCCGTACGACTAACGGATGTCAGGCTCATTCAGGACCCTCTGGGAGGGCAATTTCAGGAACTCCCCAACGACAACCCGCTAGACGTGACCGAGATCGAGTGGCACAGCGATGATGCTCTGCCCTTTCCACTCTGTATCTCTTCCACGCTCACACTTGAAAATGGCGACCAGGTGCCACTTGACGATGTGAGCGTTGCACGCGGCAATATCGTGCTGGCCGATGCCGGTCGCAGCATACCATCGGAGACACTTGAACCCGTTTCCGCGGCCATGCTCTCCGAGGTGCTCGTACCGAGTGGGAACCGCTGCGAGGAGCGCAATGCGGTTCCCATCTACCCACGCTTCCGTCCACACCTGCAAGGGCGGCCTCTCACTCATGCCGCACCCTACGATGCTAAGAAATCACCGCCATCAGCCAGCGCCGTGATGAACTGGAGCGTCTCAGACACGCTGCCAGTCATCAAACTGAGCAACTCGTTAGATCTAGCACCCAAAGAGTGGATGCCGCTATATGACCTGCTGGGCAGTGGTCCAACCGATAAGTATTTTGTCATAGAGACCGAGACGGATGGAACCGCTTACCTCCGATTTGGTGATGATAAGTACGGCTTACGCCCTGAGCCGGAGAGTATCTTCACCGCCGACTATCGCGTCGGCAACGGCGTGCGCGGCAATGTGGGAGCCGAGAGCATTGCCCATATCCTGATTGATAACCCCGCTATCGTGAGCGTGCGCAATCCGCTGGCCGCACGCGGCGGTGCTGAGCCAGAGAGTAGCGAGGATGTGCGCCAGAAAGCACCCAGCGCCTTTCGCATCCAGGAACGCGCCGTGACCCAGCAAGACTACGCTGAGGTTGCCCAGCGCGACCCAACCTTCCAGCGAGCCGCGGCAACCTTTCGCTGGACGGGCAGTTGGCGTACCGTCTTCCTCTCTGTAGATCGCGAAGGAGGCGTACCTGTCAACGACGACTTTAAGACAGCACTGTACCAGCGCATGGATAAGTATCGTATGGCTGGTTATGATATGGAGATCGACGACCCACTGTATGTCTCGCTGGAGATCAACATGACGGTCTGCGTGCTGCCAGACTACTTCCGCAGTCATGTCAAAGCTGCGCTCCTGCAGGTCTTCAGCAGCCGCATTCTGCCAGATGGACGACGGGGAGTTTTCCACTCTGATAACTTCACGTTTGGGCAGCCAGTCTACCTCAGCCCCCTGTATGCCGCGGTAATGGCGGTCGAAGGAGTCTCATTTGTGCAAATCACATTGTTTCAGCGCCAGGATCGGCCCGATCCACAGCAGATAGCACTGGCTAACGGGAAGCTCGAAATGGGACGCATGGAGATTGCACGCCTCGACAACGATCCGAACTTCCCGGAGCACGGGGTTTTTCGTTTGACCATGGAGGGAGGTAAATAATGAGCGATGTCACCGATGTCTCTCTCGTCAATTTGAACGACTGCGGCTGCTGCGAAGGCATTACTGTCGAGACGCCCGCCACGGTGTACAACAGACCTGGTTTATCGGCTATTGCCTATCGCGTCGGCACGCATGCGCAGTTCAAAGACAGCATGTTGGCGCGTCTCTCGCTGTTTGCCCAGGACTTTCTGGCGCTCCAGCAGCTCAAAACGCGTGATGACAATGACTTCTCTATCGCGCTTCTCGATGCCTGGGCAACGGTCGCCGATGTGCTCACCTTCTACCAGGAGCGCATCGCCAACGAGTCCTACCTGCGAACAGCAACCGAGCGGATCTCGCTGATTGAGCTTGCGCGACTCATCGGCTATAAGCTGCGACCCGGCGTCGCGGCCAGCACCTTTCTGGCCTTTACCGTGGAAGATGCAAAGGGAGCTCCCGGCCAGGCGACCATCGATATTGGCACGAAAGTACAGAGTATTCCAGGTCCAGGTCAGTTGCCACAGACGTTTGAGACGATTGAAAAGATCGAGGCAAAGGCCGCCTGGAACGCGCTCAAGCCGCAATTGACGCAGCCTTGGCAAGCTCAAAAGGGGAATACGACTGTCTACCTGAAAGGTACTACCACCGGACTCAAACCAGGTGACGCGATACTTTTTGTTGGCAAAGACCGTGAAGGGAGTGCCAACAGCCAGCAATGGGATTTCCGCATTATCACGACTATCACTCCCGATCCCAATAATGCGCGTACACTTGTGACGTGGGATAGAGGATTAGGATCAGCGAATATGAATCCCGCGAACGATGCTTCGTGCTACGTATTCCGCAAACGTGCCGCACTCTTTGGCTCCAATGCGCCTGATGTGCGCTTATTACCCAAAGACATTACTGACAAATTTACGAGTGAGATAGATACTAGTAAACATGAATGGAAATATAGCTTATCCAGTCCAATCAACCTGGATGCGACATACTCAAGTATCGTGCCGACGGTCGCTCCCCAAGATAGCTGGGTCGTGCTCTCCTATCTCACATACTGTAAACTCTACCTTGTTACAGGAGTTTCAGAGTCCTCACCTAAAGACTACACTCTAACGACAAAAACTACCAAGTTGACGCTCGATACTGGGAATTACTTGCCGAACTTTGCCACGCACTTACGCAGTGTGGTCGTTTTTGCTCAGAGTGAGAAGCTAGACATAGCAGAGACACCGAAGATACCCACACCGCTGCAAGCGGGTGACAGTGAGATCGCCCTTGCCCAGGCCGCATCAGACCTTCAAGCTGGGCAAACACTCGTTGTTAGTGGCATGGCACCAGGGTCAGCCACCAGCGACCCACCGATCAGCGAAGTTATCTCCATCAAAAATGTCCCACGCGACGGAATGAGCATCACACTGAGCACGAGCCTGCAAAATAGCTATGATCCGACAACGGTCAGCATTAACGCTAACGTTGCGCGCGCTACGCACGGGGAAACTGTGGCCAACGAAGTGCTTGGCAGCGGTGATGCCAGCCAGTCCTACCAGCAGTTCACCTTGCGCCAGTCGCCGCTCACCTACACCAGCTCGTCAACGGCAAGTGGCGCGGAATCGACCCTGGAGGTACGCGTCAACGACATCAAGTGGCACGAAGTGCCTACACTCTATGGACATGAATCTCGCGAGCGCATCTTCGTAACCAACACCAGTGACGATCAAAAAACAAGCGTCGAATTTGGCGATGGGCTTACAGGCGCTCGCCCTCCGACGGGCCAGGGAAATATACGCGCAACGTATCGTAAAGGCATTGGGACAGGAGGACTGGTCAAAGCAGGACAACTCAGCCTGTTGATGACGCGCCCACTGGGCGTCAAGGGTGTGACAAACCCATTGGACGCCAGCGGGGCGGCTGACCCCGAAGTGCTTGACGATGCACGCCGCAATGCACCACTGACCGTCATGACTCTGGATCGCATCGTCTCGCTGCAGGACTACGAAGATTTTGCCCGCGCCTTCTCCGGCATTGCTAAGGCTCTGGCAACCTGGACGTGGAGCGGCCAGGTCCGCGGCGTGTTCGTGACTGTCGCCGGCACCAATGGCCAGGCGGTCAGTGAGGGCAGCCCAACCTACAAGAACCTCCTCTCTGCTATGCAGATGGCGGGCGATCCCTACATTCCTCTGCGTGTACAGACATACCGACAGGCGTATTTCAGAATGGCTGCCAGGGTCAAAGTGGACCCTGATTATGCACAAGACCTTGTGCTGGCAGCGGTTGAGAAAGCCTTGCGCGATTCTTTCTCCTTCGCTGCACGAGCATTTGGTCAGCCGGTGACGCAGAGCGAGGTCATCGCCACCATGCAGGCCGTGCCGGGAGTAGTGGCGGTGGACCTCTACAAACTTTACCGCCCTTTCCACCTGATTTTCTTTGAGCTCGCAAGAGTCCGTGCGTCCAGTATTAGCCATTTCTTCCCACCCGGGAGTAACAGGCTATTGAACGATATTCTTGTGGCAGCGGTGCCCCAGCCTGGCACCAGGGGAGGCATACTCGCAGCGGAGTTGCTCACTCTTGATCCTGCGCCACTTGATGATCTGGGAGTGATGCTATGAGTTTTGATAAAGTGACCCTGTACACTGGGCGGGTCAAGACCCGCCCCTACTGGCTCTTGGGGGTGATGCCATGAGTTTTGATACAGAAACGTTGTATGCCCTACTGCCTGCCATTTATCGTATCCGCGATGCTGAGCAAGGCGAATCATTAAAGGCTCTGTTCGCAGTTCTCGCTGAGCAGGTAGCGGTTGCCGAGGAAAACCTGGCGCAGCTCTACGATGACCAGTTCATCGAGACGTGCGCTGAGTGGGTCATCCCCTATATCGGAGACCTGATCGGCTACCGCGGCCTATACGATATCAAGCTGGCATCAAAGGGTACAGCGGACGCCCTCTCTGTTGCTCGTCGCGCCGAAGTGGCCAACACGATTGGCTTTCGTCGGCGCAAGGGCACTGTTTCCATGCTTGAGGAACTCGCACGCAGCACGACACACTGGAGTGCGCACGTCGTGGAGTTCTTCCAATTGCTGGCCACGACTCAATATATGAAGCACCTGCGCCCCAATAATCTGCATAGCCCTGACCTGCGCAAGTGGGAACCCCTGGAGCGCCTGAATAGCGCCTTTGATAGTGTGGCCCATAGCGTGGATGTGCGCCATATAGCCAGCGGCCGTGGTCGCTACAACATACCAAATATCGGCATTTTCCTCTGGCGCTTACACGCATATGCTCTGACCAACTCACCCGCCGTTCAGTTCCCAGCGGACCCCCGTCGCTACCTGTTCAGTCCGCTCGGGAACAACACACCCTTATTCAGCCGCGCGCAGAGCAAAGATGAGATGTCGCCCCTGGCCACACCAACTGATGTGCCTATGCCAATCAGCCGCCGCGTGCTTGATGCCTACCTGGACAGCTATTACGGCATCGATCCAAAGAGCCTCCTGCTCTACGTCGATGGTAAGCCTGTCCTGCCCGACCTGCAGCAGCCAACGCAGAAAATATCCGACCTCATCGAAGTTTGCAACCTGAGCGATCTCACGGATGCAAGTAATACCGTGATTGGTTGGGCGCATATTCCACAAGACAAGATCGCAATCGACCCCGTGCTGGGCCGTATCGCCTTTCCACCAAGCAAAGATGCGCCTACCGACGTATATGTCACCTTTCACTACGGCTTTAGTGCGGATATGGGTGGTGGTGACTACGACCGCAGTAGCACCTTTACACCCAAACTTCAGCCGATTGCAGAGGTACCCACGCTAAACGCTAGCATCGATGACGCGCTGAAAACACTCAACGGCGAAGGCGTGGTGCAAATTATGGATAGCCAACGCCACGTTGGGCCAGCGAGTATCAATGCTAAGAAACATATCGAACTGCGCGCTGCCAACTTTCAACGCCCTATCGTGGTTCCCACTGATACTACAGCAACAGCCGAAATAGTCGTAAGTGGAGATGAGGATGCAGAGGTAACGCTGAATGGCCTGCTGGTCAGTGGCTATACGCTGCGGGTAACCGGCAACCTGAGCCGCCTCAGCCTGCGTCATTGCACCCTTGTCCCAGGCCTGACCTTGTCTATTGATGGTACCCCCCAGCACCCGTCAGTACCAGGCCTGATTATCGAAGCCGTCAATGTCCAGGTTGAAATCGACTCTTGTATCATCGGGAGCTTGCAAGTGGTGAACGACAACACGCATGTGCAGATCACGAACAGTATCGTCGATGCGACGGCGGAGACGCAGGTAGCCTACGCGGCACCAAATGATGAACTTGCGCCAGGAGGTCCATTGCATATCGAAAACAGCATGATTATCGGCAAGGTACATACCAGCGAAATGGAGCTGGCATCAAACAGCATCTTCCTGGCAAGCCTCGCCGAACACGATACATGGTTAAATTTGTCAGCGGCCGTTCTTTCTGATCGAAGGCAAGCTGGCTGTGTGCGTTTCTCATATCTGCCCCCGGCATCTCGCGTCCCGCGCCGCTATCACTGCCAGCCAGCAACAGATGCAGACGCAGTTCGTGTGCGTCCACAATTCACTTCGCTGCATTACAGCGATCCAGGCTACTGCCAACTAAGTCAGCGCTGTGCCATTGAAATCCGTCAGGGAGCCGAAGATGAAGCTGAAATGGGAGTATTTCACAATCTGTACCAGCCACAGCGCGAAACAAACTTGCGTGTTCGCCTGGACGAATACCTGCGTTTCGGGTTAGAAGCAGGCATTTTTTACGCATCATAATATGGGAGGTTTACGATGAAGGCCGATTTAAGCCGAAATACATTTGATCCCAAGAAACACTATACAAAAGTTATCATGCAACAGGGACGCGTGCAGGTAGATGCTGACTGGAACGAACAGCAGGCCATAGACCAGTATCGCATTGAGACCGAAGCTAAAGACGTGATCGGGCTGTGTGGGGCACCTATGAACAATGATGGCTTCAAAATCAGCGTTCAAGCAAATAATACCCTGCTAATCGGCAAGGGACGTTTTTACGTCGATGGCATTTTGTGTGAAAACGATGCCGATGTTGCTTACGAAAAACAACCATACCTGCCCAATGTCATCCCACCTGATGTCCTGACCTTGCTCCAAGACACCAAGACGCTGTGGGCAATTGTCTATCTCGACGTATGGCAGCTCCACATTACTCCTCTAGACGACGCGCATATTCGCGAGGTGGCTCTGGGTGGGCCCGATACCTCCACCCGCGCACAAACAGTATGGCAGGTCAAAATCTTACCCCTGGCTCTGCCCTCAGATATTCTGCAGTTGCAGACAAAGCTCGCAGAGTTGACTGCCGCACTTGCAAGAGCAAAACGGGCACCTAAACCAGACACCAAGACAATAGCAGAGCTTACTAAGGAGATTGATGTCATCTCGCAGGAAATAGGTCACTTCGCTAGCCAGGTGACATGCATCAGTAAAAGCAAGGAGTGGGATGACCTGACGGCACCAAGTACCGGTACCTTGAACGCTCGCACACAGCCCGTTGAAAACCCTCATGATCCTTGCCTTATCCCGCCAAAGGCTGGCTATCAGTTGTTGGAGAACCAGCTCTATCGTGTCGAGATTCATTACGGCAGCGACAACCCAAATGGGCCGACCTTCAAGTGGTCGCGTGAAAACGGCTCTGTGGTGACGACGATTGAAAGGTTCAGCGGCAATAGTGTCAACGTACACGATGTCGGTCCCGATAATGTTCTGGGATTTGCGCCCGGACAATGGGTAGAGGTCATAGACGACGAAAAAGACCTGAAAGGGCTCCCAGGTCAATTGCTACGTATCAGCAGCGTGGATTCGGCGAATCGCGTCATTACAACGGAAACGTCACCCACAGTGGTTGACCAGAGCCTGAACCCCAAACTCCGACGTTGGGATCAGATGGGATCTCCGGCAACGCCGAACGATGTGCAAAATGGTGTGACTATCACCAACGACTGGCAGCCTCTCGAAGGCGGCATCCAGGTCTTACTTTCACAAGGTAGCTATAAAACAGGTGATTACTGGCTCATCCCGGCACGCACGGCCACCGGTGATATCGAGTGGCCTCCCTATCAACTCCCCAATACCAATCCTACCGCGCAACCGCCTGCGGGCATTCAACACCACTATTGTCGTATCGGGCTGTTGCGGCTCAACCCACAAAATTCCCAGCTGTACGTGCAGGATTGCCGCGAACGCTTCCCTGCTCTCGCTTCACCTGCAATTCACGTCATTGGTATCAACTGGAGAAATGACGACTTATTCTCGCCTCGGCAAATTATCAGCGAAGGCTTAAAGATAACGCTTGATGCCGTACCAGAACAACTAACGGTCAGTTCCGCAACAGTCATTGTCACGCTGGAGATACCCGCATCCCAGATACTCGGTAGAACTTTGAGCAACGAGCTTTATATCAGCTTGATACTGAACGGCGTTGCTACAGTCGAAGCCAACGTCATTCACTGGGTATTAAATCAGCAGGCTATAACAGGCGCTGAACCAGACGCCACGCTCATAGCCAATTTGCTTACCTCATTTGCCACAACCACAGCCGCTGCCGCGAGACAAGCTATCCTTCCGCGTATACGCGTAACCCTGAAAGGCCACGATATCTGGAGCAATCAGGGCAACGAGCTGTACTACCTGGATGGGCAGGCCTTTGGACAACCAGACATGCGAACCGATGGTCAAACCCCACGTACCGCCCTGATTGTGCCTTCCGGCGCTGGCACGCTGGCGAGTGACTTCGAGAGCTGGTTTTACCTTGGTGAGCCACCAACACCACTTCGTATTACGACAATTAACTTTGTTCCTATCCAGGAAGGAGCGCCCATTGCCTCAGTCGATCTATCGCAGGTGCCCCCAACCTCCACAACACCACCACAGTTGCCAACAGTACGGTTTGGAGATGCTGAGCCGGTCAGGGTCATTGAGGTTACCTTCAACCGTTCAGTGGGTTCTGATGGTATTGCGCCAAATGGTAAGCCCCAGAGCATAGAAGTAACGTACAATTCAGCAGCAGGAGGACCGACCAGAGTAATTGGCAACGTGGAGTTTAAGCCGAACACAAACAATACCGTCGTGAGTTTCACAGCCCTTGAGCCACAAACTTTTGTCGCCAATTCGTATACTCTGACAATCTTTGGCAATGACCATGCCAATGTTGGGCCAGCGATCAAGGCGCAAGCCGATGGAGCCGCACTCGACGGGAATTTTGACGGCAAGCCAGGCGGAGACTTTGTGCTACCTTTTGATGTATTTATATCATTAACATAAAGTCTCATCCAAATGGGAACGGATTCATAGCCGGGTAGATACAATTCTTTTTGATTTTGACCGCGTCCCTATTTACACTGGGTATCGACGTTCACATCGCCCAGGACCTCTACCTGGCAGGCGAGACGTATGTTGGGGTTCTTCTTGCGATCGCCGCGCAGCCAGAACTGTTCCATGAATGTGAGAGAGTTGGTATTTGTCGAGGGGGAAACCGCTATACGGTCCGTGCCGCAGAGGCCGTTGCCATGGCAGTTGGCAAATTTCCACAGGCCACAATAGACGGGTACATCGTTCTCCAGGGCTGGATAACGTACATGGTCGCCCGCCGGCACTTCGACCTGGACATTTTCACGTACAAAAGTAATGATTGGCAAGACTCTATCCTCCCGGGGTTATTTGTCCATCAAA
>WNFX01008539.1_pt1 | contig 10715 bp, 11 predicted proteins | sample 5400111 | NCBI WGS metagenome assembly WNFX01 (sample SAMN13153363, study PRJNA577476) | soil metagenome | isolation source: 40 cm soil or saprolite under grassland replicate 1 | place: USA:California | collected 2016-06-15 | reverse complement strand
AGCCGACCACCGTCCTCACGGACCCGTCGCCCGCCGAACCGCAGCAACGTCTCGTCCCTCACCCAGCGTGGCCCTCGGCGTCCTCACCCCCGATGGCGCGAAGAACCTTGGGGATCCTCATCCGAGGTGGCGTCCAATACCCGGTACGACCTATGCATACCGATCTCATCGGTTAGCCATTTCGACTGTGGGGTAGCCGATGCCGGTTCAGTGCCTGTGAACCATGATTATCGCGGCGCTGATCAGGCCTCCGGCGGACGAGCTATACGCAGGAGGTGCAGAGGTTCCTGTCCACGCGCCACACGCGCCAATTGACGCCGCAGGAAGACTCGGGCCTCGTGGTGCCCGTGGCTGTTCCATTTTCGGCCCGGCATCCCGTGAACCGCGATGTGGTCAGGCACCAGGGTCGCCATACCAGGTTCGTCGGTGAAGAGCTGCAGCCAACGCAGACGTGGCAGACGTGCGAGCAGGAGGATCCACGACGAAGCGTCAGGTGGAGGAGCAAAGAACTCCACCTGGTCCAACAGATCACCACCTACTTCGAGCTCGCCTCCGGCCCAGGCCAGAAGATGGAGCCGGCCACGGCGTGCATCTACCTCGAGGTCGGGCCATGGTTGTAGGACGACAGTCACTCTTACCTCCCTCTTGGCTGTCTGTGCCGTTGGCTACACCGTTGCGCTGCAAAGGCGTGCTGAGCCAGCCAAAACGGTCGTTATCCAGTCCTTTCAGGTCTGCAAAGACGCGATCTTGTACGCGGTTCTCGTTATGTGCATACGACACAAGCAGGACCTCATTTGACAGCCGGGGGACCATGATCCCTTGTTCACCGCGTGCTGCGAGCCTGCCCACCGACCAGACCAGACCCGCCTCTTATGGCCTGCACTCGCATCACTGACCGTGATCGGCCGGCTTCCGGTAATGGGCCGGCCAGGCCCACTCAATGTAGTGACATTAGCTCATATCGGTCATGGTCCGGAACCTGTGCACAGCACGACAGAGGCAGTTGGGGCAGGCGGCCCGGTTGTCACATTGCTCCTGCGAGTTCCCGCCATTGCCGTATCGGTAGTCCTCGCTTATCGGGGTCGACGACCTGGATGCAGACGTGGTCCGCTCCGGCGCGGCGGTGCTCGTGGAGTCGATCGTTGCGGGCGCGGCTACGGGCCGGTGTGGATGTACGGCGCCCAGTACATCGGTGGTGCGCCGGTGCTCTCGCGGGTCTGAAGGGTCGCCACGCGAAGCGCAGTCGCGACCCTGTCCAACCTTGTCCGTGCAGGTCACGCCGCACGTTCGTACTCATGGAGGACGCCGCCGAGACGATCACGCCGACGGATGTCGAGGCGGGTGATCGTGGCTGGATCGGTGAACGGATCCGGCAATGGATGTAGCGGCCGGGCGTTCGAGATTCCCCGGTGAGGTCGGTAGGCATTGTGGTGCAGCTCGTACTCGTGCAGGGCGCGCAGCAGGTGCGCCCGGTTCCAGATCAGGGTCCGGTCCAGCAGTTCGTGGCGGCAGCTTTGGATCCACCGTTCCATGATGGAGTTCATGCGCGGCATCTGGACCCCGCTGAGCACCGTCTTGACACCGGCGTCGGCGAGGATCGCGTCGAACAGCGCCGGGAATGTGCCGTCCCGGTCGCGGATGATGTAACGCGCTGTGCGGCCGGCGTCGTCCAGGTCCATGGCGAGGTTGCGTACGGCCTGGGTGACCCATGCAGTTGTGGGATGGGCGGTGGCGCCCAGGACGCGGACGCGGCGGCTGGCGTGCTCGATCACCGCGAGGACGTACAGCCGGGCTCCGGTGAGCGTGGCCACCTCGAAGAAGTCAGCCGCCAGGATCGCCTCGGCCTGGGAGCGCAGGAAGGTCGCCCAGGTTTGCGAGGTCCGCTCCGGGGCCGGGTCGATGCCTTCCTCGCGGAGGATCTCCCAGACCGTGGACGCGGCGACCTTGACGCCCAGGACGAGCAGTTCGCCGTGGATGCGGCGGTATCCCCAGGAGCTGTTCTCGCGTGCCAGGCGGAGCACCAACGCACGGATGGACCGCACGGTACGGGGCCGGCCGCCCCGTTTGGGACGGCAAGCGACCGCGTGGCGATGAGCCACCAGGTCGCGGTGCCAGCGCAGGACGGTCTCGGGGCGCACCAGCAGCCGTACCCGCCGCAACACGTCGCGGGGGAGTCGGTGCAGCAGCGCCGCGAGGACGGCCCGGTCCGAGGGGTCGAACCGGATTTTCTCGCCGGCCAGCTGCCGCTGCAGCACCGTGATCTGGTGTCGTAGGGCGAGGATCTCCGTGTCCTTGGCCTGGTCGCTCATCGGAAGCAGCCGCAGCATCGCGAGCGCGTTCGTCATGCCCAGGTACGCAAGTCGTAGCAGCACGATGAGCCATCGTCACCCAGCCACCGTCAGCGATTTGACCAGCCCGTCACACGTCGATGGGAACAAGATCTGATGTGACGTCCGGCCGGCGACGACCAGGGCGGATGGGATTGTCGGCACCCGCAATCCTCGTTGGACAAGCATGGTCAACCTGAACACGTTCAGGAAGTTGACCTCATGTGTTGAACGCGTTCATCTTCAGAACGCGTCGCGCCAGATGCTTCGGACAGATGCGCAGGTGGCAGCGCATGACCGGAAAATCGAGCCCCACACGCTCAGGGTGTCTCGTTGAGTAACGCGGTGCGCCAGGTCCTGAATCGGTCGCGTAGCGCCTGGATCTGTGTGGTGCTGGCGCCGTAGGCCGCGAAACGTCGGTCGGGATAGCGCTCGAGCATGGCGAATACCTCGGCCAGCACTGCCCGATCGAAGCCGGCATCTGCCTGCTCTGCCAATTCGTACAGGCGTTGCGGGGTGTACCGGCCCGAGGCGAGGGTGGCGTCGATGTCGAGAAAGTCGCGGGGCTCTGCCCTGGTGTAGAGGGCCGACATCTTCCCAGCGGCCACGTCGTCGGCGTGAAGCACCGGCCCGACGTCCATGACGACGGGAGGTCGCGCCCTCCAGTTGGCGGCCAACTCGACCTTCTGCGGCTGATCGGGATGTTGCGGATCTACGACCGTCAGCCGGGCGAACGTCTCGAACTGTTGGGCGATCTCGACCCGGAAACCGGTGTCACGATAGGCGGCAACGACGGCATCGACCGCCACGGCGAACTCATCACGTCGATCCCAGGCCGTGAATAGGTCGACGTCTTCGCTGGGCCGTTGCAGGATGCCGTGCGCCTGTACCGCGTACCCGCCCGCCAGTGCGAAGCCGTAGCGCTGCGCGGCCGCCAAGCCAATCTTTGCAAGCCGGTGATGGACCGGATCCACTAACTCGCCGCCAGCCGCAGCCGGCCGGCCAGTTCGGGAAAGCGCGCCTCCCACAGCGCCCGAAGCCGGCCCGGCAACCACAGCGACGGCCACAACTGACGCAGCGTGTCCGCATCAATCCAGCAGCTCAGGTCGTCGAGAGTCGAAGCCTCGTTCAGTACGGTTTGGTACATCACCAAGAGGTCGCCAGGATCATCAAGGTCATATCGGGCGTCAGCGGACCAGTCCAACCTGCGGTCGAGTGTCACCACGCCGCGGGTCGGGCCCCGCAGCTCATCCAGATCAACCGCCACGAGGTAGCGGCGCTGATCCTGGTAGCGAGAGCCGGCCGGTGCCGTGTTCTGCCCCGACATCCTCACGCCCTCCGATCGATCTGTCGGTCCATCTGCTGGCGGCATATACAGGATCAGGATAGTCGCTGGTCGGCCCACGTGCCCACGGCGCCGTAGAGGGCGCGTGTGTAGCCGGCCTGGAACGAGCTAGACATGAGAACTGCTCGCGATTCGCTGCGCGAATTCTGGGGGAGCAGATTGGGAGCAGCGGGTCGCTCCCAACGGCGCTGAACCGCTGCGAGCGCGGCTGAGCTGCTCGTATCGTCTCGGCCTGACCCTGCCCTTGCCGAAAACCCCATCCATACAGGTCAAGCGGCATGTTCGTACTCGTGGAGGATGCCGCCGAGGCGATCACGCCTTCGAACGCTGAGGCGGGTCATCCTGTCGGGATCGGTGATCTGCGTGGGCAACGGGTGCAGCGGGCGGGCGTTCGCGATGCCCTGGTGCGGGCGGTGTCCGTTGTAGAACTGTTCGAACTCGCGTAGGGCGTACAGCAGGTGCTGCTGGTTCCAGATCAAGGTTCGGTCCAGTAGTTCCCGGCGGCAGGTCGGTTGTTGAGGGTGGCGGCGACGGCGGCGAGGTCGGCGGCGCTGTGCCTGCTGAGGTCGGTGCCTTTGGGGAAGTACTGGCGTAGTAGGCCGTTGGTGTTTTCGTTGGTGCCGCGTTGCCAGGGACTGTGCGGGTTGCAGAAGAACACCGCAAGGCCGGTGTCGATGCGTAGTCGGGCATGCTGGGCCATCTCCGCGCCCTGGTCCCAGGTCAGCGACCGGCGCAGCTGCCCAGGAAGCATCACGATCGCTGCGGCGATCGCGTCCCGGACGGCCTCGGCGCCGTGCCCGGCCAGTGCGGGACCGTTGTGGGCTCTGGGTTGGCCATGTTCGGCCATGCGGGGCAGGTGCAGGAGCATCGTGAACCGTGTGCTGCGTTCGACCAGGGTTCCGATCGCGGAGCTGTCCAGGCCTAGGATCAGGTCGCCTTCCCAGTGTCCAGGAACGGCCCGGTCGGCGGCCTCGGCGGGGCGTTGGCTGATCAGGATCTCGGGGCTGACGAACTTCTTGCCGCGCCCGCGGGTGCGGGCCCTGGGCACGCGCAGCGCCCGCCCGGTACGCAGGCATGCGGTCAACTCGCGGCGTAGCGCTCCGCGCCCTTGCACGTACAGGGCTTGGTAGATGGCCTCGTGCGATATCCGCATGGACTCATCATCGGGGAAGTCGACCGGCAGTCTGCCGGCGATCTGTTGTGGGCTCCATGCCCTAGCCCAGCGTCGGTCCTGACGGCGCCCGTGACGGCGGCCGATCCAACGCACCTCGGGGCCGGGCACGGGCGTCCCGTCCGCAGCGGTGACCATGCCCCCGAGCCGGTCCTGTACGTACTGCCGCAGCGCGTCGTTCGCGGCGAGCTTGGCCACCTTGGGCCGCCGCGCCCGTCGGTCGGCATGCCACTGCGCGGTCGTGGCCCGGTAGTCGAGGCGCCCGTCGCGGGTCGCGGCGTTACGGCGCAGCTCCCGCGAGATCGTCGACGGATCTCTGCCGAGCTGCCGGGCGATCTCGCGTACCCCGGCACCCCGGGCCCGCAGTAGCGCTATCTCCTCCCGCTCCGCGACCGACAGGTAGCGAGCCGACAACGGGGCCAGACTGATCAACGGCATGCCGCCACTGTCACGGAACCACCGCGTCTCCACGACCGGCGACACGCCGCACGACACCGCGGCGTCCTCGCTCGACATCCCACGGGCGATCGCCGCCCGGAACCGTTGCTGATCCTCACGCCGTGCTACCGGCGGCCGCCCAGGCGACCGCATCGCCGACCGGCCCGCCAAACCCGACCGCCGCCGTCGCGGTTTCCGCATCGCAACCCCTCACTGTCGAGATGTTGCGACGACCGGTTGAATCCGCCCTGCGACCCGGCGTCCGAGTGATGGATCAGTCCAGAGGGGACGCTGTGCCCGGCGCGGTCGCGGCGCCACAGCGCCATGTCCAGGGCGCCCAGCACCAGCGGGGTGCGCTTGCTCAGCGACGCCGACCAGCCCACGATCGCCCGGGAGTACACGTCGACGACGAACGCGACGTAGACGATCCCGCACCAGGCCGCCACGTCGGTGAAATCGGCGCACCAGGTGCGGTTGGGACGCTCGGCGCTAAAGTCGCGGTTGACCCGGTCGCCGGCCCGCTCGTGGCCCGGGTCGCACACCGTGGTACGGACGGTCTTGCCGCGCACCGCGCCGGTCAGCCCGGCCTGGCGCATCAGCCGTTCCACCGTGCACCGGGCCACCCGCTTACCCTCCCGGCGCAGCTCGTGCCAGATCTTGCGGGCGCCGTACACCCCGTAGTTGGCGGCGTGGATGCGGCGAATGTCGGCCAGCAGCGCCTCGTCGCGCACCGCCCGTCCCGACGGTGGGCGGCTCTTGGCCGCGTAGTAGCCGCTCGGCGCGATCTGGATGCCGTGCTCGGTCAGCACGCGACAGATCGACTCCACCCCGCCGAAGCGTGCGGTGCCCGTCGATGAACCTCACGAGCGTGGCTGTGGCCGGTCGAGTTCGGCCGCGAAGAAAGCCGACGCGGCCTTCAAGATCTCATTGGCTCGGCGCAACTCCCGCACCTCGGCCCGCAACCTACGAAGCTCGGCGGACTCCTCGCTGCTGACACCCGGCCGCTTGCCGGCGTCGATCTCGGCCTGACGGACCCACTTGCGTAGCGTCTCCGCCCCGACGTTGCACTTCGCGCCGATCGACCGGATCGCCGCGTACTCCGTCGTAGTCATCCCGGTGCTCGAGCACCAGGCGCACCGCCCGCTGGCGGACCTCGGTGGGGTACTGCTTCGGCATGATCTAGATCCTTCCAAGCAAGGAAGTCTCTACAAGATCCGGGGCGGTTCACGCTGTCGAACTCGATGAACCCGGGAGCCACCAGGTCGATCGCGTCGGTGTCCCACAGCTCCATCGCCACAATCCGCCACCGGCCCGTCAGGCTCATCAGTCTGACCCTTCCGAGCAGTCGCCGCGCCGTCCTGTGCTGACGGCCGGGACCCTACCCTTCCTTTGTCGCATCGTATGGCAGCTGGCATAGGGTCGCAGGACACGGGTCCCCGCGACCCACCCGTGCCGGCCGGGTTCAGCTGTGGCCAATTCGGGTTGACAGGGCCATAGCTTGCCCACAGGATGGTTTCCGGGGTGAGCTGCTTGAGTAACGCAGGACCCATGTGGACCGGACCCGGTAGGTCAATTCGTCGACCAGGTTGACCATGATTGCGGCGGCGCCGTCGTGGCGTTCGACCTCGAAGATGCCCATGGTGCAGCCGGCCCCGTTCTCCTGGAGATTGTACTGTCAACGCCGCCTGAATCCTGGATCTGGATCTGGCCCATTTCTTGTGATCGAGACCGACCCGGATCGCGGATTGTCCATTGTGTAGAGTGCGTCGGCGTTGTGCTTGCCGAAATGTCATCCGGCAGGACAGGCGGCATGCTCGCACTCGTGGAGGATGCCGCCGAGGCGGTCATGTCTGTGGATGCGTAGGGGAGTCGCTGCTCCGAATTCCGTGATCGGTGCGGGCAACGGGCGTAGCGGCCGGGCATTGGTAAGGCCCCGGTGTGGGCGGTGGTGGTTGCAGAACCGTTCGTACTCGCGTAGGGCGTGAACAAGATGTCGCTGGTTTCAGATCAGTGTTCGGTCCACCAGTTCGTGGCGGCAGGGTCTGTACCCACCGGTCCATGATCGCGTTCATGCGTGGCATCTGGACGCGGGTGAGCACGACACGGATGCCCGCGTCGGCGAGGATGGTGTCGAACAGCGCTGGGAACTTGCCGTCCCGGTCGCGATGAGGTACTTGACTCGGTAGTTGGCGGTGTCCAGATCCATGGTGAGGTTGCGCGCGGCCTGGGTCTGGTGGCGGAGGGCGAGGATCTCCACGTCCCGGTCGTGGTCGCTCATCGGCAGCAGCCGGAGCAACGCGAATGCGTTCGTCACGCCGAGGTACGCCAGTCGAAGCAGCACCGCAAGCCATCATCACCGAGCCGTCGTCGGCCCTACCGAGCGGTGCGGAGCTGTGCGGGACAAGATCTGGCCAACCACTCTGACCAGGTTGAATGAGAGTTTGGGCCAATGCAGGGTTCCGCTCGACGAGTCACGCCCTGTTGGATTGTGGCTGGGAGGGGTCCGCCATCGCTCGGTCGCCCGGAGGAATGCCCGACCGACGGCGGAGCCACGCCACCAAATGGGACTCGACAGCTACGAAGACGTCATCACCCAACTCTTCAGAACCAGCGCTTGGCTACCACTCGCCGCGCAACCGTGATGAATTGCTACTTGTGCTTGCCGAAAATGTCATCCGGGCAGGTCAGGCAGCATGCTCGTACTCGTGGAGGATGCCGCCGAGGTGGTCATGTCTGTGGATGCGTAGCGGAGTGGCCGCGCCGAAGTCCGTGATCGGTGTGGGCAACGGGCGTAGCGGCCGGCCGTTGGTGAGGCCTTGGTGTGGGCGGTGGTGGTTGTAGAACCGTTCATACTCGCGTAGGGCGTGAACAAGATGTCGCTGGTTCCAGATCAGTATTCGGTCCAGCAGTTCGCGGCGGCAGGTCTGTACCCAGCGTTCCATGATCGCGTTCATGCGGGGCATCTGGACGCCGGTAAGCACGACACGGATGCCGGCGTCGGCAAGGATGGTGTCGAATAGCGGCGGGAACTTCCCGTCCCGGTCGCGGATGAGGTACTTGGCCCGACGGCCGGCGTCCTCGAGGTCCATGACGAGGTTGCGCGCCGCTTGGGCCACCCACGCGGCCGTCGGGTGGGCGGTAGCGCCGAGGACCCGGACGCGGCGGCTGGCGTGCTCGATGACGGCGAGGACGTACAGCCGGGTCCCGGCCAGCGTGACCGTTTCGATGAAGTCGCAGGCGAGCAGTGCCTCGGCTTGGGAGCGCAGGAAATTGGTCCACGTGCTGCTGGCACGGTCGGGTGCCGGGTCGATCCCGGCCTCGTGGAGGATCTCCCAGACGGTGGAGGCGGCGACCCGCACGCCGAGGACGAGCAGTTCGCCGTGCACGCGCCGGTAGCCCCAGGACGGGTTTTCTCGCACCAGCCGCAGAACGAGGGCGCGGATCGAACGGACCGTGCGGGGCCGGCCGGGCCGCCTCGGCCGCGAGATGGCCGCGTGCCGGCGAGCGAGGAGGTTGCGGTGCCAGCGTAGGACGGTGTCGGGGCGAACCAGCAGTCGCAGGTCGTGCAGGACGGACCGCGGGAGCCGGTGCAGCAGCGCTGCCAGCAATGCTCGATCGGCCTGCTCGAATCGGGGCTTGTCGGGTCCCAACTGGCGTTGCAGCACGGTGATCTGGTGGCGGAGGGCGAGGATCTCCACGTCCTTGTCGTGGTCGCTAATCGGGAGTAGCCGGAGCAACGCGAACGCGTTGGTGACGCCGAGGTACGCCAGTCGAAGCAGCACAGCGAGCCATCCTCGCGAAGCCGTCGTTGGCCTCGCCGACCGGTGCGGAGGGCGCGCAGAACAAGATCTGTGCAAACAGGCTCTGACCCGGATCCACAGATAGTGGAGGCATGATCGAGATACATCACTGACGGTCGATGGGCGGTGCGATGTCTCGACCGTTGGGCAGGCCGGTGTCCCGGGTGGCGCCGGGTTCGCTGGTCTCCTTGGGCTGGGTCGGGGCCGGGTCCGGTGGGTCAGGTCCAGATGGGCAGGCGGCGTAGTTGTGCCAGGACTTTGGTGAGCAGGTGTTGGCCTGGGGGCAGCCGCAGGGTGATCTGACCGGCGTGGTGGACCAGCCGGGCGGGCACGATCAGCAGCCGGTGGCGCAGGGTGCCCAGGTGTGCCCGGCCGCGGCCGTCGCCGCCGTCGAGGCCGGCGAGCTCCTGCAGCCAGGCGGGCAGGTTGACGGCCAGCAGCGCGCCCCACATCCAGATGGTGTCTGCGACACGAGGTCGCAGTGCGCCGCGAGGCGCTCGTAACCGAAGGAGGTGCAAGACCTTCTCGCCTGGTCGTCGCAGCGACTGGGTAGAAGCTGGGCGCAGCCCGACCCAGGAGACGCTGGGGAGGGTGGCAAGCGGCGCCGACAATGCCGGGACGGGCTGGTACTGCCAGACGGTTCGGGTCCGGCTAGCGAGGATCAGACGGTGTACGAGAGGACATCAGTGTTTGAAGCTCCGTAAGCGTGTCGCCGGCTCCAACCTGGTGGATATGGGCCGGAATGCAGCGTGTGACTCCCGCCGGGTGGCGGGGGTCAACTCCGAAGCCGGGTTGCGACGTCGGTGGGGAGGCCACGGTGAAAGTCTGCGGCGTAGCCGTTGGCAATGCTGCCGGAGTAGAGCTGGACACCAAGCTGATCGATCGGTTTCGAGTGAACGCGGGAACCGTCCCGGGCTGTTCCGGTGCTCCTGCAATCCGCGTGGGGGTGTCTGGATAGGAACGTCGTCGTCCGATGGCGTCGGGACGGGGCGGAGGCCCCGTAGTAGTCGCGGGCGTTGCGACCCGCCATGGAGGCCGGGAGAGCCGGCCGCAGGGCCAAGGGGGCCAGCAAGTCAGCAGTGCAGGGATTGGAATGCTGGGAGAACGTTGGTGAACACTGACGAACCGGCGCGGGAGTGGCCCTTGCTGGGTCAGGCCGAGCGGCGGGTACTGGAGATCCAAACCAAGCTGCACCGGTGGGCAAACGACGATCCTCACCGCAGGTTCAACGATCTGTACAACCTTGTCGCCGACCCTGCGTTCCTTCTGGTGGCGTGGGATCGGGTGCGGCACAACAAGGGCGCCAAGACGGCCGGCGTGGATGGCCAGACCGCCTACTACGTGGAGGCCGTGCGGGGTGTCGAGGGGTTCCTCGGCGAGCTGCGGAGGCAGTTGAAAGACCGCAGCTTCACTCCGGTGCCGGTGCGGGAGCGGATGATCCCGAAGCCTGGTGGCAAGAAGAAGCGCCGGCTGGGGATCGCGACCGTGACCGACCGGGTGGTCCAGGCGTCCTTGAAGCTGGTGTTGGAGCCGATCTTCGAGGCGGACTTCCTCCCGTGTTCCTACGGGTTCCGCCCGAACCGCAGGACCCATGACGCGGTGGCTGAGGTGCACCACTTCGCGTCCCGCTCGTA
>WNFX01006917.1_pt1 | contig 10715 bp, 9 predicted proteins | sample 5400111 | NCBI WGS metagenome assembly WNFX01 (sample SAMN13153363, study PRJNA577476) | soil metagenome | isolation source: 40 cm soil or saprolite under grassland replicate 1 | place: USA:California | collected 2016-06-15 | reverse complement strand
GAATACACAATTTGTTCGCCACCCCCATTTGAGCCAACGCACGCTGTTTGAAAAACCATAAAGTCACATGCAAACAAAAATGAACCTATTGCTTCACAGCATGAGCCAGTAGAGTTATCACTTGTCTTTTCTTGAACCGTGCCACTTACAGAAGCCACGGCATTCATATGCATCGCCTGCATCGATAACATATGATTTGAGATCGGCAGCAAGCCAATCAGAAATGTAAATCCTAAGAGGATATCTAAGAGTTTTGCGTGCCAAATCTTACTTATCATGGTCCAATCAGTATTATATCTGCGGAAGCAACACTTTTCCGAAAAGACTCATAGGCTCTTAATAATCTCTATCCGTCTCGAATATGGAATTTTAGAAGCACTTACGACGTTGGACTAAATTCACATATATTTATTTGGCTTATCAAACCCAACCCAAATAGTTTGGTATTACATAACAAGATTTTACACTCAGAGTCTCCAGACTTGACAACTTGTTATCCATCAATTCGATAACTGCGTCTTTGTTGCATAATAGTGGTATCATCACCTTATGACCACAGCTACCGCCCAAGCGAATCCAAATCTTGCGTTCATCAAATACTGGGGAAATCGCGATAACACTTTACGCCTCCCCGTGAACAGCTCTATCTCCATGAACCTGGACGGACTATACACGCGCACAACAGTCAGTTTTCAATCATCATTGCCATTCGATGAACTGATCATCAACGAACACGAAGTCAGAGGCGCGGGGTTGGAACGCATTTCTTATATTCTCAATATCATTCGTGGCATGGCAAGCATTCAGGAGCGCGCGGAGGTGATGAGTGAGAATAACTTTCCCTCTGGCGCAGGGATTGCCTCTTCGGCCTCCGCGTTTGCGGCGCTTGCCTTAGCAGGAAGCAAAGCCGCAGGATTAAATCTTAGTGAGCCTGAACTCTCGCGTCTCGCGCGACGTGGGTCCGGTTCCGCTTCACGGTCCATCCCTGGCGGATTCGTGGAGTGGCAGGCAGGCATCAGCGACGAAGACTCTTTCGCCTTCTCGATTGCCGAACCCGGTCATTGGGATTTGGTAGATTGTATTGCCATTGTCAGCGCTTCGCACAAGAAGACCGGTTCCACAGAAGGGCACTCTATCGCGCCCACAAGTCCTCTCCAAGCCGCACGCGTCGCCGATGCGCCACGTCGACTTGAGATATGCCGCAACGCAATCCTTGAGCGAGACTTCAATGCGCTTGCCTCTATCGTTGAACTTGACTCCGATATGATGCACGCAGTCATGATGACCTCTACGCCCGCGTTATATTATTGGAAGCCAGCTTCCCTCGAAGTGATGAATTGTGTGCGTCAATGGCGAATGGAAGGAATCCCGGTCTGCTACACAGTGGATGCGGGTCCCAATGTACATGTGATTTGCTCCGAAACAGAAGCACAGACCATTGATAAGAGAGTACGCGAGATCAAGGGAGTTGATAAGGTTTTGGTTGCGCGAGTCGGCAGCCCCGCAAAGATCGTTGAAAATGGTAAGTAGGGCGGGATGGCATCTCGCCAAAATGCAAAATAGGCGGAATGGCATTCCCCCCTACTTTAGCGAGTTAGAAGTCGGTTCTGTCGGGACAGAACGAAGATCAATTTCGATTGCGGAAAGCAACAATTGAATAGCGAGTATTACCGAGAGAGTTGGAAGTATCACCGTTCCGGTTGGCGCGGGGATTTCGCGGCTTGCATAATAAATCCATTTGTAGGTTCCGAAGATCAAGCCAAAAATCAAAAGCGGCAAACCGATGAGAAGATAAATGCTCCCCATCGAAAAATCATAGATGAAATTCTTGAGCACCATTCGACGAACAAATGTGGCAATCAGCTTCAATGGAAATTCAAATAAAACACGGTGAATGGACAAACTCGAGGCTTCACCCTGATAGCGAGCCGGCATCGGTACATCTTTGACGACAGCACCGATCAAATAGAGATGAGCAAGCATGGAAGTCTCAAAATAATAGGTGGGATCAATTTTGTCTAAAGGCAGTTGAGACAAGGCTTCGGAACGGATGGCGTTAAATCCATTGGTGGGATCGAACAGATTCCAATAACCGGTCGCGGCTTTCGAAAGGAATCCCAGACTCATATTACCGACGCGTCGGATCAACGGCATGTTTTGCAAGGATTTAAAATCGCGAAAGCGATTCCCTTTGGTGTAATCAACCCGGCCTTCAATGAGCGGCTTTAACAATTCGGGCAAATAATTCATATCCATTTGACCGTCGCCATCGATCTTGACAATAATCTGCGCGCCCATTTCAAGCGCCTTGCGATAGCCCGTGACCATCGCGCCGCCAACACCTTGGTTTGACGGATGACAAATCAAGACGATGCGGTCGTCATTTTTAGCAGAGGCAGTTACCAAGTCCACTGTGGAATCGGGTGAAGCATCATCCACCACAATGATGTGTTTTATGTAGGATGGTACCATCCGCAAAACGGATTGGATTTCCCTCTCGACGCGATAACAGGGAACGACTACTGCAATACAGTATTTATGAAAATCAGGAGAGGTTCCCCTCTCCTCTCGGGAGAGGGGTGCCCGAAGGGCAGGGTGAGGGAAAGTCATTCGACTGACATGATGAATTGATAATGCGGCTGTCCACCCTCCTGCACTTCAACTTCTTGCCCCGAATATTTCTGACGGATCACATCTGCGATACGGTTGGCTTCCGCATGCGACATATCCTGGCCATAAAAGAGAGTGATCAATTCATGCTCTTCGGCATTGACTTTTTCAAGTAATTCCATGCAGCCTTCTTCAACCGAACTGGCTGAGGCAACCAGTTTGCCATCGAGCAAGGCGATCACTTGCCCGGTTTCAACTTTGACACCCTCGATCTCAACAGAGCGGGTAGCAGTGGTGATTTCGCCTGTTCGCACGTTTTCCAAAGCTTTGGTCATCTTTTCGGCAACGGAATTAAGCTCACCATCTGGATGAAGCACGAGCATCGCAGAAAGTCCCTGCGGAATGTTCTTGCTCGGTACAACCGCGACCTGCTTGACTGTCACTTCCTTTGCCTGATTTGCCGCCATGATGATATTTTTGTTATTGGGAAGAATAATGACCTTATCCGTTGGCAAGTCTTCAAAAGAATTTAGAATATCCTGCGTGGACGGGTTCATCGTCTGTCCACCTTCCACTACAGCCGCGACTCCCAAACTAGCGAAGATGCGACTCAATCCCGCGCCAGGCGAGACCGCGATCACCGCGATCTGCCCAGGTTCCACCTTTGGGAACGAAATGCGCCTCGTCTTGCTCTTTTGAATATCATCCATTTGTGCGAGTAGATTCTCCATCGCAACTTTCGTGATCGTGCCTAGACCCATGATGTAATCGATTGGCTCATAGCGTTTATCGAGAGGCACATGGATGTGCATTCGGTACATCCCCTCGCCTTCGCCAACTTGAATCGACGTGCCCATCTGTTCCAGACGCCCATAAAATCTTTGCAGATCAAAATCATTCGAGGGCAGGAAATCCACAACCACCTCATAATCCTGTCCCTCCTCTACCTCTTCCATCGCATCTTGCATCTGCATACTCGAGATCGGTTGCACAGTCATAATGGGTGTCTCAAGCGACTCACCGTATACATGTCGCAACATCCCTTCAAGGATAAAGAACAAACCTTTTCCACCCGAATCGACCACACCGGCTTGTTTGAGGACTGGAAGTAAATCAGGAGTCCTTTGGACCGCCTCATCCGCAGCTTTGACTGCGATTTCAAGGATCTCAATTGGGTCTTGCGTGGAATTGAGAGCTGCTTCCGTTGCTTCAGCCACACCTCGTGCAACGGTTAAGATGGTCCCTTCCACTGGGCGGACAACTCCTTTATAAGCGGTATCGCGCGCTTCGCCGAATGCCTTGATTAACGTAGAAGCATCCAGAACTTCTTTCCCATGAACCCCGCGCGCAAACCCGCGCCACAGCTGTGAAAGAATCACTCCGGAATTGCCACGTGCGCCCATCAATGCACCCTGCGACACTGCACCCGCCATATCACTGATACTGCGATGGCCGAGATCTTTGATCTCATTCCAGGCCGATTGCATGGTCAATACCATATTCGTCCCTGTATCACCATCGGGTACGGGAAAAACATTTAACGCGTTGACAGTCTGCTGATTCGTACGCAGCCAAATGAGCCCCGCTTCCACGAGCCGCTTCATTGACTGACCATTAATGGGTTGCTTACGGAGTTTCTCAACGCGTGCGGTATTTACTGCCATGGCACTTCACTCCTAGTCAGGATTGCTTATGCGTAGCCCCGCTACGTGGACGTTAATGGTATTTACTTTCAGCCCCAAGGCTTTCTCGACTTGAAAACGGACAGTATTTGCCACGCTCTCGGCTACCGAGTTGATACGTGTCCCATATTCCACAATGATGTGGATATCAATATCAATATCCTCGCCGTTGTAACGAACAGATACACCCCGCGAAGGCTCACGAGTGATCGTCTTGACGATGCCATCTGCGATGTTCTTTGGCGCCAATCCCACCACACCATAAGATTCCAGTGTCGCGTGATAAGCAATTGTTGCGATTGCGTTGGGGGAGATATGAATCCCGCCCAGAGATGTTGTTTCTTCGCCCATGATTTTCCTTGTGTTTGTTATGTCATTGCGAGGCAGGTGTTTGGCGCCTTGGCGCCACAATCTTCTCGAAACTTGAGATTGCTCACCTGCACTGCACCGCAGTGCGTGTGGTGCAAGTGTCGCTAGCGCTCGCGACGACATTTCTTTCATCTATTTTATCATCCTCACTTGAGGAAGGTTGCGATGTATGGTAAAATGCCCTGCCTTCAAAAGGGCAACTAGTACTCGTACCACTTGGAATTATAGCAAGAAAGGATATTACAAGAAAATGGCTAAGTGCGCAAACTGCGGTAAATCAACCGCTTTCGGTCACAATCGCTCATTCTCCCAGCGTGCTACAAATCGTACGTTCAAACCGAACCTGCAAAAGACGCTCGTTATGGAGAAGGGTCGCGCGGTGCACAAAGTGTTGTGCGCCAAGTGCATCAAGACCCTGAGCAAGACCGCAGCGTAAGGTTCTCGATCACGCAAAGGTCACGACTGCAAGCAGGTCGTGATTTTTGTTTAATTATTTGTGTCATTGCGAGGGCAATGTTCTCCTGCCCGAAGCAATCTCCTACAAATTTGGGGATTGCTTCGCGAAGTTTACACTGAGCTTGTCGAAGTGCTCGCAATGACATCTCTTAGTGCTTTAACCCCTGCTGCTGTGCCTTCGGGATGCTTGAAGACAGCTGTTGCTGCAACAAAAGCTGTTGCGCCCGCCTCTTTCATTTTCGGCAACGTCTCAACATCAATGCCGCCATCAACCTCCAGCCAGGCGGAGGATCTCAACGCGTCCAACTTCTTGCGGACTTCTGACACTTTCGCGATCGATTCGGGCATGAAGTGTTGCCCAGAGTATCCGGGATGAACGCTCATCACCAACACCAAATCTGCTTCCGGTAAAAAAGGTTGGATTGCACCGACAGAAGTCTCAGGATTCAATACCACGCCTGCTCGGCAGCCAAGTAATTTGATCTGTTTCAAGGTTCCGGACAAATCGGGGCAAGTCTCCACATGGACAGTTAATCCGCTGGCGCCTGCCTCTACAAATGCTTCGAGATAACGTTCGGGCTTTTCGATCATCAAATGAACATCCAGGGGAAGCTTTGTAATACGTCGACAGGTTTCTACGATAAAGGGCCCCATCGTAATGTTAGGGACGAAGTGCCCATCCATGACATCCACATGGATCCAATCCGCGCCTGCTGATTCAGCAGTGGCAATCTCTTCACCGAGACGTGCAAAATCAGCCGAGAGAATGGAAGTAGAAAGAATATATTTATTCGTCATAATAAATATAAAGGTGCTGTCACCTGTCTTATCTAGGGTTATACAGGAAAAAAATATAAATCCAAAATGGGATTAATCCACCTACCGCAATGAGAGCCAAAAGACCAAGTCCCACAGATGCCCAGTCAATATCAGGCATGGAAACCTCTGGAAGACGAGCTGTAGGCTCAATTGTGGGAGTCGCAGGAGGTGGTGATACCGGCACCGGCCGAGGTTCCGGTCTCTGATAAGTGGATGAAGCTTCAGGAGTCAAGTTTAATGATTGATTGCGTTGTGTATCGCGTTCAGTTCCGAAGCGGAGCAGGACGCGGCCCAGTTGATCAGCGGTACGGTATCTCGCAGCGGGCTCTTTTGAAAGAACCTTTAAGACGATTTCTTCGAGAGCCGGCGGAATTTCCGGCACATACTCGCTTGGAGGGATAGGTGGCGTTTCGAGATGCATACGAGCAAGTTCTTCACTTGTGGGAGCCGTAAAAGGCAACGCACCGGTCAACACTTCATAAAGCACCACACCAAGCGAATAAACATCAGAGGCAGGTGAGGGAGCTTCACCGGTTGCTTGTTCAGGCGAGAAATATTGCGGTGAACCCCACACCACATCCGCGCGCTCATCAGGCATAATCGTGGAAAGAGCCCGAGCGATTCCGAAGTCTGTTACCTTGAGACGTGAATCAGGTGTGACGATCATGTTGTGCGGCTTGACATCACAATGAACCAGTCCCGCCCGATGAGCATAGCCTATTCCTGCGCAGGCCTGTACCATCAAAGGGATCGCTTCATCAACTGAAAAACGTCCGCGCTGACGAAGCAGGGTCTTCAGATCTTTGCCCGGGAGAAACTCCATCACAATGAAGAGTTGACCATGGTCAAGGCCAAAGTCATGAACAGTAACGATGTTCGGATGCGAAAGATTTGCCGCAGCGCGCGCCTCCTGACGAAAACGCTGTTGGAAGGCGCTATCATTCGAATAATCTTCATGCAAAACTTTGATCGCGACCGATCGCTCTAACATCAAATCCCGCGCGCGAAACACATCGGACATACCACCTGAACCGAGTCGTTCAAGCAGTTGATAACGATTATTAAGCAACATCCCTTCGTTCATGGCAAAAAAGATTATACCCTAACCCCCTCCGCCCCTGCCTACGGCGGGGCACCTCCCCCAAATACGCCGGAAAAACAAAATAATTATCCAAAGAATCTATAGTGTATTTGGGGGAGGCTGGGAGGGGGTTATAATCCTCACATGCGCAGTGCCATCATTGTTTTCAACCCTACAGCAGGACGCTTTTCGGCAAAGCCATTTATCAAATCTGTTGTGAATGAGTTGGAATCTGTTGGATGGCAAGTGGACGCGGCAGAGACTCAAAGCGGCGAACACACTATCGAATTGGCGAAACAAGCTGCGGCTGAAGAAAAAGACGCGGTGTTCGCTGTCGGTGGAGATGGAACGATTGGCAACGTCGTCAATGGATTGGTTGGTTCAGAAACTGCGTTGGGGGTTCTGCCTGCGGGCACGGCGAACGTCTGGAGCATCGAGCTGGGACTGCGTCCCTTCACATGGACTCATCCATGGGTTTTGCAAAAGAATATATCTATCCTTGCAAATGCCCCTTGTTATGCCGTGGACGTAGGACTATGTAATCAAATCTACTTTATGATGTGGGCCGGGATCGGCTTAGATGCAATCACCATTCAATCATTGGAGCCGCGCATACGAATTGAAAAATTTTTCGCCATGCCCGAATATGCAGCGAAGACGATTTGGAACGCGGCTCAATGGAGTGGATTGAGCCTGCGTTGGTGGGTAGATGAACATGAAGTGAAAGGCCACTTTATCCTTGCAGTGGCAACCAATATTCGTCATTACATGGGCGGACTCACGAACCTATCGCCAAATGCATATCTCGATGATGGACTGCTCGATCTATGGTTATTTAGTGGAAGCAATCTTGGTGATGCGCTGCGACATGCCTATGATTTATGGCGTGGCAACCATGTTAATTCAGATGCAGCCCAGCGCATCGCGTTCCGCAACCTGCGTGTGGAAGCCGATTCCGTTTATTGGATTCAGACAGATGGTGAAGCACGCGGTTCAGCACAAGTTGCCGAGATCAGCGTTCAAACACACGCATTAAAACTACTCGTGCCACCTGCAGGCATGAATCTATTAAGAAACGGATCATCATCTCAAGGAACAAAATGAACGCTCGCCAACTCTTCAACAAATGGGTAATTCTTGGTGCACTCCTGCTCGCGGGATTTTTGCTCCTTGTTACTGCAATCTCCATTGGATTAACTGCTTCGCATCGAACCTCCGACGTTGGGTTTGCCCCTGCCGATCTGACCGTGATCGCTGCCCCAACCGGCACCTCGAGCGCGCCGCCAACGCCAACCATTGACCCTTTCGCATCACCGACTGCCCCTGCTGGGATCGCGATTGGTAACTATGTCCAGATCACAGGCACCGAAGGGCAAGGCCTCCGTATACGCAAGGATCCTGGCTTGGATGGTGAATTTGAATTTCTTGCTTATGATTCTGAAGTATTTACCGTCCAAGATGGTCCGCGCGCAGTGGATGGATATGAGTGGTGGTATCTTGTCGCACCGTATGATGATACGCGCGTTGGCTGGGCCGCGGCGGACTTTTTGAGCTATGTTCCAGCGCCTTGACCTCACCCCACGACCCCTCTCCTTTTAGGAGAGGGGAGAAAGTTTGAAAATGAACGAAAAACCAACAGGCATTACTGCCAATAAAAAGACCAAAGAATTCACAGTCACATGGAGCGATAATCATACGAGCGTCTATCCATTTGAGTTGTTGCGCGCGGCATGTCCGTGCGCCTCTTGCCGCGGCGGACATGAGAACATGAAGTCTGAACCCGATGCAGATGTATTCGCTATCAAGTTAGGGGATACGCCATCCACTCGGATCAGCAACGTTGTTGCCGTGGGATCCTATGCCCTCACCATCGTCTGGGAAGATGGACATGATTATGGAATCTATAACTGGCATTATCTGCGCGCCTTATGTCCATGCCCTGAGGACCGGGCGAAGTATAGGAAGAGGTAACAAAAGGCGGCTGATCTCCAGTCGCCTTTTTGATTATGGAGTCGATGTTGAGGTGCGAATATACAAGCAAAAGTAATAGAATCAATCGTTTCATCCGACACTCCCAACACTCCTGAGCCGATAATTATAGCGGTTATAATCGCGGCATGCCTATTCGTTTGCTTTCCTCTGAAGTCGCGTCACAGATTGCCGCAGGCGAAGTGGTCGAGCGACCTGCTTCGGTTGTCAAAGAGTTGTTGGAAAATTCTCTGGATGCTGGCGCGCGTTCCATCACGATTACAGTTGAAGAAGCTGGAAAAAAACTGATCGAAGTTGCAGATGATGGATCCGGCATCCCATCCAATGAATTGGAACTTGCCATCTCGCGGCACGCCACCTCGAAGCTGATTCGCTCCGCTGATCTTTTCTCTATCTCCACGCTTGGATTTCGCGGCGAGGCTCTCTCTTCCATTGGTTCCGTTTCGCGTATGACAATTACCTCGCGTGTACAAAATGAACAGGAAGGTACTCGTCTGCGCGTGGAGGATGGCAAGACAATTGAACTTACTAAAGTTGGCACAACAGTCGGCACAACCGTGCGCGTGGAAGATCTGTTCTACAATGTTCCTGCGCGCCTGAAATTTTTGAAAAGTGATACCACCGAACGCCGCGCCATAGACTCACTGGTCACACGCTATGCACTGGCCTATGCTGAGAAGCGCTTCAGGTTTTCAGATGGAAAAAACGTTGTTTTGCAAACTTCCGGCGATGGTGACCAACGCGCCATCCTTGCCGCACTGTATGGCGTGGATGTCGCTAAACAAATGCTTGAAATCCAATCTGAAGAAGAGGGATCAAGACTCACTGGATTTATCAGTCCCACCTCTCTAACACGCTCCAATCGCAGAGAAATTACATTTTTCGTCAATGGCCGCTGGGTACATGATGTTTCTCTGAGCACAGCGCTCTTGCAAGCTTATCATACGTTGCTCATGGTAGGACGTTATCCACTGACCGTGCTCTTTCTTGAAATTCCTCCTGAAGAAGTGGATGTCAATGTTCATCCTACAAAAGCTGAAGTGCGGTTCAGAAATCAGGATAAAGTTTTTAGTTTTATCCAACGTTCAGTGCGTAGGGCTTTATTAGCATATTCGCCTGTTCCGCATATCGCGCCAAGTCTCTGGGGAACGGCCCGTACTGTGCCAAACGAGCCAATCAGGCATACTGGGCTGGATTGGAAGATTGGGCATGATGAAGAGTTACCCATAACTAGCAACTCCGAATCTCCACTCTCCAGTTCTCAAGCTCCGATTCCTGATTACCAATCTCAAGCTGCTACCTCATTCGCTGCAATCCCGCTTTTGCGTTTGATCGGTCAGATCGGCGCGACCTATCTCATTGCCGAAGGTCCTGATGGATTGTATCTCATTGACCAGCATGCCGCGCATGAACGGGTTTTATTTGAAAAGCTGATGACGCAACATGCGATGAAGAACATTCCATCACAAGCTTTACTAACACCTGCGGTCGTTACACTACCTCCTCAATCTTCCAACTTACTGATTACTCAATTACCTGTCTTACAACATTTCGGCTTCGACGTGCAAGAGTTTGGACCAAATACATTTCAAGTGCGTGCTATGCCTGCACTGTTCATGGGCAGCGACCCCTCTGCAGCATTGCGTGCACTAGTTGAAGATTTCGAAGAAGATGAATCGCCGTTGCAAAATGAGATCGAAGCGAAGCTC
>WNFX01006915.1_pt1 | contig 10716 bp, 9 predicted proteins | sample 5400111 | NCBI WGS metagenome assembly WNFX01 (sample SAMN13153363, study PRJNA577476) | soil metagenome | isolation source: 40 cm soil or saprolite under grassland replicate 1 | place: USA:California | collected 2016-06-15 | reverse complement strand
ACCAGCCGAGCAGGGTGTTGGCCAGCAGACCGGCCAGCACCGCGGCGGCCAGGTAGGCGCACAGCAGGTTCTGGGTACCCTCCCCGGCGGTGGCCGCGGAGCCCAGCCGGGCGCCGAGGTGGCGCTTGGCCACGCCTAGGACGGGCATCACGATCAGCGAGGCGAGCGACAATCCGATGCCCAGCCAGCTGGTTTCGGCGCGGTGGCGGGCAACCAAGGTGCTAATCGCGTCGTAGGCGATGTACGGGGCGAGCAGGAAGAAGGTGACCGCGACTAGTTTCTGCGCACGGGCCTCGGCGGTTTCGGACAGGGTGCGGGTGCCGGTGAACCGCCACACGACGATCACGCTGGCCAGGCCCTCGATAGCGGAGTCCAGGCCGAACCCGAGCAGGGCCACCGATCCGGCGATGACCGCGGCGGTGATGGCGATGGCGCCCTCGGCGGCCATGTAGGCCAGCGACAGCCAGGACAGCAGCCTGGCCTGCCGGGCGGCCCGCTGCCAGCCCGCATCCCGGGTCATCGCCGGGGTCTGGCGGGTGCTGTCCATCACGTCTGTCCGGGCGGCGGCGGGCTCAGGCGTGCGCGGTGAGCACCGGCAGGTCCGAGGCCACGGAACTGGCGTGCAGGTCGTGCACGGCGTGCCCGTGCCCGCCGCCGCGCTGCTGGCCGCCGCTCACGCCACCGCCGCCCGCGGATCGGTCCCGGAGGCTGGGCACAGCGCCGCCGCCACGCCGGTGGCGGCGAGCACGCCCTCGGCGGCCCGCAGCAGGTCCATCAGCTCCGGGCAGGTCAGCGCGTAAAACGACTGCCGCCCCTCGGCGCGGTAGTCCACCAGGCCGCAGCCGCGCAAGCAGGCCAGGTGCTTGGACACCGTCGACTGCGCCAGGCCCAGCTCGCCGGTCAGGTCGACCACCCGGGCCTCCCCGGCGGCCAGCCGGGCCACGATCCGCAGCCGGGTCTCATCGGCCAGGGAGCGGAACAGCGCCACCGCCGGGCTCGCCCCGGACGCGATCGCCGCACTCACGCACCCGGCATCATCCATCGCCATATAACGATGATAGCGCCGATTTGGAATGACACCAGTGCGGATGCTGTCCTCTGGGTCGCGGAGCATAGTCCGGCCCTCGGCTGCGCCATCAAGGGCGGCCTGCCGACTGGCGGGGATGCCCGGCGCGACCTTGTGCGGCCTCCATTCGGGCTGATGACATTTTCGTTATGGTCGGCGGCGCCGGGACGGCAGCAAGTTAGCCTCTCGGTGTGAGCGGCACGGGAAGCGCGGTTAGCGGCCCGTCGTTGCCGCGCGGTCGCGGCCTGGCCATCATCGCCGCGGCGGTCGCGGTCCTGATCGTCGCGGCCAGCGCCGGATACGCGGTGATCCGCGCCCGGCAGCATCAGCAGGCGACGGGACTGCGGGCCTCCGGCATCCCGGCCAGCGTCTCGACGTCCCTGGCGAACCTGATGCAGCTGTCCCCGGTACCGGCCACGAGCGCGCCGGGCTTCACGCTGACCGATCAGGACGGACAGACGATGTCGCTGGCGAGCCTGCGGGGGCGCGTGGTGGTGCTGGACTTCATGGACCCGCATTGCACCGACATCTGCCCCATCGTGTCCCAGGAGTTCATCGACGCCTACCGTGATCTCGGCGCGAACGCGCCGCACGTGGTGTTCCTGGCCGTGAACGTCAACCGCTACCACCTGCAGGTAGCGGATGTAGCGGCGTTCTCCAGCGAGCAGCGGCTGACCAAGATCCCGGCGTGGCACTTCCTGACCGGCGCTTATCCGAGCCTGCAGGCCGTCTGGCAGGCCTACCAGATCGAGGTCGACGCGCCAGGCCCGGACGCAGATGTGATCCACTCCTCCCAGATGTACTTCATCGACCCGCAAGGCCGGGAGAGGTTCCTGGCCAACCCCATGGTGGACCACACCGCATCCGGGTCCGCGTACCTGCCCGCCAGCCAGCTCGCGTCCTGGGGACAGGGCATCGCGCTGCTAGCGCGCCACCTCACCGCCTGAGCCCCTTAACCCGAGCTGCCACGAGCCGACCGCACCGGGGGCAGCCCTGAGCGTGAGCCTCACCGCCGCCCTACGACCGTGGCGTAGATCTCTGAGTTCTTGCTGCCGCCGACGGCGCTGCCCCAGCTCAGGGCGACGTGTTCCGGGGCGCCGGGGCCGTGCCGGCCCGGCAGCACCGAGATGCCGAAGGTGTCGCCCGGCCAGATCGCCGGGTTGCCGTACTGGGTGGAGACCTGCGTGACAGGGGCCAGCCAGCCGTGCCGGATGGAGAAGGGCCGCAGGTAGGTGGCGTAGCCCTGGGGCGAGTTGTCGGCCTGCCAGGCGATGTCGGCGATGCCGGGTCCCGCGCCGACCGACTCCACGTTGTGGAGGGCATTGTCCTGGTCCGCCGTGACGCGGATCGGGGCGGACCACCTCCTGCCGTGGTCGGTCGAGTAGGAGAGCCACCCGATGTCGCCAGAGGAAGTCTGCGTGTCCCAGGTGGCATACAGGTTCCCGGCCCGGTCCGTGCTCAGGTCCCCGTCGATCCACCACGTGAGGATCGCGATGGAGCCGGCGCTGGCGCCGACCTCGACGGCGGGCGACCACGTCTTGCCGCCGTCCGCCGACGAGGTGAAGTACTCGTGCCCGGGGTGCACGACGAACGTTCCCGGATCGAGCTTGTGGCCCCAGATCAGGGCGTCGACCACCCCGTTGGGCTGGACAACGATGGAGGCGTCGTAGCCCCCGCCCGCCGGGAAGCCCGGCTGCATCGGGGTGATCGGTCCCCAGGTCTTCCCGTGGTCCGTGGATTTCTGGACCACCGCGGTGGCATCCACCGCGCTGTAAGCGCAGCTGCCTGTGGGGCTGCAGACGATCTTCACGTCCGCCGCGCTGGGCCCGTAGTCCCAGGTGACGTAGACAGTGCCGCCCCGCCCGGCAGCGATGAAGTCCCTGTCTCCCCAGTTGCCGGCGACGTGCGGGATGAGCGAGGCCGCCTGGGAGAAGGTGGCCCCGTGGTCGAAGGAGGCCGCCACCACCGGGTAGGCGTAGTTGTCGTGGTACCGCAGGTAGGAAACGTAGACGGTCCCGTCCGGCGCGACGGCCACAGCCGGGTCATCGGACCCGCTGGAGTCGGGCAGGGTGGTCGGCTTGGAGAAGTGCGCGCCGCCGTCCACCGACCGGGCGAAGCCCTCGCCGCCGCATCCGATCCACGCCTCGTAGACGTAGTGCGGGGGGGCCACCGCCTGTTCGACCTCCGCGTTCTGCCCAGCGCAGGCGCTGCTCACGTCAATCACCGGACCCGCACCGGATGACGCGGCGAAAGCCCGCGGCGCGGCCGTGCCCAGGACTGCGAGGGCACCGGTCAGGAACGTGACGACGAGCAGCCTGATCTTGTTCACGAACATTCCTCCGCGTCTTTCGCCGGAGCCGAACACCAGAAGCTGGTGCACTCTGTTTGATCGTCAGCCCAGGCCGCTAAATGTGTCAAGACCGAACATTCAGCACCGATTTATCCCCAAACGGTCGGTGGTGTCTCCCGCCCCGCCTGATCACCAGGGGCCGGATTGCGGGTCTGGCGCGGCGTAGGGAACAATGACCTTCTGGCGATGAGGCTCGCCATAACCGCGTAGCGAGAGCCACGCTGATGGCCTCTACCCCTGTCGATGACATCTGGGTAGGAGGCCTCGCCATGGAAGACCCGCTGGGACTGCCTGGCAATGATCTTCGGGCTGCGCGGTGAGCGCGGCCCTCCCGATACCGGTCATCCAGCTGCTGCAGGTGCTGACCGTCGCGCTGGGCGCGCCGGGGGTGACCGGCGTGATCGCGAGGGTGGAAGCGCGGCTGCAGGGGCGCCGGGGGCCGCGCATCAGGCAGCCGTACTATGACCTGGCCAAGCTGTTCCGCAAGGAAGCCCTGGCGCCCGAACAAGCGAGCTGGTTCTTCCTGGCCGCGCCGCTGATCGCGGTCACGTGTTACCTCACCATCCCGCTGCTGATCCCGGTGCTGACCAGCTACGGGCTGCCGCTCGGCTACATGGGCGACATCCTGGGCGGCGGGTTCCTGCTGTCGCTGGCCAGCTTCGTCGTGGCCACCGCCGCGCTGGAGACCGGCAGCCCCTACGCGCAGCTCGGCTCCAGCCGGGCCAAGACGTTCTCGGCCATCACCGAGCCGGTGGTGCTGTTCGTGGTGTTCACCGTGGCCCTGCTGACCGGCACCGACCTGCCGTACGCGCTGGCCGCCACGGTCCGGTCCAGCGCCGGGCAGATCATCCGGCCGGCCCACCTGCTGGCCGCGGCCGCGCTGTTCATGGTGATCCTGCACGAGACCGGGCGGATCCCGGTGGAGACGCACACCGGGACGAACGAGTTCGGGATGATCGAGGAGGCCCGGGCGTTCGAGCATTCCGGCCCGTATTTCGCGCTGCTGAAGTGGGGCAGCGAGCTCAAGCAGCTGATCTTGTTCACGATCCTGGCCGACGTGTTCCTGGCGCCGTGGGGCCTGGCCTCGACTCAGCACGCGGGCGCCGTCGGACTGGCCATCGTGGCGCTGCTGGCCAAGGCCTGCGCGGTCGGCTGCGCCGTCGCGGTCATCGACAACTCCTTCGCCAAGCTGCGCCTGTTCAAAATCACCGAGTTCGTCTCCGGCGCGTTCCTGCTGGCCGTGCTCGGCGTGTTCACGCTGTACCTAGGGGGCGGCTGATGGACCCGGCGGCCCTAGGCGCCGTGCAGGCACCCGGTGTCTACCAGGGCGCGGCCAACGTGATCGCGGCGGTGATGCTGCTGATCGAGTTCGGCATGCTGCGCCAGGCGCTGGCCCGGGACCAGGTCCGGCTGTACATGGCGCAGTCCGTGCTGCTGTCGGTGCTGGCCATCGTCATCGCCGCGGACCGGAACCTGCCGGACTTGTACGCGCTGGCCGGCCTGTCCGCCGCGCTCAAGGTGGTGGCGGTGCCGCTGGTGCTGCGCCGCCTGCTCGGCCGGGCCGGAGCGGACGACGGCGAAGACGAACTGCCGGGCGTGGCGGGCAGTCAGACGGTGAGCCCGGCCTCGGCCGTGCTGGCCGCGATCGTGCTGGCGGCGATCGGGTTCTTCTGCTTCGGCGCCTGGCATATCCACGGTCCGGCGGCTCCGGCGACCGCGCTGGCGATCGCGGGCGCGATGGTGCTGGTCGCGTTCGGCCTGATGATCGTGCGCCGGGATGTGGCGTCCCAGGCGATCGGGTTCTTCACGCTGGAGAACGCCATCTCGCTGGCGGCGCTGGTGGTGGCGGCCGGGCTGCCGCTGATCCTGGAGACCGCGTTCCTGTTCGACCTGCTGGTGGCGGTGGTGGTGTTCGGGATGCTGATCCGCGGCCACCACACGAAGGCCGAATCGCTGTCCACCGCCGACCTGACCAGGCTGCGGGGGTGAACCGGTGATCGGCGTGATGCTGAGCATCCTCATCGTCCCGCTGGCCGCCGGGATCACCTGCGCGATCCTCCCGGCCCGCCGGACCCGGGCCGCCGCCGCGGTCACCGTGGCCGCCGGCGTCGCGTGCTTCGCCCTGGTCCTGACCCTGGTCCCGGCGGCCGCGCACCGGGACCTGAATTACCTGTCCTACCTGCGGGCCGACGCGGTCAGCGCGATCTTCCTGCTGGCCACCGGCTTCCTGTACGCGGCCGTGGCGGTGTACACGGTCGGCTACACGAAGCGTCACGAGGACCTGTACGGCCGGCGGTTCTACGCCGGGCTGAACCTGTTCGCCTGGGCGATGCTGGCCGCGCCGCTGATGAGCAGCCTGGCCCTGCTGTGGATCGCGGTGGAGATAACCACGATCATCTCGGCCCTGCTGGTCGCGATCGAGGACACCGACGGCGCCGCCGAAGCCGCCTGGAAGTACGTGCTGATCGCCAGCGCGGGCCTCGGCCTGGCCCTGCTCGGCACGGTGTTCGCCTACTACGCCGGCGCCCAGGTCCTCGGCGAGCACTACAACCTGGCCATCCAGCCGCTCATCGCGGCCGGCCCGCACCTGCCGGCCACCCCGGTCCGGCTCGCGTTCCTGCTCGCGCTGCTCGGCTACGGCACCAAGGTGGGCCTGTTCCCCGTGCACACCTGGCTGCCGGACGCGCACTCCGAGGCGCCGACGCCGGTCTCCGCGCTGCTGTCCGGGTCGCTGCTCGCGGTCAGCTTCTACGCGATCCTGCGCTTCTACCAGTTCACCGCGGCGGCGCTGGGCAGCGGGTTCCCGCGCGACGCGCTGCTGGCGTTCGGGGTGGCCTCGCTGCTGCTGGCGGCGCTGTACGTGTTCGGCCAGCGGGACGTCAAGCGGCTGCTGGCCTACTCCAGCGTGGAGCACATGGGCATCTTGGCCATCGGGGTGAGCTTCGGCGCGCCGGTGGCGCTGGCCGGCGTCATGCTGCACGTCCTGGCGCACGCCGCGGCCAAGGGGAACGCGTTCATGGGCGCGGGCGTGCTGGTGACCAAGTTCGGCAGCAAGCGGATCTCCACGATCCGCGGCGGCCTGGACCTGCTGCCGTGGAGCGGGCCGCTGTTCCTGCTCGCGGTGTTCGCGCTGTCGGCGATGCCGCCGTCGGGGATCTTCCGCAGCGAGTTCCAGATCGTCTACGGCGGCCTGGGGTCGGGCAGCTACGCGGCCGCGGCCGCCCTGATCGTGCTGGTCACGGTGGCGTTCTTCGGCCTGACCGCGTCGGCCACGCGGATGCTGTTTACCCCGGCCCCCGCCCAGCCGGTACTCACCCGCAGCGAACCCAGCGCCTGGATGGTCGTCCCGGTCCTGGCCGGCGTCGCGGTCTTGTTCATCCTCGGCATCCATCCTCCAGGGGAGCTCACTGGCCTGATCGACCGCGCCGTCCTTCAACTGGGAGCGGCGCGATGACGATGACCCAGCCCGGCGTCACTGCGCTGTGGGACGAACTCTGCTCACGGGTCAAGACCGGCGACCGGTTCGCCGGCCTGTCCGGCACCATGCCCGACGGCGGCCCGCTGGTCTTGTCCGCGTACCTCGCGACGGCGCGCGGCATCGACACGCTGGAGACGCCGCTGCCACCGGGCGTGAGCGGCTATCCGGCACTCACCCCGCGGCTGGGGGCGGCGTTCTGGTACGAGCGGGTGATCCACGACCGCTTCGGCGTGGTCCCCGACGGGCACCCGCGGCTGGCGCCCCTGATCCGGCCCGGCCCGCCCGAGGAGCACGCGCTGCCCCGGCACGTGACCGGCTACGGCATCTTCACGATCCCGCACGGCCCGGTCCGCTCGGGGGTGATGGAGGCGATCGAGTACCTGGTCGAGACGCCGGGCGAGGCGATCCCGCACCTGAACATGCGGGTCTTTTACAAGCACCGCGGCGTGGCGGACCGGTTCGCCGGGATGACCCCGGACGACGCCGTCCTGCTGGCCGAACGCGCCGAGGGCATCGCCTCGGTCGGCCACGCCCTCGCGTTCTGCCACGCGGTCGAGCAGATCGCGGGCTGCCAGCCGCCTCCTGCCGCGGGCCTGGTCCGGGTGCTGCACGCCGAGCTGGAGCGGATCGGGAACCACCTCGACGTCGCGGTCCGGCTGGCCGACGCGGCCGGGCTCGCGGTGGCCACCGCCCGGTTCGCGCTGCACAAGGAACGAGTGCAGCGGCTGGTCAGCACGCTGTGCGGCAGCCGGTTCGGCCGCGGCGTGGTGGTACCAGGCGGGGTCGCCGCGCTGCCGCTGCTGCCGCCCGCGCAGATACTCGCCGAGGCTGGCAAGCTCCGCACGGCGATCACCGCCGACGCCGGCGCGCTGATGGGCACGTCCTCGTTCCTGGACCGGCTGCGCGGCACCGGGCCGCTGACCCCGGCGCGGGCCCGCCAGCACGGCGCGCTCGGCCCGATCGGGAAGGCGTCCGGGTACGCCGACGACGCCCGGCTCGCCCGCCCCTACGACGGGTACCCGTCGCTGACCCTGCCGTCCGCCCCCGCGCACGCGGCCGGCGACGCGCTGGCCCGGCTGCGGGTCAGGTGGGAAGAGGTGGACCAGGCGTTCGGCCTGATCCGGCAGGCCGCCGAACAATTGCCCGAACGGCCTGGCGATCCCGCCCGGCTACCGTGCGAGCCGGTCCGGGGAAGGGCGGCGGGGTGGGCCGAAGCCGCGCAGGGCGAGGTGCTCTACGACGTGGAGCTCACGGACGGCCGGGTCGCCCGCTGCCAGCCCAGGTCGGCGTCCTTCCACAACCTGGTGCTGATGCACGAGGTGTTCACCGGGGACATCCTGACCGATTTCCCGTTCATCGAGGCCAGCTTCGGCCTGTCCGTCGCGGGGGTCGCCCTGTGATTCCCGGGGAGGCGGAACAGTGAGCATCTGGGTGCTGCGCGGCCTGCGCGACGGCGTTGTCACCACCCGCTGGCCGGGGCGACCCGATGCCTACGCCGACGAGTGGCGCGGCCCGGCCCGGGCGCTGGGGCCGACCGACGCGGTCGACCCGGCGCTCTGCCCGACCGGAGCCATTTCCGCCCAGGGGGTCGACCAGGGGCGGTGCATCCTGTGCGGCCGCTGCGTGGCCGAGCGGCCCGACCTGTTCGGCTGGTCCCAGGGCGCCACCGGTCCGGCCGCGGCCGGACTGAGCCGGGACGCGCTCGTCGTCCCCGAACCGCCGGAGACCGGCGTGGCGGTCGAGGCGGCCCGGGCCCGGCTGCGGGAGCGGACCGTCGCACTGCGCCGCAGCGTGCACGTCCGGCACGTGGACGCCGGGTCCGACGGCAGCGAGGAGTGGGAGATCCAGGCCCTGCTCGGCCCGGTCTACGACATTCACCGGCTGGGCGTGTTCTTCACCGCCAGCCCGCGGCACGCCGACGTGCTGCTGGTCACCGGGGCCGGCGCCCGCGGCATGTCCGGGCCGCTGCGCACGACCTATGACGGGATGCCCGATCCGAAGGTCGTCATCGCAGTGGGCACCGACGCGGTCAGCGGCGGTCTGCTGACCGAGAGCGAGCCGGTCACCGGGGGCGTCGCCGCCACGGTACCGGTCGATGTCTGGCTGCCGGGCTCCCCGCCCAGCCCGTTCGGCATCCTCAATGCCCTGCTGATCGCGGTCGGCCAGCTGGCCGACGGCGGGAAGGGGGAACGGTGAGCGGGCTGTTCGCGGCCGGGCTGATCCTGCTGGCGCTGGCCGCCGCGGCCGACTTCGCTGGCGGGCGGTTCATGCGGGCCGGTCCGCTGTACCTGCTCGGTGCGGCGGGCTCGGCGTGCCTGGCCGTGCCGGACGGTTCGCCCTGGCCGGACGAACCGTCCGGCTCGACGTCGCGGGCTGGCTCGGGGACCCGGTGCCCGGCCAGCAGGCGGCCGCGCTGGCGGCCGACCAGTTGTCCGGGCTGTTCCTGCTGCTGGCGTTCGGCGCGGCCGTGCCGGTCTCAGTCGCGTTCGCGATCTGGGCCGCCAGGACCGGGCCGGCCAGGCGGCGTGGGCTGGGCGCGAGCTACGCGCTGGCGCTTGGCGCGGTCGCGGTGATCGTCACGGCGCAGGACGCGTTCACCGTGCTGTTCGGCTGGGAGACGCTGACGCTCGCCTTCTACCTGCTCGCGGGGGCCGAGCGGAACAAGCCGGGCCGGGCCGCCGCGGCCCAGGTCACGTTCGCGTTCGGAAAGGTCAGCGGGGCCGCGCTGCTGGCCGGCCTGCTGCTCCTGGCGACCAGGTCGCACTCGATCATGCTGGCCTCGTTCGCCCACGTCCCGGGCGGCGCGGCCCGGACTACCGCCGAGGTGCTGCTGCTCGGCGGTTTCGCGGTCAAGGCCGGCCTGGTGCCGTTCCAGGTCTGGCTGCCGCGCGGCTACGCCGCCGCCCCCGGTCCGGCCCGCGCGATCATGGCCGGCGTCTGCGTCAACGTGGCCTTCTACGGCATGTGGCGCACGCTCGCGCTGACCGGCCGGGTGCCCGGCTGGCTGACCGGTGGCCTGCTGGTGCTCGGCGCGCTGAGCGCGCTGCTCGGCATCGCCCACGCGGCGGTGCAGAACCGGCTGTCCCGGGTGATCGCCTACTCCAGCATCGAGAACACCGGGCTCATCGTCACCGGCTTCGGCGTCGCGCTGACCGGGGCGGGGGTCGGCGACCGGCGCCTGGTCGCGGCCGGGCTGCTGGCCGCCACGCTGCAGGTGGTCACGCACACCGCGGCCAAGTCCCTGCTGTTCACCTCGTCCGCCGGGATCGAGGCCGCTACCGGCGCCGACGACCTGGAGGAGCTGCGGGGGCGGGCGCGACGGACGCCGTGGAGCGGGTTCGGCCTGGCCGTGGGCTCGCTGACGCTGGCCGGGCTGCCGCCCACGGCGGGCTTCGTGTCGGAGTGGTTCCTGCTGGAATCGCTGATGCAGCAGTTCCGCGTGCCCGGCCTCGGCTACCGCCTGGTCCTCGCCCTGGCCGGTGCCGCGGTCGCCCTCACCGTCGGCTTCGCCGGTGTCACCTTCGTCCGCCTCGTCGGGCTCCTTTGCCTCGGGGGGAACGATCCCCCCCAGACCCCCCCTGCTCTTGGAGGGACTACCCGTCCCCCCAAACCCCCCTCCTGGGGATGGGCCGGAAGGGCGGCAGTGCTGGTGCTGGCTCTCGCCTGCCTGGGGATCGCGGCGGTGACGCCGCTGGAGATCCGGGTGATCGCAGCCGGGCTGTCGCCCGCGGTACCTGGCTCGCTGACCATGGGCGCGCTGAAGTCCCCGTGGATCCTGCAGCCGGTGTTCGACGGGTTCTCGATCCTGTCGCCGTCCTGGCT
>WNFX01010415.1_pt1 | contig 10717 bp, 10 predicted proteins | sample 5400111 | NCBI WGS metagenome assembly WNFX01 (sample SAMN13153363, study PRJNA577476) | soil metagenome | isolation source: 40 cm soil or saprolite under grassland replicate 1 | place: USA:California | collected 2016-06-15 | reverse complement strand
GCCACGCCATAACCGCGAGCCCCACGGAAAGAAGCGCAAAGATGGAGAGGTCATTGTAAATTCCCGAATCTTTGGCCCAGCCTCGCGCGAGCAATTCTCCTAGGGCCATGTAGGTCGTGAACACGATCGCGAATCCGAGGACGACGATGTCGCTCCAGTTATGGAGGGGGTCGAGGCGAAGAACAAGCGTCTGTTCGCCACCCGGTGCCGCTGGTTCAGGTCCGGACTCACGCAGGGCCATCGCTCGTAGAACGCCGGTAACCACGTCGTCTTTGCGGGTCCACTTCTCGCAAGGCGGGTAGAGAGGTTACGTCGCGACTTCGCATAATCGTTCGATGCGACGCGGCTATCTCGCCCTCGGCGCGCTGGCCCTGATCTGGGGCGCGGCGTTCCTCTTCATCAAGCTCGGGGTGCGCGACATGAGCCCGGCGACGCTGGTGCTCTCCCGCGCGGTCCTCGGCGCGGTCACGATCGGCCTGATCTTTGCGGTGCGCGGCCAGACGCCCTTCCCAGCGGGGACGCGTGCGCGGCTGCTGCCCTTCCTGGCGATGGCCATCCTCGGCAGCCTCCTCCCCTGGGTGGCGATCGCCTTCGGTGAACTGTCGATCAGCAGCGCGCTGGCCAGCATTCTGAACGCGACCACGCCCTTGTGGACCGCGGTGTTCGCCTACTGGGTCACCCCCGCCGAGCGGCCCAGCGCCCTCAACTACCTCGGTGTGGTGATTGGATTCCTCGGTACGGGCATCCTGATCGCGCCCGATCTGATCGGCCAACCATTGCGGGCCACCACCATCGGGACGCTGGCGGTCGCGGGCGCCGCCTGCAGCTACGCGGTGTCGGCGCTTGTGCAGCGGCGCAAGCTCCGAGGAGTCAGCCCGCTGCAGGTCGGCTTCTGGCAGCTGACCCTCACGGCACCATTAGCCTTCGCCGTCGCCTTGCCGACGATCGGCACGACGCATCTACGGTTGACGTCCATCGCCGCCATGCTCTTCCTCGGCGTAGGCGGCTCGGGCATCGGCTTCCTTCTCTACTACTACATGATGAACACGCTCGGCGCCACGCGCGCGACGACCGTGACGTTCCTGCTGCCAGTCACCGCCGTCTTCTGGGGCGCGACCCTCCTGCAGGAGTCCATCACCATTCCGATCCTCGCCGGCATGGTGGTCATCTTGCTCGGGGTGTTTTTGACCAGCCGGCCGCGCAGACCCGTGGCATCCGTGACGGCCGAGAACCGCGGCGTTGCCTGAATCTCATCGGACGGCGGTAGAATCTCGCGTTGTCATGCGCCGTCTTGTCCTCGCCGTGTCTGCCCTCGCGCTGCTGCTGAGCGCCTGCACGACGCCGATGACCGGTGGGACGGCGAGCCCTACCGCAACCGCAACACCGAGTCCCTCCCCCACGCCAACCCCGATCCCCTCGCCAACCGAGGTAAACGGGCGCATCGTCGTCTCGAATCTCGACCCGGACGGGGCCGCGGTGGTGGCCGGGATCCTCTATCCGCCCAGCGGCGGCGTCTGCGGCGCCACCGGCACGTACGATGGCTGCCCGGTCACCGACGGCCTGGCGCAGCGGCTCGATTCCAACCCCCTCAAAGCGGCCGAGCCCCTCTGCCGCTGCCAGAACACCTACCAATCGCGAACGATCACGTCGACGCCACTGCCCGAAGGCAACCCGGGTGCGATCGCCCACGTCGTCCTCGATTTCGGCGCGGGAACGACCGCCAACCTGGACATCACCGTGCTGCAGACCTCGGGTGGCTGGTATGCGAGCGACACCAGCTGCACCGGACGTGATCCGCAGGCGACCTCGATCTACGCCACCACGCCGCCGCCCTGCAGCTAGCTCGAACCTCCCACCTCGCCGACTACCAGCGGCTCTTCCTGAAAGGTCTTGGCGTCGTCGAGGCGCCACGAGCGCGCTTCACGCAGCGTGCCCTTCTGCACCGAGGCCACCAGGTAGCTGTAGAAGGTCCAGGCGTGATCGGCGTCGAAGCGCGAGGGAACGGGTGGATGATCGGGGTGGCTGTGGGCAAAGCCGATGATCTCCAGCCCGCGCGACTCCGCATCCTTCTGAACGCGGAGCTGTTCCAGGGGATCCAGCGCGTAGCGGTCCCAGGGGCGATCGGTGATGGTGTTGCGCATGCCGCGAAATTCCGTCACCTCGTGATCGGCCGCGTTGACCCGGCCAATCAGCGCGCCGCAGGCCTCGTTGGGGTAACCGGCCTCGAGGTGCTCCCGCATCCGGTCCATGACGGACCGCGGGACTAAGAGCGTCAAAACTTCCGGCGGTAGAGTCCAGAGCTCAGGTAGCGGTCGCCGCCGTCGGGGAAGACCATCACAAAGACGCCCTCCGAGGTGCGGCGGGCGACTTCTCGGGCCGCGTAGAGCGCCGCACCCGATGAATTGCCGACCAGCAGGCCCTCGGAACGGGCCAGGTCGTGCGCCAACTCGTAGGCGGCCTCCGTCGGCACGCTGACCTTTTCGTCCTGGACGCTCGGGTCGTAGATACCGGGAACGATCGAGCTCGGCATGTGCTTGAGGCCCTCCAGGCCGTGCAGCCCGTCTGACGGCTCGGCCGCGATCACCGTGATGCCGCGGTTGAGGCGCTTCAGGAAGCGCCCGACCCCCATCAGCGTGCCACTGGTGCCGAGGCCCGCCACGAAGTGGGTGACGTCACCATGCGTCTGATCGAGGATCTCCGGCCCGGTCGTGTCGAAGTGCGCGCGCCAGTTGAAGGGGTTGTTGTACTGGTCCGGCATGAAATAGACGCCGGGCGCCGACTCCTTGATGCGGTGCGCCTCGCGGATGGCGCCGTCCGATCCTTCGAGGGCCGGCGTGAAAATCGCTTCCGCGCCGAACGCCTTGACGATCTCGCGCCGTTCCTCGTTGACGTTGGCCGGCATCACGAGTTTCACCTGGTAGCCCTTCGCCGCGCTGATCAGTGCGTAGGCGATGCCGGTATTCCCCGAGGTGGAATCCAGGATCACCTTCTCGACCGTCAGCTCGCCGGTGCGTTCGGCCTCCTCGATCATGCGCAGCGCCGGCCGGTCCTTGACCGAGCCACCGGGATTGAACCACTCCGCCTTGGCATAGAAGGTGATGTGCGGGAATTCCTTCTCGAGCAGGCGGACCCTGATCAACGGGGTGTTACCGATCCGCTGCAGGATCGACTGATCCGGGAGGTTCTCCAGCACGGAGAGGGCACGATGGGGCATCGGGAGTGATTTTATCCGGGCGATTCGCCTAGGCCGCCGTTTCGATCAGGATTTTGCGGGACGCGTTTCGATCAAGAGGAAGACGGGATGGTCGGCCGGGTCCGGCATCAGTTCGAACTCTTTGGCCACGAAGCCGCCGTACTTCTTGCCGTGCTGCGCGACGTACGCGGCAATGATCGGGCCGCGCTGCGCCGCCGGAATTTCCGTGGCCTTGAAGTGGATGGTTCGACCGCGCAGCCGCAGGTCCCCTTCACCGACCGCGCGCAAGTTCCGGGCCCAGTGCGTGTTGCCGCGAGGCGCCACCAGGTAGCGCCGGCCCTCGTAGTCGAGGGGCAGCACCGGCATGGTGTACTTGCGCCCGCTGGCGCGGCCCAGGATGGTGAGGCTCGGCGCCAGCCTCAGCGCGGTCAGCAGGGGATTCATGACCTTGTTGTTGAAAAAGCCGGACTTGCGGTAGGGCGGCGCCTGGCTCATGAGAGCGCCGCCTCGAAATCCGCCAGCAGGTCGTCGGGGTGCTCGATCCCGACCGAGCAGCGCAGCAACGCGTCGCTGATGCCGGCCCGCGCGCGTTCGGCGACATCGAGCCCTCGATGCGAGGTCGATGCCGGGTGGCTGATGGTGGTCGCGACGTTTCCCAGGCTCGGCATCAACCGCACCAGCCGGAGGCGGTGGATCATCGACTCGAGGGCGGGCTTGCCGCCGGCCAGCTCGAAGGACAGCAAGGCGCCTGCCCCGGCCGGCAATAGCCTCCGGGCTCGGGCGCAGAATGGGCTGCTCTCCAGCGCGGGGTAGTTGACGCGGCTCACGGCGCGATGTCGCTCGAGGTATTGGGCCAGGCGGAGAGCATTCTCGGTGTGCCGCTGCATGCGGAGAGACAGCGTTCGGATGCCGCGCAGCGTCAGCCAGGCGTCGAAGGGCCCGAGCGTCGGTCCGAAGGTGTGCGCAAAGACGCGCGCCGCATTGAGCCACGACGCCCTACCAATCACCACGCCACCGATCACGTCCGCGTGCCCGCTCAGGTTCTTGGTCGCGCTGTAGATCACGACGTCAGCGCCCCACGCAAACGGCTGACTCAGCGCCGGAGTCGGTACCGTGTTGTCGACCAGGAGCAGCGCACCCGCCTCGTGCGCGATCCCGGCCAGCGCCTCGAGGTCGGGTACGCGGATCAGCGGGTTGGTGCACATTTCGCAGAGCAGCACCCGGGTGCGATCGGTCACGGCACTTTTCACCGCGTCGAGGTCCTGGAAATCGACGATGCTGCTGGTGGTGCCGAAGCGCGACAGGTCGTCGCGCACGAAGGTGAGCGTCGTGCCGTAGCAGTCGTGGGCGGCCACCACGTGATCGCCCGCGTTCATCTCGCTCATGAGCGCCACCGCGATTGCCGCCATGCCCGAACCGACCGCCACCGCGTCGAGCCGGATCTCGAGTCCGTTGCTCTCGAGGCTCGCCATGGCCGCCTCCAGCTGTCGATGATTCTCCGTGCCCCAGCGGCCATAGCCGCGGTGCTCCGCCATCGCGGCATCGAGGGTCGTCAGGTCCGGGTAGCCGCTCGCCGACCCGACCGTGATGTCGGGCGTGACCGGCGCATCTTGGCGGTCGACCGCCGGCTCGCCGGCATGGACCGCGAGCGTGTCGGGATGCGGCATCGCGTCAGCCTACCTGACGCCGCTCGTAGCGACCCACCTGGAGCCGATCGCCCAGACGCTCGAGAACCGCCAGGCCTGCATCGAACTCGGCGTGATCGCCGGTGAGCAGGGCCCGTTCACATCGGACCCGGGCGGCATACGGCACGGCTTTCATGTCCTCCCAGATGGCCAGCGACCGAGTCAGCATCGCCGGGTCGCGCCCGACGATGCCGAGTCCCCGCCGAGCCTGCGCCTCGAGTGGACGGAAGTGCCCCTCTTCCGCCCGCTTCAGGAGCTCGCCCAAGCGCTCGGCTGACAACACCTCTCCGGCGTCGAGCATGAGGTTCAGACCGCGCTCAGCACGCTCGGGCAGACCGGTGGCGGTCTGTGCCATCTGGCTCACCGCCTCGGCAATGGGGCGCAGGTCGTTACCCCCATAACCAAACCAGCGGCGGAAGTGACTGTCGGCCGGAAATGCCAGCAGGATGGTATCGAGGATCTCTCGATATGACTCGGCGAGACGATCATCCTGCCGTGCGCGCGCCACGTCGATCGCCGACATGAACCCACGCACCGCATAGCCCGCCGACGGCTTCTGCGACTCGAGCCAGAGCTGCCGAGCGCGCTCACCCATGAGGAGAGCTTCGTCCCACCGTCCGAGCAGCGTCAGGACGTAGGTTCGCCAGATCACGAGGTGGAGCGCCCAGGCCGGCACCTGACCGGGCTGGATTTGGGCCAGGCCCTGCGCCGAGACCCGGTCCGCTTCGTCGAGGTCACCGAGGAGCGCCGAGCTCCAGGTCACCATGCTATGCGCGTCGATTTTCTCCACCATGTTCAACCGGTCCTGAAAGGTGAGGCGGCGGCGCGCGAAGTCGCGCCCCAGGCGCCAGTCGCCGCCGATCTGCGAGGTTCCCGAGAGCGCGTCGAGCGCCATGCTCTCAACATTCGGGTCGTCCAGACGGCGCGCGATGCTCAGCGATTTCTCAGCGCTGGCCGTGGCCTCCGCGAGATCCGCCGCCGTGGGCGGGGTCGTGCCCCCGAGCATCCAGAAGGGATAGAAGGCATCGGCGGCGAGGTAGCGAGCCAGGAGGCGCTGGTCGGTCACCCGCGCCGCCAAGGTCGCAGCTTCACGGCGAAAGTCGCGCATGGCCTCGAACGAGGGGCGGTCAGCCACGGATCCCTGCGATCGCGTGTAGAGGCTGAGGAGGCCGGTCATCACCTGGAGTTCTTGTTCCGGCGGCCGCCCCTGCTCGCGGCATAGACGCAGCGCGGTCTGATAAGCGGGGACGGCGAAGTCACTGGATTCCCCGATCTCGCCGAGGCGCTGATAGAGATCCGGTAGGCGGCCGGGCTCGGCAAGCTCGATCGCGGCGCGCAGGTGCCGTGCGCCCTCGATGGTGGCGGCTGCTGCCGCCGCGACCTCGGTCGCGCGCGTCAGCCATTCAACCGCCTGCCTCCGAACCTCGACCGTCTGCGGGTCATCCGGGCGCTGCGCGGTGGCAATGCCGGCGGCCTCTCGATAGTGGTAGGCGATGAGTTCGGCCATGGATTCCTCGCGTTCGCCGGCAATGCCCGCGAGCCACTGCGCGGCCGCGGCGTGCAGGCGGCCCCGTTCTGCTCGCGTCAGCGTCTGGTAGGCAACCTCGCGGATCAGGATGTGGCGAAAGGCGAAGATATCGGACCCCGTGGCGCGCAGAAGATCCTTATCCAGCAGCCGATCGATGATCTCGTCCACGCGCTCGAGGTTCGGTTCCATGGCGAGCAGTCCCGGGGGTCGGAACGCGCGTCCGAACACCGAACCCAGTTGGATGATGCGGCGCTCCTCCGGCGCGAGCTGGTCGAGGCGCGCCAACACCGTGGCCTGCACCGTATCCGGAAGCCGGTCCGTCCCACCGCGCTCGGCGACCGAGCGGATCAGCTCGCCGGCAAAAAACGGGTTACCCTCCGCCCGCCGCACGATCCGGTCGACGAGGTCGGGTGAGCATCCTTCCAGCAGTTGATCGATCAGTGTGGCGGTGTCGCGGTCGCTGAGCGGCTCGAGTGCGATGGACAGGTAGTTGCGGCGGCCACCGCCCCAGCCGGGTCGCCGGTCGAGCAGCTCGGGACGCGTCAACGCGATCATCAAGAGCGGGAGATCGCCCCGCGGCATCATCACGAACTCGAACAGATCGAGCAAGCTGTCGCTGGACCAGTGCAGGTCCTCGAAGACGAGGACGAGCGGCGCGCGACCGGCCGCGATCTCGAAGAAGGTTCGCCACGCCGCCAGCAATGCCGACCGGTCCGTGACCTCGGTCTCCCCCGCCCCGACGGTCGCCGCCAGGAGCTCGACCTCCCGATCCAGTGCCTCCAGCCCGGAGCCTTCGAGCCAGACGCGGATGGAGTTGCGGACCGCAAGAGGAGTCGCGTCTTCCGGCACGCCGATCAGCCGGTAGAGCACACCGCGCAGCGGCCAGTAGGTGAGCCGCTGGCCGTATGGCAGGCACTGCGCGATCGCCACGGTGGCGCGCGGCTCGACCGAGGGCAGGCGCTCGAGGAACTCTTCGAGCAGCCGGGTCTTCCCCACGCCCGCCGGGGCGATCACACTGACCAAGAATGGCCGCAGCTCGTGGAACGCCCGACCCGCCACCAGCTCGAGCTGCTGCAGGTCCGACGCACGGCCGACCAGCGGGGTGCGCGCGGCGACAGGCAGGGCTGCCGCCCGGCCCAGCAATGGCAGAGCGCGGATGGGTTGCGCCTTGCCCCGTGCCTCGACGGCGACCATGCCGCCGAAGGCAAAGCCGGCCCTGATGCTGGCCACCGTGCGTTCGCCGCACAGAATGCCCCAGGAGTCGGCGGCCTGCTGCAGTCGGGCGGCGACGTTGACGGCATCGCCGCTGAGCGGGAAGTCGCCGGTCGCGCTCTCGCGCGCCGCGACCACCTCACCGGTGTTGATCCCCAGACGAATCGGGAGCCGGTCGCCCAGGTTGGGGTCGGCCCGCACCCGGTCGCGGAGGGAAAGCGCGGCCGCCAGTGCCCGCTGCGGATCGTCGTCATGCGTATGCGGGAAGCCGAAGACGGCGACCACCGCATCGCCGATGAACTTTTCGAGGATGCCGCCGTGCTCGATGACGATTTCGCGGGCGACGTCGTAGTAGCGGCGAAGCAGCACGCGGACATCCTCGGGGTCGAGCGCGTCGCCGAGGGCGGTCGATCCCGCGACGTCGGCGAAGAGGACGGTGACGACGCGGCGTTCTTCAGCCACGAGCGGCTACCGCTTGAGGAAGCGGACGCGACGCCGACGGCGAAAGCGGATGCCGATCTCGACGTCGGTCTCGCTGAGTCCTTCTTTATCCAGCGCCACCTTGCTGATCTGGCCGTCCGCGACCACCACGGTGGGCGGTGGCTCGATCAGCGCATCGAACCACAGCCAGCGGCTCCGCAGCATCGCGACGGCGCGGTTGAAGACCAGAAGAATGGCGACGATGATCGCGCCCCCGGTAACCGACTGGTCCGGGCCCGTGATCGCCGGCTGTAGCGCGTTGGCGACCAGCAGAACGAGGACGAGGTCGAAGGTCGTGAACTGCCCGAGCTCACGTTTGCCGAAGAGGCGCAGGCCGATGAAGAAGACCACGTAGATGATGACGGCTCGAAGAACAAGATGCGTCCATGGAATCCCCAGCTTGAAGATCTCGCCGATGCCGCCCATACGAGGCGAATCTTAGTGGGTTACCGGATGCCTGAACCCGAAGTCGAGCAGGGTCGTCGCGTCGGTGAAGTGCTGCGTGCTCCCCAGCACCACGACCAGGATCGTCCGCCCGTTGCGCGTCGCGGCGGCGGCCAGGCAGTAACCGGCGGCGCCCGTGTAACCGGGCTTGATGCCGATCGCACCCGCGTAGGTCGAGAGCAGCCGATCGATATTGATCGGGTTGAAGGCCTTGTGCTGCGGGGTCGCGTAGATCGAGATCTGTTTCGACGCGACGATGGCGCGCAGGTCCGGGTAGTCGGCGAGAAGGGTCGCCCCCATTACGGCGAGGTCGTAGGCGGAGCTGTAATGATCGGCCTCATCGAGCCCGCTGGGGTTCGTGAAGTGCGTCGCGCGCAGGTGCAGCGCGACGGCCTTCTGGTTCATGAAGTTGATGAAGGCCGCGCGGTCGGTGATGCCCATCGCGATCGCCTCGGCCGCGTCGTTGCCGGAGTCGAGCATCATGCCGTCGATCAGCTCGCGCACGGTCAGCTTCTCCCCCGTGCTGATACCCATGTGGTTGGGCTCGACCTGGGTCGCGGCCTCGGGGACGGTGATCACGGTATCGAGCGGGACCAGGTCGGCGGCGACCATGGCGGTCATCATCTTGGTCAGTGAAGCGTCCGCGTAGCGACTGCCCTGGTCTTGCTGGTAGAGGATCTGACCGGCGGTGAGGTCGACGACGATCGCCGCCCGCCCCTTGATCGACGGCACCTCGGCGATGGGATGGGTGCGCAGCCAGCTGGCACTCAACACCGGCACCTTGACCTGCGGCAACTGTGACGGCAGGGGCGGCCGCGATGGTGAGGGCGTGGCCGTCGGGGCGCGGTGGGCGCTGGCAGCCGGTCGCGCGGCGACCGCCGGATGCGGAGTGCCGGTCCGTGCCGTCGCCGCGACGGGATGGAGGTCGCGGTGGGCCTGCAGGATGCCGAACGCGCGGCTCCCGAGCAAGAGGGCGAGCGCCACGATGGCCAACCGGATCACGGGGGTGCGCCGACGCGGAGGCGCAACGAGCCGGCGCGACGATCGTCGGCCGCGCGTCCCGAGGCTGTAGCCGGACGTAGGGTAAGACGTTCGCCTCAAGAAGTCGGCCTCATGATGGGCGAGATCGATCAGGGTGTCAAGGAAGTTGCGCCCTCTGCCTGGTCCTTGATACACAAGAAGCAGGACCTATCAGGAGGTGCGGCATGCCGCAGAACGCGTGGAACCCGAAGCGCGAGCGTCAGTACGAGCACATCAAGGAGAGCCTCGAGGAGCGGGGCGCCAAGGAAGACAAGGCCGAAGAGATCGCCGCCCGGACGGTGAACAAGGAGCGGGCGCGGTCGGGCGAGGCGCGGTCTGCGGTCACATTCCGGGTCGAAGGGACGAACCTACGCGCAACTGCGCAACGAGGCGCGCGAGCGTGGCATCAAGGGCCGGTCCCGGATGAACAAGGCCCAGCTGCAACGCGCGGTCGACGCCAAGAAGCGTTAAGGGCTCTCTCCCCTTCCCTCCGCCGAACCTCCTCGTCTCAGACGTTGTCACCTGCCGCCCGCCGGCCAATCAATCCGCCAATCGCTCCCGCGCCGGCGCCTACCCCTAGTCCGACGACGCTCAGTATGACCGCCACAATGATCCCCAACGTGGTGAGCAGCGTCTTTGAGCTGACCCCGATGTTGTTGTTCACCGTGCACTCGCCGGCACTGATCGAGCCGACGACGATAACGAAGGCGATGATCGTGCCGACCGCGGATATCAATGCTCCCACCAGGCCGGCCATCGTGGCCATCCCAACGGTGCCACCGACTCGAGCCGTCATGAAGCCAGCCCCGCCCATGAGCCCGACGAAGACAAGAAACGCGAGGACGCCAAGTAGCGAACCACGGTAACACCCGCTTGCGGTCGCGCTGCCGACCAAGTTCAAGAGCAGCGTGACCACCGCCGACGCCACGCCGAAGGTCACGGCGTTCCGAGTCCCGCCCTTCATGAAGTACCTCCAGGGCTCTTCATATCTGTACCTGTCATCTTGGCGAGAAACCGCCTCCTTGACAAACGATCAGTTCCGACATCTCATCGGAACGGCGTGGTGGCACACGGCGGGTCAAAGGGCCGGACCTAGCTGCGCAACGAAACCCGCGAGCGTGGTATCAAGTGCCACTCGCGGATGTCCAAGGCCCA
>WNFX01021597.1_pt1 | contig 10718 bp, 10 predicted proteins | sample 5400111 | NCBI WGS metagenome assembly WNFX01 (sample SAMN13153363, study PRJNA577476) | soil metagenome | isolation source: 40 cm soil or saprolite under grassland replicate 1 | place: USA:California | collected 2016-06-15 | reverse complement strand
CGAAGTCCGGGAAGAGGGTAATGGCCGGGAGGCCGTGACGAACAGCGAGTAAGGCGAGCGTTTGCACGTTTGCTCCGATCAGCGGCGACGACAACATGAGCACCGCGCCCGCACCTTGCCGGCTTGCCGAGGCAAAAGCCGCATCGAAATCGGACGGGGTCCGTATCTCGAAAACGTCCAGTTGAATGTTCAACGATCCGGCGGCCTGCTCCACCGCCTTCTTTTGCGTGTGGCCGCTGGCCGGATCCCATAGAACGGCCACCCGGGAGAGCTTGGGATTGCTCTCCTTCAGCAGCTCCAGCCATTTCGCCGTGAAATCCGGGAAATCGAGGAAGACGCCGGTGATGTTGCCGCCAGGATGCGCGAGGTTGGCGATCAGACCGCTACCCACCGGGTCCGTCTCCAGGTCGAGCGCGACGATCGGAATGCTCCGAGTGGTCGACCGAGCCGCATCCAGCACTGCCGGACCGTTGGCGAAGATCACGTCCACGTTTTGCCCGATAATTTCCGCTAGCATCGTAGCGATCCGGGCCGGGTCGCCTTCCGCAACCCGTACGACAAGCTCGACCTGCGCGGGCGCGCTATAACCGGCCGCGCGCAACCCATTGAGCATTGCCTCGAGACGCACGGCCACCAAGGCTTGAGGACCCGGGTAGAGAAAACCGATCCTCGGGACCTTGGCCTGCTCCGCGCGGGCAGCGCGCAAAAATCCGGTCAACGCGCCGCCAAGAAAGACGATGAACTCCCGGCGCCTCATTCGATCACCTCGTCGGCGCGGGCGAGAAGCGTCGGAGGGATGGTGAGGCCAAACGTCTTCGCGGTCTTGAGGTTGATCACCAGCTCGTAAGTGGCCGGCTGCTGCATCGGCAGATCCGCTGGCTTGGCCCCTTTGAGGATTTTGTCAATGTAGCTCGCAGCGCGTCGGTTCAATTCCGTCGCATTGGGTCCGTAAGTCAGAAGGCTCCCGACTTCCGATAACCATTTCGGCGTGCCAACTAGAATAAGTCGGTTCTTTGCCGCGAAGTCCCCAATCCGCTGCCGGTGCAGCGCCAGGATCCGGGCTCCCGCGACGACCCAAGGCACGGCGTCTTTAAGCAGCTCGACTGTCTTTCCCGCCAGCTGGTCGTGCACATAAGTCACGCCGGTGACATTCCCACCAGGCCGCGCGAGGCTTGCCACGAGCCCGCTTGCAACGGGATCGTTGCTCACGACTACGACGATCGGAATCGACGCCGTCGCTGCCTTGACGATTGGAGCCTGTTCACCGCCGAATGAAAAGATCACGTCTGGATTAAGGCGGACCAGCTCAGCCGCCAGTTCTGGAAGGCGCTCGTACTTTCCCTCCGCGTCCCGATATTCGATGGCGATGGTCTTTCCGTCGACGTAACCGAGCGCCTGCAGCTCCTGGAGGCATGGCCTGATGACGGCCCAATCCTGCTGAGCAAAGAGCAGTACACCGATGTGCCGAACCCGCTCGCGCTGCTGCGCGTGCGGGGCGAGCGGCCATGCGACCGCCGAACCGCCAAGAAGTGCGATGAACTGCCGCCGTCTCATTCGATTGCCTCGTCGGCTTGGGCGAGGAGCAAGGGCGGCACGATCAGACCGAGCGCCTTGGCGGTCTTGAGATTGATGACCAAGTCGAATTTGGTCGGCTGCTCGATGGGAAGGTCGGCAGGCTTGGCGCCCTTAAGGATCTTGTCTACGTAGGTAGCGGCCCGCCGCCAGAGATCAAAGAAGCTCGGCCCGTAACACATCAGGCCGCCAGCTTCTACATGCGGCCTGTTCGTATACATCGTCGGCAGTCGATTCTGCACCGCGAGGTCGGCGAGCCGTGTTCGGTGCACAGAAAACATGGGATCTCCAAACACAAAGAGTGCCCCAACGCGCTGCTTGACCATCGTCGCGAAGGCGCCATCGAACTGCTCGGGCCCGCTCGCTTCCAGGAGCAGAAGCTCCACTCCCAACGCACGGGCCGCGGTTTCGAGATTGGTCATCATGGGCGCGTGGTTCGGATTGGCCGCGTGCGAAAGGACGGCAACGTGTCGGACGTCGGGGATGAGTTGCCTGAGCAGCTCCAGGTCTTTGCCAAAAATTTCCGGACCGACGCCGTAGGAAAGCCCTGTGAGATTCCCTCCGGGGCGGGCGAGGCTCGTGACGAGCCCGTGCTGAATGGGATTGTCAAAACCTATTCCGACGATGGGGATCGTCTCGGTGGCATTCTTGGATGCCAGCGCCGCAGTTGTCGGCGACACTGCCATGACGTCCACCTTGAGCCGGACCAGCGCGTCTGCGAGGGCGGGAAGCCGATCGTCTTGGCCCTCCGCAAACCGATAATCGATAGCGACGTTCTGGCCCTGCACCCATCCGAGCTCGCGCAATCCTTGCCGGAACGCCTCTAGGAGAAGGGGGACAGCGGTGCCCGAGCCGAGATATCCTATGCGATGGATCTTGCCTGTCTGCTGCTGAGCGCGCACACCCACGGGGAACGCGAGGGCACCACCAACAAGCGCCATGAACTCCCGCCGTCTCATTCGATCACCTCGTCGGCGCGGGCGAGCAGCGAGGGCGGCACGGTGAGGCCAAGGGCCTTCGCAGTCTTGAGATTGATCACCAGCTCGAATTTGGTCGGCTGCTCGACCGGAAGATCGGCAGGCTTGGCGCCCTTGAGGATCTTGTCGACGTAGACTCCGGCGCGGCGCTCCAGTTCGGGAAGGTCGGCACCATAGGACATGAGCCCCCCGTGAACCACATTTTCCTTCAATTGGTACATCGCCGGGACCCGGTACTTCGCCGCGAACGCGATGATCCGATCCGCCTCGCGCTGATGGACGCGGTCAGCCGTCATGAGCAGCGCAGACGGGAGTTCCCGTGTCATCCTGACAAGAGCCCGCTCCAACTCCTCGTGATTGCGCACCTCGATCGATTTCACCGTCAGGCCCAAGCTACGTGCTCCGGCTTGCACTTCATCGAAGTGAAATTTCTGATCCGGGTTTGCCGGATTCCACAAAAAGACCAGGTCGGACAGTTTCGGCAGGATCTCTTTGAGCAGCTCCAGCCGTTTCGGAGCCAATTCGGCACCGAGTTGGGCCAATCCCGTGACGTTCCCGCCGGGCTGCGAGAGACTCGAGATGAGCCCGGTCTTGAGGGGAGCACCGATGCCCACCATGACGATGGGGATCGTCGCGGTTGCCTTTCTGGCCGCAAGTGTCGCGGGCGTGCCGGAGGTTACGATGATGTCCACGTTGAGCCGGACCAGTTCGGTCGCGAGCTCCGGCCAGCGCTCGCTTTCGCCCCCGGATTGGCGAGACTCCAGCATGGGTCCGACCTTCCGTGTAACCGAGATCCCGGAGGCTTTGGCGCAGAGGCTCCCACGAGGTTGCGTCTCCGAGCAGACCGATGCGTGGGACTCGCCCCGCCTGTTCCGCAGTGGCAGCGAGCGGCCAAAAGATCGCCACGGCGCCTGTCAGCGCCATGAACTCCCGCCGCCTCATTCGATCACCTCGTCGGCTTGGGCGAGCAGAGAGGGCGGCACCTTGAGGCCGAGGGCGCCGGCGGTTTTCAAGTTGATGACAAGCTCGAATCGGGTGGGCTGCACTACAGGCAGATCGGCGACGTTCGCGCCCTTGAGGATTCGACCCGCCATGATACCGGCTTGATGGTAAGCATCGGCGAGGCTCGGACCATAGCTCATCAGGCCCCCGCCTGCCGGAAACTCTCGGATGTGGTAGATCGCGGGAATCCCGTGCTGGGCTGCAAGTGCGACGAGTTGATCTCGCCGCGTATCGAAGAATGGGTCGTTTTGAACGACAAGGGCGCCAGCTCCGCCCTTGACGAGCGCCGAGAAGCTTTGTTGCAACTCGGCTTCGGTGCTGGCGCCCACGACGACCAGTCGCCGACCGAGGGTGCGAGCTGCAACCTGAACATCCTGTGCCTGGGATTCGGCGTCCCCGCGATCCTGAGGGTTTGTAAGCCAGGCGACCACGTCGGCGTGAGGGACCAGCTGGGCCAGCAACTTGGCGCCCGGGCGGCTCAGGCTGACGACCAGGCCAGCCGCTACTGGATCACTGGAGACCAAGAGAATCGGGATCGAGCTGGTCGCCGCCTTTGCTGCGCGGGCCGAAGGTATGCCGCCGCCGGCAATCATCACGGCCGGGTGTAGGCCCGCAAGTTCCTTCGCCAGGGCCGGCAATCGCTCGTACGCACCCTTTGCCCAGCGATATTCTACCGTCGCGGTCTTGCCATCGACGTAGCCGAACGCCTTCAGACCTTGAAGACATGCCGCGGCATGCCCTGCGGATTCCTCGGGAGACCGGCTGCTGAGAAAACCGATCAGCGGCGCGGTAGGCTGCTGTGCGCGCGCCGCTAGCGGCCAGGCGAGCGCCGCGCCGCCCAGAAATGCCATGAACTCCCGCCGCCTCATTCGATCACCTCGTCGGCGCGGGCGAGCAAAGTCGGCGGAACGGTCAATCCGAGCTCTCTGGCCGTCTTTAGATTGATGACCAGCTCGAATTTGGTCGGCTGGATGACGGGGAGGTCGGCCGGCGTGCTGCCCTTCAATATTTTCCCGACATAGATCCCGGCCTCCCGATAGCTGTCTCTAGGACTGCTTCCATAGCTGATCAGACCGCCCGCTGCCGCAAACTCGCCGGCATAGTACATCGCGGGCAGGGATCGACGACCGGCGAGTCCGATGATTTGCGCACGACTGTGGGTGAAGAATGGGTCGTCGGCGACGAGGAGCGCCCGAGCTTGCTGCTGGGCAAGCTTGGCGAACGCGGCATCGATTTCAGCTTCGGCACTGGCGCTGCAGACAAGCGTCTGTTGTCCAAGGGCAGTCGCCGTGCCTTGCACATCTTTTAGATGGCTCCCGGCATTCGGGTTCCTGGGATTCGACAGGATGCCGATCAGGGACGCCGCGGGAACCAGCTCGTGCAGCAGCTCCAATCGCTTGCCGCCCAAATGGCCGTACAGTTGACTTACCCCAGTGAGATTGCCGCCGGGCCGATTGAAGCTGGCAACCAATCCAAGCTCGACCGGGTCGGCGCCGATCACGAATACGACCGGGATGGTGTTGGTAGCTGCCTTGACCGCTAGCGCCGTGGGGAGCGCAGCTGCGAAGATGATCGCTACCTTCCGGCTCACGAACTCCGCCGCCAGCGCCGGCAATCGATCGTAGTCGGCGCCAGCCCAGCGGTATTCGATCGCGACGTTCCGAGCTTCGACGAAGCCGGTTTCCTGCAAGCCTTTATGGAACCCGGATAACCGGCCGGCAGAGCTGTCGGGCACGTCGATGCCGATGAAGCCGATCACCGGCATGGTGGCCTGCTGCGCGCGCGCCATGCGCGGCCGGGCGAGCGTTGCGCCGCCGAGCAGCGCGATGAACTCCCGCCGCCTCATTCGATCACCTCGTCGGCGCGGCCGAGCAGCGAGAGTGGCACGGTGAGACCGAGCGCCTTGGCAGTTTTGAGTTTGATGATCATCTCTACCTTCACTACCTGCTGAAATGGCAGTTCGGCTGGTTTGGCGCCTTTGAGGATTTTCCCCGTGTAGACGCCGAGCTGACGATAAGCATCAGCAAGGCTGGCTCCATAACTCATGAGTCCTCCACCCACCGGGAACTCGCGGAATTGGTAGATTGCAGGAAGCGCCTGGCGCGCGGCGAGCGCAACGATCTGATCGCGTCGGCTGACGAAGAACGGATCGCTGGCGACAAGAATTGCTCCGATTCGCAGCTCGCCCAAAGTCGCGAAAGCTGCATCGACCTCACCTTCAGTGCTGGCATTCAGGATACGGATTTGCTGTCCGAGCGTTCGCGCGGCCTCTTGCAGGCGGCTTGCAATGGTTTCGGCATTTGGATTGTTTGGGTTTATGAGGAGCCCGATCATTTCGGCTTTCGGAACCAGCTCGCGCAGTAGCTCCAATCGCTTTGCCCCGAGCACATCATCGAAATTGGCCACCCCCGTTATGTTGCCACCGGGTCGGTTGAGACTTGCCACCAGCCCAGCCTTGACCGGGTCGATGGCGCTGCTAAAGACGATCGGAATCGTCGTAGTCACCGCGCTGGCCACCATCGCTGCCGGGGTGTTGGCGACGATCACCGCCACTTGACGGTGAACAAGATCGGCCGCAAGCGCCGGCAGCCGCTCATATTGACCTTCCGCCCAGCGATATTCGATCGCCACGTTCTGGCTCTCGATGTAGCCCGCCTCGGCGAGGCCCTGACGAAACCCAGCCACATAATGTGCGTACCCGTCGGAGGAAGCGGCATTCAGAAACCCGATCACCGGCAGTGCCGGCTGCTGCGCGCGCGCGGCGAGGGGCCACTCATTCGATCACCTCGTCGGCGCGAAGCAGGAACGACTCCGGGATGACGAGCCCGAGCGCCTTCGCGGTCGCGATATTGATGACCAGCTCGAATTTGGTGGGCTGCTGAACAGGAAGGTCGGCAGGTATGGCGCCCCTTAGGATTTTATCCACATAACTGGCAGCGCGATAAACCATGTCACCGATGTTGGGGCCATACGAGAGGAGCCCACCCGCCTTCGCCCAGGCGCCCCAGCCGCCTGCCAACGGAATACGATTTTTCGCTGCGAACGCCACGATCTTCGAGATATTGGCAGCTGTGTGTCGGGATGACACCACATATAAAGCGTCCGGGTGCGCCTCGGCCGTGGTGCGGAGTGCGCTCTCAAGTTCCTCGGGACCGCGAATCTCTACCGGTTGAAGCGCTAGGCCAATGTTCCGGGCTGCACGCTCCGCTATGCCGAGCTCATTATCCAGGTGATTCGGATTCCACAGGAATGCCACGCGCGACACCTGCGGCGCCGCCTCCTTGAGCAGCTCGAGGCGCTTGGACGCCAATTCATCCTGCAAAAACGTGACACCTGTGGCGTTTCCAACCGGCCGGCCGAGACTCTGGACCAAGCCGGATTGCACCGGATCGGTGCTGACGGAGAACACCACGGGGATCGTTTGTGTCGCCTTCTTGGCTGAGGGTGCCACATCACCTCCCATCGCCACGATCACATTGGGCTTGAGCTGCACCAATTCTGCGGCCAGTTCGGGAAGTCGCTCGGGTCTGCCTTCTGCGTAACGATATTCGATCGTGAGATTTTGTCCCTCCGTGTAGCCGAGATCGCGCAGGCCGCGCCGCAGCGATTCTACGAGTGGATCGGCCCGCGCGCTGCCGTACAGCAGAACACCGACGCGAGGCGCCGATTTCTGCGCGCGCGCGGCGAGCGGCCATGCTGCCGCCCCACCGAGCAATCCGATGAACTCCCGTCGCCTCATTCGATCACCTCGTCGGCCCGGCCGATCAGCGCGGGCGGAATGGTGAGGCCGAGCGCCTTGGCGGTCTTGAGATTGATCGTCAGCTCGAATTTGGTCGGCGCCTGCACTGGAAGCTCGCCCGGCTTCTCACCCCGAAGAATGCGATCAACGTATTCTGCCGCCATGGGCCATTGGGCGACCTGATCAATTCCGTAAGACAGCAATCCGCCGTCTATTACGTAATACTTCAAGGGATAAATCGCCGGCAGATGATAGCGAGCGGCCAATGGGATAATTGAATCGCGCAGCGTGTTGTTGACGGGCCCCGGCAGGACGACCAACCCACGATCCACTTGGCCGGCCAAGGCGGTGATCGCTTGCTCGATCTCAGCCCGATTGTGCACTCCGGCCGCGGATACTTGCATCTTTAACGAAGGAGCCGTGGATTCGATCACATGCAGGAATGCATCGTGATTCATCTGTTTCGGGTCCTGAAGAACGGTCACCCGATGAACAAAAGGCGCTGCTTCCTTGAGGACCTCCATCCATTTTCCAGCAATAGAAGTATCAAAATCGGTGAAGCCGGTAACATTTTCGCTTGGTCGAGCATAACTGCTGACGAAGCCACTGCCGATCGGGTCGGCAACCTGGGCGAATACGATCGGAATCGTGCGAGTGAGCGGCTTCAGTACCGCGAGCACGGGGGTGCTATTAACAACGATGACGTCCGCTGGCAGGCCGACAAGCTCGGTCGCGTAGGCTTGCATATGATCGGTTTTGCCGGCGGCCCAACGAACTTCGATCTGGATGTTGCTTCCCTCCGTCCATCCCAGTTTGTGGAGCCGCTCCCGCAGCGCCGAAAATCGCGCCTGTCCCTCTGGATCGATCTCGGCGTAAATCATGATCACGCCAATCCTCCACACGCGCTTGCGCTCCTGCGCGCGCGCAGCACGCGGCCACGCTACCGCCGCACCGGCAAGCGCGATGAACTCCCGCCGCCTCATTCGATCACCTCGTCGGCGCGGCCGAGCAGCGCGAGTGGGACTGTGAGGCCGAGCGTCCTGGCGGTCTTCAGATTGATGATCAGCTCGACCTTCGTAGACTGCGCGACCGGCAGGTCGCCGGGCTTCTCGCCCTTGATAATCCGGCCGCTGTAGAGGCCGGCCTGACGGTACGCGTCGGTAAGATTGGCTCCGTAGCTCGCCAGGCCGCCGGCGGCGGCGAACGTACGAAACTGGTAGATCGCAGGCACTGCGTGGCGGATGCTCAGCGCGCCGAGCTGTTCGGTGCGGCTATTGAAGAACGGCTCGCCGCCGATCACGAGCCCGCCTGCCTGCAGTCGGGCCAAGTTCGCAAAGGCAGTATCCAAGTCGCGGTCAGTGCTGGCGTTCAGGGCATGGAGTTGCAGCCCGAGGGTGTGGGCCGCCGTCCGCAGGTCTTTCACGATGATCTCGGCACGAGTGGGATCGGTCGGGTTGACGAGCACGGCAACGACGGTCGCGTTGGGGACCACCTCGTGCAGCAGCTCCAGCCGCTTCGGCCCCAGCTCCACGTCCAAGATGCTCACGCCCGTGATGTTGCCGCCCGGTCGGTTCAGGCTGGCGACAAGTCCCACCCCGACCGGATCGAAACCTGCCGTGAAGACGATCGGTATCGTCGCGGTTGCTGCCTTTGCTGCCTGCGCCGCAGGACCATTGGCAACAATCAGGGACACCGGACGTCCGACGAGATCGGCGGCCAGTGCCGGCAGCCGGTCGTATCGATTCTCCGCGAAGCGGTATTCGATCGCTACGTTCTGGCCCTCGATATAGCCGGCTTCCTGCAAGCCACGACGGAACGCGGTCAAAAGTTGGGGATCATCTCCGGACGCCCTGGTGCCGAGAAATCCGATCACCGGTATCGCCGGCTGCTGCGCGCGTGCGGCGAGCGGCCATGCTGCCGCCCCACCGAGCAATCCGATGAACTCGCGTCGCCTCATTCGATCACCTCGTCGGCCCGGCCGAGCAGCGCGGGCGGAATGGTGAGGCCGAGCGCCGTTGCGGTCTGCAGGTTGATCACCAGCTCGAATTTGGTGGGCTGCTCGACGGGAATATCAGCGGGTTTCGTTCCTTTCAGGACCTTGATCGTCTGCAGTGCATGCTGGGGATAAAGCCCGACAAAGCGTGGGCCATACGCAATGAGACCGCCTTCTTCGACCATTTCCGGCCATTGATAGATGGCGGGGATCCGGATCGCCGCCATGCGCTCGATAATCTGCGGGCGATACCTATTGAAGAGCGATGAGGCCAGCACGTTGAATGCTTGCGCTCCTGCAGCCACGGCAGCGTCGATCGCTGGCATGATCTCAACCGAATTGGCGGCTTTGTGGGCGGATACCGTGATCCCGCGGGCCTTCGCGATATCCTGCAGCGCATCGAGCTGGTGCGGTGCGGTCACGGCCGGGTCTACGAGGAGTGCAAGGCGACGAGCGAGGGGGACCGCTTCCAGGAGAATTTCCTGGCGCTTGCCGTCGAGTTCGGTGGCCAAAATGCTGATGCCGGTGGTGTTACCACCGGGATGGGCAAGTGAGGCGACCGCCTGTTCCGCCAATAGATCATCTGAAACCGTCAAGATCGGAATGGTTTGCGTCGCTCGCTGCACCACCTTGGTCAGGGCTCCTGCGGTCATGATGGCGTCCGGCCGCGCACCGACGAGCGCCGTTGCGATCGTCTCCGCACGGTCCAATGGGGCGTTGAACCCGTCCACAATCGAGAGGTTGACACCTTCGACGAAGCCGTTTTTGCGCAGCTCCTCGAAGAAGGCGACCCAATGAGGAGCGTTCCTTTGGGCCTGGACCAAGACAGCGAGGCGATAGCTCCGTCCAGCCTCTTGCCCCAACACTGTGCCAGCTGCCAGCTGCACGGCAGCCCCGCCGGCGAGAAGCCCGATGAACTCCCGTCGCCTCATTCGATCACCTCGTCGGCGCGGGCGAGCCGCAAGGCGGGGAATTTCGCGGCCGAGCGCTTTTGGATCTTCACGATCTCCTCCCGAGCCCTGTCGGCCGGGCGATGAACGGACGTCCGGATCGGCGGGATGCTACCGGAGTAAAGGCTCGCCCGGTAGGTCGAACGCTTCCGACGCAACCGCCCGCGTGTCGAGCCATCGCGGCCGATGGCCGGCGTGACGGGGCGAGCGAAAACGCCTAGAACTCGCCCGCCGCCCCGCGCCTCGCCGCGCATCCGGACCGGACGAAAGCCATGAACATCGAGTTGACGCCAGCCTATCGCCACACACCGTTGTTCCCGCTCGGCGAGGACAGGACCACCTACCGCAAGCTCGAGTGCGATGGCGTGCGGGTCGAGCGCGCGCTCGGCCGGGAGATCGTCGTGGTCGCGGCGGACGCGCTGCGGCAGCTTTCCGAAGCCGCGTTCGTCGACATCAACCATCTGCTGCGTCCGAGCCATCTGCGT
>WNFX01013326.1_pt1 | contig 10718 bp, 9 predicted proteins | sample 5400111 | NCBI WGS metagenome assembly WNFX01 (sample SAMN13153363, study PRJNA577476) | soil metagenome | isolation source: 40 cm soil or saprolite under grassland replicate 1 | place: USA:California | collected 2016-06-15 | reverse complement strand
GGCGATACATAAATCATGCCCTTAGTTTTGCACAAAAAACATGTGAACCTCATATGGTGCAAAACAGCGCTATACAAGTTTCTCTTGGCTTTTTTGATGTGATATTAACAGATCCCCCATATTACGATGCCATTCCCTACTCTGACTTAATGGACTTCTTTTATGTTTGGCTAAGACGTTCACTTTTCGGCCTTTCATCAACGATTGATGACGTCTTTCGAGAGCCACTTTCCCCCAAGTGGGATAAAGAACATAGTGATGGCGAACTCATCGATGATTCCAGTCGATTTGATGGAGACAAAGTTAAATCCAAAGCAGTTTACGAAGATGGTATGTTTCGTGCATTCCAGGCATGTCATAAGTCATTAACTTCCGATGGACGCCTGGTTATCGTCTTTGCGCATAAGCATCCTGATGCATGGGAAACGTTGGTTTCTGCTATCATTCGTGCTGGCTTCGTTGTCGATGGTAGCTGGCCCATTCAGACCGAGATGGGCAATCGTACACGTGCGCTCTCTTCAGCAGCCCTATCCTCTTCTGTCTGGCTTGTCTGCAAAAAACGTCCAGCAACTGCCAGACCTGGTTGGGATAACCAGGTTCTCTTGGAAATGCAATCAAAGATTACACAGCGTCTGCATGATTTCTGGGACGCAGGTATTCGCGGGCCTGACTTTGTGTGGGCAGCCACCGGGCCTGCATTAGAAGCCTACAGCGAGCATCCTGTCGTTAAGAAATCGAATGAGCCAGGTAAGGTATTGAGTGTTTCGGAGTTCCTGCGGCATGTACGGCGTATGGTCGTGGACTTTGTTGTTGGGCGCGTGCTCTCCCACAATGGCGGGACGGATGCCGTAAGCGGCCTGGATGATGTAACCACTTATTATCTCTTGCATCGTTACGATTTCGGTATGGAAAGCGCGCCGATTGGGCCGTGTATCCTTTATGCTGTCTCGTGCAATCTCTCGGATGCAGCGCTGATATCTCGTTTCGATCTCCTGGCTCGCACTGGTGGTCAAATAACGATGGAGGAGGAAGCTGTTGAAGGCAATGCTGAGGAAGGAGAGTTGGAAGAAGAGGGTACAAGCAGTACTGTGAAGTTGAAGCAATGGTATCAGCGCAAGAATCCCAGTATGGGTTACGAAACCCTCGTTGGTCCGCCTGCTCCACTGATTGACCAGGTACATCGCCTGATGCATCTCTGGAAAGCCGGAGACGTGACCAAAGTGGATGATTACCTGTATACAAAAGGCCTGGGTCACAATGCCCTCTTTCATCAGTTGCTGCAGGCGCTCATCGAACTGGCCCCTGCTGGCAGCGAAGAGCGAGCGATGCTAGAGAGTATCAGCAATCATGTTGCAGCACGAGGCGTCATGCCCGCGTATCGCCTTGGTTTGATGGAATAATGGTCAAGCCTTGTCATGCTGAGCCTTTCGCTGCGCTCAGGGTAAACTCCGCGAAGCATCTCTTAGCCTGTCGAGATAGATCCTTCGCTGCGCTCAGGATGACAAGAGGACTGTATTTGCACGGCAATAAAGGCCAATGCAAGTCGAGATAGATCCTTCGCTGCGCTCAGGATGACAATCGAAGGGAGTTGATAGAAGACCCTTCGCTGCGCTCAGGGTGACAAGTGGTGGCAGTACGAGGGACAATCGAGCGGAAGCAGCGAGACCTTTCGCTGTGCTCAGGGTGACACTTTTGGGCAACTGAGGTTGATGCGTATTAGGCGATCGCAAGGGTCACCTAATACGCATCAACCGAAGCCATGAAGGCAGGTAGGAGGCCGGATGATCCGTAGGGGAGGCCTTTATGGCCTCCCGTGGGTGGGGATGAGAGGTGGCCTTGTTCCTCGATAGGAGCGAGATGAACAGGGATGGCGGGCGACCATCAAGGCCCACCCAACCCCACATCATCCTCCCTCGCCCCTACTGAAGCTGATGGGCTTTTCTTAGGTGGGGCTGGAGCGGATCATAGCTGAAAAAAATGATAGAAATTGAGTAAGATAGGAGACGAATGATGAGCAGACTTGCATGGAAATCCTGGCATGAAGTGGTACAGCTTCGCAACGAACTGAAGACAGGCGAGTTGTCGCTTTCGACTTTTGCGGCAGACCTTTACGATGTGGTGATGGGTAGAGCACGCCCTATTTATCAGGACCCGTATGAATTCTTCTCGTTTACTTTCCCTACCTACACGTTGCGTGAACTGGCGAAGGATGTCATGCTGCGACTCGCTGGCAAGAACGATAAGGCTGTGCGGCAGCTAGAATTGACTTATGGTGGTGGCAAGACGCATACACTTATCACCCTCTTTCACCTGACCAATAACCCCCAGAATTTGCCAGATCTTCCGGCTGTGCAAGAATTTACACAGTATATTGGTATGATCCCATCCCGAGCGCGCATTGCAGTTCTGGCGTTTGATAAACTGGATGCCGAGAAAGGGATGGAGATCACCAGTCCCAGCGGGGAGAAGCGCTGGCTCAAACATCCCTGGAGCGTGCTGGCTTACCAGATTGCGGGAAGCGATGGGTTACGGCTGTTGCACGGAGAAGGTCAGGATGCCGAACGTGAGAGTGCACCCGCTGAGAATCTGCTGGTTGATCTCCTCTCACTTCCACAAAAGCAAGGCTTGGCAACGCTGATTCTGATCGATGAAGTGTTGATGTATGTTCGTGAAAAGGTGGGACTTGATCCAGTTTGGCGCAGCCGCATCAATAACTTTTTCCAGTATCTTACCCAGGCGGCAACCAAAGTAGACCGGTGCACGATTGTAGCGTCGCTTCTTGCTACTGATCCCATGAAGAGCGATAAGTTGGGGAAGGAGATTACGCAAGAATTATATGCGATCTTCCGTCGCGAAAAAGAAGAAAGTGTACAGCCTGTGCTCAAAGAAGATGTGGCAGAGGTGCTGCGCCGCCGCTTCTTCACTCCCGAGTCCATTCGAGACCGTGCAGCTTTCCGTCCACGTGTGATTGAGGCTCTGCAAGGTATTTATGAGCTTGATGAGCAAACGAGTAAGGATAAGAAGACCGCGGAAGAGCGCTTTCTGCAGAGTTATCCTTTCCACCCCGATTTGACCGAGATTTTCTATACCAAGTGGACAAACCTGGAGAGCTTCCAGCGTACACGTGGTATTTTACGTACCTTTGCGCTGGCTTTGCGCGATGCAGAAAGCTGGGATACCTGTCCTCTGGTTGCCACAAATGTGTTCTCAGGCGCACCTGGAAGGAGTGCACTCTCCGAGTCTGCGCGTGAGTTGACCAATGTTGCAGAGACAGAAGAGTATGAGGGGAAAAAGCAAGAATGGTCGGGTATTCTTGAGGGCGAACTTGCCAAAGCCAGGGATATCCAGACAGAACTTGTGGGCTTGAAGTTCCGCGAAGTCGAGCAGGCTGTGTTTGCCACGTTCCTGCATTCTCAGCCGATCGGCAAGGATGCCCATACGCGTGAATTGATGGTGTTGTTAGGACACACGCGGCCTGACAAAATCGAGTTGGAGAAAGCTCTACATCGCTGGACTGAGATATCATGGTTCCTTGATGAGAATTCATTACAAGATCTTGAACCAGGTTCAGGTGGCGCGAAGCAATTGCCGAAATCATGGCGTTTAGGCTCAAGACCTAATCTCCATCAGATGCATCACGATGCCTGTACACGTATCTCGCGAGACTTTGTTGAGGACAAACTACTCAAAGAAATTAGCGGCTGTAAGAGCTTGACCGCGAATGCTTTGGCGAGTGGGGCTAGGGTACATGTCTTGCCCAGCAGTCCGAGGGACATCGAAGATGATGGGGAGTTTCGTTATGCCATCTTAGGCCCTAAATTCGCATCGAGTCCCGGCAGACCTGGTCCTGAAGCCCGGCGCTTTATCGACGAATATACCGGCCCTGACAGACCTCGTGTCTATCGCAATGCTGTTGTGCTGGTTGTTCCTTCTGTAGATGGTTTGGAAGCAGCTCGAAACACTATTCGTGAGTTTCTAGGCTGGCTGGAAGTGGAAGAGCAACTGAAAGGCCAGGATCTCGACCTCAACCGTAAACACTTGCTGGATATGGCGAAGGCAGACGCAGCCAGGAGGATTACAGAGCTAGTCCGGCAGGCGTACTGTATAGTGGTCTCGGTATCAGAAAAGAACGAGGTTCAGGCGTTCAAAGTTGTCGTCACTAATGATCCGTTATTCAACATCATCAAGAATGATCCGCAGATCAGAATCCAGGAGACAGCAGTCAGTGCCGGTGCGCTGCTTCCAGGTGGCTCTTATGATCTCTGGCGAGAGGGAGAAACGGCTCGCAGATTGAAAGACCTGGTGGGAGCCTTTGCGCAGTTCTCACAACTACCAAAGATGTTGAATCGCAAGGCTATCCTAGATACCTTGCTGGATGGGTGCCGCAATGGATTATTTGTCTTACGTTTACCCCGGCCAGATCACACGTTCAAAACATTCTGGCACGAAGATCTGGATGAATCTGTGATTGGAGACCCTGGTCTTGAAGTGGTCCTCTCTCAAAGCGCGAAGCTCTCAGAGGTACCATCAAAGCTACTCAGTCCAGGTGCATTACCAGAACTCTGGCACAATGCAGAACTACCAATGAGAGATCTGTATAGCTACTTCTCTGGTCACGTTGTGACATTCACGAGAGAAGGGTACGAATACGAAGAGGAAATAAGCATTCCTGGTGCCGATCGAGATGTCGTTGATGCTGCTGTTCAAGCTGCGGTCAAAGGGAAACGACTCTGCCTCATCTCAGGACGTGCCAGCTTCCTGGCCGAGGATATCCCTGCCGGTGTTCTTACAGATGATGCTTACGTACAAGTACCGCCTCAACCCATTCCCGTGAAGAATATTCTGCCTGATAATCTCTCAGAGGCGTGGAGCGATGGGACGACAACAGCACTGGCAATCTATGAGGCGCTTTGTACTAAAATGGGAAAGATACTCCCATGGCTAACGGTACAGGAAGTCATAGATGGCGCCATCCGTGCGCGACAGATAGATCGTACTGTTGATAGTGGACCCTGGCCTTGCGATTATGCGGGAGCAAAATTTGTAACCATTAGTTTACCCAAGGTACCAGAACCGCTACCAACACCGAACCTTCCTGAGCCACCAATCAAACTTAGACCCGGAATGTTTGTAGCTGAAGCGCCCATTGATATCTACGAGATTCAGAATTTGAGTGAACAAATCTCAGAACTCACGAGAGCTGCTGCTGGTCTAGATCTCAAATTCCTTCTACGTGTGGAACTTGGTTCCAACCCTCCTCCATCTGAAGAGGCAGTTGTAAAGATCAATCAATTGTTGCACGAGGTATCTGAACAGTTGAGGCTTAAGCCGAGTTGAGGGGCTGTTGGAACTAGTTCCGTGCTGTGTATAGGCTATCATTTTCGCAGGTACTATTCTTTGGTCCACAAGGTGTAGCCTACCCATAACCAGACCCACGGGATGCACAAGGAGATGTGTGCTGTTTTCTTTCATGATGGTGAGGGTTCTTGCCTTCCAGCACGCCTTTGAGGCAGGTTATAATTAATAAGGAGCGGAAGCAAGAAGAATATGCTACGTGATGCGTAGGGAAAGAGCGAGCTCTCTGCCTCCGGGCGCACCACTGACTGAGATCGGAGAAAAGCATGACAGGTTCCACACAAGACAATCCAGGAGTTGTTGCACCACCACCCCTGATTTATGCAGGGGCACTCGCCATAGGGCTTTTTGTGCATCGGTTCTTTCCTGTGAAGTTCTTTCCTGGGGCAGGAGCACGTTTCCTTGGGCGTGTATGCATGGGTATATCGGGTATGCTGGCCCTTTCCGCCTTGCTTGAGATGCGACGTGCAGGAACTCACGTAGACCCGAGACATCCAGCGACGGCTCTGGTCACCCAGGGGCCTTTTCGCCTGACCCGTAACCCGCTCTACCTGTCACTTACGCTCCTTTATACAGGCATAGCGCTCATGGTGAACTCTTTGTGGGCAATCGTATTGCTTCCTGGAGCTCTGATCGTGATCCGGTATGGAGTCATCAATCGTGAAGAGCGATACCTTGAGCGAACGTTTGGTGAGCAGTACCTGAGCTACAAAGCGAAAGTCCGGCGTTGGATTTGATCGAACCCCGCCGTTTGCCAGAGCTGGGCCACCTCGACTGCTGAGGAGGCGATACTACTCAGGTGTCCTCCTTCATGCGGGGGAAGCAATGTGTTTCCTTAAGGAGGAAGCACATTGCTGCGCTCTTTACTTACCTGCTATGACCTCGTTGCGCATCCTGTGGGCCAGAAGAGCGGACCAATGATCGCTGAACCGGGCATACTCGTAGCCAGAATCAAAGCAGAAGTGTTGGTAGCATTGCCGATGAATAAGAGGCAACTTATCAAAGGCGCCTAAGAACATCCTGCTCTTAGGCGCCTCTTCATATGGAAAGGTTTACAGACGAGACTATTGGGTCTGTCCTGGCGCTGGTATAACACCAAGTTGTTGTAACATGCCGAGATTATCGAAATTATCCCACTGTTCGGCAATTTTGCCATTAGCGATGCGTAAGATGCTTATGCCCGATGTCTTCACCTGTTTGCCGGTGGCAGGAATACCCATTAGCTCGCCCTTGTGCGTGGCACGCCAGTCATAACGCATCGTAACCTTATCTCCTTCGGCAATTAAATCTTCGGGAGTGATCCGCAAATCGGGGAAGGCACTGAAGTATTGAGATCCGAATTGCCGATAGGCTTCAATACCCTCGATAGGAGGTTGACCTGGGAAGTGGCCTACGAAATCAGTAGCAACGAGTTGATATGCTGGGCTTTGGTCGGATACGTCTCTTGTATTGAGGACTTGATCAACCCACTTTTGAACAAGCGCCTTGTTTTCTTCATTTGACATAAGATGTTCTCCTTTTGTGTGTTCTCATTTAACTCAGAGCAAGTGTGTCTTGCTCAATAGAAGTATACGGGGAAAATGTAATTTGAGATCAGTATATGAAAGGGCCGATGAATCGGCGGTGGGCGCGATAAATCGGCCCCTACGGCTAATCTAGTGAGTCTATTTAGGCTAACCATACTTGATTTCTGTTATACTACTATGTGACACAATCAAAGATCCGAGAACGTGTTGTCGCTACCTTGATTTATCTACAAGAGGAGGATACATATGAATCGCCGCGCCGAAGATGAAGAACGTGAAGAGCGGATCAACATGGAAATTAACAGGCGATGGGTTGGTATTATTATCTCGCCGACACCATGAACTTCCCGTTTGCTGCCCGCTGTGTCGCTCGCCGCACGATTTCGCCACTGGAACCAGGAGACGAAGTCGAGGTCGTGGAAATAGCTCCAGCAGAGGATTGCGAGCATGAGATGTTCGTGATGGTCAAATGGAGATCTCGTACGTTAGGTGTTCCCTTGATGCAATTGGAGGGTATTGAGGTGGATGATGAGACGCAACAAGCGATTGAGGATTGGCATTATTGGGTGGATAGGGGATATGAGTTGTAAGAGGAGATCGCACCGATGGCTCAGATCACAAATAACGTTGTCTATCAACTGGATATTCGTCTTGCTTATATTGAACCACCGATCTGGCGACGCGTGGTGGTTCCAGGTCAGGTGACGCTCTTTGGATTGCATCGGATGCTCCAGGTCGTCATGGGGTGGGAGAACTATCATCTTCATCAGTTCATCGTCGGTAACACGTACTATGGGGAGCCAGATCCAGAGTATGATGACAGAATGAAGGATGATCGACGCGTCCGACTCCAAAAGATTGCTCGTGAGGAGGGGGCCAGCTTTATCTATGAATATGATTTTGGGGATAGTTGGCAGCATGTGATTACGGTAGAAGAGATTGAACCGTGGACTCCGAATAGCCTTGCGCCACGCTGCCTGGATGGAGCACGTGCGTGCCCTCCAGAGGATTGCGGTGGCGTTGGTGGCTATGAACATCTGCTTGAAGTGCTGCGGGATCAACGTCATCCCGAGTACAAGGAGCTGCGTGCGTGGGCGGGAGCGCACTTTGATCCAGAGCTATTTTCATTGCAGGCGGTCAACTCAGCCCTGGCTGTCATAAGATGAGTCTTTCTTCTCTCTCCACCTCATCAAGTATGCCCAGCGTACTTATGATAGTGTCATTATAGTGTGCTTCGGGATCAATCGAGGTGTGAGGAAGTTCGCCTTGCTCGCGATGCCAGACGCTTCACGTTGTCTCTTCCAAGCAGCGAAGGAGAAAGACGTCCCCATGATCGATGCTGCCGGATAAGGCGGGATTAGAGAAAAAATATGTCCGCGAAAGCGGTGGTATAATTCACGCAGAGGAGCGTTCCGCACTAGTTAGCTTCTCCGCAGACGAACGCCTGCGGGCAGGCAAAGAAGGTGGTCGAGGGGCTACGAATTGACAATCTGATACCAACGGATCGTGGGGGAATCATGAGTACGTCAGGAAGAGCGATCTCGACCTGGGCACCGCTGCGCGTTGGAATCTTCCGCTCACTGTGGCTCGCGGTCCTGGTGAGCAACATTGGCTCCTGGATGCAAACCGTTGGAGCCCAGTGGCTGTTGGTCAACCAGCCGCACGCCTCGCTCCTGGTCGCGCTGGTCCAGACGGCGGATATGCTGCCGGACGTGTTGTTGGCCTACGTCGGCGGTGTGCTCGCCGATACGTTCGATCGGCGCTGGCTCCTCATCGTTGTTCAGGGGTGTCTGGTCATCACGGGGATGGTGCTCACCATCCTGACCATCGCCGGCCAGATGCCGCCTGCCCTCCTGCTCACGCTCACGTTTCTGCTCGGCGCCGGGTCGGCCTTCTCCGTGCCTGCCTACCAGGCGCTGATCCCCGATCTCGTCCCACGCACCCAACTGCCCTCCGCGTCCGCTCTCGGTTCGATCAACGTCAACCTGGCGCGGGCCGTTGGCCCGGCGATCGCCGGGGTGCTGATCACGCGGATCGGGGTTGGGGCGGTCTTCGCCCTCAACACGGCCACGTTTCTTGTCTTTGGGCTCGTGGTCGCTGCCTGGCACCCTCCCGCGGACACGACGGCACCGTTCCCCGAGCGGTTCATCCCGGCGCTGCGGGCTGGGGGGCGTTACGTTCGCTACGCCCCAGTGGTGCGTCGCATCCTGGTCCGTTCAGCGCTGTTTCTCGTGCCGGCCAGCGCACTGTGGGCACTGCTGCCGCTGATCGCGAGTCAGCGGCTCGGACTTGGTGCCAACGGCTATGGGTTGCTGCTGGGCGCGCTTGGGGTCGGTGCCATTGCTGGCGCTTTCACACTCCCACGCATCCGCGCAAGGCTGTCGAGCAACGTCATGCTGCTTGCAGCCAGCCTCGTCTACGCGGCGGCGCTGGTCGCGCTTGTACTGGTACCGAACGCGGCAGTGATCCTGATTGTGCTCATACCAACGGGGATCGCCTGGATCGCCGTCCTCTCGAGCATGAATGCCGCGATGCAACTCTTCCTCCCCGCATGGGTGCGCGCCCGAGGTCTGTCGGTCTATCAGGTGGTGCTCTTCGGTGCCCAGGCAGGTGGTGCCGTGATCTGGGGTGTCATGGCCGGGCCGGCGGGACTCGGGGCGACGTTTCTTATTGCAGCGGCGGTTATGGTCGCAGGGATAGCGACGCTCCGTCTCTGGCCCCTCTTCGATACGAGAGGCATCGACCGCAGCCTGGCGGTGTACTGGCCCGAGCCCCACCTGGTGCTTGATCCCGACCCGCAGGACGGACCTGTGCTCGTGATGTCGACCTACACCATCACACCGGAGAACGAGCAGGCGTTCTTCCAGGCAATGAGCAGGGTGCGAAAGTCGCGGCTGCGGACTGGGGCCACGGCGTGGGGGCTCTATCGCGATGGTGAGACAGCAAACCGCTTTGTGGAATGCTTTGTCGTCCCCTCTTGGGAAGAGCATCTGAGGCAACACAATGAGCGGCTGACCGGAGCCGACCGGCAGTATGAAGAACAGGCCGATGCCCTGTCCGACCCGCCACCACTGACTACGCATCTTCTTGCCGCTGACATTCCGGACTGATGACCGCCCGGCGCCTGGCTACTCTAAAATCGGTAGCCAGCTGACGGAGCTCCAGTAGGAGTGATCTGCAAATCAGGGCAAGTGTGTCTTGCTCGATAGAAGTATACGGGGAAAATGCAATTTGAGATCAGTATATGGAAAGGCCGATAAATCGGCGATGTGCGCGATCAATCGGCCCCTACGGCTGCTCTATTTGATTTGTTAATGAGTCTATTTAAGCTTGGCGTAGTTGATTTCTGTTATACTATTGTGTGACATGATCAAAGATTAGTGTGCGTTCTGCCGATACCCGATTTTTATCAACAAGAGGGATACATATGACACACCAGCCCGAAGATGAAGAACGTGAAGAGCGGATTGCTATGGAGATCATTGTGGACTCCTATGATGCTGAAGAGCAAGCGATGGGTTGGTATTACTATCTTGATGGGAAGATGCAATTTCCGTTTTCTGCACGATGTGTCGATCAGCGAGCAATTTCGCCATTGGAACCAGGGGAGGAAGTTGAAGTCGTAGGAATGGCTCCAGTAGAGGAATGTGACCATGAAATGTTTGTGATGATCAAGTGGAAGTCGCGAAAGTTTGCCGTTCCCTTGATACAATTGGAGGGTATTGACGTGGATGAGAAGACGCAACAGGCGATTGAGGATTGGCATTATTGGGTGGATCAGGAGTATGAGTTATAAGAGGAGATCGCGCCGATGGCTCAGCTCTCTATCTCCTCCAG
>WNFX01012651.1_pt1 | contig 10718 bp, 6 predicted proteins | sample 5400111 | NCBI WGS metagenome assembly WNFX01 (sample SAMN13153363, study PRJNA577476) | soil metagenome | isolation source: 40 cm soil or saprolite under grassland replicate 1 | place: USA:California | collected 2016-06-15 | reverse complement strand
CATAGTCGACAAAAGCAGCGCCCGTTGACCAACGCGGATCACCGACGCCTGCCTTTTGAGTCACGTCGGTGAACGTGCCGTTACTGTTGTTTCGCAACAGATGGTTCGGCCCAAGGCAGGTCACATAGATATCATCCCAGCCATCATTGTTGTAATCGCCAATCGTTACGCCCATTCCCCATCCGATGTCACCGACCCCGGCCTTGTCCGTGACATCGGTAAAAGTTCCGTCGCCGTTGTTGTGATAAAGAGCGCTCCTGGTCTTTTCCTTCGTTTTCACCATGTCTACGGTCAGCGAGTTCACGAGGTAAATGTCCAGATAGCCATCATTGTCGTAATCAAAGAGCGCGACGCCGCCACTCATTGATTCGACAATATACTTTTTTTCCGGCGATGAGACGTGCCTGAACTTGATGCCTGCCGACTCTGTGATATCTGTAAAATGAACCTCGCCGGATGGAAGGTTCGTCATTCCGGCGGGTGTTGACCAGAATAGTAAGAACGAGATGATCAGAGCCGGGACGATTCTTATGGGCAAGAGTTAACCACCTCACTGCAAGTTCACGGTTTCGTTTGTTGGCGCTCTTTCTCTTTGAGCTGACGTGAGATTTCCAAATGGTTCTCGCCCTCAGTTTTTCGTCCCGCAGCAATATAGGCCCTGCCGAGTTGGTATTGAACATGTGCCTTGTCGGGGGCCAGCCTGGCCGCCACCTCCAGATTTCCGACCGCATCGGTAACTTCGCCCTGCTGCAAAAGGGCCTTGCCCAGTTCGTAATACGCGTCTGCGAAGTCAGGCTTGAGTTGAATGACATCACGCATTAACTTGATACCGGCAGCGGTCTTTTGCTGTGCAAGCAGTACAAAGGCAAGATGATATTTGGCCTGCACGTCGGCGGAATTCAACGCCAACTCACTTTCAAATTCCTTCGCCGCCTCGTCCAGTTTTCCGGTCTTTACATAAATCATGCCGGAGTAATAATGGACCATCAGAGTCTTGCTATCGAGCGACAGCGCGAGCTGCAATTCTTCCAGAGCTTTCGCGGTTTCGCCCGCTTCGTTATAAGCCTGGGCGAGCAGAATATGAAGTTGCGGAGTATTACCACCGATCTCGACCATCTGCTTGATCACCTGATCTGCTTCCGCTTTTTTCCCTTCCTTGATAAGCGAAACTGCCAGAGTGTAGTAGACGCCGGCGTTGAATGGCCTCGCCACGATCACATCGCCCAGCAACTGGGAAGTTTTGGGGTAGTTCTCCAGCATGAAATAGCTCAGGCCCAACAACTCCTTCGCCTGAACATTGCCGGGATGAACGCCCAATTCTCTCTCAAGTGGATCAGTCGCTTCCTTATATTGTTCCGCCTTGAAAGCAGCCAGGCCCCAATTGAAGTTGAGGCCATCGAGGTGTGAATCCCATTTCGCAGCCCGGGCGAACTGCGCCGCCGCCATCTTAAAGTCCCCATGATCTGCCCTCAACAATCCGATCTCGTTATGCGCCGTCGCGACCACTTTTGAATAATAAGTCTCGCCGTTCTTCAGCTCTTCCGACTTCCTTGCGCCAGGTGAGTCCGATTCCGCAATTACGCCTTCAGTCGAGACGATCTCCGGGAATTTACTGTTTTGCTCGTGCAGGTTTTCCGCATTCAAATAAATCTCGTTCCTCTCCTTATCGCGTTTCAACGATTTTGACTTCAGGTCCGCGGCCACCTGCAACTCCTTTTGGGCGGCTTCGTCCTGCCCGGCTTTCAAAAGAGATTGCCCCAAACGGTAATGCGCCGTAGCCACCTGGTAATCATTGTGACTAAGCGATGGATTGAGAGAGATCGATTTCCTCAGTACTTCAATTGCCTCCGCGTAGCGTTCGGTCGCTTGATACGCCTGGCCCAAATGAAAATACGGATCAGGGTTATTCGGCTGAATCAGAGTAGCCTTCCGCAGCAGGTCAATGGCCGATTCCCATTTTCTATCCATCAAGTAAGTAATGCCGAGGTAATAGTTGGCGAAGAATTCATCCGGATGTGATTCCAATTCAACCTTGAATTCCTGTTCCGCATCCGGAAGCCTCGACGCGCCGTCCTTTAATAAATACGTCAGTCCAAGATAATAATGAGCCCGGGCAAAGTGGGGATCGAGGGCGACAGCTTTCTTGAATTCCTCTATCGCTTCGGCCAAAAAACCCGTTTCTCGGTAGGCGCGGCCAAACACAATACGCAACTGCGGCCGGTCGCCAAATTGTTTGAGCATGCGCTCGTAGATCTGCTGCGCCGGCGCCAGCTGGTGCTGCTTGAGATAGGCCAGTCCTAACGTATACGCGATGTCGTTATCTTTCGGTGTGATCTTGAGTGCTGTTTGCAACTCGGCTGCCGACTTGTCAAAGTCGCCGAGCATGAAATAACTCTTGCCCAGCATATGGTGCGCGCCCGCGCTCTGAGGATTGAGACGTAATGCTTTGGCCAGCGGCTCGAGAGCTTTTTCATATTGCTCAGCGTCGAAGTAAGCAATCGCCAGGTCGATCAAAACCTCCTGCGATTCAGGCCGGTAGAGAGAGGCTGACGTGAGGGCGTCAATGGCCTGTTGATATTTCTTCTCGGCCGCGTAGACTTTTCCGAGCTGTCCGTAGGCTTCGGCAAGGACAGCAGCGTATTCTTTTTCTGCTACAACAGAGTTTCCTGCCCGTCTTTGCGCTTCCGCGGCTTCGAAATGATGACGAACCGCATCCTGAGGAGATTGGAAAACAAAGACCAGCAGGAGAAAAGGAAACAAGGTCGAAGGTAAATGCCCCAAGCGAAACTTCTATGACCCCTGGAAAAAATAAAACGGAGGGCTGAAGTAGAACCTGGCCCTCCGTCTTTGTTTCAGCCGTGCCGTACTATATCAGAAGTTAAACTTAATCCCGAACTGGATGTTGCGCGGTCCGCGGCTAGTATTCAGCTGGCCAAAAGTTCCGCTGCCGAGTGTGTTATTAAATTGAACAAATTGGCCGTTGTTGAAGTTGGCGCCCAAGTTAGGATCGAAGCCGTTGAAATTCGGACGGTTGAAAAGGTTGAACATCTCCGCGCGAAACTGAATACCATACCGTTCATGAACCTTCCAATTCTTGGCCACCGAGAAATCGACATTAGTAAGTCCCGGCTGCCGCACGGCTCCGCGCCGAAGATTACCGAAATGTCCGGGAGCAGGCATCGCGAACGCGGCCGGATTCAGATATATCGTCTGGTCAGGGCCATGGAAGAAGAAAGGCTGATTACCAACCACATCGGGACGGAAGCCGCCAGGGGCACTGCGAGACAGACCGAAATACAAATTAGGAGCGTTCGTCACAACGTCGAGAGGTATGCCACTATACGCAGTGACAATCCCATTAAGTTGCCAATCTCCGAGGATCTTACTCACAAACGAACCATGGTTCTTGAGCGAGGGCAAGACATAAACCGCGTTGGAAACAAACATATGCCTGCGGTCAAGGTCGGAATCACCCTTGTCCAAATCATAGTTGAAGGGATCCGTGGTAGCACTCGTGAACGAAGTTAACGGCACGTTTGAAACCGCGTGCGACCAGGTATAAGAGACTTGCCAGGAAAGGCGATTTGTAAAGCGCCGGTTGATCCAGAGCTGCAGCGCTTTGTAACGCGAGTCGCCGGTCGATTCGCTCATGGTAATAGGTCCAAGATTTGGGAACCGGCGATTAGCATTCGCGATCGCTTGCGCGTTGGGATTATTGCTGGTGAATGCCTGGACTACGGCTGCCCTTCTCTCTGGCGGAACTTCGTTAAAATTCACTGCCCGCCGCCAGATGTGCAAACCGTGATTGCCAATGTAAGAAACTTCGGCCACCGTGTTCCTGAAAATTTCACGAGAGACCGTTAAGTTCCACTGCCAGCTCTCGGGTGGTTTGAAGTTCTCGCTCACGGCGTTGAAGCCTGTGCTGTTGCTGACTCCAGCTACTGCCTTTATAAGGCCGGGATTGATGGTATCCAGACTGCGGAAGGTTGGGTCGTCAGCGAGATTAGCCGTGCCGCCTCCCCAATTCGAATTTACGACTGTAGTCCAGGGAGGATTGCCTGCCAGCCGCAATATATCCTCGATCACATTCGAACGGCTCATGAAGCGACCGAAACCCATGCGGATGGCGGTCTTGCCATCGCCTTTGACGTCCCAGGCCAAACCCACTCGTGGTTGGAAACCTTTGTTATATGAGTGCCACAGTGAGCGGCCGAATCCAGCCTCGCCGGGCTTTATCAAACCGCTGAGCGGATGGACGCCGTCATACAATCGCGGAATGTAGTTGCTGATGCGATCGTTGGCTGAGAAAGCCGGTGAATATCTGGACCAGCGCATCCCCAGGGTAAGGGTCACATTCTTTCGCGCTTTCCACGTATCGTTCCCGTAGAATTCAAAGTCACGCCATCGACCCAGTGAAGGCTCGTCATGATCGATCTCGGTATAGCATCCGAGCGGCAAATCCTTGTACAGCAACTCTGCGATAGCATTGCCGGTGCGAGTGGCCGTGCCACAGTACTGAGCGATGCCATTGGCACCCTGTGCCAGTTCGTTCTTGATATTGTGACTGACTAAGCCACCGAATTTGAGATCGTGCGCGCCGGAAACCTTGGAGAAGTCGTCTTTCCAAATGAAGAGGTCTTCGTGATTTTGCCAGGGCGCCTGATGCCAAAGCGCAGGATATCCATCCGCGCCCCAGTTCGTGGGCAGCCCTACGCCGGGGGCCCTGGGGAAAACAGTCGGAAACTTCGACGCAATCTCATCATTAAGTGCCACGCCCGCTTTATTCGTCGTAATAAATATGTTATTGCCCGCGCGCGAAAACTGAAACTCGTTAACCGCAGTGGAACTCAGAGTGGTCGCCAGCTTGATGGCGAGACTATGACTGGGCTGGTCCCAGTCCGAACTCAAGGTCGGAAACGGAGAGTCGCCCCAGAAGTTGCCGGCCGCACTCCCATGCGTCCACGTCTCGTTCGTATACTTCACCAGCAGGTTCACCTTTTTGGTGATGTTAGCATCGCCGCGAATACTGTCCTGACGGGTATTGATCGGCTCCAACAAAGACGAAACCCAGTTTGTCGAACCGGTAGTATTGGGAAGTGGAAATATCTTTAAAATTGCCAGACCCGCCGGGCTCAGCTTGTTAGCCGGAATTTTATTGCCGGGGAAAGGCAGCCCGGTAAAAGGATCGTGTGGCAATGGGTCAGTTAGAGCGCCACTAAAGTCTCCGATTCTCTCGGCGGCGGTGGGAACCTTGCTACGAAGCACCACCCCGCGCCGTTCGCGACGCCACTCTTCGTTCCAGAAAAAGAAGGCCCTGTTCTTCTTGATCGGACCACTGAAATTGAAGCCGTAATTGTTATACTTCAACTTTTGTTTTGGCTGATTCGCTTTCTCAAGAAAGAAATCAGTCGAATTAAATTTGTCACTGCGGTAAAATTCAAAGGCGCCGCCGTGAAACTGGTTGCTGCCGCCTTTGGTAATGAGATTGATTACCGCGCCCTGCGCCTGGCCATACTCGGCGCTGAAGCTGTTTCGCTCAACGCGGAACTCCTGAATAGAATCGATGGACGGAAAGATTAGGAGCGTCGCGTTCGAACCAACGTCCATATTGTTCACGCCGTCAACCGTCCACATGTTGGCATTTGACTGATTGCCGTTAACCGACATGTCGACGTGAGAATCGAGCCCGGTACCCTGCGTGCCGAAAGCACCGCCGGCGCCGTTCTGCGTCACCGGCGAAACCCCAGGAACCATCAGCGCGAGTTGCGCGTAGTTGCGGCCATTCAGAGGCAACTCGGTTACTTGTTTCTCAGTGATAAGGCTGCTTACTTCGCCGCTCCGGGTTTCGACTGGTGCGGCTTCGGAAGTGACGGTTACTGTTTCGCTCACCTGGCCTACCTGCAAATCGAGGTTGACGACTTTGTTTTCCGCCACGTGGAGATCGACTCCTGAGGCAACCGTCTTTTTGAAGCCGCTGGGTGAAGTAGTAATGGTGTAGCGTCCCGCGGGCACACTAGGAACCAAATAGAATCCATTGTCGTCGGAAGTCACCGTGCGCGATGTGCCGGTGCCCTCGCCCTGGACAGAAACTTCGGCCTTGGGAACAACAGCTCCCTTCTCATCGCGAACCGTGCCGCTGATTGTTCCTACCGTCGTGGTCTGTGCGTGGGCACTGAAAAGGAGCGCACCAATCGCAATCAATACTACTTGCAAGCCGAGCTTCTTCAGCATACGAACCTCCTGCGGGTTTAGCGCTCGCACGACCGCTGTTCCGGATCGCGTGAGCGAACGAACTTTTCGGAAAGTCAAAGCGCCGAGTTCAACTGGTACATTACGAAACCCCGAGAGGCATTCCCGGGAATTCGCTGCCTCTTAAACTACACCCTTCATCGCTGCTTACTGGAGAGGCAATAAAATATTTTTTGGACCAGGCTTCTTAAAAGCAACCAGCTCGCGTTACTGATTGGAGCGTTGCAAGAAACTCAAACTACTTCAGAAATCGATGCTAAATTTACTGGTTAGGACTTTGTTGCACTACCGCGCAAAAGGTTTACTCCTAATGGAAAAAGTTGTCAAGAACTTTTTGCGCAAATTCCACGCGGATGTGACCCCGCAAAGTCCAATCTCGGATCTTTGGTGCCCAGGCGAACTAAGTATTGATCGTTTTCCTAAGCAATCTCGGCTGAAGCAAACTTACTGGCGAGGACCAAACTCAAGGCTCCCATCAGCGTTGGCTGAGGACCGAGCGTTGATTCCATGATTGGCATTGAAGGGAAACCTCGGCAGATGCTGGAGTCCACAGACGCTTTAACATCGTCGACAATCACCGGCCAGACGCGAGCAATGGGACCACCAACGATCACCGCCTCGGGAGCCAGGCCCTGAATCAGATTCGCGATGCCTATGCCGAGATAACGAGCTGTCTCTTTCAAGGCTGCTCTCGCATTTCGCTCACCCCTGAGCGCCAAATCCATCAGGTCTGCGAAATTAATATTATTACCGCCGTTGGTGCGTGACAGCTTTTGATAACGTGCAAGGGCTGACCGTTCCGAGGCAAATGCTTCCCAGCATTCCCTGCTGCCGACGGCGCATGAGACCGGCGCTCCCGAACCAATTGTCATGTGACCGAACTCGCCGGCGGTACCGCCTTCCCCGCGATAGACTTGTCCGTCGAAGACGATGCCTGTGCCCACTCCTTCTTCTACCAGAACCATAATAAAGTCTCGGACTTCACGAATTTCCGGTCGGCCAAACCATAATTCCGCCAGCGCTGCAGCGTTGGCATCGTTGTCAATACTGACAGGTAGTGAAGTGGCACGCGGTGCCGAGGTCGACGCCGATTGCAACCGCGTCGGCCGTCCGTAACGACAGCAGGTTCGGCGGGCGCCCACCGGTGGATTCGCCACTCACTTCCTCGATCAAGCCATCCACGCGCAGCTCGTCGACGATAAGAGAGATAGTTGAGCGTTGTAAGGCAGTTTCGCGGGCGATGTCCGCGCGAGAGATTGGCCCTAATTCACGAACATAATTAAGCACAATCTGGCGGTTTATGTCCCTGATTGTGTTCGAGCGGGCGGCATTCGCTTTCTTGAGATCTATTCGACGCACCAGGCTCCCCGCTATGAAAGCTACGTGTTGGTAAATCGATCTTATTTCGCAGTCATGGAAATGACTTTTGTCGGCAAGTGCTATTAAGTAGTATATCCGCGTCGCCCAGTCAACCCTTTTCTCTTTAAGGTCGCATTTAGGACTGCGACCAGACTCAATCCGTTTGGTGCCCGCGCCCCAGTAAGTCTCGAGAGGATTTGTGACGAGTTCGCGGTAGTTCTATACTGTCCTACAAATCATGCAAATCTCCGGAGTGCGCAATGCAACCACATCGAGATAAAGCGAATGTTCGACCGTGGAGCATGGTGATAATTTCCCTCGGCTGCTCGATTGTCTTTTCCGCACCCGCCGCCGGTCAGACTGTTGGCGACCCGGCCAAGGCGCGCATGCAGGAGATGGATCGACGTGAGTTGCAACTAAGCAGAGGCGCCGAAGACAACGGACGGCCCAACGATCCCAAACGCTCTCAAGCGATGATGGATCAGGTAAGCGAGGACTTTCAGCGAATCCTGACTCTGCATAACGGAATCGTTCGCGCCATCGACGCCAAACAATCGTTCAATCTTCAATTCATTTCAGAGGCGGCTGGTGAGATTCGAAAGCGCTCGGCCCGGCTGCAGTCTTCATTACAACTACCGAAACCTGAGCCAAACGAGGAGCCGGCGGCCGATCCCAAAGTGATGGAGATTAAGGACGGGCTGATCCTGCTCTGCCGGCAGATCGAGAACTTTGTGCGAAATCCAATTATTGAGACACCGGGCACGGTCGATGCTCAACAACTAAGAAAGGCTCGCCGCGATCTTCAGAGCGTGGTGGAAATCAGCGACGCGATAAAGAAGCGCGTGGACAAACAGAAACCTTAGACAGACGATCTATTCGCTAAACGCTGCTCGTAACTCTTGTGTCAAGCCGCCACCGCACCGGCAAACTTGCCGGCCAGCACCAGACTCAAGGCTCCCATCAACGTCGGATCTCCGTTAAGAGTCGAGCGAAGAATTCGCGCTGACGGCAATCCTCGACGAACACTGCGCTCAATTTTTTCCGTCAGAGCTTTTTCAATCAACGGCCAGGCCCGCGTTATCGCACCGCTCACGATTACAACTTCCGGACTAAAGCCAACGATCAGATTTGAGATGCCGGTGCCGAGAAAGCGGGCCGTCTCAGTGAGGGCGGTTTTTGCCTCCCGCTCTCCATCCAGCGCGCGATCGATTAACGTGGCAAAGTTCGGCGCGCCGCGGCCACCGCTAAATTTCCGGTAGCGCGCGGACGCCGCGCGCTCCGATGAAAAGGCTTCCCAGCAATCGTCGTTTCCGCACGAGCAGAGGACGGGTGCATTACTGCCGACGATCATATGACCAAATTCACCCGCTGCTCCGCGCACTCCGCGATAGACCTGACCGTCAAAAATAATCCCGGTCCCTACGCCGTCCGCAACCAGCACAAGAATGAAGTCCCGCGCGTCCCTGACTTCGGGTCGTCCGAACCACAACTCGGCGAGGGCGACCGCATTGGCATCATTGTCTATGGTAACGGGCAGCCCGGTCGATCGAGAGATCATCTCGGCAATCGGCAAATCACGCCACTTAAAATACGGAACGAAGATCACCTTACCGGTTGCCGGATCAACCAATCCGGGAACACTGACGCCGATTCCTTCGATTGAACTTTGATCAGAAAACTTGCGAATGATTTCAATAATCCGGTTCAAGGTGCGTTCGGGAGCCGGATCCGTTGGAAAGGCTTCCTGCTGGACCACGACTCCGGCCAGATCACTACTCGCAATTGTTGTGTAGGTCGGCGTGATATTGACGCCAATCGCAATCGCGCCAACAATGCGCAATCGCAACAACGTCGGTCTTCGGCCGCCGGTTGATTTACCTTCACCGATCTCTTCGACCAACCCTTCGCCGGTCAACGCCTCGACGATCTCGGAGATCGTGGATCGCTGCAGAGCTGTTTCGCGGGCGATTGCAGCTCGTGAGATCGGCTCCCTTTCGCGAACGTAGTTCAGTACTATCTGCCGATTAATATCGCGGATGGTGTGCGGGTTGGCGGCCTGAACTTTTCTCAGATCAATTCGGCGCACTGGCTTGACCTCAATCCTGGTGGTGGCGATATTCCGGGTTAAAGAGCCCCTGTAGGTCGCGACTCAAGAGAAGCGTGCACGGATTAATATTACAATGCCGGCTTCAAGTCAACGGAGACCAAAGCAGCGGGGTACAAGCCTCTTGCTGACCTTGAGACAACGAAGTTGTCGTCCGCAGCCAGATTGAGGCCCTTCTGCATTCGGTTTTCAGTCGGGTTACAATTGAACCTGTAGCCGGTATCAGTCGTATCAATCAGCGAACCTTCAAAGGAGTTAACTCATGTTCTGTCCGCAATGCGGCGTCACTCAAAAGCGCGAACGCGGCATCACTCCGAATATGAAACGCTACACCGAAATCAAGGCCGGCGTCATCACCAGCTCTGTTGGCGTGGGAGTAATGATTTTCCTGAACATCTTAATGCAGGGCATCATTTCGAGTGGCCAGATCCGGCCAGGCGATGCGGCGATTCTGAGCCGCATTTGGGTTGCCGGAATAATTCCCTTTTTGGTGGGCGTCGCCTTAATCATCAACGGCTGGTTCGTAAGCAAGAAACAGGCTGAGATTGCCGAACGAGCAGAACGCTCGCGAGAGAATGTCCTGGGGAATGCAGGTGAAACTCCCGCGCTGCGCTCTGCCAACACTGCTGAATTCGTGCCTCCCAGCTTTGGGATAACTGAGGGCACCACGAAACATCTGAAAAATCCAGGACCGAATCGATAGCGCCGATTAGTACTTTCGCAGTCGGAAGAGATAAACAAACCGGGGAATTGAAACAACGACTGGCTCAATTAGAAGCAATAACATACTTGACTCAATGCGGTCTAACAAAGCTGCCGAAGAAGGTGCAATTAGGTCCGACGGACCGTCATTAAATAGCCACGGTCGTGAGACCGTGGTTGATGGAGTCATCAATAGTCGAGCGCCGAAGGTGCGGCATTAACCCTCTTATCACACAGCTTGCGAGAGATGCCGGCCCTGCGGGCCTTGATTTCATCTCGACTTTCGATCCACGGCCTTACGGCC
>WNFX01016676.1_pt1 | contig 10719 bp, 5 predicted proteins | sample 5400111 | NCBI WGS metagenome assembly WNFX01 (sample SAMN13153363, study PRJNA577476) | soil metagenome | isolation source: 40 cm soil or saprolite under grassland replicate 1 | place: USA:California | collected 2016-06-15 | reverse complement strand
GTTTCGACTGGTGAATTGACCTCCCAAATGGCGGCCCGCTCGGGATGATAGCGAGATCCAATCGGTATAGAATAAAGATCACTGGATTCGTACGAGCGCTCTCGCTCGCCTTCACGTTTCAGCAACTTTCGGAAAGAGTGTAGAGCCGGGGTTGGCTGCCGTTCGTGCCCATAGATTCGACCCGCAAACATGTCTGTCATGTACTCTGTGTAGCGAGAGTAAACGCAGTGCGCGAAGGATAAAGGATGCTCCCAGAAAGAGTCGAGGACATCTTCCAGGACGTCGATGCCCGTCTCGCAGAATAGTTGGTGATCGGCGAAGGGATTGGGCTTATCGCGGTTCGCACCTTCCAGGTAACGCCGAATGATGGGCGCCGCAAACTGACCTTCTCGCATGGTGACGGTCAAACCGAACGAGAAAATGGGATCGATGAAGCGATGGGCGTCGCCGATACAGATGAAACCTTTGCCGCAAAATCCATTTACCTGATAAGAGTAGTTAGGAATCACGTGCACGTCTTCCACCAGTTTGATCTCCGGAATTCTACGACTCAGCTCCGGATGAAGTTCGCGAAGTTCCCGAATGTAAAAATCACGCTTGCTCTCTTTCTTATCCAGGAAGTAGGCGGATGGGCATACGATTCCCACGCTAACAACTTCCTCATCGAGTGGTATGAACCATCCCCAATGGTATTTCTTCTGATAGAAGATCAGCGTATTGTCCTTGTGAGTTTCGCGAGTGCCGCCGTTGTCTCGTATGGTATTGACTACCTGTGAGAAGATGGCGATCTGCTTGTCATAGGCGCCTAAATACTTCGGCCCCGTAAAGCCGCCAAGATTGGCCAGCCAGGTCGCTTGCCCGGAACAATCCAGAAGCACCTGTGATTCAATGTCTTCAACCTTATCGCTGTCTGCCATGCGAATCTGGGCGCCTGTTACTGAGCCATTGTCTTTTAGCGGTTTCACTGCCTTGCCGTGGATCAGGGTTGCGCCTCGCGAGACCGCCTCGGCAAGCATCATTTTGTCAAAGTCGCTCCGTCGCACCTGCCAGGTGTCCCACTCAAAGAGCTTCCAATTCTCATCACGCCCGGTAACTGGTACGAACCAGGTGCCTTTGTCACTCTGGCCGTAGACCTTGACACCTTGCTTGGTAGGGTGCTTGCGTTTGTACATCTCGTCTGCAAGGCCTAAGTCGCGAAGGACTTTGCCGGCAGCGCCGGTCATCGATTCGCCAATGTGATAGCGGGGAAAGGTCTCCGCCTCGACAATGATCGGTTTAATCCCTTCCCGGAGAAGGAACATTGCGGTGGCAGAACCGCCCGGCCCGCCACCTACTATTAGAACGTCAGTTTTCATAGGTTTCGTTTTCGATTTTAACAACTATCCTCTCTTAGAAACTTTCGGCGCCGTGATGAAACGACCGCTCAGGAGTTGCGAAGTGGTGGTGCATGGATTACCGGCACCGCGCGAGGTTTGACCCGTTCGATCAAACTCAGCAAGGGACTGGTAAGAAAGGTTGTCACTAGGCTCATGAGCACCATCATGGCGAAGATGGTCGGCGGCAGGATGCCGAGATCGTAGCCGATGTTTAGTGCAATAAGCTCAACGAGTCCGCGTGTATTCATCAGCGAGCCGAGGGCGAACGCGTCCTTCCATTTCATTCCGGTCAACCGCGCGGACACCGCAGTGCCGCCGAGCTTGCCGACCGTTGCAATGCTGATGATGGTCAAGCAGACCAACCAGCTTGTCGCGTCGTTCAATAGGCCCACGCGCGTGCGCAGCCCGCTGAAAGCGAAGAATAATGGCAACAGGAACAGAGAGCTAAAATTTCCCAAGCGCAGTAAGACATGTTCGCGGAAACGGTTGCGTCGTGGCATCACCACCCCGGCGAGGAATGCACCGAATAACGCGTGTATGCCCATAGTCTCCGTAGCAAGAGCCGAGGCGGTCATAAAAATAAGGACTGCCGCCATCACCGTACGACTTGGCTCCCCATTGTTCATTTGATCTGTGCCTAACCAGTGCGGCAGTTGTGGCCTTACGCCCCACACCATGGCGATCACGAACAGCATGAGAAGAGCCAGACATGCCGCCGTTGAAGCTAAGCCACTAGCCCGGGCTACGGCCACGACGAATGCCAGGATCGCCCACGCGGTGGCGTCATTGACCGCTGCACAGCCGATGGCGGTGATCCCAAGAAAGCTCTTGGTCATGCGCCGTTCCTCGAGAATGCGCGCCAGCACCGGAAATGCGGTGATGCTCAAAGCAATTCCCATGAACAATGCAAAGGCCACGAACGAAACGCCACCATCGACATAACTCGGGTACAACCATAACGCCATCATCACGCCAAGGAAGTACGGAAATATCATGCTGGCGTGGCTTACCACGAACGTTGTGTATGCGTTTTGTTTGATACGACTCAGTTCCAATTCCATCCCTACCACAAACATAAACAGGCAAACACCGATCTGGCTGAATAGCCGTAGGACCTGTAATGATTCCCCGGCAAACACGAACGCAAATGCTCCCGGCCAAAGCCAGCCCAGCAACGATGGGCCAAGCAAAATTCCGGCCGTCATTTCGCCAATCACCGCCGGTTGCCCGAACTTTCGGAAGATTGCGCCGACAACTTGCGTGGCTAGCAAAATCACAATGAACTGCAGCAACAGCCGGCCCAGAGGCGCTTCTATATTCTCCTGCAATGCCGACCAAAACCGCGAAGAGTCGCCTGGTGTATCCAAAGCGACCCGAGTGACAGAGGAAAGGGTCGTCGCCGAAGGGTGGGGATGGAACGAAAGTTGTCCCCATTCCAGTGCGAGGCAAATGACCAGCCCGAATACTACAAGCAAGCCAGCGTAAATCAGAACTACTCGCTTCATTGTGCGTTGGCCTTTTGAGTTCAATTGAAGGGCGTCTGTATCAGACGCTGGATGACAAAGGTCTTTCACAGAAACGCTACACAACTATTGGCCTTGGAAACTAAATAGCAGTGGCACCGGGTCTTTATATAACTCATCGGCGAGGAGCCGGTGACGCAGTGCTGTAGTGTGATCGTCCCATTTGGCGACCAGCAGTCTATTGCGGTTTGCTACTGAGTCGAAGCACGTCAGGTCGATGGCTTCAAGCCCTGTCGATTAAAGTGGCGAAACCAACCAAATACCAAGCCGAAAACTTGCCCTCCAAGAAAATAATAGCTCTACGCCTTACTCAATCGCCGTCGATGCTTTCTTGGATATCACCAGACGGACAATGTCTCATATTGTGTTGAGGTTCTTTACTACGGCCTCGCGCGGATTGATTGAGATACCAAATTGATCTTCCAAGAACGTCACAACCTTGAGCACAGCGAGAGAATCAAGAATTCCAGTTGTCATGAGTGGGGTGGTGTCAGTCAATGCTGCGGGATCTTCGCCAGGCAGGAAGTCATTAAGGATATAGTTTTTTAGCGCTACTTTGATGTTTTGTTCCTTCATAGGTGATAATCCAGTGGATATTGGGCCAATTCCCTTGATGCAGGCTCACTATCCCTGGAAAACATGCTGCGACGCGCCTACTAGGTGTACTGCTGGAACATATTCCAGGTTTCATCCCGACCCATAACTGGCCCCACCACGAATTCTTGCCGCCGGTGCCGAACCTTTACGCTGAGTTTTACCGCGTATCGATCTTCGCGTATTCGGTCCCCAAACCCTAAATCTCGAAGCAGCGGGCGCATGCTCCCCTCATAGGCTTCTTGATATGGTAGTGCGGGAACGTCTCCCTTTCGACGATCACCGACCGATGCCGTGCCTGGCCAGATACATGGCATTAGCTGTTCCACCGGGCCCACCGCCTCCTATCTCTACATCAGTTTTCATTGTTCAGAAGTTTTCGGTTGTCTTTTACCTGATTAATCACCCTCGTCGTGTCTTTTGCTGACTGTTAACGGTGTGAACCAAACAGCAATGGCACCAAGTCCTCGTACAGTCTGTTGGCAAGCAATCGGTGACCAAAGGGCGTCGTGTGATCGTCCCATTTGGCCATCATCAGGGTGTTGCGATCCGTCACCGAATCGAAAGCGGGCGAGAGGTCGATAACTTCGAGTCCCGCAGCCCGCGCCAGGCGAATCACTTCGCTTCGGTCCGCCTGTTCCACTCCCTGGAAATCTACAGGTGCGGGACGGTAAATAACCAGTGGGTGAATCCCGCGCTGCTTACACTGCTGCGCGAAATGTTGGAACGCCCATTCATATAATTCGTCGCCATACGGTTGCAGGCGGCGCTCTATCATAACCTCTGGCATGTTCCCTCGGATGCCGGCGCTAAGGGTAACTCGTTCCAAGATCTGCTGGTAACCGGGAGGCGGCTTGATGCCCAAGCTCAGAGTCCGGCTAAGGTGTCTGAAAAGAAACTGCTTGTCGGCTGCTGCAACAGAAAGAATTACAGCATCGGGGTTAAATTGAAAGCCCTGCTGCTCTAGCCGCAGCAATCTCTGAAAAAGACCGCTCATGCCAACAGACATATTAAGTATCTCATATCGAGAATAGCGCGAGTCTGGGAGTTCGTGGTTCAGGCGGTCTTCGACGAGGTTTTCATACGTCTCATCTTCTTTTACTCCACTGCCTTGGTCGTGTGATGCACCTAAGAGCACTATCCGATAGGTGTTCGGCGGCTTGATTGTATCATACTCTCGGTCGCGCATACCCAGATGGTTCGACCTGATGGGAGCGCCTCCAAGAAAGGTGGACACCGACGGATTGATGTCCATGAGCATAAAGTCGGACCGCTGTCGGTAGAACACTTTGAAACCTTTACCCCAGTCCGCCGGTTGGCCAATCTGGCGCCATTGCCAAATGTCCATCCGGGCGACGTCGAGCGCCTCGTAGTAACCGCGATGTTGCAAGGCGACGTCGCGCGCGTTCAACACGTCGCCATGGAGCCGCGCCACTACGTACTGGATGCTCGGGATCGTTCTGGTAGCGACTGATGGCACTAGTAGCAGAGATAGCGCGCCCACTGTAATTCCAGCCGCTGACAGCCAAGGGTGAAACGGAGCACGAGTTGCCCTTGTGCTCCGCCCTTCGGAAGTTTCTCGGCTAGATTGTCCCCACAACATGCCGCATACGCACACGGTAGCCAACACGGCTAGAATGATGGCGACATCGCGCCAGCTCGGTCTGGATGCAGCATCCATCACCGTTTCGAACTCCGCCCATGATTGACACGTCCAGAACGTCCAGAGGACGCACATGCCGCAAAAGACCCCAGCTGCTTGGAAGCCATGCATCAACCGCGCCCGCACAGTGACTCGCGATGGGCTAAGCACGCCCTTCCCCCCACGAGTAGTCTCGTAAATCGCCGTGACCAGCACCAGCACTGCCAGAATCATCCAGAAAGAAAAGTCCTTCCAGTTCAATAACGGGTCTCCACGAATCCAGAACCATTGCCATGAGTGAAGCAGCCACGTGGCAACAAAAGTCACCAGTGTCGCCACCGACATCGCCCAGACCGTACCCATTTTGCGCAATTTGAAATGGGTCGGATAGAAGAAGAGCTTCATCACAAAGTCCTTCCAGTAGATGTTAATGCGGCGCCAGAAATCGGTGAAGCTTGTGGCAAGGTGATAAAGATGGTGGGTCTCAGGAAGATTAAAACCAAACATGTGCAGCAAACCCACAATCAGGTGAAAAGTCCCCGATACACGGAGGTATAACAGATACATACCGAGCATGAACCCAGCCGCGTCGAGTGTGGATGAGAGCTTGGAAACATCTAAAGGCGCATATTGATAAATTAGCCGGTAAAACAACAGCTGGACTACTCCGCGGAACATCCACTTGAGTCCGGTTTGATAGACGCGCGGCCAATCCTCGTTGTAGTAGGTCGAGCAGAATGTCTTGTAATCCACTACTGGAAACAACGGGAAGCAAACATTTGGTAGTAGAAAGAAATAGGAGATGGCACGCGACAGACTGAAAGGCGCCGTCTGACCCTTCAGGTCATACAGATAGATCATCAATCGGAACATGAACATCGAGCCGAGAATGATCCACATTCCCGCAATATCTGGAAACCACTGGCTATGCGCCCGCATGATGGCAAGCCCGGCGCCAGCGACCGCCACCAATCCAACGCGCGCTCCAAATCGAATCGGAAGATGGCAGAGCCCGATCAGGCCCAACCCGATGCCGATCAATGTTACGCCCGGTATGAAGGGATAAAGGAAATTAACGAGCGAGATTCTTCCGGTCAGCCCCCCCACGAATAGTCTCGGACCTATTTCGCCGAGACCAAAGATGACTGCCACCAGCGATAGCAAGGCGAAGAACGGCAGGCGAAACCGAAAGGGGAGCAGATGATGAATGATGAAGCCGACAAATGCTNTTCGCGCACTACCAGAACAATCAAACCGAATTGCGCGACGACGACTAAGAACTGAGCCAGCTCCGCGGCGTATCGTCGCCCTCGTCGCGGAGATAGCTCTTCGCAAACCGCGATTCTTGCTTCTCTGAGCGGCTCAGAAGTTTGGGTTTCAGTTGTTTCCACAAGTATCACTTCAATGTTGTACGTTTTAACAATTTGACGGCATGGCCGCCCTTTCTTCAGCGAGAGGCTGACCCCTGAAATCTAGCCGCGGATCACGCAGATTTAAGCGCATTAGATGTTCCGAGTCAACGTTTCAACGGCTTAACAGCACACCGTCCTCACTCCACGCCGTAGTCTCGCGGCTACGGATCCTAGGCGGATCCTCTAACACACAAGTTAGAGTGATAGGCAAGGCCTTTTTACCGGAAATTTGTCTTGACCAGAATCAGACAGGCGCGGCAAAGACAGTCTTTAAATAAAGAAAGAGCAGAAGCCAGAGGATAGACAGCGAGCTTACTTGGAAACCTGGGCGGCGGGTCACGTTTTCTTCGACATCACGAGCCGGGCGATGTCCGATAATGTATTGAGGTTCTCGACCACGGCATCGCGTGGCTTGATCGTAATACCAAACTGGCTTTCCAGGAACGTTACTACCTTGAGCACCGCGATGGAATTAAGAATTCCAGTCGTCATCAATGGCGTGTCGTCAGTCAACGCCGAGGGGTCTTCCCCTGGCAGGTATTCGTTAAGAATGAATGTTTTCACCGTTGTTTTGATATCTTGCGGATTCATAAAGGATTCTCGATTAGGAAGCGGCGCCTAGTCGCTCTTCCAATTCATTACGGCTTTTGCGGAAGGGATGTTTGTTGTTTGCCTGGCGAGCCAAACAGCAGCGGCACGAGCTTTTCATACAGTTTGTCCGCGAGCAATCGGTGACCAAGTGCCGTGGTGTGATCGTCCCACTTGGCGAGGGTCAGTGAAGAGCGGTCAGTCACTGAGTCAAAGGCCGGAGACAGGTCAACGACTTCCAGCCCGGCAGCTCGGGCCAACCCAAGCATTTTGCTGCGAGCGGCTGACTCCATACCAGAAAAATCCGCTGGTACCGGACGATATATGACAATCGGACGAACTCCTCGCTGAGCGCACTGGTGTGCGAACCTTTGGAACGACCAAGCGCACAGTTCGGTGACATACGGTTGCAAGCGACGCTCAATCATCACGGCAGGCATCTTCCCGTCGACACCCGCTCGGCGGACAACTGATTCCACGACCTCACGGTACTCCGCAGACGGCTCGATTCCCCGGATAAGAGCCTTTCTTATGTGTGACGCCATAACCTGCTCATCGACTGCTGTAACCGACAATATCGCCGCGTCAGGTTGAAACTCAAAGCCTTCCTCTTCGAGGCGCAGCACCCTTTGCAGAATAGTATCGGCAGCGACGGATAGATTCAGGATCTCGTATCGTGAGTAGCGCGCGTCTGGCACCCGAGAATTGAGAGTGTCTTCGACGAGATTCTCGTAAGTCTGGTTGTTCTTAACCCCCGTGCCCATGTCGTTCGAGGCGCCTAATAGCACTACTCGGTATGTGTTCGCTGGCTTGGCCTCCTGGTATTCGCGATCACGCATGCCCAGGGAGTTGGACGTGCATGCGACGCCTCCGAGAACTGTGCTCATCGATGGAACGATGTCTTTCAGCAAAAAGTCGGACCGCTCGCGAAAAAAAGCTTCTTTACCTTTACTCCATCCCTCAGGCTCTTCCGCCCCTTGCCAGCGCCAGTTGTCCATCCGGCCGACGTCAAGCTCCTCATAATAGCCGCGACGCTGCTGAGCCATATCGCGCGCATTCAACACGTCGTAATGGAGCCGCGCAATTACGCCTTTGGTGGCCGGAATTGTCCAAGTAGCGACTGATGGCGCAGCCAGGAGACATATCGAGCCAGCCGTAACTGCACCTGCTGAAGGCCAGAAGGAAAATGGCTTGCGTGCCTCCTGTGTGGAGCGGCCCTCCGAGGTTTCTCGGCTAGACCGTCCCCAAATCATCCCACATACGCAGATCACGCCCATAGCGGCAAGGATAATGGCGATGTCACGCAGCGTCGGTTTGGAGGCGGCATCGATCAACGTCTGAAACTCGGCCCATGATTGACATGTCCAAAGTGTCCAAAGAATGCACATCAAACAAAAGACCCCTGCTGCTTCCACTCCAAGCATCAGCCGCCGGCGCATGGTGACCCGCGATGGCGTCAGCGTTCGCTTCCGACCCCAAGTAGCTTCATACAGCGCAGTGGCCAGCACCAGCAACGCGAGAATAATCCAAAAGAAAAAGTCCTTCCAAGTAAGCAATGGTACGCCGCGAATCCAGAACCATTGCCAGGAGTGCAGCGCCCAGGTGGCGAGAAACGTCAACAGCGTGGCCACTGACATCGCCCACAGCGTCCCTATCTTTCGCAACTTGAAGTGAGTGGGATAGAAGAACAGCTTCATCGTAAAGTCCTTCCAGTAAATGTTAATCCGACGCCAGAGATCGGTGAAGCTTGTGGCCAGGAAATACAGGTGGTGGGTCTCAGGTAGATTAAAACCAAACATGTGCAATAAACCCACAATCAGATGAAACGTTCCCGAGACACGCAGGTATACTAGGTACATGCCCAGCATGAATCCGGCGGCATCCAAGGCGGATGAAAGCTTGGAGACATCCAGCGGTGCAAACTGGTACACCACCCGATACAACAACAGCTGAATTACTCCGCGGAACATCCACTTGAGTCCGGACTGATAGACGCGGGGCCAGTCTTCGTTGTAGTAGGTCGAGCAAAATGTCTTGTAGTCCACCACCGGAAACAACGGGAAGCAAACATTCGGCAACATGAAGAAATATGATACCGCGTGTGCAGGGCTGAAAGGCGCGGTGCGATGCTTCAGGTCATACAGGTAAATCATCAGTCGAAACATGAACATTGAACCGAGAACGACCCACATTTCAGTCACATCAGGAAACCACTGACTGTGCGCCCGCAGGAAAACCAGCCCAGCGCCGGCGACTACCACTAGCCCGACGCGCGCCGCAAATCGGATCGGGAGGTGACACAGCCCTATCAGACCAAGCCCGATCCCAATCAGTGTTAGCCCAGGAAACAGATGGTAAAGAAAGCCAGCAGTCGTGAGTTTGCCAGTCAGCCAGGCTACACCCACGTTACGTCCGAAATGACCCACAGCTGTGATAACTGCAAAGAGCGACAGCATCGCAAAGAACGGAAGCCGAAATCGCTGCGGCAGGAGATGATGAATGATGAAGCCGACAAATGCCAACCACATCAGTCGTGTCAGCGGCTGACTCTCCAGCTGCCAATAGTCGATGACAGTGGCAATTAATGCGAACTGCGCGACAATCGCAAAAAATGGCGCCAGTGCCGCGAAGCGTGGTCGCAGCGTGCGGCGCGCGACAGACGGTTCAACACCGCGGGCCTTTGTTTCACCAACTAGTTCGGAAGTTAGGGTCTTGGATAGCATATGGGTTACTTAACGGTTCGAATAATTTGGCACAATCCGTTCCTGCTTGGCGTAGGTACGCTTCCGACGGGCTTGCCTGATCGCATTGACGATAAATTTCGGCAAGATCGCTTTCGATGTTAGTCTAAGCCACCCTTTGCAACGTATAGATCCACGCCACATCGCGGCATAAACATCGGCGCCGATACAATAGAGGGCACCAACAGCATTTGATCCCCTGCTAATTTCACATTGAAGCTTCTCAGTCAGATCAAAACCTTTAGTTAAAGAGTAACCGTACTTGGCGAATTCCGGCTCGTACTTTCCAGCAATGTAGCGGTAATACCCTCTAAAGGGTGACCTCGTCAAGAAATACGACCACAGGTCAAAATACTTCTTGCTGTAAACTGCGCTTGTTGTTTCCATCGCACGCTCCGGAACCCGGTAAAAAACAGGGGGATTACGCCACTCAACCACAATACGAAAGCTATCTTCTTTTGGTGGTTCCGGTACGCGTGTGCCGATAAATGCTGCAATTTCCTGATGGTATTTGTCAGGATTCTCCACGTAATCTTCGTAAGTCAACTCGTATACATGGTTCAAATATTTTTTGTCCTTTTCAAAAAGCTTATGGCAGTGCAGCCAATGCTCAAACGATCTATAGAGTGGGATTAGGCACGCTTTCCACTTCCGAATCGCCATACTCACTGGCAACGGATGACGCCTGATAACGATGAAGTAGGAGTTTGGAAAAGCTGCTTGCAAAAACCGTGTCATGAGGAGATTGGCTGGGGTTTTTTCCACGAAAATAGTCTTGCTATTGTCCCAGTAAGCATGCCAACTTGCCCGAAGCTTGGCCACGTTTTCCCGGGTTAATAAGGC
>WNFX01007937.1_pt1 | contig 10719 bp, 9 predicted proteins | sample 5400111 | NCBI WGS metagenome assembly WNFX01 (sample SAMN13153363, study PRJNA577476) | soil metagenome | isolation source: 40 cm soil or saprolite under grassland replicate 1 | place: USA:California | collected 2016-06-15 | reverse complement strand
GAATTGCGCAAGGCGAGGTCTGCGGACTAGGGGCTCCCGGGGCGCTTGGCCATGCACGACATCAAGTGGATTCGCGAGCATGCGGAAGAATTCGACCGCGGGCTCGCGCGTCGCGGCCATCCCCCGGCGGCTCGCGAGCTGGTCGCGCTTGATGAAAAGCGCCGGGGGGCGATCGCCAAGCTCGAATCTCTGCTCGCTCGGCGCAACGCCGCTTCCAAGGAGATCGGCCAGGCCAAGGCGAAGAAGGACGAGGCGCGCGCGGCCGCGCTCATGGCGGAGGTCGCGGGGCTGAAGGCGGCGATCGAGGCGGACGAGGATGTGCAACGGCAGGCGGTCACCAAACTCGAAGCGGCGCTGGCGGAAGTTCCGAACCTGCCGCTGGACGACGTTCCCGACGGCAAGAATACCGACGACAATGTCGAGCACCATCGCTTCGGCGCCAAGCGCGATTATGGTTTCGAGCCCAAGCAGCATTTCGATCTCGGCGAAGCCCTCGGCCTGATGGATTTCGAGACCGCGGCGAAACTCTCCGGGGCGCGGTTCGTGGTGCTGAAGGGAGCGCTGGCGCGGCTTGAGCGTGCGCTGGCACAATTCATGCTCGACGTTCACACCGGCGAGCACGGCTACAGCGAGATTGCACCGCCGCTGCTCGTGCGCGACGCGGTCATGTTCGGAACGGCGCAACTGCCGAAATTCGCGGAGGACCAGTTTCGCACGACCAACGATTTATGGCTCATCCCGACCGCGGAAGTGCCGCTGACGAACCTCGTGCGTGAAGAAATTCTCGCCGAGAGCCAGCTCCCGCTGCGCTTCACCGCCGGCACGCCGTGCTTCCGCGCCGAAGCGGGGGCGGCCGGCAAGGACACCCGCGGCATGATCCGCCAGCACCAGTTCACCAAGGTCGAGCTCGTCTCGATCATCACGCCGGAGCAGAGCCGCGACGAGCACGAGCGCATGCTCGCCTGCGCCGAGGAAATCCTACGCTGGCTCGACCTGCACTACCGCGTGATGGTGCTGTGCGCCGGCGATACCGGCTTTGCCTCGCAAAAGACCTACGACATCGAGGTCTGGCTGCCGGGGCAGGGGGCATATCGGGAAATCTCGAGCTGCTCGATCTGCGGCGAGTTCCAGGCCCGCCGCATGAACGCGCGCTATCGCGGCAAGGACGGGCGCGTTCGCCACGTCCACACCCTCAACGGCTCGGGCGTGGCGGTTGGCCGCGCCCTGATCGCCGTGATGGAGACCTACCAGCAGGAGGACGGCTCGATTGCGATTCCCGAGGCGCTGCGGCCCTATATGGGCGGGATCGCGCGCATCGAGCGCGGGGCGTGAATGCGAATCCTGCTGACCAACGATGACGGCATTCACGCGCCGGGGCTCACCGTGCTCGAAGAGATCGCGCGGGTGCTGTCCGATGATATCTGGGTGGTCGCGCCGGAATTCGATCAGTCCGGCGTCTCGCATTCGCTCTCGCTCAACGATCCATTGCGGCTGCGCGAGGTCAGCCCGCGCCATTATGCGGTGAAAGGCACGCCGACCGATTGTGTCATCATGGGCGCGCGGCATGTCGTCAGCGAGCCCGGCCCCGATCTCGTGCTCTCCGGGGTCAACCGCGGCCAGAACGCCGCGGAGGACGTGACCTATTCGGGAACCATCGCCGGCGCCATGGAGGGCACCATTCTCGGCATTCCGTCGATGTCGCTCTCCCAGGCCTATGGTCCCGCGACCCGGGAGCGACCGCATTGGGACACGGCGATCCACTACGCTCCCGACCTGATCCGGCGCGTGCTCGCCGCCGGCATGCCCCGCGACGTTCTCGTCAACATCAATTTTCCCGATTGCGCCCCCGACGAGGTCAAGGGCATCGCCATCACCATGCAGGGCAAGCGCGACCAGGATCTGCTGCGCATCGACGCCCGTCACGACGGCCGCGGCAATCCGTATTACTGGCTGGCGTTCGCGCGGCGCGAGCGGCGAAACCTCGGCGCCGGCACGGATCTCGCGGCGATTGCCGAGAACCGCATCGCCGTGACCCCGCTCCGGCTCAATCTCACCGACGAGCCGTTCATGACGCGGCTCGCGGAGGAGCTCGACGAGGCGCCGCGACGAAAGTGAGCGAACCGCGGTTCACTCGCGCTTGCAAGCCGCGCTGGAATGCGCTCATTTCCGATGCAAGACCGCGGGCAGCCGATCTGCAGGAGGCGATTCTGAACGTGCAGCATGTGGCGGAGGCAAATCAGCCGGTCGAGCGCATTTGCACGCTCGAAAGCCTGATCGACCACATCGCACAAAGCATCCGCGCCGCACGGGTCGTGCGGCGCCCGTTCCATCATCTCGAGTTCGACCGGATCTTTCCCGACGACGTTTATGCGGCGATGCTGCATGCGCTGCCGGTTGCGGCGGAATACCGGCCGATGTCCGGCCGCAGCAAGGGCAGCGCCCGGCCGGACGGGGCGCCCACGCGGGTGAAGATCGATCTTTTTTCCGAATACATTCGCCATCTGCCGGCGGACAAGCGGCGGCTATGGCGTCTCGTCGGCGGCGCGCTATGCTCGCGTCCGGTGCAGGCGGCGTTCGTCGAACGACTGGCGCCAGGGCTCGAAGCGCGGTTCGGAGCCGATTTTGCGAAAATCGGCTTCTATCCGATCCCGATCCTCACCCGCGACATTCCCGGCTATCGCATCACGCCGCATACCGATACGCATTGGAAGGGCATCACCGTCCAGCTCTATCTGCCGCGCGACGAACGCAATGCGCACATCGGCACGATTTTTCACGAACGCCCGCCCGACGGCAGCCTGCGGCGCGTGTCCCAGGTCCGGTTCGCACCGAACAGCGGCTACGCGTTCGCGGTCGGCGAGGATACCTGGCACTCGGCCGATCCGGTGGGACCGGAAGTGAAGACGCGGGACAGCATTCTTCTCACCTATTTCGTCGACTCCGGCGCGTTGCGGTTCTTGCGCAATCGCGCCAAGCGGATCGGCAATCTCGTTCGCAACGAGGTGCGTCATTGGACGCACCGATGATCGTGCCGAAGACGGGCACGGTCGGCGCCGGCAGGAAAACCCGCGGTTTTGACCGGCGTTGCGGCGCCTCCATGGTGAGTCCCCGCGGGCAGTCTTAGGCGGACAAGGAGACGGTCGGTGCCGAGTGTTCCGAAAGCTGGCGCCAAGCACGGCGGGATCGGCGAAAGCGCCGACAGCGTCGGCCGCATGGAGTTCCTGCTCACGCTGCGCCGCCGCGGCATTGCCGACGCGGCGGTGCTGCGCGCGCTCGACGAAGTTCCACGCGAGGAATTCGTCACGCCGAACTACGGTGACGCCGCTTATGCCGACCAGGCCTTGCCGATCGATTGCGGCCAGACCATCAGCCAGCCCTACGTGGTCGCCTATATGACCGAGCAGCTCGAGGTCGGGCCCGAGCATCACGTGCTCGAAGTGGGCACGGGGTCCGGCTACCAGGCGGCGGTGCTCTCGCGACTGGCGCGCGACGTGGTCAGCGTCGAGCGCTACCGCACGCTCGCCGAGGCGGCGCGCAGGCGGCTGGAGAAGCTTCGCTATCACAATGTCACGGTCGTGCTCGGCGACGGGCTCGCCGGGCTTCCGGCGAATGCGCCCTACGACCGCATCATCGTGACCGCCGCCGCCGAGAGCATTCCGCAGCCGCTGGTCGATGAGCTTGCCGAGGGCGGCATCATGGTGCTGCCGCTGGGCCCTCACGACGACGCGCAGCGCATCGTCAAGCTGACCAAGACCGCGGACGGCATCGAGCGCGAGGATCTCATCTGGGTGCGTTTCGTGCCGCTTTTGCCGGGCCAAGCCCGCGAGCTTTGACCAGTATGTAACTTCTCAGGCGGTTTGTCGCAAAACGGAGCGGCAGCCGCGCTTCCCCTCTCCCAGCAAAGCGGGGAGAGGGTGGCGAGGACCGGAGGTCCGAGCCGGGTGAGGGGCACCTTGCCCGGACCCGATCACGTTCAATGCATAACCGCCTGCCACTGCTGCCGCGCATCGGATGAAAAGGGCGCCATAATTTCAGAGTTACAGATTGCCCCTCACCCGCCTCGCCGACCACGTCGGCTCGGCACCCTCTCCCCGCTTTGCGGGGAGAGGGGAAAGAGCGCGAGCAGCAAGACCGAATGCAAGGCAAACGATTGGAAAAAACATTCCGCGGCTTTTTCGCCCGCCTGGAGGGCGCTCGTTAATTGTTAACCCTTCGTGTTCAAGCCTTGTTTACTCCGCGCTGCTTAACTCCGCCGGTTCATTTGCGTACGGGTGGGTTTGCGTCATGCGTTTCCAGGAGCCAGGCGGCTCGCGCGCGATTGCGCGAATGCTCGCAGCAGCGCTCATCGCCGCCGGAGCGGCCGGCTGCAGCGAAGCGAAGCGCTTCGGCGATGCTGCGCTTTCCAACCCGTTCGCCTCCCGCCGCGAGGCGGCAAACCAGGCTGCGCCGGCGGAGGCCGCTCCGCTCGGACGGGTCGAGGCACAGCCGCTGGGCGCGCAGAGCGCGGCCCCGCTGCCGCCCCCGCCCGGTCCCGCGCCGAGCTATTCCTCCCAGCGAGACACCACCGGATCGCTTGCCGCGGATGCGCCAGGCTCGAGTGGCGAGATCACGATCACGGTCGCGCCCGGGGACACGATCGGCGCGATCGCTCGGCGTTATCGAGTGTCTTCCAGCGCGATCGTGCAGGCCAACCAACTGACCGCGGCAGCGTCGATCCAGGCGGGGCAGCGTCTCGTCATTCCGCGGCATCATGCCGGCACAAGGCCGCCGGCCGCCGCATCGAGCACGGCGGCGGCGAGCCATGGCCGCAATGCTCCCGGCGGCGTGCACGTGGTCGCGCCCGGCGAGACGCTGAGCTCGGTGGCGCACCTCTACGGCCACTCGCGGTCGGCGATCGCCAAAGCCAACAACATCACGCGGGATACCAAGCTCAGGATCGGCCAGCAGTTGACGATTCCCGGGGCAAAGCCCACGCGCGTCGCGGTGGGCGAAGCGCCCGCGGGCGGGCATGCGCCGGCAGTTTCCGCGCCTGCCCATTCGCAGCCCCCGCAACGCGTCGCGACCGCGGAGGCCGGGGCCCCCTTGGCCGCGGCGGAGCCTGCCGCTGCCAAGATCGAGGCCCCGGCCGAAACCGCGAGTGTCGCCGGCGGGTTCCGCTGGCCGGTGCGCGGGCGCGTCATTGCCGGATTTGGCGCGGAGCCGAACGGTCAGCACAACGACGGCATCAATCTGGCGGTGCCGGAAGGCACGTCGATCAAAGCCGCCGAGGAGGGCACCGTCGCCTATGCCGGCAACGAGCTCAAAGGCTACGGCAACCTGTTGCTGGTGCGGCACACGAACGGCTTCGTCACCGCCTACGCCCACGCCAGCGAGCTCTTGGTTAAGCGCGGCGATCAGGTGAAGCGCGGCCAAATCATCGCGCGTGCCGGCCAGACCGGCAGCGTCGCCTCGCCGCAGCTGCATTTCGAAATCCGCAAGGGTGCGACGCCGGTCGATCCGATGCGCTATCTGTCGGGCACCTGAGCGTCAGCCATTTCGATCAGCCCCCGCGATTGACCTCCAGGAGCTGATCATCGCGGGGCGGCCGGTTCTTCCAGCGGAACCCTGAGCCGCCCCGCGAGATCCTGCACGAATTGCCAGGCCACCCGGCCGGAGCGGGATCCGCGGGTGGTCGCCCATTCGAGCGCTTCGGACCGCAGCTTCTCGCCATTCATCGGAATGCGATAGTAGCCGACGTAACCGGCCACCATGGCCAGATATTCGTCCTGGCTGCAGCGATGAAAACCGAGCCAGAGCCCGAAACGGTCCGACAGCGACACCTTCTCCTCCACCGCCTCGCCGGGATTGATCGCGGTCGAGCGCTCGTTCTCCATCATGTCCCGCGCCATCAGGTGCCGCCGGTTGGAGGTCGCATAGAGGATCACGTTGTCGGGCCGGCCCTCGATGCCGCCTTCGAGCACGGCTTTGAGCGATTTGTACGACGTGTCCTCGGCATCGAACGAGAGGTCGTCGCAGAACACCAGGAAGCGCTGCGGCGCCGCGCGCAGCAGCGCCATCAACTCGGGCAGGCTTTCGATGTCCTCGCGGTGGATCTCGACGAGCTTCAGCCGCCCGCGCCGCGGGCCGTCGCCGAGCTTGGCGTTGACCGCCGCATGCGCCGCCTTGACCAGCGACGATTTGCCCATGCCGCGCGCGCCCCACAGCAGCGCATTGTTGGCCGGCAAGGCGTGGGCGAACCGCTCGGTGTTTTCGACCAGCACGTCGCGCACCCGATCGATGCCCTTGAGCAGCGACATGTCGACCCGGTTGACGCGGGCAACGGGGGCGAGCTGGCGCCCTTCCGGGTGCCAGACGAACGCATCGGCCGCATCGAAGCGCGGCGGTGCCGGCGCCGGCGGTGCCAGCCGCTCGAGCGCGTCGGCGACGCGGTCGAGCGTCGCGGAAAATTCCACCAGGTCGAATTCAGATTTGGCGCGCGACATGGCAAGTCCGGACTGGGCACCGGAGGCTTAGCGGGACCGCGGCGCCCCGGCAAGCACCCGCTGTCTACCGCGCATCGCGCGTGCCTGTGGGCCCAAGGACCGTCCGCGCGGCGTTCCTGCGCGAGTTTTGGCCCCGTTTGCGCCGATCCGCGGCGTTGCAATTGGGCCCGCGGCGGCTATAGTCCGCGCCGATTTCGCCGGGCACAGGCCAAGGGCGTCTCGCCAGTTCCGCGTGCGGCATGACCCCTCCCTGACCCTCCCTTCCCGGGAGGGGAGCGGCCGGGCTTGCGGCACAGGGACGAGGATCGATGCTGATCACGCCGGCATTCGCCCAGACGGGCCTGGGAGGCAGCAGCGACATGCTGATGTCGCTGCTCCCCTTCGTGCTCATTTTCGTGATCATGTATTTCCTGATCCTGCGTCCGCAGCAACGGCGGGTGAAGCAGCATCAGGAGATGGTCAAGAGCGTGCGGCGAGGCGACACCGTCATCAGCTCCGGGGGGCTGGTCGGCAAGGTCACCAAGGTCGTGGACGACGATCAGATCGAGGTCGAGATCGCGGACGGCGTCCGCGTGCGGCAAATGCGTTCGATGGTGTCCGAAGTCCGTGCCAAGGGGGAACCGGTGAAGGACGAGGCGTCCGGCTGATCGCGGCCGGCGGCCGCTGCGAAGGACACGGGTTCTCATGCTGTTTTTCTCTCGCTGGAAGGCGATCTCGGTGCTGCTCACGGCGATCGTCATCTGCCTGTTCGCGGTCCCCAATTTCTTCCCCGACCGGGTGGTGCAGCGCTGGCCGGCCTGGGCGCAGCGCCATATCGTGCTGGGGCTGGATCTTCAGGGCGGTTCGCACCTGCTGCTCGAGGTCGATTCCAACGCCGTGCGGAAAGAAAAAGTCCAAACGCTGCTCGATGACGTGCGGCGCGTGTTGCGCGAGGCGCGGATCGGCTATACCGGGCTCGTCGCCCGCGGCGACAGCGTCGAGGTCCGCATTCGCGAAGGCGCCGACCCGCAAGTCGCGCTGGCGAAGCTGCGGGAACTTTCCCAGCCGATCGGTGGCGCGCTCGGCGGCGGCGGCCAGCGCACGGTCAATATCGCCGATCTCGGCGGCGGCCTGATCCGCCTCACGCTGACCCCGGCGGCGATCACCGAGCGCATCCGCCAGTCGGTCGACCAATCGATCCAGATCGTGGAGCGCCGGGTGAACGAGCTCGGCACGGTCGAGCCGAGCATTCAGCGCGAAGGCGTCGACCGTATTCTGGTCCAGGTGCCGGGACTGCAAGATCCGACGCATCTCAAGGACATCATCGGCAAGACCGCAAAGCTCACGTTCCGGCTGGTCGATGTCTCCATCAGCCCCGACCAGGCAATCCAGAACGGGCCGCCGCCGGATTCGGAAATCCTCAAGGACCACAATCAGGTTCCGTACGTGATCCAGAAGCGAATCATGGTCTCGGGCGAGGATCTGACCGATGCCCAGCCGGGCTTCGATCAGCGCACCAGTGAGCCGATCGTGACCTTCCGGTTCAACAGCAACGGCGCCCGGCGCTTCGCCCAGGTGACCCAGGAGAACGTCGGACGGCCGTTCGCCATCGTGCTCGACAACGAGGTGATTTCCGCTCCCGTGATCCGCGAGCCGATCCTGGGCGGCTCCGGGCAGATCTCCGGCAGCTTCACCGTCGAGCAGGCGAACGATCTCGCCATCCTGCTGCGCGCCGGCGCCCTGCCGGCGCCGCTGACGATCATCGAGGAGCGCACGGTGGGCCCCGGTCTCGGCCAGGATTCGATCCAGAAGGGCAAGATCGCCGCAGCAGTGGGCTCGGTGCTGGTCGTGGTCTTCATGTTGGCGACCTACGGCCTGTTCGGCTTTTTCGCCAATGTCGCCGTCGCCGTGAACGTCGCGATGATCTTCGGCCTGCTCTCGCTCCTCAACGCCACGCTGACGCTTCCCGGCATTGCCGGCATCGTGCTCACGGTCGGCATCGCGGTGGACAGCAACGTGCTGATCTACGAGAGAATCCGCGAAGAGGTCCGCAGCGGCCGCTCGGCAATTTCCGCGATCGATGCCGGATTCACCCGGGCGCTCGCCACCATCCTCGATTCCAACATCACTACCTTCATCGCCGCCGCGGTGCTGTTCTTCATCGGCACGGGAGCGGTGCGTGGTTTCGCCGTGACGCTGGGCATCGGCATCCTCACCACGGTCTTCACCGCGTTCACGTTGACGCGGCTGATCGTGGCGAGCTGGGTGCGCTGGCGCCGCCCGCAGCTGGTCCCGATCTGATCCGATTGTCAAAGCGAGACGAACTTGCGCCACCTCCGCATCGTTCCCGACGACACCAAGTTCGACTTCATGCGCTTCCGGCGCGTGAGCTTTCCCATTTCGGCGATGCTGTCGATCGTCGCCATCCTGCTGTACTTCCATCCGGGGCTGAACCTCGGCATCGATTTCCGCGGCGGCACCCTGATCGAGGTGCAGCAGAAATCCGGCCCGGCCGATCTGGCGAAGATGCGGGCGACGCTCAACCAGCTCAACCTCGGCGACGTCCAGCTGCAGCAATTCGGCGGCCCCGAAAACGTCCTGATCCGCATCTCCGAGCAGCCCGGAGGCGAGGCCGCGCAGCAGGAGGCGGTCGCCAAGGTCAAGGGCGCGCTGGGAGACAGCGTGGAATACCGCCGGGTCGAGGTCGTCGGCCCGCGGGTGTCGGGCGAGCTGTTGTCCTACGGCACCATCGGCATCATGCTGGCGATCGGCGGCATCCTGCTCTATCTGTGGTTCCGGTTCGAATGGCAGTTCGCGCTCGGCGCCATGATCGCCAACGTGCACGATCTGGTGCTGACGATCGGCTTCATGTCCCTCACCCAGATCGATTTCGATCTGACCAGCATTGCGGCGCTGTTGACGATTCTCGGCTATTCGCTCAACGACACGGTCGTCATTTACGACCGCATCCGCGAAATGCTGCGCCGCTACAAGAAGCTGTCGATGCCGGACTTGCTCAATATTTCGATCAACGCCACGCTGTCACGCTCGATCATCACCCATGTCACCGTGACGCTGTCGCTGCTCGCGCTCTTACTGTTCGGCGGGCAGGCCATCCATAGCTTCACCGCCACCATGATGTTCGGGGTGGTGCTGGTGGGCACCTACACGTCGGTGTTCATCGCCTCTCCGATCCTGATCTATCTCGGCGTGGGCACCGCGCGCCGCGACAGCGAGGAGGCCGAGCGGGCCGAAGAACCCAAGCAGATCAAACAGGCAGACACGGTCATGATTGCGCGATCGGATGCGCCGCATCTTCCGCATAAGGCGCCGATCGACGCCTACGGCAACAGCGGCTTCCGCTTCGCGGGCATGTCGCACCGCGGCTCGCTGTTGTGTCTGCCGAGCGGCATCTGGGCCTGGCCGGTCGCGGCACCCGAAGACATCGCCGAAGCGAACCTCGCCCCGCTGTTCGCCGAGGCTGAGGCGATCGAGCTGTTCGTGCTCGGGTCCGGGCCGGAGCTGCGGCCGCTGCCGGAAGCGTTGTGGTGGCGGTTCCGCGATTATGGGATCGGCGTCGAAGTGATGGCCACGGGCCCCGCAGTGCGGACCTACAACATCCTCGTCGCGGAAGGTCGCCGGGTCGCCGCCGGGTTGATCGCGGTGGGGTGATCTCACGTTCCGTAGCCCGGATGAAGCGGCGCGGCGCGCCGCGCAAGAGACAGCCGCGGATTTCGCTTCGCTCCATCCGGGCTACAGTGCCGTCATGGACGCGTTCGCCCATTGCGAGAATTTGGTCCGCGAGGCCGACAAAGACCGCTTTCTCGCCGGCCTGTTCGCTCCCGCCGAGAAGCGGCGAGGTCTGTTTGCGCTCTATGCGTTCAATGCGGAAGTCGCAGGCGTGCAAGGCAAAATTCGCGAGCCGCTGGCGGGCGAGGTGCGGCTGCAATATTGGCACGACCTCATCGCCCACGCAGGGGAGCCGGGCGCCAATCCGGTGGCCTTGGCCCTGCTGGAAACCGTGAAACGCCATGCGTTGCCGCGACAGCGGCTGCTCGATCTCCTCGAAGCGCGGCGCTTCGACGTTTACGACGAAACATTCGCGACCCGCGCCGATCTTGAGGATTATGCGGACAAAACCTCCTCGGCCGTCATCGAGCTCGCCCTGCGGATCCTAAGTGATCCGGGCGACACGCATCTCGAGCTCGCGCGTTCGGCCGGTATTGCCTATGCGATCACTGGCTTGGCGCGCTCGTTG